>Ga0126381_100001766_pt1 | contig 23144 bp, 16 predicted proteins | sample PanSoiMetPlot_28_FD_96465 | JGI IMG/M metagenome (GOLD analysis project Ga0126381, IMG submission 96465) | Tropical forest soil microbial communities from Panama - MetaG Plot_28 | ecosystem: Environmental > Terrestrial > Soil > Tropical forest > Bulk soil | place: Panama | collected 2016-02-17 | reverse complement strand
TCCTCGCCAGTCTGCGGATCGATTTCCGTCATCGGGTCTCTGAAATCCGCGACCCAGGGGATGCCGCTCGAGCGGTGCAACGAAAGCCCGATCAATTGTGCCGTCGCGATGGGGTACGTGGACCAGATCACGTCAGGAGCATGTCGCTTGATCAGACGCCTGCCTACTACCATTGCGCCCAGCCACCAACTGATCCAGCGATCCGGCAATGCCAACCATCGCGGGTAGATCCCACGAATGGAAAGATGTCGAGCAGAATCCAGTGCGAAGGCGCGCGCCACTTCGACGCCGCCATCTGGTATTGGCGACGCTTGCGCTCCGTTGTTGACGTAAGCCTGGTGACTTGCCGTGAGAACGATGGGCTGCCACCCGCACTCCGGCAGATATTTTGTGAACTTGAGTGTGCGGTGCACTCCGCTGCCGCCACTCCACGGCGGGTAGTGGAATGCCACCATCAAAACCTTTCTCATCCATTGCCCTGCAGCGATCTAAGCTTGTTCAGCCATTGCTGGGGAGACGTGCTCCACATTTTTTTCAGCAGAATCCCGGGTGATGCGCCCAGCATCCCTTTGATGACGTCACTACTTCTACAGTTTTTGGGAATAACGTCGATCAAGCGGACATTGTTTGTTTCCAAAACCGTCAACGCTTGATCGAGAACCGAAACGGCAAGGTCGATCTCCTTCTCCGTGATCACAAGAGGCGGAATGATTCGGAGAACTGGCTCGAAAAAACTATAGGTGATGTGCACACCCTCGCGCTCGCATAGCATTGCCATTTTGAAGGCCAGATCCCCGTCTTCGTCCAGCTCGGGCGAGAGCTCCATTCCTATCATCAGCCCACGGCCACGAACGTCGGTGATGATCGGATGCTTCTTTTTGAGCCTGAGCAGCGATTCCATGAACTTGTCGCCCATCGCGCGACTGTGCTCGATGAGATCCGCTTCCTGAACGATGTCGATGACGGCGAGGATCGCTGCAGCGGCAAGGGGATCGTTTTGGTGGCTTGAGAGGTGCATGAAGTGTTTCGCTTCCAGCTTGCGCGCCACCTCGTCGGACGCGATCACCGCCGCCGCAGGGTAGCCATTACCTACGGTTTTCGAGACGACCAGGATATCCGGCTGAATTTCGTAGTTCTCGATGTCAAACCATCGCCCGCAGCGACCCAGCCCTGTTTGCGCCTCGTCGGCGATGAACAAGATACCGAGTCTCCGCGTCGCCTCGTACAGCTTCAGGAGGTAGTCCTTCGGTGGGATGATCATGCCGCCCGCCGACAGGATGGGCTCTACGATGACCGCCGCGATGTTTTCCCGATGTTGGCCAATGAGCTCGAGCGAAGCATCGAGGCAGGCGATGTTGCAGGACGGATACTGTTTCTGGATCGGGCACCGGTTGCAGGCAGGGGTCAGGAGCTTAAACTGACTGATCGGCGCCGGCTGGAAATCCGGCTTGCCCGGAAGATCGGAGATCGAGCTCAGATTATGCGTCGCGAGCGATATTCCGTAGTAGCCGCGACTGAAGCCGAGCATTCCTGTTCGGCCGGTGACGGTCTTCGCCATACGCATGGCGCACTCGTTGGCCTCCGAGCCCGTTGAGAGCAGGACCACTTTTGTAAGGTTGCCTGGCGCTATGCCGGCCAGACGTGAAGCGGCGGTCAACACTCCGGGCGAGACGTATTGGTCGCCGAGGTGCACGAGCCTCGCGCTCTGTTCGCGCAGGCGTTCAACGAACTTCGGGTGATTGTGACCGAGGATGGTGCAAAACTGCCCGGCAGCCAGATCAAGAATTCTTCGGCCGTCGGCGTCGAGCAGGAAACAACCTTCGCCTCCCACGATGATGCTGTCCATGAACGGCTGCAGGACGAGAACGTTGTCGCCCTGTTCGTTCCACATCGACAGATTCGAGGATTCGGTGCTTTTCACAGTGTGATTCTCCGATGCCTTGGCCCGCAGCTAAGCAGCCTTCCCGGTCTTCATGCCATAGTCGTCGAAGGTCTGCTGCAGGAATGCATCGAACATGAGCAGAGTCCAGAGCGGCGTGCTGTAATCCCTGACTCCTGCGAGGTGGTCGCTCACGAGGTGCGTCAGATAGCTCGCATTGAAAAAGCCTGTCGCGGCGAGACGCTGGCTGTTCATCGTGTCCGTCAGACGCTTGCGCAGCGGGCCACGCAACCAGCGGGCAAGCGGCACTGCAAACCCCATCTTCGGCCGGTACATGATCTCGTGAGGCAGGCGCTGCGCCATTGCCGCCTTGAGCACGTATTTGCTTTCCCGGCCGCGGATCTTGAGGTCCGATGGGAGGCTTGCAAGCCACTCCACCAACGGGTGATCCATCAGCGGTTCGCGCACCTCAAGCGAGTGCGCCATGCTGGCCCGGTCGACTTTGGTGTTGATATCGCCAACGAGGTACGTCTTCAGATCTAGATACTGAATCAGCGCCAGTGGATCGTCCGTCTCGATCCCTGCGGCGTGCCTGCGGAAGACTTCGATCGCGTTATAGCCCCCGAGTTGCGCCTTCAAGGTCTGGTTGAACAGCCGGCTGCGCATCGGACTATTCACAAACGACATGGTATTGAAATATGCCTCGACGGAGTCGCGCGCCAACGCCTCGAAAGTGGTCTTCGCCCGCAAAGGCCGCGGCGCCCAATCGAGCTTCGGATACGCCCGCCCCAGCAATCCAAACAGCGGAGCCCGGAGACCCAACGGGAGCGACGCGCGCAACCTTTCTTCCATGAGATGCAGCCGGTAGCGGCGGTACCCACCGAAGCTCTCGTCGCCGCCATCTCCCGAAAGGGCCACAGTGACATGCTTGCGCGCGAGCTGGGAAACGCGATACGTCGGAATCGCCGAGCTGTCGGCATAGGGTTCATCGTAAAGCCCTGCCAGCACGTTCAATAGCTCGAAGTCATCGCCCTCGACGCGATCGACGTAGTGATTCGTCCGGTAGCGTTCGGCCACCGTCTGCGCAAAGGGCGATTCGTCGAAAGCGGGATCGGAGAAGGCGATGGAGCATGTGGTTACGGGTGTCTCAGACAGTCCCGCCATCGTCGCGACCACGGAGCTCGAATCGATGCCACCGGATAGGAAGGCTCCGAGCGGTACTTCCGAGATCATGCGCAGGCGCACTGACTCGGCAAGCCGCCTGTTGAGCTCCGCAGAGGCGTCGTCAACGCTCAGGCGATTGTCCAGAGTAAAGCGAACGCTCCAGTACTCGCGTGATTCGGGGACCGACCGGTGGCCGCGCCTCAAGCTAAGCGTGTGTCCCGCAGGAAGCTTTCTAGCCATTCGGAAAATCGTGCGGGGCTCGGCGACATAGCCAAGGGCGAAGTATTCCTCGACTGCGCACGGGTCGATATCCAAAGGGAGGCCGCCGTGCGCAAGGAGCGACTTGAGCTCGGAGCCAAAAATAAACTTTCCATCTGGAAGGAGTGCGTAGTGCAGCGGCTTCACTCCCAAGCGATCGCGCGCGAGAAATAAGGTCTCCTGGTTCCGGTCCCAAAGCGCAAACGCGAACATTCCACGGAATCGATTGACACAAGCCTCGCCCCACGCCTCCCATGCGTGCACGACGACCTCGGTGTCGCTCTTTGTCCGGAACACGTGACCAAGCGCGACAAGCTCGGGAATCAGCTCTTGAAAGTTGTAGATCTCCCCGTTGTACACGATCACGACGCTGCCATCCTCGTTAAACAGCGGCTGCTGCCCCGTCGCGATGTCGATGATGGAAAGGCGGCGATGCCCGAACCCAAGGCCCGGCTCGATGTGATAGCGACCGTCGTCCGGCCCACGATGATGCTGCGACTCATTCATTCGTTCGAGGACCGTGCGCGAAATTTCCCTGCGCTCCCGCGTTTCGAAAATGCCCGTAATGCCGCACATGTCGTTAAGCCCTAAGACTCGATGCTGGAGAATTACCCCGGGTCATCGGCCGTCACGTTGCCAGCACAGCCCGACGTAATCCGCACGAAGCCGCTGTCGGTCGGGGATACCCACGAGATCGATCACGATCTGCCCTTCGCGGACATCCCGACGCAATGAGTCGAGTGTCGCCGAGTCGCTGAGCGCCACGATGAGAACTTCCGAGTCGGCAATGACCTCGCGGATGTCAGGACGCATAAGCGAGCCGATGTGTGGCACGTGCTGCTCGATAAAGCGCCGGTTCGCGCCAAGCAAATTGGAGAGATGCACCTCCGGGTCGTACACCAGCAATCTCAATCCCTTACCGAGCAGATGCTCTGCGAGCCAGACCAACGGGCTCTCGCGCAGATCGTCGGTACCCGTTTTGAAGGAGAGCCCGATCATTCCGATCTTCCGCTTACCGACGTTCAGCACTTTGGAAATTGCATGCTCGAGGTGGCTCCGGTTGGAAATCGCGATGGCCGCATGCAGTGGCAATTCCACGTCGCGATTCTTGGCGAGATACATCGTTGCCCGCAGGTCTTTGGGTAGGCACGACCCACCGAAAGCGAAACCTGGCTTCAGGTAAGCAGGCGAGATATTGAGCTGACGATCCTTGCAGACGAGGTCCATGACTTCGAAAGGATCGACGCCCAGCGCCTCGCTGAGCCGCGCTGTTTCGTTCGCAAACGTGATCTTGAGCGCGTGGAAGTTGTTGCAACAGTATTTCACCATTTCCGCCGCACGGATCGAGGTCGTGTAGAACTCGCAGGGCAGATGGCCGAAAAGCTGTTTCAGCTTCGCTACCGCGGCCTCGGTTTTCGCGCCTACGATGGTGTACGGTGGCTTGTCGTAGTCTCTGATCGAGGAACCCTCTCGCAGAAACTCCGGTTGAAAGCAGACATGAAAGTCTGCACCATTCTTCTTTCCCGATTCGCGCTCGAGGATCGGGCAAAGCACATCTTCGACCGTTCCAGGAACGATCGTCGACCGGTATGCGAAAACGTGCGAGCCGCGCTTCTCGGTCAAAGCACTTCCCATATCCTTCGTCAGGCGCAGCATTGCCGTCTGGTCCTGACTGCCGTTTGCTGCCGACGGGGTGCCGACACAAATCAGGGAAATCTCGGTATTCATGATAGCCGCTCGCGGGTCGGCCGTTACAGTGACCCTTCCGCTGGCGACGACATTTTGCATGAGCTGTACCATGCCTTCTTCGACCACGGGCGTTTTGCCGCTGGCAATGAGGTCGAGCTTCGCCTGGTCAACGTCGACGCCGACGACCCGATGCCCATCCCGCGCCAGGCAAGCAAGTGACACCGCGCCGACGTAGCCCAAGCCGAAGATACTAATATCCATTCCGGATCCCTTAAGCATGCGCCAGCGCGACGCCAGCCATCTGCGAGTTTCTGTCAAGACATCGTGAAATGATGTCATCGAGCCGTTGCATCGACTTGCTCCAGTCGTGATGCGAGAGCATCCGCTTGCGCCCAGCGAGAGAAAGTCGTTGCCGTTCTGCTGGATCGGCAATGATCCGGAGGATCGCGGCCGTATATTCCCCCGGTGTCGATGCAACGAGGAAATGGTCCGGGCTTGACGCGTCGACGCCTCCAGCGGAGACGCGGCTTGCGACAACCGGCGTCCCTGCCGCCATCGCCTCCAAAATCTTGTTCTGCGTGCCTCGCGCGATGTTCAGTGGCGCAACCATCAGCGCGACGCGCCGCAGGAAAGGCCGTACGTCGGGAACCGATCCAGTCACAGTAACTCCAGGAAGCGTTCCGAGCCGCCGAATCTCCGCGGACGGATCAGCGCCGACTATTGTGAGCTTCACGCCCGGGCGCGCCGCTTGCAGCCTCGGCAACACATTGCTGCAGAAATCGAGCATGCACTCCTGATTCGGGTAGTAGTCCATCCGCCCGACGAAAGCAATCGAGTCAGGATCGTAAGCGTCGTCGCACGGAGCGAAGTACTCGCTGTCGACCCCATTGGGGAACCAAGCCGAAGGTACCCCGGTTTCATACCGGTCGAATGTCTCCGCTTCGTCACGCGTCGTCATCGTGCAAGCGTCGAACTGAGTCGCAAGTTGCCGTTCCGCACGCTCGAGCTTCCACCCCTCGATGCGATAGCCGAGTGAGAGTGGAAACGCCTTATAGCGCGCGTACTCAAGCCATTTTTGCGAGTCCATGTCTCCGAAGTCGAGAATCTTCGGCGTACCACGAACGTCCTTGACGTACTGCGCAACGGATGAGCAGTGCACGAATATGAGGTCGAAGCGCTGCGTCATGAGCAAGCTGCGCAGTCGCTGCTTGAGTTGCGCCGAGTAGAAGAATCCCATCGATGATGGGATTGGCGTCGGCAGCCGTGCGATCATCCGCAGCCATTGAATGGGATTTCTCACGCGCCCCATCTCGTAGTGCGCACAGTACTGCGCCAGCCCTCTTCCCTCGCTCGCCTCCTGTTCCGATCGGACGAGTGATGCGACCGTGACTTCGTGATTGCGAGACAGGTGGCGTATCGTGTTGAATGGGCGAATCTTGCCGCCACGCCTCGGCGGAAACGGAAACCGGTGACAGACGTAGAGAATCTTCATGCAGTCGCGCTCTGCAGCTCATCCGCGACCTCCGCCGGCGCGCGCGAGTCGAGATAAACGCGCGCCCAGATCTCGAAGTTGAGCAGCGCGAGGAGGCGGTCGGTTCCGTCGACGCGGTTGGATTCATGCGCCGTTATCAGCTTCACGATCTCCTGGTGCCGGAACACACCTCTGTCCTCGATCGACCCTTCGGACAAGGTGTCGCGCAGCATCGGCGCCAACTCCCCTTTTAGCCATGCGCCCATGGGTGTGCCGAAGCCGCGTTTTTTTCGTTCCAGAATATCCTGGGGAAGCAGGTCCCGAAGCGCCTGTTTCATGATGTGCTTCAGCTGCCCATTACGCAGTTTCACACTCTCCGGGATCGTGCCCGCGAGCTCGACGAGCTCGTGATCGAGGAGTGGCACTCTGCACTCGAGCGAAACGGCCATGCTCATCTTGTCTGTGAGCAACAAGAGGTCGTCGGGTAGCTGCGTTGCTGCGTCGACGGCGAACAGCCGGTTCAGCGAGTCCGCGCTCATCGCTTCGTCGAACGCGGCGACCAGCCGATCTTCATGCGAACCGCCCGGCTCACGCACCAACAGCGCCACCTCCTCTTCTGGGAAGACTTGTATGTAGGATCGGTACCGCTGTTCGAGCGGCAGCCCTGCGCTCGCGAGAAACCCCTTGGCCAGGCGCATCGCGTCGAGCAAGCGCGAATGACGGTCGCTGGGCAGCTTGTCGCCCAATGCCTGGGCTGCCTTGCGAAGCGTGCTGGGCAAGCGATCGAATTGCGCCTGGTAATGATTGCCGAGATAGCGTCTGTAACCTCCGAAGAGCTCGTCTCCGCCGACCCCGGAAAGGATGACCTTGACGTCGCGGCGCGCAAACTCGGACACGAGATAGGTCGTGATGAATGCCGTGTCCGCGATCGGCTCGTCCATGTGCCAGAGCAGGTGCGGAAGGAGCGACACCACATCAGGCTTGACCAAGATCTCGTGATGATCCGCGCCGAATCGCTGCGCAATCTGGCGGGCGTAGGGAAGCTCGTTGTAATACGCCTCCGCCTCGCCACCCGCGAAGCCGATGGCATAGGTCTTAACTGGGCGATCGCTGTGAGCCGACATGAAGGCAACCACTGCACTCGAATCGATTCCTCCGGATAGGAAGGCGCCGATCGGGACGTCGCTCACCATTTGACTGCTTACCGATCTGGCGAGCTGCGTACGCACATCACCAACCCACTGTTCTTCCGAGCGCAACGGATCGACCTGCTCGGGAGGGCGCCAGTAGCGCCTCTCATTGACCCGGTTGTTCTCGACAGTCAGGAGCGTTGCGGCACAGAGCTTGCGAACGCCGCGAAACATCGACTGAGGTGACGGAACATACCCGAGCGTGAGGTAGGAGCGTACGGAGGACAGGTCGAGCTCCGCGCGTATCCCAGGCACTGCAAACAGCGCTTTCGCTTCGCTGGCAAACGCGAGGCGGCGTCCGTCGCTCCAGATGTAGAGCGGTTTGACGCCCAGTCGATCGCGTGCAATGAGCAGACGCTGTCGTTGCGAGTCCCAAAGGGCGAATGCAAACATGCCGTTCACGTGTTGAACGCACTCGTCGCCGTAGCTTTCGTAGAGATGCAGCAGTACTTCGCAGTCGGACCCGGTTTTGAACCGATGCCCCTGAACGGCTAGTTTGCGTTGCAGCTCGCGATAGTTGTATATCTCGCCATTGGCCACCAACCAGAGCGTCCCGTCCTCGTTGGTCAGAGGCTGATGTCCACCGGCCAGGTCGATGATTGAAAGCCGGCGCATTCCAAGCGCTATCGGGCCACGGCAATACTCGCCGTCATCGTCTGGTCCGCGATGAACGGTTCGCTTGCCCATGCCACCAAGGACCCCGGTGGAGGCAGGCTGACCATCAAGCTGTAATACGCCGTAGATTCCGCACATGATCGTTGGTCAGCTGCTGGCGCTCGCTCGCATCGGCGAATGAGTCCGCCGCTCCAGCAGGCCGTCGTACAGTGACGCATAGCCATCGATCATCCGCTCGAGACTGAACCGCTGCACAGCGGCCTGGCGCGCAGAGCGACCGTGACGACGCACCATTTCATGATCTGTGAAGTGGTCGAAAATCCCCTGTGCGATCGCTTCGGAATCTCCGGGAGGTACTAATCGCCCCGTCAAACCGTCCTCGATCAGCTCGGGGTTGCCGCCGACTCGGGTGGCAATGGTGGCGACGCCGGACGCCATCGCCTCGAGGATCGTGTTGGAAATCCCCTCGGCGAGCGAAGGCAGAACAAAGAGATCGAGATCCGGCAGGAGATCCGCGACGTCGTCGCGCGCACCTAAGAACTTGACCAAGTCCTGAAGTCCAGCTGCGCGAACACCCTCTTCGAGTCGCTGCCGCTCAGCACCGTCGCCGATAATCGCTACGCCGATCTGGCTGCGGAGGTTCGGATGACGATCGACCAGCGCTGCTACCCCCTCGATCAGCGTACGCTGGTTCTTGACAGGTTGCAGGCGCCCGACCGTGCCTACAATGAACCGCGAGCCATCACCCCACAACGCCGCCAATGGCCGAGCTCCGTCACCTCGCGGCGCGAAGCGCAGCGTGTCAACACCATTGTAGATCTGAGTGATCTTTTCGGGCGTTACAGCGACGCGCTCGACAAGATAGCGTTCGAGGTGCTTGGAAACGCACACATAGTGTGACACCAAGGGGCGGTGCAACCTGCGCAGCCTGCGCTGCCTCCAATTCCTGCCCTCGATGTCGTTGACATCCCAGCCGTGCTCTCCGTGCACGCGGACCGATACGCCCGCGAGCATCGCAGGCAGAAGGCTATCGAGCCCCGACATGCCGCGGGTATGCACCACATCCGGGCGAAGAGTGCGGAAGAGCCTGAAAAGCTTCCTGTAGAGCTGTCCTTGCCCGAGATCATGTTTGTGCATTGCGTACACGGCAACATCAGGGTCCCGGATGCGTTGGCGGAAGTCCGAATAATCGTCCGCACACACGATGGCATGCCGATAGCGGTCAGCGGGAAGACGATTGATCAGATTGACCAGCCCATTTTCCGTCCCACCGATGACAAGATGATGGATGGAGTGGACGATCAAGGGTCGCGTTTCGTTCATCAACCCCAGCCCTCGAGACGTGCTCGGAACGCCCATTTTCCGAACGCATAGCTGATCGCGGTCCGGACCACATTGAACGGGTTGATTGCGCCCCGAATCGATCCGCCGTACGCCGAAAGGCACCCGATGTAGCCCGCCTGTCGCACCCGTGCACGCCAATGATCGTTGAAGTCTCCACGACCACCATAGGGATAGGCGAATATAAGATCACGCGAGCCGACCGTAGCTTCCAGCTCACGCCTGGACTCGGTGATTTCGCTATCGACAAAGGCAGGATCGTCTTTGGCGCAATTGACATGCGTTCGACTGTGCGATCCCACTGAGAACATCCAGTGTTTCAACCTGGTCACGTGCTTCCAGGTCATCACCGGAATCGCGCGACCGAGGTTAGCCAGATCATGGGGAAGTCCTCGATCAGTGTTCACCAGACCCGTGCACACATAGAATGCGGCTGGCACACGGCAGCGAAGGAGAATCGGCGCTGCGTTTTCGAAATTGTCCAGATAGCCGTCGTCAAAGGTCACGGCGACAATCGGTCGCAGCGAGCGCCGAGAAACGGTTCCAGTGACAATCTCTTCTATGCTGACTACGCGGCATCGCCGTTTGATGTCATTCATCTGCCGCTCGAACTGTTCCAAGCCGACAGTGAGCGAATCGCGCATGTTGTCGCAGACGCGATGGTAGAGCAGCACCGTGATTCGTTGCCGCCCGAGTAGGCCCAGAACCAACCTTGGCAAGGGTCTGACGCACGAAACATACAGCAGGAAAACCGCTTCCTTCGCTGCCGAAAGCCAGGAAGACACCATGCGCCCAGGCTCGCGTTTGCGGACTGCCGCCCATTGCGCAGGCGTTGGTTTCCGGTAAAGCGTTCCCGTTCCTTGCTGCGTCTCCGGTTTTGCGGTGCCCTGCGTCAATCTGTCGAGTGCCTCAGCCACCAATTCGACTCCTGCTTCGTCGAGTCGGATCTGCAACCCGCGCACAGTGGAGAACCGCTCGACAGGGGTCGTTAGCTTGACCAGGATCGGCCCCGTGTCCAGTTTTGCCTCGACCCTGTGCACGGTGCAGCCAACCTCGCGCGATCCGTTCCAGATTTCCCAGAATGCAGGTGGCATTCCACGGTAGTCCGGTAGCGTTCCCTTGTGCAGATTGATTGTTCCAAGACGCGGGATTTCGAACAGCTCGGGTCTGAGAATAGGTGCTGCCAAGGAGATTCCGACATCTGGATTGAACTGGCGAACCGTCGCAATTGTCGTCGATGCGTGGATGTCGCTGACTTGCATGAACGAGACGTGTGGGTGCCTCAACAGCTTTGCCAGCTCGTACTCTTGCCCTGGCAGCTCGGCTGCGGCTTCATCATGATGATGGAACCTAGTCCGGATCTCCTGCATCGCGGAGGAAGCGATCGATGGAAACCAGCGCCAACCATCACGCCTGAGTTGCCGGATCTGATTCCGCGCGACGCGGCCCCATTGACGCGGCGGCCGATGTTCGATGATCAGCCACTTTGTCGTCGGAAATCGGCCCAGAAGCTCTCCGAGGCCCTTCCGGACGGAATAGGCACTCAAGTTAGCCGTGAAAATCACCACACGGTCCATCGTCATTTCGATGCGGCCTGCTCCAGTGCCGCATTGATGGCTCCCCCCATCGTACTGGAGAACTCCTGCAAGGCCGGCTCGGATTTCACGTAGCCATCCGTAGCGGTCGTGTACACCATCACCCAAGCTGTCGCATCTCCGTGACCCAGCACTACCGAAAGCGCCTCATAGAGCTTTGCCATGTACTCGCTGGAAGTAAGGTGGCCGTCCACCCAGTACCATTGCCAGACCGCAAGGCGTACCAGGTTATTGGTCACGACTGCGGTGCGCACATTCGTCGCTGCGCCGCCAATATCTACGGTCGCGCGGCCCACTCGCACTTCCTTCCATTGGTTGTTTTTCGTGCTTACGAGCTCGTTGCTTGCGGTGATAGCCTTGGATTCATCGGCCTGATCGCGAAAGAAAGCGATGTAGACAGTGACGGATCTTCCGTCGCGGACGAATGTCTCCTGAGTTTCAGCTTTGGCCCCGGACAGGTCGGGACGCCACGTTGAGACGGGCGCGGTCGTCGTGGTCCAGCCCTGCTGCAGCGTTATGGAGCCAAGATGAACAGCGCCTGAGTCGGCGCGCCGCTCGATTCCAGCCGCCAATGGCTGCCAGATTGCAGCGATCACCAGCGTCGCCAGCGCCACCGGCATGAGCGGACGAAAACCGGAACGACTGGGAACCTCGCTACCAGGTGCCGTCGACTGCGGCGCGTCGTCCTCTCTCCACAGTGACCCCACCCACAACATTAGTGCGATCACGATGCCGAAAAATAACCAACCGTAGACCAAATGGTCCACCCCCACCGCGAGCTGGTTGTCTGAGAGATGGCCGATCATGACGATCATGTAAGCCCGCAGCCAGTTGGCCACAATGGGCACGACTAACGAGGCTGCAATGAATGCGGCGCGCCGCAGCGGCGATCGGTAGGTAAGGTAGGCATACAGACAACCCACCATCAGCGAGGCGATCAGATAGCGCACGCCGCTGCAGCCTTCCACGATGGACCAGTTGCCCGATGGGATGCTGAAGTAATTGCCTTCACGCAGGACGGGAACTCCGCTGGCACGCAGCGCCAGTACGGTGAAGTCCGCTGTCCAGTCCATCATCGTCGGCATGAGGAACTCGCCGAACGGAACCGCGAAAAAAAGGAACGCGAGTGGAATCGCCAGAACTCGCACAACACCTGTTCCCAGGACCGCAAGGACTGCCAGCGGCACCATTGCCACGATTGCAAACTCTGTGACAACCGCGGCGTGCGCAAGCTGGCCGGCCAACCACAGGATGCCCGCGGCGATAACACCCGCAAGTGCCGGCCAGAATGGTTTCGGCTCGACAGCGGCGAGCTCGCTCTTGCGCCGCCATAGCAGGAAGAGGAACACCGGAATGACAACGAACCCGTGAGCAAATGTCTGCGAAGTGGCCCAGACAGTAGCCATCGCCAAAGTGGTTTTCCAATAGATGGCGAATATGATCACGAGGATCGCAGCTACTGCCGACGCCCGGACCGCGCCCCGGCGGGACAGATCCAAGCTCAACTGCGAGACTAGCTGCTGGTCGGCGTGCATGATGTCTAACCCAGGTGGCGGACGATGTGCGGGCCAATGAGGTTCGCGGCGCCGAGAGGAAGCATGCGCCATAACGCTATCAGTACCCGGTATTTGGGGTTAAGCGGATTGTTCGCCGGCACGCTTAGACGATCGAGCAGCAGGTGCTCGTAAGCCAGTGGTGTCGGCTCGAAACCCCAATGGCGCTTGAAGTCGTAGGATCCGGTCCCCTTCTTGCTGCGGCCGTAGTCGAAGATGCGCACTCCCCGCTCCGCAGCGCGACACATGACCGCCCAATACTTGAAATCGTTGGCCGCGAGCTCGCGCGCACGAACGCTGTCCCCGGCGTAGTACGGCATAACTTCATCACGAAAGTAAAAGGAGAGTACGCTCGACACTGGATCGCCGCGGTTATCAACGACGGTCGTCACCTCACACGAATCGCGGAAGATCTCGGTCAAGCGGGCAAAGTAGCGCGCCGGAAAAGGCGGTGTCCCGTGACGATGAACGTTGTCCGCGTACAATGCAAAAAAACGATGCGTGTCTGCATCGATTTCATTGCGCAATCCGTAACTGATGCCCTTGCGCACCATCGCCCGCTGCTTGCGCGGAATCGCTAGCATGTTGGCTTCGGCCTTGGCCTCCAGTTCCTTTCTGAAAGTGACATAAAGGTCCTGGCGGGGCCACTCGGAGCGCAGCGGGCAAAGATTGCGCAGCTCGAGGTGATCCACGTGCAGCGCACGTGCGAGGCGTACCGCTTCCTCGATCAATGCGTCGCGTGCCTTGGAGTCATCTGCAGCCGGGCCACCGTATGCGCAAAACGGCAAAGATACGAGCGCATGACCGAACAACCGGCTCTTGACCTCGGCCAGAGGCAGAACGCCAACCACGGATCCGTCCCGCTCGGCCAGGCGGTAATGAGTGCGATGATGAAAGATCTCTTCGATGATCTGGCGCCAGCCGATGCGGTGGAAGAACGTGGCGTCCGTGCAGCGCTCGACGAAGGCATCCCAGCGGCTGGCGTCCGAGCGATCGAACACGCGTATCGTGGTCAAACCAACCGCGCCGGCGCTTCGCGCTTCAACCGCTATCGATTCCATGGTCAGCCGTTCAGGAAAACGTGGTCGACACGGTCCCAGCAAAAATCGCGCAGGAGACGGCATAGTCGAGGTTGCATACGCTCGAGATTCAAGTAGTGGCGGAATCGGGCCTTCCTTGCCACACCATTGACACGAGGCTGGTCGGGGTCGAGCTCCCAGGGATGAAAGTAAAACATCGCCGGTTTCCCATCGATCTTGTTGATGCGACGAATCGACCATCGGGAAACCACATACGGCAGAAGGCGGAAGTACCCCCCGCCGCCGGCCGGAAGATTGGCGCTCAAGACGCGTACCGTTGCTACCGGCAGCTCGAGCAGGCCCGGCTGGGATTCATGGGCGAATCGTGGCGCATCGGGAGCGCCGTAATGATCGTGATGAATGGGATAGATGCTCGAGCTATAGCGATAGCCAGCTTCGGCGATGCATTCGAATGCCCACGCATTCGCCCGGCTAATGGAGAAGCTCGGCGCGCGATAGCCGTTGACCTGATGTCCAGCCACATCTTCCAACACTGCCTTGGCGAGCCGAATGTCCGCCAGAAATCCCTCGCGGTCGAGGTCGGTTGCTCGCCGATGCGCAAAGCCGTGGCTCGCAAGCTCATGCCCCGCGTCGGCGATGCGGCGGATCAGGTCCGGATAGCGTTCTGCAACCCAACCCAACGCGAAGAAGGTCGCGTGCACGTCGCATTCCGCGAGCAACGCTAGGATGCGATCGACGTTCTGCTCGATCCGGCAGGGAAGATTCTCCCAATCCTCGCGCGGAATATGCTCGGCAAAGGCGGAAACGTGGAAGTAATCCTCGACATCGATCGTCAGTGCATTGACGATTTGAGTGCCGGCGCGCAGGGGCACGGTCATATTCGAACAGCCTCCCGTTCGCGCTGTTTCAGCCACAGGGCGAGATGCGCAGCGATACGCTCTGCGGCGCGTCCGTCCCAGAGTTCGGGCACCCTTCCTCGCTTGCCCCTGCCGCGCATGACCTCATCCACACAGGTGAGGACACGCTCCCTATGACGCCCGACAAGCGTATTCGTCCCTTGCTCGACGGTGATGGGACGTTCGGTGTTTTCGCGCATGGTGAGGCACGGTACCGCCAGCGCTGTAGTTTCTTCCTGGATGCCGCCCGAGTCGGTCAGCACGAGGCGGGCGTTGCCCAGCAACCCCAACGTCTCGAGATAGCCCTGCGGAGGCAATAGAGCGATGCGGCTATCAGCGATCAGCGATGCCAATCCGAAGAGCTCGATGTTGCCGCGAGTCCGGGGGTGAATTGGCCACACGAGGGGCAGGCGTTCGGCCACATCGCGCAGTATGTCCAAGGCTTCGCGCAGCGCGTCGGGACGGTCCACGTTGGAAGGCCGATGCAAGGTCACGACTGCGAACCCGGCAGGATCGCTGACGAAGCCAGCCCCTACGCCTTCTCGAAGCATGGTGTCGAGCGGCGACACCGCGCGCTTCCAATGCTGCAGAAGCGAATCGATCATGACGTTACCGGCAAAATGAATTCTGTCCTGCGAGATACCTTCGCGGCTGAGGTTCTCTGCGCCCGCTTTTTCGGTCGTATAGAGGAGATCCGCGAGTTGATCGGTCACGACGCGGTTGATTTCCTCGGGCATCGTACGGTCGAAACTGCGCAGCCCGGCTTCGACGTGCACGACGGGCGTGTGCTTTTTGCTGGCGACCAGCGTACAGGCAAGCGTGGAATTGACGTCGCCCACCACGACGACACAACTTGGCGCTAGATCGTCGAGCACGGGCTCGAAGCGGCGCATGATCTCGGCGGTCTGGATTGCATGCGTTGCGGAGCCCACCTGAAGATTCATGTCCGGCGCCGGCAGCTCGAGATCTGCGAAGAGCCTTTCGTTCATCGCAACGTCATAGTGCTGGCCCGTGTGAATGAGCACGACGCTTGGCAAATCCGACCGAGCACCGAACGCTTGTACCAGCGGCGCCATCTTCATGTAGTTGGGCCGCGCCCCGACGACGCAGGCCAACGGTCCCCGCATCGGAAGCATCTCCCCCATCAGCGCCCCGCAGTCGAGCCCGGCTTGTTCACCGTCTCTGAATGCAGCATGCCGTGCAGCAGATCCAACGCAACGCTGAGAGTTTTGTCCAGCCGGTCGAGGCGATCCTCGATCTTGCGGAACTGTGCCTGCAAGTCGTCACCGTTGACCGGCGTCCGTGGGTGAGCCGACGCAGCGGCGTGGGCGTCGGTCGCGTGTCCCGATCTGCCGTCGGGACCGAGCTCGTCCCGGATCTCGCGCTCGATCGCCTCCACATCTTCACTGTCGAGTCTGTGCTTCTCAGCGAGGAATCCAGCGAGCATCAGCCGATTGCAAAGGGTATTGATGCGTCTCGGGATCCCCCCGGTGAGCTCGTATATCCGGTCGAAGCACACGGGGTCGAACTCCGGATCGCCGTTCCAGCCGACATGCTTCAGCCGGTGCTCGATGTAGGCACGCGTTTCCTCCTTGTCGAGTGGCCCGAGGTGGTAGGACGCAATGATGCGCTGCCGAAGCTGTTGCATCTTCGGGCCCTGCATCATCGCGCGAAGCTCTGGCTGGCCGATGAGGAAGCTCTGCAAAAGCGCCTTGTCCTCGAGCTGAAAGTTGGAAAGCATCCTCAGTTCTTCGATCGCTTTGGGAGTCAGGTTCTGCGCTTCATCGACGATGAGCAGCGCTCGCTTGTTTTCCGTGGCCAGCTTGCACAGGAATGCCTCGAGCGACCCGAGCAGGATGGCCTTGTTTACCGTCCGGACCGGCAACCCATATGCGATTCCCACTGCGCGAAGCATGTCGTCCGCATCGAGTTGAGTGCTCACGAGTTGGGCGGCCACGACCTTGTCGCTGTCCAGGTGTTCGAAGAGGCTGCGAACGATCGTCGTCTTGCCCGCGCCGATTTCGCCGGTAATGACGATGAAGCCTTCACTCTGGTAAACGCCGTATTGCAGATACGCGTACGCGCGCTTGTGCCCGCGGCTGCCGAAGAAGAAGGCAGGGTCGGGATTGAGCTGGAAAGGCTTACCGGTCAAGCCGTAGAAGGACTCGTACATGGCGCGGGTTATTTGTACATGTATGAAAGACCCGCAAATACGGCGGCTTCCGTGTAGTTGCTGTTGCTCGATAGATCGGTGCGGAAAACCTGATACCGCGCGCCGAACTGTACGGTGGTGTTGTCCGAGATTGACGTATTAACTATCGCTCTTACCCAACCCTGGTTCGTCGTCACGTTTGGCGTTATGTTCTGTACCGTGCGAAGGTAGCTGACACTCGTCGTCAGACTTGTGAAAGCCGTAAGGTTGTGCGTCCAGGAGATATCGCCTCCGCTCTGGGTATTGTTGTTCGTTAAGAAGAAACCCGGCAACACTGTGCCGGAGCCCGAGATTGGCTGGCTCTTCAGATAGAAGCCTGATAGAAAGACTCTGTTGCGCACACCGATCAAACCGACGGTTGCGCTCGCGCTCTCCTGGAGAGTTATCTCCTGTGTATACAGATTGACGGGTGACGACGAGATGCCCGGGAGTCCTCCGTTCTGGATCAACTGGTTGATGTAAGACAGGCGTTGCGTCGGGTCGGGTATGGTCGCACTGAGGAGCTGGTCGAGCAGTGATATGACGCTGCTGCCGGCAGACAGCGTCGCGAGCTGCTGTGGGTAGCTCGTGATATTGCGGGAGGCGTTTATGCTCCACACCGACAGAGGGGTGCGATGGTCGAAGGTGAAATAGTAGGAAGCCCCGAAGAATCGATGTTCCCAGCCGGCGGTTATGTTGGTTCGATCAGTCGGCTGCCACCTCCCCCCGACGCCGTAGATTGCGCCCTGATAGTTGGAGAGGGGGTAGCGGTTTTTCTCGTAGCCCCCGTCGACAGAACCCTGGAGCTGCGGCTCGAACTGGTACAAGGCACTCAAGCGCGCAAGCTGAGTATCCTGCGGACCCTGATCGGTGAACTTGACCCGGGTGGCATCGTAGTCGACCGACCATCCCCAAGGAGTCGGGTTCCTCACCAGCCGGCCGACCACCTCATTGGTATAGGCCCCGCTCAAACCTGTCGGCGCGTTGTTGAGAGTGGTCCAGTAGTTATTGTCTCGCAGCTCGTAGTTGACGTCTCCCCGAGCCACTCCCCTGACGAACGGGCTCACGCTATAAGACTGCGTGGTGTAGCGGTTCTGCGTTGCATTCGTAAGTCCCTGGGGTACCGCCCCAAGCGGTGTCAGATACTGCTGCTGCACTGCCACCGCCGCATCGATGAAAAAGAATTTGTCGATTGCCTCCAACGTCCCCGTGAGGTTTACTTCTCCGTACACCGTGTTGTTTTCGGAACCAGTACGCGCATAGAGCAGGATCGGAATGGCGACCGAGCCGTCAAGCCTGGTGTGAGCGCTCCTCTCGTGCACGGAAAATCCCGGCGTCAGCTGCGTCACGAGGTCGCCTTGCCTGCTGTCCGAGGGCGAGAGGTTCACGTTGTTGGTGAGCGTCTCAAGCACCGAGAACGAGCCTGCAAGTGGCGGCCCCTGATAGGCACCCTGAGCGCCTGGCTGGGTCTGGGTACCCGGCTGGGTCTGCGTTTGGAGCGGACCTTGAGCACCTGGCTGAGCGGGGGTCTGGGGAAGGCTCGGACCGCCATACCCCTGTGCGTTAGCCGCTGCAGCCCACAACATCAGCCCCTGATGGGCCACCAGCACGATGCAAAGCGGGTATCTCGGCAGGAACCATTTGCGGAGACGGGCGACCAAGCAGACCTGAGGTTCATGGCCCCACCGACGGCGACTATTTCTCGTCGCCGTACGAGTAGTAGCCATAGTAGCTTCCAACATCGGTCCGGCTGGCCTTGTTCAACATCATCAATACGATTTCGCAGCTCTCGATGGTTGCCAACGCCGCATTCACCGCATGTTGTGTCGTCGCATCGGCGGCCACCACCATAACGATCTGGCCCATGTGCGTTGCGAGAACACGGGCCTCGGTCGTCGCCAGAAGCGGCGGCGAATCGAAAATGATGATCCGATCCGAATAGCGGGATGCGAGTTCTCGCAACAATGCCGCCATTTGCTCGCTCGCGAGCAGCTCCGTCGACCGGCGCTGGCGTGCTCCCGCTGGAATGACGCTGAGCTTCGCCACGTTCGTTCTGACCAACGCGTCTGCAACATCGATGTTGTCACGAGTCAGGAGATCAAGAAGCCCTGGCTCGGTCGGTATGCCCAGCAGGCCGGGGAGCGTGGGATGTGCAACGTCGCCGTCCACGAGAAGAACCGTGTTGTCTAGCTCCATTGCGACGCTCATCGCAAGGTTGACCGCGGTAAAGGTCTTACCTTCGCCTGGCAGCGCGCTGGTGACCATCACGAGATTACGGTTCCTTGTCTTGGCACTGCCCTTGCCGACCGCATTGCGGATGATCGGGCGCTTGATTACGCGAAACTCGTCCGCGGTTTGTGACTTCGTTGTATCGGGCGTGATGTATCCGCGCACGCTTAGCTGAGCGAGGTCGATCTCAGCTCGCCTGGCCGGTCCTTTCAACGATGCGGGCAACTCGCCCCTTGGTTCAGGGCGGCTGTCTGGAGCCCCATGTCGCAATCCGACCGATAACGCCCGAGCGTCAAGCGCGTGAACTACGGCTTCCGGGGTTGGTGTGTCCGCCGACTCGGGGAACTCGCTTGAGGGCGATTCCTCCGGTGAAGTCGCGCCGGCCCGACGCAACTCTTCAAGCCGCTTTGCCGCTTGTTCGATGAGGCTCATTTATTCTTCCTCAAATTACGCGCCCCAAAAACTGGGCAAAGATAAAAGCCGCGGCGAATGAAGCGAATAGCGCGCCGAGGCCTCCTGCGAATAAGTACGCGCTACGCCTCCTGAGACGTTTCAGGCCTTCGCTAGGCAGCATCGACACCATGCCAAGGATCGGCCGTTTGCTCATCTCACGTAATGACCGGGCATTGTGGATGATCGGCATGACCTCATTGGCGACAAAACTCGCGATCAGGCCGGCCAACAGCGACACCGCAATGGCGATAGTTACCAGCTGAAGCCGTGTCGGGGGTACGGGCTCCGGCAGGACCCGGGGCGGATCGATAACACGAAACTGCGCGCCTCCGGTGTCTTGAATGCCCATGCCCATTCCCGCCGCTTCTCGACGAGCAAGGAGGCTCTCATAGGTCTTCTTCTGCACATCGTAGTCACGGGTGAGTTGCGTATATTCCGCTTCCACCTGAGGCACGAGCCGCGCCTGCGCCGTCAGTTGTTGATACTGCCCCTGATAACCGGCCAATTTGGCACGCGCCGACGCGACGCTTGCCTCAGCATCGGCGAGCGAGATCCGAAGCTGTTGGACGACCGGGTTGCGCTCCGAAGCAGGCGCCGCCTTAGCCGGCTCCGCCTTCTTGCGCGCCTCAAGCGTGGCGCGCCGCTGCGCTTCGAGCTGATCGATCAGGCGCTTGGTTGCCACGACATCCGGGTGCTCGTCTGTGTACTTGCGCAACAGATCATCGAGCTCCTTTTTGAGCGAGGCGATCCGGGCGTCGACTTCGGGCACCGAATCGTCATGCTTTACGGTGAGCTCGCTCGGTAGAAAGATCTCCGTCTCGCCGCTCAGTTCTTTTTTGTACGCGTCGCGCGATTGCTCCGCGGCTTGTACTTCGAGCTTGGCATCTTCGATGTTCGCGCGAAGCTGCGAGAGCCGCCCGAAGTAATCCTGGCCATCCCGCGTCGAAACGCCCATGTACTTGAGCTTGAAATCCTTGAGTCGGCTTTCGGCGGCTTGCAGCGTTTCTTCGTAGTGCTTGATCTGCTCGTCGACGAATTTCACTGCCGATCTCGAGTCCTGTCGTTTGTCGCCGAGGCTCGATTCGACAAAGATCGTCACCAGCGACTGAACCACCTTCCTCGCCTGCTCTGGGTTGGGATCGCGGTAGCTAAGGACATAGAGATTGGTCCCCGTTCCACTGGTGAGCTTGACGCTCTTCATTACGTCGTCGATCAAACCGTCGCGCTCGGCATCTGACCTCACCTTGAGATCGAGGTCGGCCATGCGTACCAGTTTCTCGACGTTCGGTCGGCTGATCAGGGTCCGGCTGATCAGAGAAACCTGCTGATCCAGATTGGGCTGGATGGCGAGCCCAGCCAACAGCGGTTTGAGCAACGTCTCAGTGTCGACGTAGATTCGACCGCTTGCCTCATACCTTTCCGGAAACCTGTAAGCCACGGTCAGCGCGAGGACTGCAACCACCCACGCTGCGGCCAGTCCAATCCAGCGCCGGTGCCACATCCCGCGCAGATGGTCGAGAATTCGTTGCAGCAGATCATTCATTGCTGACTACCTACCTTTGTTGAGTTACAAGGAGACGGCTGGTTAGAACCAGCTCTGAGGAATGATTAGTATGTCGCCCGGTCGCATCGCCACGTTTGCCGTGATGTCACCCCGTCTGACGAGATCCCTGAGGCGAACGCTGTACTGCTTTCCACCGTCGGCGACCCGGAACACGGTCGCCGCATTGCCATCGGCGAAGTCGGTAAGGCCGCCAACCGCGATCATTACGTCGAGCAGTGTCATGTCCTTCCTATAGGCGAGAATCTGTGGCTTCGCGGCTTCCCCTATCACCCGGATCTGTTCGTTTGCGGGACCGACAAACGTCGTGACGACAACCGTTACTACCGGATCGCGAATGTATTTGACGAGCTGCTTCTCCAGATCCCGCGACAGTTCGGTGGGCGTTTTCCCCAGCGCCGGCACGTCGTCGATCAGCGGCGTCGTGATTTTTCCATCCGGGCGCACAGGAACGCTCATCGACAGTTCCGGATTTCTCCACACGATGACATTGACCGTATCCAGCGGACCGATGCGGTAGTTATAGTCGGCCGTTGTGGCGTCGCTAGGCGCCGGAGGGTACTTGGTAGCACACCCCGCAAAGCCGAGTGAGAAAAGGACAACAAACAAACAAGACGCGCGAGCGAACATCGTCGGCTCCGAAATTCCCAGCCATTTCATTGTCGGTTTCATCGTCCCTCCGTCTGATACGGGCCGAAAAATTGTAGCATCAGCGCGAGCAAGGTTGCTTCACAATTCGAGTGGGAGGGCTATGGTATGCCATTTTCATTTCTGGCGCGCGATTGAGTATTCGATGTTCAAATTGTGGTAACAACAGGCGCACGTCGCTTACAGGATGTGGCGAACAACGAGAGCTTGCTAGCGTAAATGGCTTGATCGCGCGATACCAAAATTCGCGTAGCACGCTGCCGTGTACGCTATCGCTCGTGAGCTAACGATCGGTCGCGAGCACACGAGTCCTGAGTGCACAACGGCCTGCATCGCACAGGCCTTGCGCATAATTTGCAATGGTCTAGATTGAACGTGCGAGCCAACAGGCAATGCGAAGTAGTGGACCGCGATGGCGTCGGCTGGCTTGACTAACCGCCAAGACCGTCGCGACGACTGCAGTGCATATTGTGGTTGCCAACAATCGTGTCCTCCGCGCCGCGTCCCTTTGGATGCGTTCAGGCGCCGTACTCTCGGATGCATCTCGACGATCTTCGCCGCCCGATTTGAGCTGTCGCCGGTCGCGTAAGGAATCAGCACGACAGCCGCTTTCCCCCCGCCACCCGCTCCTTGTAGTCCAAAGTCCGATGTCGAGTTCTTTGACACATGGCGGGACATCGGTCTCGCCGAAACCCGCTAAGTTATTGTTCCATAAGAGATCCGCGAATATGGCATATCGCTTGCTCCCTTTTCGGTCGAAACACGGTTCTCGGTACAACAATGACGGGGGCAATGCGATGAAATCTCTAAGCAAGCTGTTAGTGGCAATAGTGACGGTAGGCACGATGGGCAGCGCCTCTGCGACGCTACTGTCGTTCGGGATGAATCTGAGCGGGAGCGTCACCTTGACGCCACTCGGCGATATAAGCTTGTCAACTACGCAGAAACTGATCAACCCGGCCGCCACAACCTCCTCCTGCACGGGTGACGCCGGTGCCTGCGTAGCGGCGGGGATTCCGGTCGCAGGCGGCACTCCCGGGACCTTCAGCACCAACACGCTGCCGACGGCGATCGTCGCGATTGCGCCGTTCACGGTCTCAACCGGCAATATCGTTGCGACGTTCACCAACATCTCGCAAGCGGTCAAAGTTGCGACGACAGCGACAGTGGCCGGCAGTATCTCGCTGCAGTTCAACGGGACGATAACCGCAGATAGCAGCGGGATGTTCCTCGGCCAAACGGTCAGTCTCTCGGAAACCTGCACGCAAACTGGTCCGGGTGCAGTGATCACATGCTCCGAGTCGGTGCGGACGCCTGGCCTGCCGCAGCAAAACCCGGAGCCGATGTCGCTGGCCTTGGTCGGTGTCGGAT
>Ga0126381_100001764_pt1 | contig 23150 bp, 23 predicted proteins | sample PanSoiMetPlot_28_FD_96465 | JGI IMG/M metagenome (GOLD analysis project Ga0126381, IMG submission 96465) | Tropical forest soil microbial communities from Panama - MetaG Plot_28 | ecosystem: Environmental > Terrestrial > Soil > Tropical forest > Bulk soil | place: Panama | collected 2016-02-17 | reverse complement strand
CATTAGAAGTGTCCCCTTTTCGTTTCATTAGAAATGTCCCCTAATCTAGGCCTTCCATGGAGGAGGCTGGATGGGGGAGAACGGCGTTGAGTGCGAGAGAGGTGGAACGAGCTGGAGTACTGCGGCGGGTCAAAGAAGGCAAGCTGAAACTAGTAAGCGCAGCGCAGCTGCTGGGAATCAGCCCACGTCAGGGGAAGCGGCTTTGGAAGCGATATCAAGAGCAAGGAATCCAAGGTCTACAACACCGGGCTGCTGGGCGGAGGAGCAATCATGCCAAGCCGGAGAAGTTTCGCAAACCAGTGTTGGCGCTGGTACGAGACAAGTACAGCGGTGGGATCGAGGAGCGCTTCGGTCCCACGCTGGCGGCCGAGCACCTAGCCAGCGAAGATGGGCTGGAGATCACTTCCGGGACCCTGCGACGCTGGATGTTGTCGGCTGGATTATGGAGCCGAGAGCGTAAGCGTGGACGCTATCGCAAGCGGCGGGAGCGCAAGGCACATTTCGGCGAGCGGCTGCAGTGGGATGGAAGTTTCCATGGCTGGTTGGAGGAACGTGGTCCGGAAGGCTGTCGGATGAATCTCGTGGACGATGCTACGGGAACGACGTTGTGCCAGCTCGGGAAACAGGAAACCACCTGGGCAGCTGCGAACCTGTTGCGGCTCTGGATTGAGCACTATGGGGTTCCCCAAGCTCGGTACACGGACTGGAAGAACGTCTATGTTCGGCCCGGCAGCGAAGCGGACAAACAAGCCGGTAAGGCGCCCCTGACGCAGTTTGGGCGCATGTGCGCCAAGCTGGGCATCGGCATCATCGCTGCCAGTTCGCCCCAAGCCAAAGGTCGCGTGGAACGCAACCATGGCACGCATCAAGATCGGTGGATCAAGAAACTGCGGCGTAAGAACATCTCGAGCTATGAAGCAGCTAATCAGTTCTTAGCCGAGACTTACTTGCCGGAGCACAACCGACGTTACAGCCGGGCGGCGGCTTCCGAAGAAGATTTTCATCGTGCCAAACCGAGTCTGCGCCGGCTGGAGGAGATCTTCTGCCTGGAGCAGGAGCGCCGGCTGAGCAACGATTGGGTGGTGCGCTATGGCGGTCGATTTTTGCAGGTGGAACGGAGTAGTTATCATCACGCTCCGGCGCAGGCCCAGGTGGTAGTGCAGGAATGGGAAAATGGCAAGCTGGAGATCCGGTATCGCGGACGGAAGATCGCCTGGAAGGAGATCCGGGCATTACCGGAGCGACCATTACCGCAAAGATTGACTCAGCGTTTACGTCCCCCGCGCCCGGCAGCCACACATCCGTGGCGGAGCGACTATCGCGAAATTCGTACACCGGCATGGGGTCCACAATGGTGAAAAAATCGGCGCGCGAAAAGCTGTGGAAAAGACGCAAAGGGGAAAAGTAAAAAAGCGACTTTTCCCCTTTGCTTGGAAATCCCGCACACACCGCGGGATTCCCACTTTCCCACAGCTTCGGCTGCTGCTATATACATGACGAACCGTTTATGGAATAAACGGGGACACTTTTATTGAAACGAAAGAGGGGACATTTCTAAAGCACTACGACAAAATGCACCGGCATCGTTGACAATTTTTCGTCCGACAGGCAAACTACCGCATTCGCCGGGAAACACATCTGGCGAGCGTCTGGGGACGGGATTGCGGCTTTTCTCCCCCTCCAGGCCTTATACTCATATTCACGCCATGACCGAGCAACGGGTCTCCTATACCCTCGACTCCTCGCTGGAGACGATCGATAGTTGTGAGGAGAAGGCAACCCGTATTGCCACCGAACTCGGCTTCGGCGAAGACGAGGTCATGCAGATTTCCATGGCGGTGCGCGAGGGCGCAGTCAACGCCGTGCTGCACGGCAACAGCTACGCCGCCGATAAGAAAGTTACACTTGCGTTCGAGCGCACCGGCAACGAACTGGTGATCACCATTCGCGACCAGGGCAAGGGCATGGATCTAAGCAAGATTCCCAACCCCCTGGCCCCGGAAAATCTGCTCAAAACTTCCGGGCGTGGCATTTTCCTTATGCGCTCATTTATGGACGTAGTCGAGATTCGCCCGTCTTCGACGGGCACCGAACTCAAACTGATCAAGCACGTCCACGGGCCTACCGCGGGCGGCAAGGAGGCTTCCCAGTGACAATGAAGGTTGGTAATCGGCAAGTCGATGGCGTCACTATTGTGGACTGCAGCGGCCGCATTACGCTTGGCGAAGGCAGTGTCATTCTTCGCGACACGGTCCGCGACCTGCTCTCAAAGGGCAATAAGAAGATCGTTCTGAATCTGGCCGATGTGAACTACATCGACAGCTCAGGTATCGGCGAGCTGGTAAGCGCTTTCACCACGACCAAGAATCAGGGTGGCGAACTGAAGCTGCTGAACCTCACCAAGAAGGTCAACGATCTGCTCCAGATCACGAAGCTTTACACCGTCTTCGACGTAAAAGACGACGAAGCTGCCGCAGTCAAGTCGTTCAAGTAGACAACTGAAAGATTGGGTCTCAATCCCGCATCTGTCAGGGTGCCCCACTTCTCGCGGAGGTTGCGAGAAGTGGGAAACCCGAAATCGTCGAACGGTGATTCAGCTGAGATTTACCCATATCGCGAATTTCATTTCAGAACGTTCCAGCAAATAAATCCCCTCAATCACAGACGCAGTCATCCTGCAGTTTCTAGACTGTGTTCATGGTGGTCTGGAGTGCCGCGACCACCCCGACTCGTGTAGGGACGGACGCATTCGTCCGCCCGCCCCGAGGACAGCCCCGGTAGCGCGCTGAATGTTAGAGGCGGGGACCGCGGGGTGTCAATCCAAAGCGCCTGGACCAGAAATCGAGATCTGTAAGTCACGCCCCGACGATTTACTCCGTCTTCCGGCTGAAGTAAATCGCCGGTCCGACTATGAGGACTCCGCCGAGAATTGCTACAGCTCCAAGGCGTTCGTGCAGCAGGGTCTCACCGAGCAGGCTTCCAATCACAGGTTCAAGATTCAGGAACACGCCGGCTCGCGAAGCTGGGACCCTCTTCAGTCCCAGTTCCAGGCCAGATACGCGCTGGCAGTGGCGAGGAGTCCCTGTCCGGCCGCGGCTTCCCACACGGCAGGTGAGAAGTGAAATCTAACAGGAGCGAAGCACTCAATTCCTACAAACAGTAAAGCCGCCCCGATGTTGAGCGTCCAGACCGTGATTTGCAGCGAATCATAGTTTGCCATCAAATGCTTCGTGATCAGAACCGACACCGCGGCGGCGCACATCGACAGCAGTACCAGAAAATCGCCCAGAGCCGTGGGCCCGGCAGCCTGGGTGGAACGCCCGGCGGAAAATGCAATGGCCAGAACGCCCAGAGGCGACAAGAGTAAAACGATCCATTCCGACTTGCGCAGTCTTTCACGCAGAAACAAAGTCGAAGACAGGGCGATCAGCACCGGCAAGGTGCCCACGATCAGCGAAGCGTGCGATACCGTGGTCAGCTGCAGTCCTTCGAACTGCATAAGAAACTGCACCGGAACACCAACCACAGCGGCCGCGATCAACCACCAGAAATCTGCACTCGGGAACGTTTTCCACTTTCCGATCAGGATGGGAACAAGGATCAGGCAGGCAAAAAAGAAGCGGAAAAATACGTTTTCCGCAATCGTCATTTCCCGGAAAGCAATTTTCCCGAAGAGAAATCCGGTCCCCCACAAACCTCCCGCCAATGCCAACAGCGCGGTGGCCCACGCCACAGAGTGGGAGCGCGCCGGCCCCTGGCTCACACCATGCCCTTCCGCAACTCCTCGAGCGGATACTTCGTCCCCCGCCACACGATCCCATCGTTCCACAATGTCAGCACCATCGAGCGCAGCAAGGTATAGACGAACAAACCAGTGCTTAGCGGATGCAGCAAAAAGTAATAGGCGGGCACACCCGATCGCCACGACATCCCGACATAAATCAAAAGCATCGATCCCAAAGCAACCGCGAACGGCAGCCGCGCCCAGCCGTGGGCGAACCAGCCTCCGAGAAAGGGCCCGAGATTGATAAATGCGAGTGCCAACGCTGAAGCCAAAGTCCGCCAGGATTGAAACGACAGGACGGCGAAAAAGTTCTTGGTGAGATTGTTGACGATGCCGAAAGCACCGTGCGCCCAGCGGATGGAAATCAAGTCCCCGCCGAATACATTGCGCTGCGCGAATCCTGCTTTCTTGACGACCTTCCCCAGTTTCATGTCGTCGAGCACTTCCATGCGCAAGGCTTCGTAGGTTCCGATGGCCTCATACACGCGCCGCCGCACAAGATTAAACGCTCCCACTCCCATGTGATCGTCGGTGCTGGGATCGGCAACCTTCCACGGGCGATGCCCGAACATGAACATAGTCTGAAAAAAAGCGATCATCATGTATTCGCCCGGCCGCTTCATGATCATGCGTGGAAAGAGCACAACATGGTCAGCCGGTTCGGCCTCGGCGTAAGCGAGCGCTCGTCGCACAGAATCAGGCTTGAAGTGCACGTCAGCGTCAGTAAACAAAAGCCACTCGCCCGAAGCCTGATGGGCTGCAGTCCACATAGCGTGAGTCTTACCCAGCCATCCCGCAGGCAGTTCGGTGTGATGAATGACCCGAAACTCCCGGGGGGGCCCACCCAACGCGAGTGTTGGGTAGGGGTTTTTGTCTTCGTCTCTGCGCTGACAGTCTCGCGCCAAGCGCTCCAGAATCTCGCCAGTCCGATCGGTCGACCGGTCATTCACAGTGATGACTTCATAGTTGTCATAATCGAGCGCAAGCAAAGTCCGCAGCGCCTGCTCGATCGTTTGTTCCTCATTCCGCGCCGGAACGATGATCGAAATGCGGGGATTCCCGGAGGGCAAAACCGGATTGCGGTCCCAATCCGGATCGGAAACATCCGCGACGGAAGGCATCCCGAGCGCGGCATCAACAATCCGGGAAACCCACGCCAGCGCGAGAGTGATGCCAGTAATCCAGTAGAAATAACTCATCGGACGAGAACTACGAGATTCCTTCGTGCACCTTCGTGTCCTTCGTGGGGGATGAAGTTCGCCCGTCGACCGCGACGGCCGGTGCAAATTTCATCCCGTAGAACAGTATGGCAGAAGAAATCCCCATGGCGATGACCGGCAGAACAAATGCGGCTTGCAACGACCGACGGTCCGCGATCCAACCCATCATCGTCGGCGAAGGAACGTCACCCAGAATGTGAATGATGAAGATATTCACCGCCAGTGCGGTGGCGCGAATGTGCGACCCAACTGAGTTGATGACCGCGGCGTTCAAGGGCGCCGTATTCAACAACAGGAAGAAAGCTGCTACACCAATCGCCGGAATCATCAACGGCCCTTTGCTAAACAAAGCGACGACCATCACCGGGATGCCCAGTAGCATGCTGGCTGCCGATACGAGGTAATAGGCACTCTTCATCCGCGGCAGCAGATAATCGCCCAGCCAGCCCCCAATTAAGGCTGCCAGGATTCCGTCAATCACGACGATGATGCCAAACATCAGATTGGCTTTTTCGAGCGTGAAATGCCGCTCGCTATAAAGGAACTGGGGAATCCATACCTGAATCCCTCCCAGCGAATATGTCATAAAGGCCATGCCAAGCGTCGCAGTCAGGAACGCGGGGTTGTGTATCAAGCCGCGAACTGTGCCGCGCTCGCTTGTTTCCTTGAGCGAATCGAATTGCCCGCGCGGAGGTTCCTTCAGAAGCAGAACCACAAGCGCCAGCACGAATCCGGGAGCGGCGGCGATGTAGAACGGAAACCGCCAGCCGTGATGGGGAGCCAGATAGCCTCCAAGCAGATATCCTGCAGCCGAGCCCACGGGAATGGCCAGATAGAACACGCCCAAGATGCGGCCTCGCACATTCTCATGGAAGAGGTCCGCGACAAACGTTGGAGCGATCGTGACGAAAGTCGCCTCCCCGACTCCGACCAACGTATGCCGGACCAGCAGTTCGGTGTAGTTGTGCGTGACCGCGGTAAGCAGGGTTAAGCCGCTCCAGAAAATCGCGCCTGCAACGATGATTAGCTTGCGCGAATAGCGATCGGCCAGGGGTCCCACAAACGGCGCCGCCACCATGTAGAACCCGAGAAAGGCGCTCGTCAGGAATCCGATCTGTTCCTTCGTAACGTGAAACTCTTCCTGAACAAGCGGCTGTACCGCGAACAGCACGTTACGGTCCGCATAGTTCAGCAGATTCAGCGCCGTCAGAACGAGAAGCGCGTAATAGGGATGGGCATCTTTCCGGGACACGGATCGAGCGAATATAACATGCCAAGCTTTGAATCCTATTTGCCGGTAACGAGATCGCCATCAAGTGTTGCGGGGCCGCAACCTTCCGGATAATCGCGGGCTAGGATTTTTTGCCGTCTGCACTTCCCTTCCGCCTGGGCCACCGCGCCACAATCGTCGTCGAAATTCCGCCCCGCGGACGAAATTCGCCCCGCACCTCCGCCCAGACCGGCTTCGCCCACTTCACCACATCTTCGAGCACCTGATTCACGATGTTCTCCTGAAAAATTCCGAGGTTGCGGTAGCTCTGCAGGTATTCCTTCAGTGACTTCAATTCCAGACACAGCTTGTCGGGCATGTACTGAATTTTGAGCGCGCCAAAATCCGGCAGCCCGGTCTTGGGACACACCGACGTGAATTCCGGATCGTCGACGACAATCTCGTATCCCGGAAACTGGTTGGGCCAGGTCTCGATCTCGGGAAAACTGTGATCAAGGCCCGCGGCTGCGTGCTCTGGCGTGTAGCGTGGCGACTTCGGCATGTCTCCATTGTAGCGGCTTCACTCGCAGATCGCGGGGTGGGTCCCGGTGCGGAACAAACGCGTCCCCGGTCCAGAGCGCACTTCGTGCAGCCGAAGGCTCGTGCCATGCATCAAAAAGAGTACCGTTGTTGAGCGCCTGTCTGTTCTGTCCCGGCCTCCGGAATGGTAAATTACTGCGTACAGAAATTCCTGCCGCACGCTGAAAGAACAACAGGTTGGCGTTGACTAACAATTCGAATGCACCGTCGCATCGGCGGTGGATCTGGATCGCGTCCGCACTCGTCATAGTTCTACTCGTACTCTATTCCTATCTCCGCCAGACTCCGCTGAAGGTACACGCCGTGAAAGCGACTCGGGGGCCCATCCGCAGCCTGGTCTCGACCAATGGAAAAGTCGAACCGGTGCAGAATTTCGAAGCCCACGCACCCATCGCCACAACGGTGAAACGTCTTTTCGTCAAAGAAGGCGATCAGGTTCGCAAGGGACAGCTCCTGCTGGAACTCGATGACGCCGATATCCGCAGCCAGGCCGCGCGCGCCCAGGCGCAGATGAAAGCGGCGCAGGCCAGTCTCTCCGCGACCCAAAACAGCGGTACGCAGGAAGAGGTCATCACGCTAAAGACCCAGTTGATCAAGGCCAAGGCCGCTCGTGACTCCGCGCAGCGGAATCTAGATGCCTATCGCCGGCTACAGCAGCAGGGCGCCGCCTCGCCCGGAGAAGTCCGCCAGGCGGAGCAAACGCTGGCCAGCGCTGAAGCCGATCTGCATTTGCTCGAGCAAAAGCAAAAAGACCGCTATTCCCCCCCGGAAGTCGCCCGCACGGAATCGCAAGTTGCTGAAGCCCAGGCCGCCTTCGAAAATTCCGAGGACGCTCTCGGCAAATCGAGCGTGCGCGCCCCCTTTGACGGAACCGTCTATTCCCTTCCCGTCAAGCAGGGGGCGTTTGTCCAGACTGGAGACCTGCTGCTGCAGGAAGCCAATCTTTCCCATGTGCTGGTGCGCGCCTTCGTCGACGAGCCTGATATCGGACGCCTGCAGATCGGGCAACGGGTGGAAGCTACCTGGGACGCTGTGCCCGGCCGCACATGGACCGGCACCGTCAGCAGCGTGCCGTCCACCGTCAAGCCACGTGGCAACCGGAATGTGGGAGAGACGACTTGCCTGATCGACAATGAGGATCATCGCCTGTTGCCGAACATCAATCTCGGCGTAACCATCGTCGCCGTCCAGCACGAAAACGTCCTCACACTGCAACGCGATGCCATGCATATCGACGACAGTGTTCCCTATGTTTTTAAGATCGTGGACGATCACATCAAACGCCAGAATATCCAGTTCTCGCTGCAGAATCTGACTCGGGTGGAAGTCACCTCCGGACTGACCGAAGCCGACGAGGTCGCGCTACCCGCCGACGAGATTAAGCCGTTGTCCGATGGCGCTGCAGTAAAGGTCGTGCCCTGAGTATGCGCCGCATCGCAGTTCTCTTCCTGCTTCTGGCTTTCGCCTTCGCGCTGCCCGGCGTGTCAGAAACACCTTCCACGCAAGAGCTACTCGACTCGGGCCGCGCCGACGAGGCGGTACAGGTTTTCGCGCTGCGAGTGCGGGAGGCCCCCAATGATGCCGCAGGCTACAACCTGCTTTGCCGGGCCCATTTTATGAGGGAGGAATGGGACCTGGGGATCTCCAACTGCGAGAAGGCGCGCAATCTCGATCCGCAGAACAGTCTCTACAACCTATGGCTCGGAAGCATTTATGGGGAGAAGGCCGATCGCGCCGGATTTCTCTCTGCCGCCGGTTTGGCGAAAAAAGTTCGCACCTCCTTTGAACGCGCCGTGGAATTGGCCCCCCACGACTGGCAGGCACGCGTCAATCTTGGCGAATTTTATGTGGAAGCACCGGGAATCGTAGGCGGCGGAAAAGATAAAGCGCGCGAGCAGGCGAGCGCCTTGATGCCGCTCAAGCCCGGCTTGGCTTACTGGCTGCTGGGCCGCATCGCGGAAAAGAACAAAGACACGGCCGACGCCGAGAAGCAATATCGCGCTGGCATCGCCGCAACCCATTCCGGCGCACGTGCCTGGCTCGAACTCGCGATCTTCTTCCGCCACGTCAACCGGCTCGACGACATGGAAAAGGCGCTTCGCGAGGTGGAGAACGCGCCCGTCGATCATCACGAAGCCCTGATGGATGGCGCCAGCCTTCTGATGCGCACAGGACGCGATCCGGCTCTTGGCATTCGCCTGCTGCAGCGCTATTTTTCGGTGGGTCCGGTGGAAGAAGGGCCGGCGTTCAAGGCATACGAATATTGGGGCCAATTGCTCGAGCGACAGGGGGATCATCGTGGCGCGGCGGCGGAATATCGTGCCGCCCTGGCGCTGTTCCATAACTTCCGCCGCGCCGAAGAAGGCCTGAAACGCGTGGAGCACTGAAATCTGAGAAATGAGGTGGTGCCCCACTTCTGGCCGAATTTGCCAGAGGTGGGGATTTTTCGACAGGGAGCAGTGGGGATTTTTCACTCCCCTGGTGCGTAGACCGGTACCTCCTGTATGCGCCCGGGCGCTATCCCGCGTTTAAAATTCCCGTGCATCCAAATTCTTCATACGACCGTTCACCTCACTGCTGAAAGGGACGCGATGAAACTCTCGAGCCGCGGTGCGATTTTCCTCGTTCTGATCGCTGGGATCTTTCTGCCACCCACTTCCCTGCTGGCCGAACCCGTCCCGCTGAAGCGTGTCGTCGAACTGGCGCTGTCTCACGCCACAGCGGCCGGCATAACAGCCGCCGAGGAGCAGCGCGCAGCCGCCGCGTATCGTGACTTGCGTGACAGTTACATTCCGCAGATCACGACGGGAGCGGGCTTGGGATATTCCTACGGATTTCCGCTGTCGCTCGAGGGAGCAGCTCCGTCATTGTTCAACGTCAACTCGCAATCTGCCGTGCTGAATTTTTCTTTGCGCGAGCTGCTCAAGGCCGCCCAGGCAGACTCGAGGGTAGCTTCTCTAACAAGCAAGGATCAGCGGAACCAGATCATCCAGGATGCAGCCCAGAGCTACGAGGAGTTGGCGAAATGGGAACAACGGCTGACAAAACTGCAGGAAGCCCAGGCCGACGCGAACAAGTTCCAGGCCTCCGTTGCCGAGCGCGTCAAGGAAGGCATCGACAGTGAAATCGATGGGACGAAGGCGCGGCTCTCCAGCGCACGTATCAGATTGCGCATCGCCGAAGCCCAGGGTGCGGCCGACGTACTCCGCGAGCATCTGGCCAAGCTCACTGGACTCGTGGCGCAAGGCATTCAAACGGATCCTGATTCGATTCCGGCCCCTCCAGCGCCACCTGCAGAAGATGATGTCCCGAAACTGGCTGCCGATTCCAGTCCGGCGGTGCAAGCCGCCGTGGAGCACGCTCGCGCCCAATATCTCCGCGCCCAAGGCGAGCACAAGGCGCTGTGGCCCGCTTTTGATTTCGCCGCGCAGTACGCATTGCTTTCGAAGTTCAACAATTACCAGAACTACTACATTCCATCGAAACCCTGCGTCGTAGGCGGCACTCAAGTGCTGTGTGTGACGAACAGCTTTCATCAGAATAATGCCAGCATCGGAGTCAACATACGGTTCCCCATTTTCAATTCCACGCAGCGCGCCCGTGCACAAACCGCGGACGCCGACGCTCTCAAGGCCACCAAGCAGGCCGAGGCAGCCAAGAATCAGGCTTCCGAGCAGACACTGCGCCTCCAGCGATCCGTAGCCCAGCTGCAGGCGGCGCGCGACGTAGCCGAACTGGAAGCCGAAATTGCGCAGAAAACCCTGACCAGTGTGCAAACGCGCATGGATTCGGGAACAGCCAATCTGCATGATCTCGATGACGCCCGCTCGCAGATGAGGGAGCGCTCCATCACCCTGCAGGATGTCACCTTCGAACTCCAGCGCGCGCAATTGGGCCTGTTGCGGTCGACGGGCGATCTGGAAAAGTGGGCTTTGGGAAAATAACCGACTTGGATTTGTCATCCGGAGCGGAGCCGAAGGATCCCTACTCGCTCCACTGCACCCGTATCGCGTAATCTGCGAACTGCAGAAGTGATGAACGTGGCCAGCGCGGATAAGAAAGACTCAGGATCACAGGTTGAACCTTAGAGTTTTCCCCGCAGCGCCCTCACCACTTGCCGGATCGCCTTCTCATTCCGCCGATACCACCGCCATTGTCCATGCTTGGTGGCCTCGACCAGGCCCGCCTTGGTGAGAATCGACATGTGATGTGAAATGGTCGGCTGCGAGAGTTGGATACGCTCCTCAATATCTCCTCCGCACAAGCAGGAAGCATGAATATGCTTCGGCGCCGGAGTCTTGCTCTCCATGCGCTGCTTCAAAACAAGCAAAATGCGGCGACGGGTGGGATCAGCGATGGCGTGCAGAGCGCGGTCCAGCGACGCTTCGGAAGACATGCGAACTACAATTATCGCGAAAATCGATAGCTGTCAATGTACAGTTACTTCTTCAAGATCGGGCTATACCCGTCCCCGACCAGCCGCGTGCGCATGGTCTCTGCCTCCTTTGCTTCGGCGTACGGTCCAAGTTGCACCCGAAACAGTTTATCGGTGGCGACCTGGGCCGCGACAAATGCGGGGTACTCCTTCTTCTTGAGAGCATCCACCAGCGCCTGGGCATCTTCCTGCTTGCTGACGGCAGCAACTTGGACGAAATAGCCCGACGGCAGCGCGGTCGTTAACTCATTCGGATTCGCCGTTGGGCTTGCAACTGGCGTACCGGTGGTCGACGCATTGGTAGCCGTTGCCGAGGTCGCATCGGCGGCCTTCTGGTCAGGAGGCGGGGTGAGTTCGGCGTTTGCATCCTTCTGCTCAACCGCTTTGTAGAACGTCATCGGCTGTGCGGGAGTGGATGCCGCGCCGCTGGCTTTGCTGCTGTTGGAGGAGACCTGCGGCGTGGCTGGCACATTCGTGGCCAGCGACGGCTCCGACTTGCGTCCCAGCGAATATCCCAGCGCAAAGAACAGCGCGCACACGCCCACCAGGCCGAAGAAGAGAACCAGCAACTTCCCCGTCCCCAGAGTGATTTCAGTATCTTCCGATGAAGCCATAAATCATCCCCCAACGTGCTCTCGTAGCGACAGCTGCCTTGCCTACTCCGACTCGAAGCGCGCCGGCCTCGCACGAACAGATGTCCCGCGACTCGACCTAAGCCGTTTTGGCGGGCGCAGGCGCCAGCTTGGTTTCGGCCACCTTATCCAAAAGCTTCTGAATTCCCGGGAAGAAATCGACCGGCACCGGGAACACCACCGTCGTATTCTTCTCGACCCCGATCTCGGTCAGCGTTTGCAGATAACGCAGTTGCACGCTGACGGGCTCGTGCGAGAGCAGATGAGCCGCGTCGACCAGCCGCTGCGCTGCCGAGTATTCGCCTTCGGCGTGAATAATCTTCGACCGTTTCTCGCGCTCGGCCTCAGCCTGCTTGGCCATGGCGCGCAACATCGACTCCGGCAGGTCCACCTGCTTGACCTCGACGTTTGTGACCTTAACGCCCCACGGCGAAGTGTGCGTGTCGAGAATGCTCTGCAGCCGCAGATTAATCTTGTCACGATGCGTCAGCAGTTCGTCCAGTTCGAGTTCACCCAGCACCGAGCGCAGGGTAGTCTGCGCAAACTGCGAGGTTTGGTAGACATAGTTCGAGACTTCCACAACTGCTTTGCGCGGCTCAATCACGCGCAGGAAGATCACGGCATTCACTTTCAGCGTAACGTTATCACGCGTGATGATGTCCTGGGATGGCACTTCCAGCGCTTCCTGCCGCAGCGATACACGGACGATGCGATCGATCGGCGCGAAAACCAGAATCACGCCCGGGCCCTTCGCCACCGGCAACAAACGGCCTAACCGGAAGATCACGCCGCGTTCGTACTCCGCGAGAATCTTGATGGAACTCAGGATGTAAATGGCAACAATGACTATGATGATGGTTCCAAAGCCGAAGCCGAATGCGTCCACAAGCGCCTCCCACGATCGGAGCGGCCATGCCCCTACCGCGGATTGTATAGCAGCGGAAAGCACCCGGGGCGCAAATTGCTATTACTAAAGTTGCTTGGCTTGATGCGGGAGTGGACTCTGCCGCAACTCTGGAAAGCCATTGCCAGGTGAGGTCCGCGTCTGTTTCCGACCGAGGACCCATGCACTCTTGGGGCAGGATTGCCCCACACGCACGACGAATGCGCTCCTTCCAAGCTTCATAAACTGCCCTATATGAAGGCATGGCAATGACTTCTCTGAATATCTCACTTCCGGAAGCCCTAAAGCAGTACGTCGAAGGGCAGGTCGCCACGGGCGACGGGGGTACGCCAAGCGTTGAACAGCGGATTGGTACACCTCTCAATCTGGACAAACATTGTGGAGGCGATGGGAAAAGCGGTAACGTCTGCAGTGAACCTTGCGATGCGCCCGTCCTGCAGTTGGCAGTCCATGCACGTTCAAGTCGCCTGAGCTTTACGATGTTCGAAGATTACCGATGAGCGCTTTTCCGAAACACCTGCTCTTTTATAGATTTGATGACGAGGAAGCATTTATCTTGCGGATCGTCCACGGCGCCCGCGGCTTGAAAAACTGATCTCTTAGCTTGTCCTTATTGCGCCCTGGCGACCTGAATGCGGTTGGCGTCGACCTTTACGTCGCGCTGGATCTGCATCTCAATCGACGTACCGACCTCGAGCCGAACCTCCGGACCATGCTTCAGCAGCGCCCATGCCACGCCGCCCGCGATTCCGGCAAGTCCTCCAATGCGCGCGCCGTTGTATCCGCCGGCAGCGGCGCCCCCAATCGTCCCTACGGTTCCCCCGACAGCAGCGCCCTTGGCTGCATCCTCGACGCGCTTGCCGGTGTCCTTGTCCTGCTGAATCGTGCCTTCGGAATCTTTCACGCCGTTATCGGCAGCGCCGGGCGTGTTATCCACCGACCCCGGCAACAGCACCGTGTATCCGCTCGGGTAAATCATCGACGTAAAGTGGATCAGCAACTCCGCGCGCTTTTTCGAACGTCCGGCATGCTCGGTGTGCACGACCTTGCCCTGTATGTAGGTGCCAGCGGGAATCAGGATGCGCTCGTTCTGTACAAAGGGAAATGCCGTTTCCGCATACACGGGATCTCCATCGCGGGCGTTCTTGGTAGAGATGGCCTGCTTGAGCTGTAGGGGAATCTTGCTGCCAGCGGGGATCACCACGGCATGAGGATCAGGCGCAGGCTCCACCTTGGCTGGAGCCGCCGCGGTCGAGTCGCCAGTGTTACCAACTTGGGAAGAACTCGCAGGTTGTGCCGTGGATAACTTAGGCCTGGTATCGGTTGTCTGGCCGAACGCCATCCCGGAAACCAGCAGCAGTGTCCAAAAAATGCGCATTCCCCACCTCCCGCGTACGCCTAAGCTTACTATGGCTTAGCCGCTAGGATGCAGGAACATGAGCCCGGAGTTATCTGCCGGATACGAGGTCTCAGAGAGTCAGCCGTCGCCGGATAGTGCTTACCACGACTCGAGGTAATATCGCGGCGCTCGCAGCCCCGGATCGCTCCCCTTGGAGGTCACCGATTGCTTCAGCAGGCCATTGACTTCCAGATCGAGCGCATGGAGTTCATCCGCTCCCAGGCTGGTAAACCGGAAGGGCTGTAGATAACTGACGGCGCCCAGCATCGGAAACATCATCTCGGCGGTTGCCCGCACCGGCCCCGAACTCAGAAAGATGGTCACTTCCACCCAGGTGCGCTCTTCGAGATAGGTGGAGAGGTCCAGCAGCCCACCGGTAATGGAGAGTTGCTGCAGCTTGGCGGCGAGCTGGCGGCCATTTTCCAGCCGAATGACGGCTGCGATGGTCCCGCGAACTCTGGCGCGTGGAGCCCGTCTTTTAGGTTGTCGTTGCACAAAATAACTCATCACACACATCCCGAATTGGTTGGCGCGCAACGGGATGCTTCGGTCCGGGTCAGTGCGAGAGCGTGCCGTGCAACTGCTGTTGGGGTGCGGCCAACAGCCGGTTCGTCCGGCACATCTTTCTCCAGTCGTACTCGTAAGCCGTTCCACAGGCCAGGCAAATTTGATAATGGCGCCCGCTCTCGTCAATGCGTGGCCACGAGAAGCGGTGACTGCAACTTTGGCGAAGAATAAACCTCAACAATCTCACGAGCTCACCTGATTTCGGTTCTTCCATTGAACCAACCAACGGGAGAAAAAGGGTTTCTGTTGATCGCTGAGCAACCCCTGCAAGGTCGACAGGAGGATGTCCGGCGATTGCGATTTGGTCAGAAAAGAATCCACGGAACGCAGCTTGCTTTTGGGCAGAGGCCCATAGCTGGAGAGAAGCATGATCGGAACCTGCGCATTGATGCGCTTCATCCTCTCGGCAATCTGGTCGCCGCTGGTCCCGGGCATCTGGTAGTCGAGGACCACGGCATCCACGTTGCGCGAGAGAAACAGCTTCAGGCCTTCCTCCACACCGCTGGCTTCCAGGACCTCGTATCCGTTCTTTTCGAGCAGCATCTTGCGGGCGATCAGCCCCTTCCAGTGATCGTCGATGCAGAGAATGGTCGCCTTCGCGCGAGACATGACTTTCTTCTCTTTCCCCGTTGGCCAGCGTGGTTTCAGTCAGCCACGTGGCTCCCGCAGGAGGCTACCGCGGCCGAACTACGAAGTGGTGGGCAAAGGAATTCTGAATCTGAATCTCGAGATCTGCAAATTACGAATGGTCACCCCGGATGACAGTTACCCTAGGGCAAATCGCAAAAGGGGACGAGTGCCACAAATGATTAGTCATCCTGACTGCCACGTCGTTTGCGGCCCGAAGGCCCGCGCACGTTCTGGATAACTTGGGCGGCCGGCGAGGAATTTACTTATGCTTTTACCTCTTCCCTGCTTTAAGTTTCGCGATCTTCTCCTTGGCAGCCTGCTCGAGCCGATTCTTGAAATCAGCGTCGTTCTTATCAGCCGGCAACAACTCGAGGCACTTCTGCTCCGCGGCCAGGGCGAGATCGTTCTGACCGGCGGCCAGATATCCATCGCTCAAGCTGTCTTGCGCGTTGGCGGACGCCGGATACGCTTCGGCGTTCAGCTTGAACAATTCGATGGCTTCTTGCTTCTCCCCGGCCTGCAGCCGCGCGTATCCCAGGAGATTGATGGGAAACTCCGGGAACACGAATGCGTCGGGATCGCGCTTGCGCGCCGCACGGAAGATTTCCGCAGCTTTCGCACCAGCCCCGGGTTGGTTCACCAGCGCCCAAAAGTCAGAAGCCGGAGTCTTTCGCGCAGTGACATGGGCATGAAGATCGACCGGATCGGTAACGAGCTTGTCGACCAGAAACGCGACGATCTGGCCCACCAGTTCGGGGTGCGGGCCGAAAATCTCCGTTCCATGCCGGCCATCTTTGAAACCGGAAAACTTCGTGCGCGGATTGCCGGAGATCTCGCTGAACCACTGCATCAACTGGATGGTATTGGGATTGTACTGATCATCTGCAGCTGCAGCGGTGAAGATCGGCAACTCCGGATGTTGCGCGATGTAGTTAATCCCCGCCAGATCGGTACCGCCCGCAAGCAGAACCAGCGATTTCAACTCCGGATGCCGCTGCGCCAGTTTGACTGCGTTGTCCACACCGCAACTGCCGCCTCCGACGGCGATTCGCGTTTTGTCGACACCAAGTTGAGCGATCAGAAAGTTATAGGCGGCATCGAAGTCGGCCGGCCATTTCTCGTTCAACTGCTTGATCACATCTGGCGTGGAAAGATCGAATCGAGGTCCGCCACTCTCGCCAAATCCGCGATTGTCGATCGTGAGCGCGTTGATTCCTTTGTCGCTGAGTTCCTTCGCGACAGGCTCCCACGACTTGCGCGTTGTATTGCACATATGCAGCAGCAACACGCCCGGTCCGGGTTTAGCAGCGGCGAAGAAGGTGGCTTGCAGCCTGGTGCCATCCGGCGCGGTAATGTCGACATCTTTTGAGGCAGTCGCCAGCGAAGATGCAAGGATAGCAACACACAAAAAGCCGGACAGCAGCACGGGTCGAATCATAATCAGACCTCCGATCGCTCTGGGCTGAATGCAGGCCCCCAGTAGACTACTCACAACAATAGATCGTAACCCGGGGTGGCAGCGGGGTGAGGCCCCCTGGTCGGCCCGTCGAGTGCGGAACGTACGAGCTTATGGGTCCAGCTTCAAATATCAACTCTGCACGAGGCCCGCAATCCTTCCATACTCGGATGAGGCTGAGGCTTCGCACAACGCGGCGTACCAAACCGCGTCACCGGACAAATCCTGCGCGGAGTCCATCCACATGGGCGTATAGACCCAGCCCCAAATAAGCAGGTCAGCTTGTAAGGCTGGTCGGCCTGATCGACTAGCCTGCATCCACCTCCAACTCCCAACTCACGATCTGTGATCAGGTGGACATCGTCGGTAAACAGAAAGGTCACCGCAGAGGTCTGTTTGTCCCATGCGATCCTGAACTGCATCTTTTTCACTCTCACCGTTGCGCAGGGATCGCGATGGTTGGTGTCAGTAAGGCAAGTCTCGGACTTTACTCTGGCCTTCACAACCCAGGACGGAACAGGGGAGTCCAGATTGGGGAGATTCTTACCTTGCCCATGCGCTTCGATCGCACAGGCGATGAGCGCAATCAGGCACACTGCGCGGCGGCGAGACTCAGGCGGCTATGATCATGGGCTTATTTGTAAATTAGATACTTCTCTCTGATCTTCCCGAACTTCTGCAGTTCGTCCATCCAGTCCTGCGCGATGCGGCGCGGGTCTTGGCCTGCCATCAGGGCGTCATACGCACTCTGATTTACAAGCAGTCCCTGCATCTTCTCAATTCTGAAATCGCTGGGGTAGAGTTTGCGGAGAGCGGCGGCGAGTTCGATCCCCAGTTCCGGCGCATCGAGGCCGCTGCGGTCGGTGACCATGATGTTCACTCCCTGGCACGCCTGACCGCTGTAGTTGCTCGATGTGGGCGTGAAGGTGATGGGCACGAAGCGTACTCCTGAGATGCCGCGCGCATTGAGATAAGTCGCAAGTTCCTTGCTCTTCATCCACGGTGCGCCCAGCAATTCAAACGGAGAGTCGGTACCGCGTCCCACCGAAACGTTGGTGCCCTCAATTAGCGCAACGCCCGGATAGAGAGCCGCCTCGATCACGCTGCGCAGGTTGGGCGATGGATTCACCCACTCAAGCCCGGTCGAATCAAACCAGTCGCCTCGCAGCCACCCCTCCACGGGAACCACGGTCAGCTTTGCGTTGATGCCGCGCTCGCGGTTGAACATCTTCGCCAGCTCGCCCATCGTCATGCCATGACGCACCGGCAGCGTCCAGTAATTCGTAAAGCTCTCGTGCCCCGCGTCGGCAACAGGACCTTGCACAAAGGAACCGGTAATCGGGTTGGGCCGGTCAAGCACGATCATCTCGATCCCGGCCTTAGCAGCGGCTTCGAGGAAATATCCCAGCGTCGTCTCGTACGTGTAGAAGCGCACACCGGCGTCCTGAATGTCGAACACGATGGCATCGAGTGTGCGCAGCACCTCCGGCGGCGGACGGCGAGCCGCGTCACTTCCGCCATACACGCTGTATACCGAAATTCCAGTCGCGGCATCTTTCGAGTTGTTGATGTCGGTGGTGTCGAGGGTGCCCGTGACGCCATGCTCAGGGCTGAAGATCGCGTCGAGCGAAACGCCGGGCGCCTGTGCGAGCACGTCGATGGTGCGCTTCCCCGAGGAATCAAGGCCGGTCTGATTCGTCACCAGGCCAATATGACGCTTGGCGTCGGGAGTCGAACCGGCTGGAGGCTTCAGCCCATCGAAACCATGCTCCGCCACGACATCGATTCCGGTCTTAACCGAACCGTTACGCGCGCCTACGCGGCGCGCCGCACTGAAGGCCTCGTTGTAACCGGTGAGGCTCTTCCACCGGAGTGCTTCCTTCTCGCTTGTCGTCAGGTTCAGCGCCGCAGCCACTTCCGTCGCGACCTTGACGCGCAACCCGATCGCGTTCCCTTTCCCGCGCGGATGCACGGAGTTGGTCAGCAGGACGATGTAGCTCTCGGTCGTCGGATCGATCCACAATGACGTCCCCGTGAATCCGGTGTGTCCGTAGGAACCGACGGGCAGCAGATCGCCACGGTTCGAGGAGAAGGGTGAATCGATGTCCCAACCGAAGCCGCGCAGAATCGGCGCCGTTGGCGGAGTTTCGGGGGATGTCATTTTGGTGACCGTGTCCGGCGAAAGAATGCCCCCGCCACCATCGAGCAGCGCCTGCGCGAATTTCGCCAGATCATCGCCCGTACCGAACAAACCCGCGTGGCCGGCAACCCCACCCATGCGCCGCGCCGTAGGATCATGCACCACGCCGCGCAGCATCTTGTCTTTCTCGTCATATTGCGTCGGCGCAATCTTCGGCGCCCAGATCACCGGAGGAAGGAAACGCGTGTGGATCATCTTGAGCGGTGTGAAGACGTGTTGCGCGGTGTAGACGTCGAGCGTCTCCCCTGAGACTTTCTCGACCAGTTCGCCGAGCATGATGAAGTTGATATCGCTGTAGACGAAACCGGAGCCGGGCGTCGTTTCCGGAGGTATGACGGCGGCTAATTGGTACGCCGTCTGCTTCCCTTCCCACGGTGTTTCCAGATCGAGGTCCGGCGCAAGGCCCGAATAGTGCGTCAGCAACTGCCGGATGGTGATGTCGTCTTTCCCGTTCTGCGCGAAATCCGGAATGTATTTCGCAACCGGATCGTTCAGCCGCACTTTGCCGAGCTCCATCAATTGCATCACGGCGGTCGTGGTCGCGATGACCTTCGTCAGCGAGGCCAAGTCGAAGATGGTGTCGAGCGTCATCACTTCGCGCCGCGGCTCGAGCGCGCGATGGCCATAAGCTTTCCGGTAGATGACCCTCCCGTTGTGGCCAACTACCAGCACCGCTCCAGGAATGTTCCCGTCGGCAATCGCCTGCCCAATGATGGAATCGACGGCGCCGAGTTTTACCGGATTCGATACCTGCGCAGAGGAGGGGCCCGCCGCCTGTCCGGAAGCGAAGGGTTCGGCCGCTTCTTCGGCCATCAGTGACACACAGACAATGCAGGAAACAACGAGAATTACGCGAATGCCGCGCCACGGACGCGCCGGCCCGCCATGAGATCGCACCATTGATTTCAACCTGAATGTGGAGATGGTCTGACTTTACACAACTGCGCGGCAAGCCTCAACACGCCAAGGTAATTGCACGGATGCCCGCGCATGCCAGCGCCCGTCAGGCAGCTTTACGCCTACGCATCACTCTGCTATAACGCGCGAAGAATCCAATTTTCAGCGAGAACGCAGATTCCGAACGGCACACCCACTCTCGTTTCAGCTTTTGAGCAGCAGGAGCTGCAATTTTCGTCGGCATTTGCAGTCATGCGCGAAGCGATCGCGAACCACGCATTCCCGGCCGCGTCCATGGCCGTGACCCATGCAGGGAAATTGATAGCGCTGCAAGCGTTCGGCAAGTTCGTGTACGAACAGGACCTCGAGGGTGCCCCACACTTGTCGCGATTTTCGCGACAGGGCGGGGATTTGGATTTACACGTCCGTCCCGCCACGCTGTTCGACCAGGCGTCGGTTACCAAACCGGTCGCCACGAGCACCATGGCAATGATCCTGTACGAACGGGGATTGCTCGAACTCGAGGCTCCCCTCTCGGGCACGATCCCCGAGTTCCTGACCGGCGACCAGCGGCGGAGTGCAGTGACCCTCCGGATGCTGCTGGCGCACTCCTCGGGACTGCCGGCGTACGAGAAGCTATTCTTGAAGACCCGCAGCCGCGACGAACTGCTGCAAGCCGCGTTTACGACACCCCTCACGGCGGATCCCGGAACGCGCGCGGAGTACAGCGACATCGGATTCATCGTGCTCGGCACAGCACTGGAGCGGATGGCCGGGGAATCGCTCGCCGTATTTTGCCAGCGCGAGATCTTTGGGCCTGTGGGGATGTCGAGGACGACGTTCAATCCTCCGCGGGAACTTCGCCCAAAAATCCCGCCTACGGCTGACGAGCGCGAGGGCGGCTCGAATTCGCCGACACCTCACAGCACATTCCGCAATCGCATTGTGCAAGGCGAAGCGCAGGACGAGAACGCATTTGTACTTGGTGGCGTCGCGGGCCACGCGGGGCTTTTCTCTACTGCGGAAGATGTAGCGCGCTTCGCGCAGGTAATGCTGGCGGGAGGAAGTCCAATCCTTCGCCCGGAGACGATTGCGCTGTTCACACAACGCGAGGGGAATCCGAGTGGCACGTCACGCGCTCTTGGATGGGATACGCCTTCTGCACCCTCACAGTCCGGCAAGTACTTCGGATCTCGGGCCTACGGACATTTGGGATATACGGGAACTTCCTTGTGGATCGACCCCGACCGGCACCTGTCAGTCACTTTCCTGACGAATCGGACATGGCCTGATGGCTCGAATCAGGCGATCAAGCAAGTACGGCCTCGAGTTCATGATGCCATTGTGGAGGGCATAAACAGTTTTCCTCGCGGCGAAGACCGCTAACAACCCACCGATTTCGCGAGGAACATTCTGCCGCGCGCCCCTTCACAGAAATGATGCGATACACTGTTTTCTCTTTAGTTGTTGCGAGGAACGTTTCATTTTCGAAAGGCATGTGACTTGACGCGCTCCAAGGGCCCGAAATCTGACCTGCGGCAACTTTCTACCGAACAGATTCTCAGTACGGCGTCGAACCTCGACCAGATGTCCTCGCTCGAGATCGTCCGCCTCATGAACGACCAGGATGCGACCGTAGCGGCCGGGGTCAGGCGAGCGCTGCCGCAAATCGCGCGTGCCATTGACATCGTGGCTGACGGACTGCGCCATGGCGGACGGCTGATTTATGTAGGAGCTGGAACCAGTGGACGACTCGGCGCGCTCGACGCATCGGAGATTCCGCCCACCTACAACATCAGCCCGCGCTCGGTGCAGTACATCATGGCGGGAGGACCCAGAGCACTTGGAGCTTCGACCGAAGCGAGCGAAGACGATACGCAACTCGCAGTTGAAGAGATCCGGAAACGGAAACCGGACAAGCACGACGTGGTGATCGGCATCGCAAGCAGTGGGCGCACGCCGTTTACTATCGCTGCCATTGAATATGCACGCGGGCGCGGGGCGAAGACCATCGCTCTCACATGCAATCGCAACTCAGCTCTGGAGCGCGCTTCCGATTTCGCCATTGTGACGGAAGTCGGGCCGGAAGTTGTCGCCGGATCATCGCGTATGAAGGCGGGCACTGCACACAAGATGGTCCTGAACATGATTTCGACCGGGGCCATGGTGCGACTGGGTCTGGTTTACGGCAACCTCATGGTGAATGTCTGGACCAAGAACGAAAAACTTGTTCAGCGAGCGATTCGGATTATCGAGCAGGCCACAGGCGCGGATCACGAGACGGCAGCGCGCGCGCTGAAGGAGAGTGGCAATCGGACACCGGTTGCCGTAGTGATGCTGGCGGCGGGCGTGCCGCGAGCTAAGGCTGGTGCCGCGTTGAAGAAGTCCGAGGGGCACGTGCGCCGCGCAATTGCTATAGCAGGACATGACTCATAAGTCCTGGTTTTGAGGCCAGTCCTGCGCTCCGTGGAAGATTCTTGAAATTTCTATTGTGTCTTCGTTCATCGGTAAACGCGATCTACCGAAGAGGTTTAAATGGAAGTTCTCGCCAGCCATTCATTCTCCGGCTGCCTCTTCCAAGACGAGGCGAATTCTTCAGCTGGGCCCCCCTTCGATGATCTTCGCAACGCGAGGGGCCGCTTCGGGGTTGTCTTCCCCAATCCGGGGAGCAAATACGTTCCAAGTCGTCGGCGGCCAACACGGAGCAACGAACTTCCATTAAGATTCAAGGAAACGCCGGAGTCGTTCGGCCATTTGCTCATGGGAGAGAAACTCGCCACGTTCCGAGAGCGGCCTCGCCACGTCTCCCAGCTTCGACGAATCGATCTTCCTCTTCGAAATAGCGGGCGACGACCTCCTGGACAACCTCGTTCGGATGCACGCCGCGCGGGGCAGCTTCTTGCGCGAGTCGCCCGTGCAGGTCGGGGTTAAATTGAACTTCCTTGCCCTGAAGATACGAAAAAAGAAAGGAACTGTGCCAATGTCTGTCGCCCTTTAGTTTCCGTTTTCCTCGGGTGTGTGGCCAGGCTGCGCCCGCAACCTCGGGTTGCCGAGAGTAGAGGTTAGGTTGCCCCCTTTCGCAAGAAAACCTCCACATCCTTCTTACCGGCGTGTTTCGCCCATCCAGCGGGCGTTCCGCCAAAGAGAATGTCCTTTACATCTGTTTTTGCGCCGTGGGCAATCAGCAGCTTGACGACGTCCAGATGGCCATTCCCT
>Ga0126381_100001763_pt1 | contig 23150 bp, 20 predicted proteins | sample PanSoiMetPlot_28_FD_96465 | JGI IMG/M metagenome (GOLD analysis project Ga0126381, IMG submission 96465) | Tropical forest soil microbial communities from Panama - MetaG Plot_28 | ecosystem: Environmental > Terrestrial > Soil > Tropical forest > Bulk soil | place: Panama | collected 2016-02-17 | reverse complement strand
GGCCGGATCGGTGACGTTGAGATGCTCCTGCACCCGCGACAGGTGCAGCCGCATCGCCTCCACGGCGCGAGCGGAGTCGCGGGCGCGCAGCGCGTCCACGATCGCGTGGTGGTCAGCCTGATACTGCCGGCGCCGCTCCTGTGACGAGCTGCGGCGCTTGAGGTCACCCCAGACGTGGCCGTGCCGCGCAGCCTCGATGAGGCCGTACATCGTGACGAGCAGCTGGCTGTGGCTGGCGGCCATGATGCACCGGTGCAGCGCCAGGTCCCAGGTCTCGAACTCCTCGAAGCTCTCGGCGCGGTCGCCGCCATCCAGGCAGCGGCGCATCTCTGCCAGGTCTGCCGCGGTCGCCCACGCCACGACGAGCGACATAGCCGGGGGCTCAAGCAGCCGCCTGATGGTCATCACGTCGGCCGGGGCAAAGTCTGCCTCCGCGGCCCCGCCCGGCCCGCCCGCCTGGCGGCGCCCATGCCGGGCGGCCGCGGGCGATGGAACCTCGCGCAGGAAAGTGCCACGGCCAACCTCGCGTGAGATATGTCCGCCGGCCTCGAGGATTGCGAGCGCGTGCCGGACCGACGACCGGGTCACGCCGAGATCCATGCTGAGCTGTCGCTCGGTCGGCAACCGCGCGCCCGCACCCAGGCCGGTGCGTCGTGACCGCTCCAGGATGAGCTCGGCCAGCCGCTGACCGCGCGCACCATCTGCCTCTGCATCTACCGCTGCTGCTGCCATCTTCCCCGCCCGCCAGTCGTGCAACCAATCCTACCAATAGCGGCGAGGCTAGCAACAACCCGTTACCGATGTGGGACACGTTACGTCTTGACCGTGTTTCTGTGGCCGACCTATGCTCAGCCAATTGGTTAGGTCTAACCAATATGGTCGGTCGGCCACCGGCACAGCCCTGCAACCAGGAGGATCCGCCGATGAGGTTCGCCACCATGATCACGCCGCGCGGGCCGCGGCTGCACGTCAAGGGCCGCACCGGCTACGTCGACATAGCGGACGCCACCGGCGATCCCGTCCTCGCCACACTGCGTGGCCTCCTCGATAGCGGTGCCATGGACGCGGCCCGCGACCTGGTGGATCACGATGGGGCCGAGTTCGGGCCGGCCGACTTCGGGCCAGCCGTACCGGAGCCGAGGCGCGTGCTGTGCCTCGGCGTCAACTACCGCGAGCACGCGATCGAAGGCGGCCGCGAGGTGCCGACCTGGCCCGAGGCGTTCGTGCGCAACGAGGGCAGCGCGATCGGGCCGTATGCCGACCTGGTCAGGCCGGCCCTGACCAGCCGATTCGACTACGAGGGCGAGCTCGGCCTGGTCATCGGCGCAGGCGGCCGCTACATTCCCGCTGACAAGGCGCTCGACGCGCTGGCGGGCTACGTCGTACTCAACGACGCAACGGCGCGCGACTGGCAGCGGGCGTCGACCCAGTGGACCGGCGGCAAGAACTTCGAGGGATCCATGCCGATCGGGCCCGAGGTCGTGACCCCCGACGAGGCCGACGTCTCCGACGTCGCGCTGACGACCACGCTGAACGGCGAGGTCATGCAGTCGGCGCGCACCTCACAGATGATCGTCGACATCGCGAGTGCGGTCGAGTTCTTCTCTTCCTTCACCCTCCTGCGGCCCGGCGACGTCATCGCCACCGGAACGCCCGGCGGGGTCGGCTTCGCCCGGCAGCCCCCGGTGTGGCTGCAGCCGGGAGACCTCATCGAGGTCTCGATAGAAGCCGTCGGGACCATCCGCAATCGAGTAGTGGCCGAGGAGGCCGACCTGAGCGAGTGGAGGTGGCGGCCGCCGGGATCGACGGCCGTCGGCTTCTGACTCCTTACTTCTTCATGACCCTGTCTGTTGGAGGCGACAAAGGATGTTGGCATTCAGGCGTAGCGGCCGGTGGCTGGCTACGATCGGGGCGGTCGCGCTGGCCGCCACGCTCGCGGCCTGCGGCAGTTCGTCCTCCTCCGGAGGCATACCCTCCGGACAGAAAATCGTGTTCGCCGACGTCGCTCCCTTCAGCGGCCCGGACGCCGCCCTCGGGCCGACGTACCTGGTGTCGTGCGAGGGCACGACGGCCGCTATCAATAAGGCAGGCGGCGTGCTCGGCCACCAGGTCAGCTGTACCTCGGCCGACACGCGCGGCGATCCGGCGGACGCCATCCCGGCGGTCCAGAGCCTGCTCGCACGGACGCACAACCTGGAACTGGTCATCGGCTGTACGTCCGACGAGGCCGCGGCGGTCGTGCCGGTCCTCAACAGCCACAAGACCGTCATGTTCTGCATGACCGGGCAGTCGGAGTTTGATAGCAAGCACTTCGACTACTTCTACCGGCTGGTGCCGCCAGACCTGGCGGAGTCGTACGCGATGACGGTGATCGCCCAGCAACTCGGGTACAAGAAAATCGCGCTCGCGTTCGGCAACGACATCGGCTCACAGACCTTCATCCAGCCGGCCATCAGCGCGATCAAAAAAGCGGGCATGACGCTGGTCGCCAACGAGTCGCTGGACCTGAACGCGACCACATTCCGCACCGAGGCGGAAGCGATCGTGCAGGCGCATCCGGACGCGATCATGACGGAGGCGCTCGGGTCGGCTGACCCGACCCTGTTCAGCGAGATCAAGCAGCTGAACGGGGGTCAGGTCATCCCGATCATCGGCACCTCGGCAGCGATCTCGCCGGACTTCTTCACCTCTTCGACGGCCGCCATCGGGGCGTCGGACTTCGCGAGCAACTTCCACGCGGACAACCTGGTCACCGCGACCAGCGGGCCTGCTTATCAGGCCTTCACCCAGGCGCTGCTCGCGGTCAAGGGCCAGGTCCAAGGCGCTCAGACCGGCGACTTCACGACCTACTTCACCGCGCCGGGTGCCGTGCACCTGTATGACGGCATGAACCTCGCCGCGCTCGCCATGATCGCGGCCGGCAGCGCCGACGTCGCGAAGTGGAAGCCGTTCCTCACCTCGATCGGCGACGGTGTGCCGGGCGCCGTGACGGTGAGCTCGTTCGCCGAGGGCGTGGCGGCGCTCAAGGCCGGCAAGCAGATCCGGTACGTCGGACCGGGCGGGCCGACTAGCTTCGACTCGTTCCACGACTCGCCGGGCATTTTCCAGGTCGACACCTACACCGCCGCCGGCGTAGTGAACGTGTCGGGCAACATCACCGCAGCCCAGCTCCGCGCGGTCTCAGGCTGAGACGCTATGAGCCCTGCGTGACCATCTTCCTGGCGTCGGTTGGCTTCGGCCTGCTCACCGCGGCGGTCCTTGCGATCGCCGCGGTGGGCTTCACCCTGCAGTTCGCGGTGACCGACGTCCTCAACCTCGCGTTCGCGGCGGTCATGACAGCGGGCGCGTTCACCGCTTACGGCGTCAACAAGGCTGGCGTGTCGGTCTGGGTGGGCCTGCTCGTCGCCATGGCCGTCTGCGCTGCGCTGTCAGTGCTGCTGAACGTGTTTGTCTACGCGCCGTTCCAGCGGCGCGGCTCGGCGCCGATCACGATCGTGATCGTCTCGCTCGGCATGGCGCTGATCATCGGTTTCGGCATCGAGGCCATCGTGGGCGGTGTCAACGTCTCCTACGCCATGAGCCAGGGCAGGACCTGGCACGCGGCCGGGCTGATCCTCACCACCGTGCAGTTCGTCATCATCGGCATCAGCCTGGTCGTCATGGTGGCCGCCCACCTGACGCTGCGCTACACCAAGCTCGGCAAATCGATGCGGGCCACCGCGGCCAACCGTCAGCTGGCCCGCAACTGCGGCATCAGGACCGGCCGGGTCATCACGATCACCTGGGCCGCCACCGGGGCGCTGGCCGGCCTCGCCGGCACGATCTTCGCGATCGACATCGGCAGCTTCGGGCCGACCAGCACTAACCTGTTCGTCGTCCTCATCCTGGCCGCCGTCTTCCTCGGCGGGCCTGGCCACGCCTACGGCGCGATGCTCGGCGCGCTGCTCATCGGCGTCGCAACCGAGGTCAGCGCCGCCTACATCGTTCCGTCCTATAAGTACGTGATCGCGTTCGTGGTGCTGTTGGCGATGCTCGCCGTGCGGCCGACGGGCCTGTTCGGCGCTCGAACCTAACCGCAGGCAGGAGCCAGATGACCTACCTCATCACGCTGCTGGTCTACGCGGCGGTCGATGCCATGGCCTGCGTCGGGCTCAGCCTGCAGTTCGGCGTAGCCGGCGTGACGAACTTCGGCTTCATCATCTTCCAGGCAGCCGGCGCCTACGTCGCGGCCATCCTCGCGCTGCCGGCGCAAAGCGCGAACGGCGCGTTCCAGCACTACATCGGCGGCTGGAACCTGCCGTTCCCGCTGCCGTGGCTCGGTGCCGCCGCCGCGGGCGCCATCCTGGCGCTGCCCTTCACCTTCCTGGTCGGGCGACGGCTGCGGGGCGACTTCGCCGCCATCGGCCTGCTCGTCACGGCCGTGCTGCTGAACCTCCTGGTCATGAACTACGTGCCGCTGTTCAACGGCGACGCCGGGCTCGCCATCGTGCCGGCACCGCTGCAGTCCCAGGTGATGACCACGACGGCGACGGGCTACCAGTGGGGGTTCACGGTCGGCGTCATAGTGCTCGTCGCGGCGGTCTACTGGCTGGCGCGCCGGCTGACCGAGTCGCCCTTCGGTCGGACGCTGCGGGCCATGCGCGACAACGACAAGGTGGCCGACTCACTCGGCAAGAACCTGCTGCAACTGCGCACGGGCATGCTCGTCGTCGGCGGGGCCATCGCCGGGCTGTCAGGCGGCGTGCTGGTGAGCTTCATCAGCGTCTGGTCCCCGGCCGCCTGGACCTACGCCGAGACTGTCGTGCTGTTCGCCGCTGTGATCATCGGCGGACGAGGAAACCACCTCGGCGCGGTACTCGGCGCGATCATTGTGCCGGTCGGTTTCGAGGAGTCAACGCGACTCATCACCAACGCCAACCCGAGCCTGCCGCCCAACCTGCTGCCATCACTGCAGTGGGTGGCGATCGGGCTGCTCATCGCGCTGTTCCTGTGGTTCCGCCCACAGGGAGTGCTGCCCGAGCGCAAACGGGTGATCGCGGTGCCCGAACAGCCAGCGACGGCCGGGGCCATCATCCGGCCGCGGACACCGCCGGCCGGCGACCCGGCGGAGCACGACGCCATCCTGCAGGCGATCGACGTCAGCCGCGACTTCGGCGGCGTTAAGGCGGTGAGCGGAGTCAGCCTGTCGGTGGCTCGGGGCACCCTCACCGGGCTGATCGGGCCGAATGGCGCGGGCAAGTCCACGCTGCTGGCCGTGCTGGCCGGCACCGACCGCGCGACTTCCGGCACAATCCGGTACGAGGGCCAGGACGTCACCGGCCTCCCCGCCTACCGCCGGGCCCGGCTCGGGCTGGTCCGGACGTTCCAGCTCGCGAGCGAGTTCAAGCGCCTGACCGTGATGGAAAACCTGCTCTCCGCCGCCCCTGGCAACCGCGGCGACACGATGCGCGGCGCCCTGTATGGCCGTCGTTACTGGAAAAACGACGAGCAGGCCACCATCGGCCGCGCGGCCGACATCCTCCGCCGGTTCGGGCTGACCGATCTTACGAACTCGTACGCCGGCGACCTGAGCGGCGGGCAGCGGCGGCTGGTCGAGATCATGCGCGCGCTGATGACCGACCCGGCGATGCTGCTGCTGGACGAGCCGATGGCAGGCGTGCATCCCGAACTGGCGCACCGCATCGGCGAGATGCTGACGCAGCTCAGCCGCGACGGGCTCACCGTGCTCATGGTCGAGCACGAGCTGGCCATCATGGACGAGTTCTGCGATCCGGTCATCGTGATGGCCGACGGCGCCGTGCTCGCCCAGGGCACGATGGCCCAGCTGCGGGACCGGGCCGAAGTGGTGGAGGCCTATCTTGTCGGGTGAACGGGCCTTGTCGGGTGAGCGCACGCTAGTCGCCGAGAGCGTGACCGCTGGCTACGGCGGCGATCCGGTCATCCGGTCGATCTCGGTGCGGGCCGCGCCCGGCCAGGTGGTGTCGATCGTCGGCCCGAACGGATCGGGCAAGAGCACGCTGCTGAAGGGAATCGTCGGGATCGTCCGGGTGTCCTCCGGCCGGGTGCTGGTAGGTGAGCAGGTCATCACCAACCTGCCGCCCGAGGAGATCGCCCGGCTGGGCGTCGGATACGTCCCGCAGGTCGATGATGTCTTCGGCCCGCTGAGCGTGCGGGAGAACCTCGAGATGGGCGGTTATCTGCTTGCCCGGCGAGACATCCCGGACCGGATCGAGCACGTGGTCGGCGTGTTCCCCCGGCTCGGCACAATGCTCAGGCGGCCGGCCGGGAAGCTGTCGGGCGGCGAGCGCAAGATGCTGGCTATGGGCCGGGTGCTGATGCTCTCGCCCGATGTGTTCCTGCTGGACGAGCCGACCGCCAACCTCGCTCCCATCATCGCGCGCTCGCTGCTCAGCGAGCACGTCAAGGCGCTGGCGGAGGCCGGCGCTGCCGTGCTGATCGTGGAGCAAAGGGCCAGGGCCGTCCTTGCCATCTCCGACCGGACGTACGTGCTCGGGGGCGGGGAGCTTCGCATGGAGGGAACGCCCGCCGAACTGGCTGGCAGCCCCGAGTTCGTGGCATCGTTCCTTGGCGGCGGTCAGGGCCGCGCCGTTCCGTCTGGCGAGGCGTAGCGCTCCCGTCCCCTGTCAGGCGGGGTGAACACCCGAGCCGGACCTGGCCTGTGTTACTACAGGCGAATGATCGCGAACCAGCCGGTCGGCCGCCTGCTTTCGGTGAACGTAGGCATGCCCCAGGATCTGGACTGGCATGGCCGGGTTGTGCACACGGCCGTCTGGAAGCGGCCGGTCGACGGGCCGCGGCTGGTGCGGCGGCTCAATATCGACGGCGACGGCCAGGGTGATCTGGCCGGGCACGGCGGTGAGCAGCGGGCGGTGTTCGTGTACCAGATCGACTCTTACCGCTACTGGCAGGAGGAGCTAGGCCGGGACGACTTCGTCTACGGCCAGTTCGGCGAGAACTTCACCGTCGAGGGCCTTGCAGACGATCAGGTGTGCATCGGCGACCGGTACCGCATTGGCGAGGCGGTATTCGAGGTAACCCAGCCCAGGGTGACCTGCTACCGGGTCGGCATCCGCATGGACGACCCGCGCATTCCCGCCATGCTGGTTTCCCATCGCCGGCCGGGGTTCTACTTCCGGGTGCTGCAGGAGGGCACTGTCCAGGCTGGTGATCACATCGTCCAGATCGCCACCGGGCCAGAGGCGATGACCGTCACCGAAATCGACGCCCTGTTGTACCTGCCGGGGCATCCGCGTCAGGGGGCGCTGCGGGCGCTGCGGATCCCGGCGCTATCTCCAGGCTGGCGAGCCTCCTTCGAGGAGATAGCGAGGCAGCTAGCCGGGCCCCAAGGAGCGACCGGCAATGCGGGCCTGGCGGCAGCGAGCCCGCCGCCTGCCTGGCCAGGATTCAGGAAGCTTGACGTTACCGCCGTGAAGCGGGAAACCCAGTCGATCGTCTCAATTGGCCTGAGCAATCCTGACGGAAGCGACGTGCCACCTGCCCAGCCAGGCCAGTTCCTCACGCTGCGGCTCCCGGTGAGCGCGGAGGCGCGGCCCCTGCTGCGCAGTTACTCCCTGTCGGGAGCCCCTGGCGCGAGTTCGTACCAGGTCAGCGTCAAGCTCGAGCCTCACGGCACCGGCAGCCATTACGTCCACTCCCTGATCCGGACGGGCGACCAGCTCGAGGTTGCCGCGCCGCGCGGCACGTTCATCCTGCGGCCCGGTGACACGCCAGTCCTGCTGATCAGCGCCGGAGTCGGGGCCACACCGGTCATGGCGATGCTGCACGCACTGGCGGCTGGTCAGTCAGCCAGGCAGATCTGGTGGCTGCACGGCTCGCGCAGCCGCGCCGACGAGCCGTTCGCCAGGGAGTCGGAGTCCCTGATCGCCCAGCTGACACACGGACATCGGCTCATCTGTTACAGCAGCCCGGCAGCTGACGACATGCGCGGCGGTGACCACCGTGCGGGCCGACTGTCAGCGGCTGTGCTGACTGAGCTGGGCCTCCCCGGCGAGGCCGACGCCTACCTCTGCGGGCCGGCCGCGTTCATGACGGACGCGTCGGCTGCCCTGGTCGCCATCGGCCTGGACGGCGCCCGCATCCACACCGAGATCTTCGGCGCCGCCCCGTCGCTAACGCCAGGAATCGCCGCAGCCGCCGCCCGGCCGCCACACCCGCCAGCCGGCGAGCCCGGCTCCGGTCCGCAGATCGCGTTCGCGCGCAGCGGTCTGGATGTCCGATGGGACCCGAGCTACGCCAGCCTGCTTGAGCTGGCCGAGGCGTGCGATGTCCCGGTCCGCTGGTCGTGCCGTACCGGCGTGTGCCACAGCTGCGAGAGCGGACTGATGGCGGGAAGCGTCAGCTATGCCCCCGATCCGGTCGATGACCCCGCCGATGGCAACGTGCTCATCTGCTGCTCTCAGCCTTCCGAGGACGTCGTCCTGGACCTGTGAGATTTCGGCATCCAACCGTTATCCGCCGGAAACAGCCCATGAGCAGACTGTTTCGCTGCCCGCCTACACCGCGTTCGGCACCTAGTGGCTCGATGGGTCAGGCGTGGACCAGCGGCGTGTCCACCAGGTGCTCGGCCAGGAACCAGGCCTGCAGCTCGCCGGTCCTGATGACGTCGGAGACCAGCAGGTCGTTGCTGCCGTCGTCGCCCATCTCGGCGGTCCTGGCCGCGGCGTCGTGGGCGTCGATGAGGATCAGCTCGTGCGCCTCGAGGAGGCGGGACAGCATGGCGGGCACCTCCTCCGCCCCGTTGGGCGACCGCGGGATCGTCGTGATCTCGGCGACGTGCCGCGGGTCACCGACTGCCACGCCACCAAGGGTCTGAACCCGCTCCGCGATCATGTCGACCAGCTCAAGCTGCTCGCCCGCGTGCTTGTCGAGCAGCAGATGCAGCTGATAGAAGGTGGCGCCGCGCATCAGCCAGTGATGCTTCTTGTACAGCGCATAGAGGATCTGTGTGTTGGCGAGCACCCGGTTGAGTCGCTCGCACGAGTACATGCGGGCATCGAACGGTAGCCCGATGGGGAACTGCCGAACGGTGCCGAACTTCTGAACCTCGGCACCCTTCTGATGCAGCCACGGCTGGCTGCTCACGATACGCCGAACCCGGCCGTTGCCGGCACCGGCGGATCGCTTCGCTGCAGGCCGAGACGCTGTCCTCGACGTGGTCCTCGACACACTCGGCGATCGCGCGCTCGACCTGGCCGATGGCCGCGTGATCGTACTCGATTTCCTAGGTGGCACGGCTTTCCCCTCCCCCGCTCGCTCCCCGCTTCCGGCTGGGGATGCCCCAGCAACGGGACGCCCAAACGGCAGATCAGCCAGTCGTGCCGAGTGCCGCTGCGAGCGCGGCCTCGATGACCTGGGCCGCAACTCCCGCGACCGCATCCGGAGACCGGCCGAGATCGCCGGCAAGGGACTGAGTCGTGAATCCCGAGAGCTGGACGGCCACGGCGTCGACGAGCCACTGCGGCGGCGCGCCGCGTCCGGAGCGCGCCCGCCAGAGCACGTCGGCGACGTAGGCCGCGAACCGGTTCCGGCTGTCCCGGCACTCGGCCGCGACCATGGCGAGGTCTGGCGACATGTCGGCCGCCTGCACTCCGACGAGATCCCAGAAAACCCGCCCGTTCCCTGCGTTGAGCTTGTGCGTGACCGCCAGCAGCTCGCGCAGCCAGCCGCGCAGATCGTCGTTCGCCGGCGGCGGTATCTGCTCGCCATAACGCCGGATCCCCGCCCGGATCACCGCGACGAACAGCGCGTCTCGCGTCAGGAAATGCCGGAAGATCGTGCGCCGGCTGACGCACGCAGCCTCGGCCACGTCATCGACCGTCGCGGCGAGGCCGCGGGCAGCGAGCACCGAGCCGGCCGCGCGGAGAATGCGCGCCCGCACCAGTTCTCGCTGCTCGGCCGCCAGAGATGGCACGGCGAGCGACGGCCCGATCACCGTGCCGTGGGTCACCCGGCGATGCTAGCACCGGGGCATTGCGGATGTCACTGACGAGTGACACGATGACACCCATGGCGGACACCGGCACGATCGCCGCGATCGACAAAGAGGCACTGCGCCGCAAGTACCGCGAGGAACGCGACAAGCGGCTCCGGCCCGACGGCAACGACCAGTACCTTCGCCTCGCCGGCACCCTGGCGCACTACCTCGACGATCCGTACACACCGAGGCTCGAGCGCGAGCCGAAGACCGACCACCGGACCGTCGTGATGATCGGCGGCGGGTTCGCGGGCCTGGTGGTGGGCGCCCGGCTGCGGGAGGCCGGGGTGGACGTCCGCATTGTGGAGAAGGGCGGCGACTTCGGCGGCACCTGGTACTGGAACCGCTATCCCGGTGCGCAGTGCGATACGGCGGCGATGGTGTACATGCCGCTGCTGGAAGAGACCGGGCACATGCCGACGGAGAAGTACGTCCACGCGCCCGAGATCCTGGCGCACTGCGAGCGCATCGGCGGGCAGTTCGGTCTGTATGAGGACGCGCTGTTCCACACCGAGGTCACTGACCTGCAGTGGGACGAAGCGCGCAGCCGGTGGATCGTCGCGACGAACCGCGGCGACCGGCTGACGGCGCAGTTCGTGGTGATGGGCATCGGCCCGCTGCACGTGCCCAAGCTGCCAGGCATCCCCGGACTCCAGTCGTTCCGCGGGCATTCTTTCCATACCAGCCGGTGGGACTACGGCTACACCGGCGGTGACTCAGGCGGCGCGCCGATGGACAAGCTCGCCGACAAGCGAGTGGGCATCATCGGGACCGGTGCGACCGCCGTGCAGTGCGTGCCGCAGCTGGCCAAGGCCTGCCGCGAGCTGTACGTCTTCCAGCGCACGCCCTCCTCAGTCGACGTGCGCGACAACCATCCCATCGACGCCGGCTGGTTCGCCGAGATCGCGACACCCGGCTGGCAGCAGCGCTGGCTGGAAAACTTCACCCGGAACCAGACCGGCCAGTCCGCCGACGAAGACCTCGTGCAGGACGGCTGGACCGACCTTGCCCGGCGGATGTGGGACAAGATCCGCACCCTCCCGCCGGAGCAACGGAACCGGGCCAGCCTGCTGGCCGTGCTCGAAGAATCCGACTTCGAGAAGATGGAAGAGATCCGCGCCAGGACTGACGCGGTCGTCCAGGACCAGCAGACCGCGCAGGCGCTGAAGGCCTGGTACCGGCAGCTGTGCAAGCGACCGTGCTTCCACGACGAATACCTGCAGGCCTTCAACACCCCAGGCACGCACCTCGTCGACACCGATGGCAAGGGCGTGGAGAAGATTACCGAAACGGGCGTAGTCGTGGCCGGCCGCGAATACGACCTGGACTGCATTATCTACGCGTCCGGCTTCGAGGTCGGCACGCCGTTCACCTGGCGGTCGGGGTACGAGCTGACCGGGCGCGACGGCCGGACCCTGTCCGGCTACTGGGCTGACGGGATGCGTACGCTGCATGGCATCCACGTGCACGGCTTCCCGAATGCCTTCATGGTGCAGCCGTTCCAGGCCGCGAACCTGATCTCCAATGTGCCGCACAACCTCGTCGACTCGGCGGCGACGATAGCCACGGTCATCAGGCACGCGCTGGACGGCGGCTTCGGCGCTGTCGACGTGACGAAGGACGCAGAACAAGCCTGGCTCGAGTTCCTCGAAACAGGCCCAGTCGGGACCGTCGGCGGACCTGACTGCACGCCTGGCTACTACAACAACGAAGGCCAGGACAGCGGGGCGAGCCAGTTCATCCCGCGCGGTTATCCCTACGGCGCGAGCGCCTACTTCACGTACATCGACAACTGGCGCAAGACCGGCACGTTTGAGGGCCTGGAATTTTCCCATTCTTAACCGAGCTGCGTGAACCAGGGCAAGCCCTCGCACGTGGTTAGAGGCGCGGCAAGCGCATCGCACGATGAGCGCTGGACGTGACAGGGCCACATCTTCAACCGCTCTGGAGAGACCAATGCGTCGGTACATCGCAGTAGCCGCACTTGCGGCCGGGCTGCTCGTAGCTGCTCCGACTGCAGCTTTCGCTACCGTTAGTCCAACGACAGGCCAGCCGGGCGCGCCCAACAACACGTGCGGTCCGGCCAACCCCATGACGCCGGGCAATGCAGCCAATGCGAACGGCTCGGTATTCAACTCGGCCGGCACCTCTACCTTCCACTACGCCGGCAACCCGAATACGGCTTCGCTGGCCAACTCGAACAGCACAGTCGCCGTGTCGCAGTACGACTCTGCGTGCGTCCATCTCAGTAACTAGCGATCCGCCAGGTTGCCCATGCTGGCGGCGGCGCCCGGACGGGACCGCTGCCAGCATGCGCGACGCTCGTCGTTACCAGACCTGGTGCGCCACCTCGCCCACCAGTTCCAGCTTGCGCTGCTGGTCCTCCTCGCTGAGGTGGTTCGGTCCGACTGACACCGGGGCGAACCCGCACTGCGTAGACACCCCGAGGCGCTCCACGCCGACGAACCTCGCGGCATCACGAATCCGCCCGACGACGTCAGGAACCGACTCGAGGTCGCCGGTCTTGTTGGTGATCAGTCCCAGCACAACGGTCTTGTCGTCGGGCACCTTCGCCAGCGGCTCGAACCCGCCCGAGCGCTCGTCGTCGTATTCCAGCAGGAACGTGTCGAAGTTTGTCAAGCCACCGAAGACCGCCTCGGCGATGTAGTCGTAGCCGCCGGTTGCGATCCACATGCTCTGGTTGTTGCCCCTGCACAGGTGCAGGCCGAACGTTACGCCTGGCACGTCGGCCACCGAGTTGATGATCTCGATCCCCTCGGTCAGAGTCCGCTCAGTGGGCATGCCGATCGCCTCGCGCACTCCGCGGTTCTCCGGGTCGACCAGCGTGCCGAGGTCCGGCGCGTCGATCTGGATGTAGGTACAGCCCAGCGCCGCAAGCGCGCGGATCTCGTCTTTAATGATCGCGGCAGCGTCCTGAAAGAGCTCGTATGCGTCCCGGTAAGCCGCCGTCGACACCTCCGGCGACCAGCCCGTATACACGAACACCGGGCTGATCAGCGTTACCTTGACGGGCACGCGGGCCCTGGCGCGGGCGTAGCTGAACTCCTCGACGGTGATCTGCCGCCTGGATCGGAGCTTGCCGGTGACTGATACCGGCGACTGCCAGTCCCAGTCGGTGTCCACGCCGTGGAATTGAATGTGCGCGCCTGGCCGCTCGGTGTACCCCTCGACGTCCCCCATCAGGTGGTCGAAGAACGAGAACCGGCGGAGTTCCCCGTCGGTCACGACGTCAAGGCCGCAGCCTTCCTGCATGGCGATGGCCTGGTCGACGGCCCGGTCCTCGATCCGCTTGAACTCGTGCGGCGCCAGCTGGCCTGCAACCAGCGCAGCCCGCGCTTCGGAGAGGTAGTGCGGGCGAAGCAGCGAGCCGATCACATCCGCGTGGTGAAATGCCGTCATCTCTGCCTCCTTTGGCTCACCTCCCTTCTACTCGCAGCCATACGCGACCCGCGAGGCACGCTTCCGGCAGGCGGCAGGCTAGCCCGTCGTTTCGAGGCTCCGGGCGTGAGCGGCCTGAGCAAGAGTGACGCAGACCTCCAGCCCGCCGTCGGCAAGCGGGCGCACCTCCAGGCCCGCGTCGTGGGCCGCCGCGACGGAGCGCACGATAGACAGGCCGAGGCCGACGCCGTCCTCGCTCCCGGTACGGCCCGCTACCCGGCGGAAGGGCTCGAGGATGCCGGGCACCGATTCAGCGGGCACCGCGGCGCCGCTGTTGGCGATGCGCAGGAAGACCAGCTCAGGCCCTGCGGCGTTCGCTTCCACGCCGGTCGTCACCCGGATCCAGCCGCCTGGCTCGTTGTGGCGCACGGCATTGTCGACGAGATTCCAGACCATTCGCTCGAGTAGCTTCTGGTCGCCCTCGGTCGGAGCCGGGCCCAGCTCTGTGAGCACCGTCAGCCCGAGCCGGCCGATGCCTGACGCCGCCATTTCGAGCGCATCGTCCGCTAGCGCCGACAGGTCAGCGAACTCATAGCTCGCCGCGCCCTGGTCGCTGACCGCGAGCGTCAGCAGGCCGTCGATCATGCGCTCGGCGGTCTCGATGCGCCGGCGGACGCGCTCGGCCATATCCTCCAGCTGCGCCTGGGTCCGGCCTGGCTTCGCCAGCGTGACGTCGATGGCGGTCCGCATGATCGTCAGCGGCGTCCGCAGCTCGTGCGAGGCATTCGCGACAAAGGCGCGCTGCGCGGCGAACGCCCGGTCCAGCCGCTCGAGCATGTCGTCGAACGTGTCGGCCAGTTCGCGTAGCTCGTCCCGCGGCCCGGTCATCCCGATTCGCTCGCCAAGATGCTGCTCCGACGCCCGCCGGGCGGTTTCGGTGATGGCACGGACCGGACGCAGCACCCGGCCGGAAACGAACCAGCCTGCGCCAGCGGAGGCGAGCGTCATCACGCCGAGACCGAGCAGCGAGTACAGCAGCAGGCTGTGCAGTGCCTGGTCCCGCTGGCTCTTGGCCCCGGCCTGAACCCCGGCGATGTACTCGCCGAGTCTCTTGCACTCCGCGGCCTGCGGATTGCTTGCCTTCGAGCCGCGGCTGGGACTCGGTGCGGGCGTGGCCTCGGGATTCGGTGACTTGCAGAGCCTCTCGAACTCAGTCAGGTCCGTGTTGTATGCGTGCGTGGCCGTGACGGAACGATTGCTTGCCGGCAGGCTGGCATCGACCAGCCCGTAGGTCAGCCCGAGCAGCGCCCCGCCTGCGATCAGGAACAGCCCGGCATACAGCAGCGTGAGCCGCAGCCGCACCTTGTGTGGCCACAGCCGGCTCACGACCCGAACTCCGTAAGCCGTCATCGGAGCCGGTACCCGCTGCCGACGACGGTCTCGATCAGGTCGGGCGGACCGAGCTTGGCACGCAGCCGCCCCAGGGTGACCGTCACCGTGCGGGTAAATGGGTCGGCGTTCTCGTCCCAGACCCGCTCGAGCAGGTCCTCAGCGCTGATCACCGCGCCGTCGGCCACCATCAGCTCCTCGAGGACGCCAAGCTCCTTGCGGGTAAGGCTGACCGGTTTGCCGGCTCGGCTCACCCGACGCCTGGCCCGGTCCAGCAGCAGGTCGCCGTGCGTCAGCAACGGCGCCGCGGCGGGGTGACGCCGGGCCAGCGCCCGTACCCGAGCGACCAATTCGGCGAACGCGAACGGCTTGGGCAGGTAGTCGTCGGCGCCCAGGTTCAGCCCGTCGACCCGGTCGCCGACTGTTGCCGCCGCGGTCAGCATCAAGATCCGCGCCGCCGACGGCGAGCTCACCAGCGCCGCGCAGACGGCGTCGCCGTGGATCCGCGGCAGGTCCCGGTCGAGCACCACGACGTCGTACGCAGTCATCAGTGCCTTCTCGATCCCAGTTGAGCCGTCATAAGCGACATCCGCGCCGATCCCCTGATCTCGCAGTCCGTCCGCGATGTCGTCGGCCAGCTCAGCCTGATCTTCCACCACCAGCACGCGCATGCAGCAATGGTGCCCCAGCCCGGATCACAAGCAGGTCACAAACCGTCCGTCCGCAGTTCCGCCGCGACCGGCCGCGAGCTGCCATCTCGCCCACCCGCAGCGGGCCAGATGCCGTCCGGCACGTGACGCCCGTGTGACCACCTCATCGCTTTCCTTGCCACAGGCCGGCACGTGGGCGGCTGACAGGAGGCAACCAGCCATGACATCGGCACGCTCGACCGGCTTAGCTAGCAGACCGGCCATGAACGCGGCCACGACCTGCCCTGACTCGTCGCGACCCTCCGTGCGGTGGCAAGGCCCGCAGAGCACGCTGCCGTCGTTGACAGGGATGCGATGGATGGCGGCTCTGGTTGTATTCGGGTTGCACCTGCGCAACCTCGGCTACCTGAACGGGGCCCCCGTCGACATCATCGGCTGGCCCTTCATGGCCGGCGCCACCGGCGTGTCGTTCTTCTTTGTCCTGTCCGGGTTCGTGCTGATGTGGTCCGCGCGCCCGCATGACACCGCCACCGGATTCTGGCGCCGCCGCATCGCCAGGATCTACCCCGTCCATCTCGCCACAGCCGCCACCGCCATGTGCCTGGGATCTACCACGCTCGGCCAGCCGCGGCCCACGGGGCCGCAACTGGCCGCGAATCTGCTCCTGATCCACTCCTGGTGGCCCGCCTGGTGGCAAACCCTCAACCCAGTCAGCTGGTCCCTGGCCTGCGAAGCATTCTTCTACGCCGCCTTCCCGGCCCTGGCCTGGGTTCTGCGACGACTGGGCCACCGCGCCTTGACGGCACTTGCCGCAGCCGCTATCGCCACCGTGATCGTGCTGCCCTGGGTCAACACCCACTACGCCCTCGGGCTGGTGCTGTTCTCGTCACCACTCGCCCGGCTGCCAGAATTCATCCTCGGCGCCGTCCTGGCCCGCCTCGTACGCCTCGGACGCTGGCGCGGCCCCGGACTCAAGGCCTCTTCGGCGATCGCGGTCGCCGGCTACATCCTCGCCAGCCTGGCCAGCGCCGACTACGCCTTCGCCGCCAGCACCGTGCTCGGATTCACGCTCCTGATCCCTGCCGCTGCTGTCGCCGACCTGCACGATCTGCCATCAGTGTGGCGGCATCCCGCCCTCATCAGACTCGGCGAGCTGTCCTTCGCCTTCTATATGGTCCACATCCTTGTCCTGCACGCAAGCTCAGCCATCCTGACAACCCTCCCGGCACCGACCGGCGCGGCCGCAGCCCTCACCACATCACTCGCCCTCTCGTGGCTCATACACCACGGCGTCGAACGCCCCGCGAGAAAGCTCATCCTGGCAGCCCCGGTCCGGATCACACGCGGATCACAAACCGTCCGCCCGCAGTCCGGCGGAGACCGGCCGTGACCTGCCATTCCGCCAACCTGACCGCGTCCCGGAGCAGTCCTGCGCGTGACGCCCCTGTGACCAGGCGGCCGCTTTGCTGGCCACATGCAAACCGCAAACCATAAGGGAACGCCGGACGATCGGGTCCGCCCCCGCTCGCCGGGCCGCGGCCACCGACGGCCAGTCACGGGGACACTGGCTGCCGCTGTGCTCGGCGCGGTGCTACTAGTTGCCGGCTGCTCGTCTGCCCCGACCGCGGGCAGCGGCCCTGGCCAGTCGATGAGCCAGGGTGACCAGGCGATGGTCAGCTTCACCCGGTGCATGCGCCAGCACGGCGCGCAGATGTCCGACCCGTATCACCGGCCAGGTCACACAGGCCTGACCATCGAACTCCCGCCGCAGGACGCCGCCACCAGCACCGCCTATGCGGCGTGCAACCACTTCATCGGATCCCTCGAGCAGGCGAAAGCTCTCGGCGCGGCCGCTCAGTCGGCACCGCACCTCGCAGCGCTGACCCGATACGCCGAGTGCATGCGTGCACACGACATCAACATGCTCGATCCCAACTCGCTGGGTGCGCTCAGTCTCGGCAACGTGCCCGGCATGGCGAACAACGACTTCGGCAGGGCGTCCCCCCAGTTCCGGTCCGCCGACACGGCGTGCCGGCATCTGCTCCCGCCCGGCGTCACTGACGACGGGACCGGGCCATGACCACGCGCATCAGAAGGGACAGCACCATGAAGACCAGGCAAGACACCGGAACGCCGGACGCTGCTGCCGGCGGTCGCCAGCCGCGCCGCACTCGCAGCGGGCCAGTCGCGGGGACGCTGGCAGCGGCCCTGCTGGGCCTGTGCCTGCTAGTTGCGGGCTGCTCATCCACCCCGGCCTCGGGCAGCGGCACAGGCCAGGCGATGATCCAGGGCGACCAAGCACTGGTCAGCTTCACCCGGTGCATGCGCAGTCACGGCGTGGAGATGCCCGACCCGCATCACCGGCCAGGCCATGCGGGCTTGTCCATCGACTTCCCGCCGCAGGACGCCGCGAACCGGACCGCCTACGCCGCGTGCAACCGCTATGTCGCTCCGTTCGTCCAGGCCAAGCAGGCCGCAGCGGCCGCTCAATCGGCACCGCATCTCGCCGCGCTCACCCGATATGCCGAGTGCATGCGCGCCCGCAACATCCCCCTCCTTGATCCGAACCAGGAAGGTCAGGTCGACATGGGCAGCCTGCCCGGCATGCTCGACAGCATCAGCCGGTACTCGCCGCAGTTCCGGTCGGCCGACGCTGCCTGCCGGAATCTGCTCCCGGCGGGCGTCACCGACGACGGGAGCGGACCGTGATGCGCCGGAAGCTTGCCGTGCTAGCCGTACTCGCCGCGACGGCAGCAGTTGGCGCGGTAACCGCAGTGGCAGTCCGCGGTGGGGCGGCAACCGCCGCCCCGCCTGCTCCACTAAGGCTGGCCACCGCTGAGGTCGTAACGGCCGACCTCTCCACACAGATGCTGACCGCCGGCACGCTCGGCTACGTTCCGTCGCGCCCGCTGGTGAACGGCCTGACCGGCACGTACACCTGGCTACCCGCGAGCGGCAGCTCGATCGCTCCGGGTCAGGTTCTGTACGAGGTCGACAACCAGCAGGTCATCCTCATGGCCGGAGCCCTCCCAGCATGGCGGTCATTCGAGCTCGGCATGACCGCCGGACCTGACGTGACCCAGCTGCAGCGCGCCCTGATCGCCGAGGGCTACGCGGCGGGGCTCCTGACCGCCCCGAATGGCGTCTTCGGCCAGCTCACTGCCGATGCCGTGGCACGCTGGCAGAACGCCTACGGCTATCAGGCGACCGGACAGGTCACACTCGGGCAGGTCGTGTTCCAGCCGACTGCGGTCATTGTTGGCGCCATCCCGGCCGCCGTCGGCGAGGCCGCTGAACCCGGTCAGCAGCCCTACCAGGTCACGACTAACCAGCGAACGGTGACCGTCCCGGTCAGCCCCAGCCTGCCGCCAGTACAGGTCGGCGAGCCGGTATCGATCGTGCTGCCGACGAACGCGACGACACCGGGAACGGTAGTGGCGGAAACGCCGCTGGCAGGCGGCGCCAACGGCGCGACCGAGCAACTCGTCGTGCAGCCCGACCAGCCCGAGGCGACTGGCAACGGGTCTGGCGTGCCGGTCCAGGTGTCGCTGTCGATCCAGTCAGTCCACGGGGTCCTGGCGGTCCCGGTCACGGCGCTGCTGGCGCTGCGCGCCGGTCACTACGGCGTGGAGATCGTCACTCCATCCGGCGCGCATCGCGTCGTGGCGGTGACCGCCGGGATCTTCGCCGGCGGAAGAGTCCAGGTCAGCGGGCCAGGCATCAGCGTCGGAGAAAGGGTCGTGGTCTCCCAGTGAACGTCATCGAGCTGACCGCCGTCAGCAAGACACACGCCGGGTCGCCCCCGGTAACGGCCTTGCACGAGGTCACGTTGTCGGTGGCCGCCGGAGAGTTCGCGGCTATCACCGGACCGTCGGGGTCGGGAAAATCGACATTGCTCGCCATCGTCGGCACGCTCGAGCGACCGTCAGCCGGAACGGTCCGGCTGGCCGGCCGGCCGACGGATAGCCTGCCCGACCGCGAGCTGTGCGCGATCCGCGCGGCCGTCATCGGCTTCGTGTTCCAGCAGTTCCATCTCGTACCCTGGCTCACCGCCGTGGACAACGTCGCCACGGCGCTGCTGTACAGGGGCATGCCGGCCGGCCGTCGCCGCCGCGCGGCGACCGACGCGCTCGCGGACGTTGGCCTGGCTCACCGGATCGGCCATCGGCCTGCCGAGCTGTCGGGCGGTGAGTGCCAGCGCGTGGCGATTGCCCGGGCGATGGTAGGAGAGCCGGCCGCTCTTCTTGCCGACGAGCCCACGGGCAGCCTTGACACGGCGGCAGGCCAGGGCGTTCTCGCTGTCCTAGCCGAGCTGAACAGCCGCGGGACGACTGTCATCGTGGTCACTCACGACCCGGAGGTAGCAGGTCGCGCGGGCCGGGTCATTCGGCTGCGCGACGGCCAGATCGTCGCCGACGGCAGTGCGGCATGAACGCGGCCACCGGATCACGCAGCACGATGCGGCCCGTCGACGCCTTGCCGCTCGCGGTAGCCGGCCTCGCGAGCAGGCCGCTCCGGACCCTGCTCTCGGCGGTCGGAGTTGCCATCGGCATCGCCACCTTGGTGTCGGTGCTCGGCATCTCCAGCTCGAGCCGGGCGCAGCTGGTAGCGCAGATCGATGCCCTGGGCACGAACCTGCTTACGGTGACGCCAGGGACGTCCTTCAGCGGTGAGACCGTAACCCTGCCCGCCACCGCGCCCGGCATGATCGACCGGATCGGGCCAGTTATCAGCGCTGCCGCGATCGGCGACGTATCGGCAAGCGTCTACCGCAGCAACGATGTGCCGGCGGCCAACACCGAGGCGATCACGGTGTACGCAGCCGACACGAACCTGCCGGGCGCGGTGCAGGCGCAGCTGGCTGACGGGAGGTTTCTGACGAACGCCACCGCGCGGTACCCGACCGTCGTCCTCGGCGCAGACGCAGCTACGGCACTCGGGATCGACCGCGCGGACGGCTCCGTGCAAGTCTGGCTCGGAAACCACTGGTTCAGCGTCGTGGGAATTCTCCGACCGGTCGCGCTCGCCCCGGAACTCGACCGTACGGCGCTGATCGGGAACCCAATCGCGCGCCACCTGCTGCACGCGACCGACGCCCCGGTGGAGATCTATGTGCGGGCCAGTCCCGCCAGCATGGCCACCGTCCAGGCCGACCTGCCGTACGCCGCCGATCCTGCCGCCCCGCAGAACGTCTCGATCGCTGATCCCGCAGACGCGCTCATCGCCCGGGCCGACGCGACCGCCGCGTTCCAGGGTCTTTTCCTCGCCCTGGGCGGCATCGCGCTGCTCATCGGGGGAATCGGCATCGCGAACATCATGGTGATCAGCGTTCTGGAGCGGCAGTCAGAGATCGGCGTCCGCCGGGCCCTCGGCGCGCGACGACTGCACATCGCGGTGCAGTTCGTCGCCGAGGCAGTCGTGCTCGCCGGCCTTGGCAGCGCCGCCGGTGCGGTGATTGGCGGCTTCGCCACGACGGTGTATGCGGCCTCCCGGCACTGGGCCGCAGTGGTGCCATGGCCGGTGCTGCTTGCGGCCATGGGCCTGGGCGTCGTCATCGGCGGGCTGGCAGGCCTTTACCCGGCGCTCCGCGCGGCCAGGCTCGCGCCCGCGGAGGCGCTCCGGTTGAGGTAACTACGCGGCCTCGCCGTACGGCGCGCCGACGCGAGTCGGCGAGAATACGTCAGGGTGTCTGCCGGTCGCGGAACTGCGCCGCGCGGCCGCCTTGCGGATGGGGCTAGCCCGTCGACTTTGGGTCGCCTTCCTCTGGTGCATATGGACCTAGGCGACGTATCAATGTCCAGCGCTTGTACGCCTTGACGGGATGTCTCAGCGGCCGAAGCCAATCCCAGTCGACCGGGCCGTACCAGTCCACAGGGAAACCGAGGACGCGCTTTACTTCTTCACCTTGCCTGGCATGCAGACCTACGTCGCGGCGAGGCAGTCCGAGTACTTTGTCTGGTTCCTCGCGGTCACCTGACACCGGACAATCCTTCGCGCCGGCCACGCACGGGCGTGGCATCAGCTAGGCGTGCGCTAACAGCATGGCCTGGCTGCTTGGCTGACGCAACGACGGCTGTGCTGCGTTGACGGACATCCAGGGCATGCCTGGTTGCCAGGCCTCGCACAGCCGTGCGTTACCCCGTCCGCGCAGGCCACCCTGCGGTTACTGCAGGTAGCCCCGGGGATACCTGATCGAGGGAACGAGCAGCAAGGGGGACTGCCGCGATGAAGGCATTCGTCATGAGAAAAATCGGCCAGACCGGTTTCATGGACAAGCCGATGCCGAAGCCAGGGCCGAACGACGCCATCGTGAAGACCACCAAAGCCCTCATCTGCACGTCGGACTCGCACACGGTCCACGGCGGCATCGGGGAACGGCACAATCTGACGCTCGGCCACGAGGCCGTCGGGGTTGTGCACGAGGTCGGCAGCGAGGTGGAGGTCTTCCATCCGGGCGATCGCGTCCTCGTCGGCGCGATCACCCCGGACTGGGGTCACCCGGCAGCCCAGAACGGCTACGCGTCTCAGTCCGGCGAGGCGCTGGGCGGCTGGAAGTTCGCCAACATCAAGGACGGCGTGTTCGCCGAGTACTTCGACGTCAACGACGCCGACGCGAACATGGCGAGGATCCCCGACAGCGTGTCCGACGAGGCGGCGGTCTACTGCTGCGACATGCTCTCCACCGGCTTCATGGGCGCCGAGCATGGCAACATCCCGATTGGCGGAACTGTGGCAGTCCTCGCCGAGGGACCGGTCGGCCTGATGGCGACCGCGGGGGCCAGGCTGCGCGGCGCCGGTCGCATCATTGGGGTCGAGGCGGTTCCGCACCGCCAGGAGCTAGCCCGCCGTTATGGCGCGGACGAGATCGTCGACTTCAGCAAGGAGGACGTCGTCGAGCGGATCATGGAGCTGACCGACGGCGAGGGCGTGGACACCGCGATCGAGGCCCTCGGCGCCGACGTGACGTTCCAGACCTGCGTCAAGGTGACCAAGCCCGGCGGCACGATCTCGGTCACCGGGTACTTCGGCGAGGGCGAGTTCGTGCACATTCCGCGGGTCGCGTGGGGTGTCGGGATGGCGGATAAGACCATCGCCACCGGACTGTGCCCGGGCGGCCGCCTGCGGATGGACCGGCTCCTGCGCGTGCTGGAGGGGCAGCGCGTTGACCCCACGCCCATGACCTCGCACCGGTTCAGCTTCGACGAGATGCCCAGGGCCTTCGAGGTGATGGACAAGAAGCTCGAGGACGTCGTCAAGCCGCTGATCAGCTTCTGACGCCCACCGCACCGAGGAACGGGGCGTTTCGGGACTTCCGCCGGACGCACCGTTCCCGCACAATGGCGGCGTGAGCAACCAGCCAGTGGCTTCAGCGTGCCCTCGGTGCGGGAGCACGGACGCAGTGCATTCCATTCAGGAGCTAGCCGCGCTGGCCACCAGCCAGCTGAGCCAGGCCAGTCCAGCCCCGCCGCAAGCCGGGCCGGCCCGCGGATGGGAAGCCGAGCCTCGACCTGGTCCCTTGCCAGGCCCCGGCGGTTTCGGCGGCGTGCGCAACACCTGGGCCTACGACACCCGTACGGTCGGCAGCAATCCACTCGACGCGCTCGGTGAGGACATCGCCGGCGCTGCCATGTCGGCGGCGATGGGACTCGCGGCCCGCGCAATCAGCCGGCGAGTGGAGCGCGCGATGACCGAGCGAG
>Ga0126381_100001762_pt1 | contig 23150 bp, 17 predicted proteins | sample PanSoiMetPlot_28_FD_96465 | JGI IMG/M metagenome (GOLD analysis project Ga0126381, IMG submission 96465) | Tropical forest soil microbial communities from Panama - MetaG Plot_28 | ecosystem: Environmental > Terrestrial > Soil > Tropical forest > Bulk soil | place: Panama | collected 2016-02-17 | reverse complement strand
CTTTCTGTTTCCGTTTCTCGGCTGCGCGGCGGGCGCGCACTACCTGCTCGGCTGGGAGGTGATGCCAAGCTGGCTTGCCGGTGTGGCGATGTCCACGACCTCGGTCGCGGTTGTCTATGCCGTCATGCTCGAGTTCGGCTTCAACGTCACGGATTACGGCAAGACGGTGCTCGCCGCCTGCTTCGTCACCGACCTCGGCACGGTCGTTGCGCTCGGCCTCATTTTCGCGCCGTTCACAATCAAGACAGCGGTTTTCCTGGCGGCCGGCATCGCCGCGTTCGCCCTACTGCCTTGGCTCACGGCTCACTTCTTCCGCCGCTACGGCAATCGGCCCTCGGAGCTCGAGACGAAATACCTCCTGCTATGCCTGCTCGGATTGGGGGCGCTGGCGACCTGGGCGGACAGCGAGGCGGTGCTTCCCGCCTATATCATCGGCATGGTGCTCGCGGGGACCGTGGGTAAGGATCACGCCTTGATCCGCCGCCTGCGGACGCTGACCTTCGGGCTACTCACGCCATTCTACTTCATCCGCGCTGGCTCTTTCGTCTCCATCCCCGAGCTCGTGGCGGCGCCCGCTGCCTTCATTGTCATGCTCGTGCTCAAGGTCTTCAGCAAGATCGTCGGGGTTTATCCGGTCACCAAGATCTACAAGGCGCCCAACAAGGAGGCGATGTACACCACGCTGCTGATGTCGACCGGGCTCACATTTGGTACGATCTCCGCTCTGTTCGGGTTGTCGCGCGGCATCATCGACCAGGGCCAATACTCGGCGCTGGTTGCCGCCGTCATTGCGAGCGCGGTCATTCCGACGGTCATTGCCAACGCCTTCTATCTGCCGCGCCACTTGTTGCCCGCGCCGCGACCGGAGCAGGAAGCACAGCCGATGCCGCTGCGCACCATGTCGGAGAAAGGCTGAGCGACTGCGGGAGGGCGCGCATGTTCGACAAAATCCTGCATGCCAACGACGGCTCGGAGCACGCCTTCCACGCGCTTGCGCTCGCGCTCGCGGTAGCGCAGCAGAACAATTCCGAGCTGCACATGATTTCAGTCGAAGAGATCGACTACATGCCGGCCTTTATCGAAGAGGTCAGGGAGGAGACGGGCACGGCCGCGCGGCGCTTTCACTCCGTCCTGCAGCGCGCCCGCGCCATGGCGCAGGAGCATGGGGTCAAGCTGCATACGCATGTGGTCGCCGGGCATCCCGTGCGCGACATTGTGGGGCTCGCGGCCGAATTCAAAGTCGATTTGCTCGTCATCGGCGCGACGGGCCACTCGGCATTGTACGAGCGCATGATCGGCAGCCGGGCCGATCGGATCATGCAGATCGCACCCTGCCCGGTGCTCGTGGTGAAGTAGCGGCGATAACCGACGCCGCAACTAGAGGGGCTTGGCGGTGCGCGCGAGCCCTCCCTGCCGCATCGGCACGAGACCGAGCTTGTCCAGCAGTTGCAAGTCTCGGTCACGTTCGGGATTGGGCGTTGTGAGAAGCGTCGGCCCATAAAAAATCGAATTGGCGCCGGCGAGAAAGCACAGAGCCTGCGTCTCCACGCTCATGTCCTCGCGCCCCGCCGAGAGGCGCACCACCGATTTGGGCATGGTGATGCGGGCCGCCGCAATCGTGCGCGCGAAATCGATGGGATCGATCGCTTCGCCGCGCGCCAGCGGTGTTCCCTCAACCTTGACCAGCATGTTGATCGGCACGCTTTCGGGATGCACGGGCAGGCTCGCGAGCGTCGCGATCATGCCGATGCGATCCTCGGCGCTCTCGCCCATGCCGACGATGCCGCCGCAGCAGACGCGAATGCCGGCCTCGCGTACGTGAGCCAGCGTGTCGAGGCGGTCCTGATAGGTGCGCGTGGTGATGATCGCGCCGTAATATTCCGGCGAGGTGTCGAGGTTGTGATTGTAGTAATCGAGGCCGGCCGCCTTTAGCCGCCGCGCCTGCGGCTGCGTGAGCATGCCCAGCGTGGCGCAGGTCTCGAGCCCGACCGCTTTGACGCCTTGCACCATGTCGCAGACCTGATCGAGATCGCGGTCCTTGGGCTCGCGCCACGCCGCACCCATGCAGAAGCGGCTCGCGCCCGCGCTTTTGGCCGACCGCGCCTCGGCAATAACGGCATCGACGCGCATCAGTTTTTCCGCCTTGACGCCGGTCTCGTAGTGCGCGCTCTGCGGACAATAGGCGCAGTCTTCCGGACAGCCGCCCGTCTTGATCGAGATGAGCGTCGACATTTGCACCTCGGTCGCGTCGAAGTGCAGCCGATGGATGCGCTGCGCGTGAAAGATCAATTCAGGAAACGGAAGCGCAAAGAGCGCGCGTACCTCTTCCCGCGTCCAGTCGTGGCGAACGACGCCCACCTCGTGCGAGCCGCCTTCACCCGAAGCGATGCGATCATCCATGGGCGCACCATGAACAGGCATGTCTGCAAAAGCAAGCGGGGATCACGCAGGCGACTCAAGCCAGAGCAGCGGCGAGTTCGGCAAAATCGGCCACAACAAGATCGGGCTGATGCGGCGTATGGCCGAACGGCCGCTTGCGCCGATTCACGAAGGCCGTCCGCATGCCGTACGATTTGGCGCCAATGCAATCGAAGGCGTGATTGGCGACGAACAGGAACCTCGTTGGGTCTTCGCCGATAATTTCTGCCGCCGTCGCATAAGTCTTCCAGTGCGGCTTGAAGTAGCCAGCCCCCTCCACCGAGATGACGTGATCGAAGCGAAAGCCGATGTGCGGTCCGGCCGCCTCGAGCATGTCGGGGTCGCCGTTCGAGAGAATCGCCAGCTTGTATCCCTTCGAGCGAAGCGCTTCGAGCGCCGCCACCACATCCGGGAAGGGCTTGAGCCTTTCGATCTCGCTCACGAGCCAACGCACCTCATCCGGCGTGTAGGGAATCGCGCAGCGATCCATCACGTAAGCAACGGAGCCCTCTCCAATGTGTCGATAGGGCGTGTGCCCGCGATCGCACAGCGCATCGATCATCGAGTTCTCGAAATGCGTGCGGCGCCACCAGGTGACGAAGCTGTTCGGGTTGCCCGCCCAGCCCTTTCGCTTGAGAAAGGGCGTGACCGCCTCAGTCAGGCCCTTCTGCATGTCAACGACAGTGCCGTACTGATCGAACACCAACGCTTTGATTTCGCGTCTGAGGACCTCGGGCGTTTCCATGATGTGTAAAGCTGCCGAAGTCGGCTACCCCGACTTCGGCCCATGGATCACGCCGCACCCTTCATCGCCGCCATGACCTTATCGGGCGTATAGGGAACGGAACGCAGCCGCACGCCAATTGCGTCGAACACCGCGTTCGAGATCGCCGGAGGCACGATCGTAGCGGCGGGCTCGCCGGCGCCCCACGGGCGCTCATTCGGCCGGTCGATCAGGTCGTAGACGAGCTCCGGGATCTGCGGGAACCGCAGGATGGGATAGCTTGCCCAGTCGAGACTGGTCACCGCGGAGCGGTCGTATTTGAGCTCCTCGATCAAGGTGCGGCTTATGGTCTGGATCACGTTGCCATCGAGCTGGTTCTTGACCCCATCCGGATTGATGATCTGGCCGCAGTCATGCGCGAGGTAAAATTTCGTTACACGTATCTCGCCGGTTGAGCGCTTCACTTCGACCTCGGCGACCCCTGCGATATAGGTGCGCGACAGTTCGTATTTGCAATAAGCGATGCCGCGGCCCGTGGCCACGTCGCCGCGCTGGTTACGGCTCGGGGAGGATCGCTTGTCCCATTTCGCCAAGGCGGCGACGCGGTTGAGCACCTCGATGCCGCGCTTGTCGTTGGGGTCGAGATATTTCAACCGGAACTCGACGGGATCGGCGTTAGCCCCCGCCGCGAGCTCGTCAATGAAGCACTCGTTGGCATAGGTGTTCTGCATCCGTCCCGGCGTGCGGATCCAGGAGGGACGGAACGGCGTGCTAGCGAGCCGCCGGCAAACCGTTTTGATGTTGGCGAATTTGTACGGGATCGCCGAGTTCTGGAAAATGTTGCCGGGTGCGATGTCATCGGCGGCCGGCATGCTCGCCAGCGTCGCGGCGACAAGCGGCACGAGGAAGCTGCCGGCGGTCTGCTGCGGAATATAGAACTCCGACTCCCAGGCAGTAACGGCGCCCGCGCCATTAACCGATGCGCGCAAGTCGACGAGCGTTGGCGGACCCTTCGGATCCCAGCCATGCTCGTCGGCGCGCGACCATTGTACCCGCACCGGCCGCCCGACCGCTTTCGCCAGCAGTGCTGCATCTGCCGCGGCATCCTCGTGTCCGTTGCGACCGTAGCAGCCGGAGCCTTCGATGTAGATGCAGCGTACGCTGTCGACATTCATGCCAAACATCATGGCGAGCTGTTTGCGCAGATCATGGGTCGCTTGCGAGGCCGACCAGGAGGTCAGTTTCCCATCCTTGAACTGCGCCACCGCGCAGGACGGCCCAATCGAGCCGTGGGTGTGGATGGCGAAATCGTACGTGGCCTTGATCGTCTTGGCGCCCGCGCGGTCCAGGGCCTCGGCGGTATCGCCCACATTCATCGTCACTTCGTCCTTGGCAATCTCGCTTCCGCGCACCTCGTCCCACAGCTTCGCCGCCTCCGGCAGCGTCTGCGATTTCGACCAGGACGCCTTGAGCTTCTGCGCCGCCTTGATGGCGCCCCATTCGCTCTCGGCAACAACGCCAAGGAAATTGCCCTGACGCACGACCTTGACCACTCCGGGAATATCCTTGATCGACGTCTCATCGACGCTCTCGAGCGTGGCGCCGATTGCCGACGGGCGAATGACGCGGCCGTGCAACATGCTGGGCACGCGGAAGTCGTGCATGTAGGTGAAACGGCCCGTCACTTTGTCCGGAATGTCGACGCGGGGCACCACCTTCCCCACGAATTTATAGTCCTTGGGATCCTTGCCCGCGGTTGGCTTGGCATGATCGAGCTTGAGCGCAAAGGATTTGCCGCCGATCAATTCGCCGTAGCTGACCCGCTTGTTGCCGGCGCTGACCACGCCGTCGACAACCTTCAGGTCCTCCGTCTTAGCCCCGAGGCGGTTGGCGGCCTGCTCGAGCAGCGCGGCCCTAGCGGTCGCTGCCGCGTTGCGCAGCTGCATGCCTCCGACCTGGATCGACAGGCTGCCCCAGGTCTTGCCCTGGTCGGGCGTGAGCCCGGTGTCGCCTTCAACGAGCTTGGTCGCGTTGAGCGGCACGTCGAGCTCATCGGCAACGATCTGCAGCAGCGCGGTTGCAATGCCGGTCCCGACGTCGACCTTTCCGGTATAGATGGTCACCACTCCGCTGCGATCGATTGCCAGAAACGAATCGACCTCAGTGAGGGCGACGGGCTTGGTTCCTTGGGCAAGCGTTTCACCGATGACGCCGACAAACGAAAAGCTGACGACGAGCGCGCCGCTGCCCTTGAGCACGTCGCGCCGAGAAGCGTGAATTGTCATGGCTGCCTCCCTCACACACTGGCCGCGCGCATGACCGCCTTGACGATGCGGGCATGAGCGCCGCAGCGGCACAGGTTGTTGGCAAGCGCGTCCTTGACTTGCGCCTCGGTCGGTTTCTTGGTCTTGGCCAGAAACGCGGCGGACTCCATGATCACGCCGTTGATACAGTAGCCGCACTGCGTTGCTTGCTCTTCGATGAAGGCGCGCTGCACCGGGTGCAGTCGCTCCGGCGTGCCGAGGCCCTCGAGCGTTACCACCTTCTGTCGCACGGAGAGCGACGACAGCAGCGTGACGCACGAGCGCACCGCCTTGCCGTCGATGTGGACGGTGCAGGCGCCGCATTGCGCGAGCCCGCAGCCGAAGCAGGGGCCGTGCAGCGCCAAGTTATCACGCAGTGCATAAAGCAGCGGCATGTCGGGATCGTCGATCATGATCCGAACCGCCTTGCCGTTCACATTCAATGATTTTGATTGAGCCATGGAGTCCTCCCGCGATGTGGCGTCTTGCTCGCCGGCCTTTTTGGATGAGTGGAGCCTACCAGCGTAGGCAGCCTTGCGCCATATCGGCAGCAGCGCGCGGGCGGTTTTGCCCACGCGCTGCTATCGATTAGCGCGCCATTGCCCGCCCTACCTTCGTACTTATTCCGCCGCGAGGCGCGTGGCTTCGGTCACGGGCTCGACTTTGGCGGCGCAGTACTTGAATTCGGGAATTTTCCCGAACGGGTCGAGCGCCGGATTGGTTAGCAGGTTCGCGGCCGCTTCCACAAAGGCAAACGGAATGAACACCACACCGTCCGGAATGGTGTCGTCCTGCCGTGCGACAAGCTCGATGGCGCCGCGCCGGGTCGTCACGCGTATCATGTCACCCGGCTTGATGCCGAGGCTGTCGATGGTGCCGCGCGAAACATTGGCGACCGCGCCCGGCTCGAGTGCGTCCAAGGTCAAGGCGCGGCGGGTCATCGCGCCGGTGTGCCAATGCTCGAGCTGGCGGCCGGTCGAAAGCACGAACGGGAACTCGGCGTCTGGCTGCTCGTCCGGCGGGATGATTTTTGCCGGCACGAGCTTGCCGCGGCCGTCTTGGGTGGGGAAGCGATCACCGAACACGACATCGTGGCCGGGCTTATCGGGCGCATCGGAAGGGTAGGTGACAGCGCTCTCCCGCTCGATACGGTCCCAGGAAATATTATCGAGCGCGGGCATCAGCGAGGCCATCTCGGTGTAGATCTCGCTCGGATGCCGGTAATTCCAATTCAGTCCGATGCGCCGCGCGATTTCTTGGGTGATCCACCAATCGAGCTTGGCCTCGCCCGGCAGCGGCAACGCACGGCGCCCCATCTGTACCTGGCGGTTGGTGTTGGTGACCGTGCCGTCCTTCTCGGGCCAGGCCGAGGCCGGCAGGATGACGTCGGCATAGGCTGCGGTTTCAGTGAGGAAGAGGTCCTGCACCACGAGATGCTCGAGCGCGGCAAGCGCCTCGCGCGCGTGGTTGAGGTCGGGATCCGACATCGCCGGATTCTCGCCCAGGATGTACATGCCTTTGATCGTGCCCGCATGCACGGCCTTCATGATCTCGACCACGGTGAGACCGCGCTTGGGATCGAGGCTCGTGTCCCACGCTTTTTCGACGCTGGCGCGGACCTGCGGGTCATCGACGGAGCGGTAGTCCGGATAGAACATCGGGATTAGGCCGGCGTCGGAGGCACCCTGTACGTTGTTCTGCCCGCGCAGCGGATGCAGCCCCGTGCCGGGACGGCCGATCTGTCCGCAGATCAAGGCGAGCGCGATCAAGCAGCGCGCGTTGTCGGTGCCGTGCACGTGCTGCGATACGCCCATGCCCCAGAAGATGATCGCCGACTCCGCCCGCGCGTAGGTGCGCGCCACCGTGCGCAGCGTATGGGCTGGGATGCCGCAAATCGGCGCCATCTCCTCCGGCGTGAAATCCTTGACGTGCTCGGCGAAGGCTTTGAAATTCGCAGTCTGCGCCTCGACGTATTGCCGGTCGTACAGGCCTTCCGTGACGATCGTATTGAGGATGCCGTTGAGCATGGCAACGTCGGCACCGGGCTTGAACTGCAGCATATGCTTGGCGTGGCGCTTGAGCGCCTGGCCGCGCGGATCCATGACGATGAGCTGCGCGCCGCGCTTGGCCGCCTGCTTGAAGAAGGTGGCGGCGACTGGATGGTTCTCGGTCGGATTGGCGCCGATCACGATAATGACATCGGAATTCTTGCACTCGTTGAACGTGGCCGTGACCGCCGCCGAGCCGATCGTCTCCAGCAGCGCGGCGACCGAGGACGCGTGGCACAGCCGCGTGCAGTGATCGACGTTGTTGGTGCCGAAACCGGCGCGCACCAACTTCTGGAAGAGATAAGCCTCCTCGTTTGAGGCCTTGGCCGAGCCGAAGCCGGCGAGCGCCTGGGATCCGTCACGGTCACGGATTGTTTTGAGCCCCGCGGCGGCGCGGTCGAGCGCTTCTTCCCAGCTGGCGGTGCGGAAATGCGTCCAAGGGTTGGCGGGATCGACCATGTCGTTGGCGTGCTTGGGCACCCCGTCCTCGCGCACGAGCGGCTGCATGAGGCGGTGTGGATGGCTGACATAATCGAAACCGAAGCGGCCCTTAACGCAGAGCCGGTTCTCGTTCGCAGGCCCGTTGCGGCCACTGACATGGAGAAGCTTGTCGTTCTTGATGTGGTAGGTGAGCTGGCAGCCCACCCCGCAGTAGGGGCACACGCTGTGCACCTCCCGATCCGGGAACTGGGTTCGCACATTCGCTTCGTCGAGCAGCGTCGCCGGCATCAGCGCGCCGGTGGGACAGGCCTGCACACACTCGCCACAGGCGACACAGGTCGATTCCCCCATCGGGTCGTCGAAATCGAACACGATCTTTTCCCCATAGCCGCGGCCGGCAATGCCGATGACGTCGTTGACCTGCACCTCCCGGCATGCACGGACGCAGAGATTGCACTGGATGCAGGCGTCGAGATTGACCGCCATCGCCGGGTGGCTGCGGTCGGGTACGGGCGCGGTATGGCGCGGAAACCGGCTCGCCACGACATTTTGCCGCTCCGCGGTCTGCCAGAATTCCGATTGCGAATCGCGCGCCACGTCCTTGGGCGGCTGGTCGGCCACCAACAGCTCGAGCACCATGCGGCGGGCCGCTTTGGCGCGATCGGTCTGCGTCTTGACCTGCATGCCAGGGGTCGGCGTGCGGATGCAGCTTGCAGCAAGCACGCGCTCGCCTTCGATCTCGACCATGCAGACGCGGCAGTTGCCGTCGGGGCGGTAGCCGGGCTTGGGCAAATAGCACAGGTGCGGCAGCTTGATGCCGAGGCGGCGCGCGGCGCGGAAGATCGTCTCGCCGGCGCCGATGTCGACCTCGCGCCCGTCGATGCGGAAGGTGTCGGCCTTGCCGCGGCCATTGACACTCATACGTTGATCCTCACTCACGCCGGCATCTCCATCACCACGTCCCGAGCGGCTTCTCCAGCTCCTCCGGAAAATACTTAAACACGCTCATGAGCGGGTTGGGCGCCGCTTGGCCGAGCCCGCAGATCGAGGCGTCGCGCATGGCATCAGACAGTTCGGTCAGCAAAGCTTTATTCCAAGGGCCGGTCGCCATCAGCTTCACCGCCTTCTCGGTTCCAATCCGGCACGGCGTGCACTGGCCGCAGCTTTCGTCCTCGAAGAAGCGCATCAAGTTGAGCGCCACCGCCTTCATATCGTCCTTGTCGGAGAGGACGACAAGCGCGTGCGACCCCACGAAGCAGCCGTATTGCTCCAGGGTTCCGAAGTCGAGCGGCAGATCCGCCATCGGCGCGGGGAGGATTCCGCCGGAGGCGCCGCCGGGCAGATATGCCTTGAAGCGGTGGCCCTCCTGCATGCCGCCGCAAAACTCTTCGATGAGCTCGCGCGCGGTGATGCCGGCGGGCGCCAGCACGACACCCGGTTTCTTGACGCGGCCTGAGACCGAGAAGCTGCGCAGTCCCTTTCGCTCGCGCCGCCCATGCGAAGTGAACCACTGCGCGCCTTTCTCCACGATATCGCGCACCCAGTAGAGCGTCTCAACGTTCTGCTCGAGGGTGGGGCGGCCGAACAGGCCGACTTGCGCGACGTAAGGCGGGCGGTGCCGGGGGAGCCCGCGTTTGCCCTCGATCGATTCGATCATCGCGGATTCTTCGCCGCAGATATAAGCGCCGGCGCCGCGTCGCAGATGCATCCGCGCGTGCTTGGCGAGCCCTGCGTGTTCGACCTTGGCGATCTCTTGGCCGAGCATCAGCCGCACGTCGGGATATTCGTCGCGGATGTAGATGTAGATTTCCGCTACCTCGACCACCCAGGCCGCGATCAGCATGCCCTCGATGAAGCGGTGCGGGTCCTGCTCGAGATAGTAGCGGTCCTTGAAGGTGCCCGGCTCGCCCTCGTCCGCGTTGACCGCGAACAGCCGCGGCGCCGGTTCGGCGCGCACCAGCGTCCATTTGCGCCCGGTCGGAAAGCCGGCGCCGCCGAGGCCGCGCAGCGAGGCGTCGCTGACCGCTTTGATGATCTCATCACGGGTGCGCGCGCCGGCAAGGCAGGCCTTGAGCAGCGCATAGCCGCCGGCGCTGACGTAACGCTCGAAATCGTTGGGTGTCCCGTATGCGTGCGCGTGCGTGCCTTGAGTGACCGCCGCGGCGATACGTTCCTCGCTCGCTCTCATCACCTGCACGTGGCCGACCGCGCAGATGGGCGCGCGGTCACAAGCGCCCATACAGGGAGCGCGCACGACGCGAACGTCGGGCCCGAGCCTATTCGGCAGTGTGCGCAAGAGGTGCTCGGATCCTGCCATGGCGCATGAGAGCGAATCGCAGACCCGCACGGTCGCGAGCGGCGGCGGTGTTTCGCCTTCCTTCACCACGTCGAAATGCGCGTAGAAGGTCGCAACCTCATAGACCTCGGTCAGCGCGAGCTTCATCTCCTGCGCCAGCGCGGCGAGATGAGTCGCGGAGAGATGGCCGAAGCGATCCTGAATGAGGTGCAGATGCTCGATCAGGAGATCGCGCCGGCGTTCGCGATCGCCTAACAACGCGCGCACCTCCGCCAGCGCCTGCGGCTCGACCTGGCGGCCCTTCGGCGTCTTGCGCGGACGGTTGCGCCGTCCAAGTCCTCCGCGATCGTCGGTGCTTGCATCCATTTGCAATCAAAGCCGAATCAAAACAGCCCGACGATGCGGCCGTCGAGTCCGACGTCGATCGAATCGGCGGCGGGGACCCTGGGCAGGCCTGGCATGGTCATGATCTCTCCGCAGATCGCCACCACGAACTCCGCTCCCGCCGAGAGGCGCACTTCCCGCACCGTGACAACATGATCGTCGGGCGCGCCCTTGGTATTGGCGTCGGTCGTGAAGCTGTATTGAGTCTTGGCAATGCAGACCGGGAAGTTGCCGTAGCCCATCTTCTCGAAAGACTCGAGCTGGTCACGCACGGGCTTCGGTACGTCGATTTCCTTCGCCCGGTAGATTTCGCGGGCAATCGTGCGGATCTTCTCGATGAGCGGCATCTCGTCGGGATAGAGGAATTTGAGCTTGCTCTTGCCGCCGTCCACGACCTTGAGGACGGCACGCGCCACATCCGCCGCGCCTTTGCCACCCTCGGCCCAGTGGTCGGCCATGATGGCCTCGACGCCGAGCTTCTTGCATGCCTCCTTCACCAGCGCGATCTCCGCGTCGGTGTCGGTGCTGAAACGATTGATGGACACGACCGGCACGATGCCGAACTTCTGCACGTTCTCGACATGGCGGGCGAGATTGGCCATCCCGGCGCCGAGGGCCTTGAGGTTCTCGGCCTTGAGGTCCTCTTTCTTGACGCCCCCATGCATCTTGAGCGCGCGCAGCGTGGCGACGAGCACCGCGCAATCCGGCGCAAGCCCGGTCTTGCGGCACTTGATGTCGATGAACTTTTCGCCGCCGAGGTCGGAGCCGAAGCCCGCCTCGGTCACCACGTAATCGCAGAGCTTGAGCGCTGTCGTGGTGGCGAGCACGGAATTGCAGCCGTGCGCAATGTTTGCGAACGGCCCGCCGTGGATAAAGGCGGGCGTGCCTTCGAGCGTCTGTACGAGATTGGGCGCGAGCGCCTGCTTGAGCAGCGCGGCCATCGGCCCGTGCCCCTTGAGTTCGCCGGCGCGCACCGGCTTGCGGTCGCGGGTATAGCCGATTACGATTTTCGACAGGCGCTGCTTGAGATCGTCGAGATCCTTGGCCAGGCAGAAGATCGCCATCACCTCGGAGGCGACCGTGATGTCGAAGCCGTCTTCGCGTGGAAAGCCGTTGGCCACACCGCCGAGCGAGGAGACGATCGAGCGCAGCGCCCGATCGTTCATGTCCATTACCCGCCGCCACGCCACACGCCGGCTGTCGATGCCGAGCGCATTGCCCCAATAGATGTGGTTGTCGACCAACGCCGCAAGTAAGTTGTGGGCGGTGCCGATGGCATGCAGGTCACCGGTGAAATGCAGGTTGATGTCCTCCATCGGCACGACCTGCGCATAGCCGCCGCCCGCGGCGCCGCCTTTGACGCCGAAGCAGGGTCCAAGCGAGGGCTCGCGAATGCACAGCATCGCTTTCTTGCCGAGATAGTTGAGGGCGTCGGTGAGGCCGACGGTGGTCGTGGTTTTCCCCTCGCCCGCCGGCGTCGGGGTAATGGCTGAAACCAGGATCAGTTTTCCGTTGGCACGATCTTTCAGCGACTTCACGAAGTCCATCGACACCTTGGCCTTGTAGTGGCCGTAAGGCTCGAGATTCTCCGGTCCGATGCCGAGCTTCTCGCGCGCGATATCGACGATCGGCCGCATTTTGGCAGCCTGCGCGATCTCGATATCGGAGCGCGGATTGGTGTGCTGCGAGGCGGTAATCGGAGCCTTGGCGACGGCAGCTTGGGTCGGCGTCATGCGAACCTCGTTCCAGTGGCGAGCTTGGCGTTGGCGGCGAATTCGCCGGCCGCGAGCTTGGGGCCATCGACGGTCTTCACGCGCAAAACCTTGATGCGCCCGTCGGCGCACACGACGGTGAAGCCGTCACCCGAGACCTCGATGATCTCGCCCATCTTGCCGCCGATCCCTTTGGGATCGCGCGCCGGCAGCGGCTTCGACTCGAAGATCTGCAGCGCCTTGCCGTCGAGCGCCGTCCACGCGCCCGGCGCCGGGTTGCAGCCGCGGATGAGATTATGAACCTGCCGCCACGGCTTGCCCCAGTCGATACGCGCGTTGTCGCGCCCGCAGCGGCCCTCGTAGGTCGCCTGCGCGTGATCCTGCTTGATGCGCGGCGCCTTGCCGGCCTTGACCAGATCGACTGCCTCCAGCGTTGCCTCGACGCCCATGGGAAACAGCCGGTCGAAATAGACCGAACCAAGCGAGTCGTCCGGGCCGACCTGGGTCTTCTTCTGCAGCAACACATCGCCGGTATCGAGCCCATTGTCGGGCCAGAAGATCGACAGCCCGGTCTCGGTGTCGCCCTGGATGATTGGCCAGTTGATCGCACTCGGCCCGCGATACTTCGGCAGCAGCGAGGGATGGTACTGGATGGACCCTTTAGTGGGGATGTTAAGGAACTCCTCCGGCACGAACAGGGTGACGAAGGCCATCACCTGCAGATCGGGCTTGAGCGCTCTGAACTCTTCCCACACCTCGGGCTTGCGGTAGGAGGCCGGCTGATAGACGGGAAGCTTCGCCGCGAGTGCGGCCTCCTTGAGCGGATCGGCCTTTGCGCCCTCCTTCTCCGGCGCGACATAGACGGCGATGACGTCCTCGCCGCGCTTGCGCAGCGCTTCCAAAACCGCCTTGCCGAAGGCCTGTTGGCCGTGCACCACAATACGCATAAAGCGCCCTTTCCGTCCTGCACGTCATCGCCGGGCTTGACCCGGCGAACCATCCAAAACGATTCATGCGTAGAGGATGGATGCCCGGGTCACAAGCGCGTTCACGCGCGTCTTCGACGCGCTTCCGCCCGGGCATGACGGGTCATTGATCACGCCGCCTCGGCGCGCGCACCTTTCTCCGGAGCGGTGATGGCGCCGGACGTCTTGATCTCGGCGATCTCCGCAGCACTGTAGCCGAGCTCCTTGGCAAGAATTTCCTCGGTGTGCTCGCCAAGCAGCGGCGCGCGTCGCACGTCGGTGATGGAATCCGACATCTTCACCGGGTTGCCGACAGTCAGATACTTGCCGCGCTTGGGGTGATCGACTTCGACCACGGTGCCGGTCTTGCGCAGCGACGGCTCCTCGGCGATCTCCTTCATCGACAGAATCGGCCCAACCGGAATGTCGACCGCGTTGCAGATGTCCATGACCTCGAACTTGGTCTTCGTCATGGTCCATTGCTCGATGGTGTTGAAGATGTGGCGCAGCCGCGGCAACCGCGCCGGCGGCGCGGCGTAGTCCGGATCGGTCTTCCAGTCGGGCTTGCCGATGAGATCACAGATCGCCCCCCACACCGGCGCCTGGGTGATGAAATAGATGTACGCGTCGGGATCGTTCTCCCAACCTTTGCATTTGAGGATCCAGCCGGGCTGGCCGCCGCCTGAATCGTTGCCGGCGCGCGGTACCGCAGGCCCGAACGGGATGCCTTCGCCGTGCTGGCCGTATTCGGTGAGGGGACCGTGCGCCAGGCGCTGTTGATCGCGCAGCTTCACGCGGGCGAGGTTGAGCACGCCGTCCTGCATGGCGCAGAGCACGCGCTGGCCGCGCCCCGTGCGGATGCGCTGGTAGAGCGCGCTCACGATGCCGAACGCGAGGTGCAGCCCGGTGCCGCTGTCGCCGATCTGCGCGCCGGTGACGAGCGGCGGGCCGTCGCGGAAGCCGGTGGTGGAGGCGGCGCCGCCCGCGCATTGCGCGATGTTCTCGTAGACCTTGCAATCCTCGTAAGGGCCCGGTCCGAAGCCCTTGACCGAGGCCACGATCATGCGCGGATTGGTCTTGTGGATGTACTCCCAGGTGAGCCCCATGCGGTCGAGCGTGCCGGGGGCGAAATTCTCCACCAGCACGTCGCAGTGCTTGATCAGTCGCTCGAGGATTTCCTTGCCCTTGGGATGCTTGGAATCGATGGTGATCGAGCGCTTGTTGCCGTTGAGCATGGTGAAATACAGGCTGTCGGCTCCCTTCACGTCGCGCAGTTGGCCGCGCGTGATATCGCCGACGCCGGGCCGCTCGACCTTGATCACGTCGGCGCCCATATAGGCGAGCAGCTGCGTGCAGGTCGGCCCCGCTTGCACATGTGAGAAATCGAGAATGCGCACGCCCTCGAGCGCCTTGCCCGCCTGGCCGTAGGGTTTGGTCGAGGGCTTCGGCAGACCGTTCGCGGCCTTCTTTGCCGCCGGCTTCTTCGCTTTCAGCTTCGCGACCTTCTTCGCCGCCGCCTTGGATTTGGACTTAACTTTCGTTTTGCCTGTCACTTTCTTTGCCATTGTCGTTTCCTCTAAGAATTCACACGATGTCGCCGATCTATTTCTTGCGCAGCACGCTTTGCGGGTTGAGGCTGCCGATGCGGCCGCTTTCGCTGCCCGCTGCCGGATCGATCACCGCGTTGATGAGGGTCGGCTTGCCGGAATCCATCGCCTTGTTGACGGCGCGGCCCAATTCGTCGGGGGTCGTCACGTGGACGCCGACGCCTCCGAATGCTTCGATGATTTTGTCGTAGCGCGCGTCTTTGACGAAGGCCGTGGTCGCAGGGTCCGAACCGCCGCCAGGATTGACGTCGGTCCCGCGATAGATGCCGTTATTGTTGAAGACGACGATGCAGACCGGAAGGTCGTATCGGCAAATCGTCTCCACCTCCATTCCGCAGAAACCAAAAGCGCTGTCGCCTTCGACGGCGAGCACGCGTTTTCCGGTTTCCACCGCAGCCGCGATCGCAAAACCCATGCCGACGCCCATGACGCCCCAGGTGCCGACGTCGAGGCGCTTGCGCGGGCTGTACATGTCGATGACCCCACGCGCGAGGTCGAGCGTGTTGGCGCCTTCGTTGACCAAGATCGCATCCGGACGCTCTTTGATCACGGTGCGCAGCGCGCCGAGCGCGCTGTGGAAGTCCATCGGCGCCGTGTTCTTCATCAGGCGCGGCGCCATCTTGGCGATGTTCTCTTCCTTGCGCGCATTAACGGCGGACATCCACTCGGCCGGCGGCGCCGACCAGTTGCTCCCCATGGCCTCGAGCAGCGCGGAGACGCAGGAGCTGATGTCGCCGACTAGCGGCGCGACGACTGCGACGTTGCTGTCCATCTCCTTGGGTTCGATGTCGATCTGGATGAATTTCTTCGATCCGGGTTCGCCCCAGGTCTTGCCTTTGCCGTGCGACAGAAGCCAGTTGAGGCGCGCGCCGATGAGCATCACCGCGTCGGCGTCTTTGAGCACGGTCGAACGCGCAGCACCCGCCGACTGCGGATGCGTGTCAGGCAACAGCCCCTTGGCCATGCTCATCTGCAGGAAGGGAACGCCGCTCTTCTCGACCAGCGCGCGGATCGCGTCGTCCGCCTGCGCGTAGGCCGCGCCTTTGCCGAGAATAATGAGAGGGCGCTTGGCGCTCTTGAGAACATCGAGCGCGCGCTTGACGGCGGAGGGCGCGGGAAACTGGGCCGGCGCCGGGTCGATGACTTTGACCAGTGACCTTGCTCCGGCCTCCGCCTCGATCACCTGCGAGAAGAGCTTGGCCGGAAAATCGAGATAGACGCCGCCCGGACGGCCGGAGAGGGCCGCGCGGATCGCGCGCGCCACACCGATGCCGATATCTTTGGCGTGCAGCACGCGGAACGCCGCTTTGCACAGCGGCTTGGCAATGGCCAGTTGGTCCATCTCCTCGTAGTCGCCCTGCTGCAGATCGACGATCTCGCGCTCGGACGAGCCGCTGATGAGGATCATGGGAAAACAGTTGGTCGTTGCATTGGCGAGCGCGGTCAGCCCATTGAGAAAACCGGGGGCCGAGACGGTGAGGCAGATGCCGGGCTTTTTGGTCAGGAAGCCCGCGATGGCAGCCGCATTGCCGGCGTTCTGCTCGTGCCGAAACGAGATGACGCGCATGCCCGCGGCCTGCGCCATACGGCCCAGGTCCGTGATCGGGATGCCGGGCACGCCATAGATCGTGTTGATGCCGTTGAGCTTGAGCGCGTCGATGACAAGATGAAAGCCATCGGTGAGCTCCTGCTGCGCTTCCGCGGCCGCGGGCTTGGGCTTGACTGCTGCATCGGACATTGTGCTCTCCCTAATCGTTGTGCGCCGCGCGTGCTTTGCTCCGCGCGGTTCGATCAGTCCAAATAGTCCGCGTACTTCGCCACGTGATCGGCAAGCCCGAGCGCGTGGTTGCGCACCAGATCCTCGGCCCGCTTGGTGTCACGCGCCTCGAGCGCCTCGATGATGCTGAGATGGTCGCGGATTGAGCGGTCGGCCCGGTCCTGCTCGCCGATCGTCTTGCGTCGGATCATTCGCATATGGGTGAACAAATTCTCGGCGAGCGCGATCAGCACGCTATTGCGGCTCATGCGGATAATGGCCTGGTGAAACTCGATGTTGACCTCGGAATATTCATCGAGTTTCGCGTGCAGCTCGCCGTTCTCGAATCGCGCAAACATCGTGCGCAGCGCCGCGATCTCCTCGGCGCTGGCGTTTTCGGTGATAAGGCGGGCCGCCATGCTTTCGAGCGCGGCCCAAGCGGTGATCATCTCGATCACCTCGCGCTTGGTCTTGCGGACGACGTAAATTCCGCGCCGCGGCACCGCGCGCACAAAGCCTTCGCGCTCGAGCTGGGCCATGGCTTCGCGCACGGGCGTGCGGCTGATGCCGAAATCTAAAGCGAGCCGGCGCTCGTCGAGCCGGATGTCGGTCCGGCTGCGATAGATGTCCATGGCGACGATGGCGTCCTTGAGCGCGGCATACGCGCGACTCTTGAAGCTGTCCGGGCTGGCGATCGGCTCGAGGCGGGGGGACACCGCCGCTCCCGCGGCATGCGGCGCCGCCCGAGCCCTAACCCTTCCAGACCGAGGCCTACCGTCACTCATGGCTGGTATACAATATTCCACACATTGAATCGAAGCAACTGGGGCGATCTTCCTCGTCCGGACAGCCGCGCATCGCCCATGCCCGTCCCCGCACCCGGGTCGCGACAAGGCCGGAGGCCTCGCGGCCCACAAACCTCAGCGGCAGGCGACCGCCGCGCAAAAAAAGGCCGCCGGGTGAACTGGTTCACACGGCTGAAGCGGAGGGAGCGCTACGACATCGCTGCGATATCGAGGAGGAAGCGATGTCAGAACTTGCCGCCCGCTTTGTCTATGCGCCGCTCCTTTCGACCTCCTTCAAGGTCGTGTGCGCCTTCTGCGTGTTCGGTTTGGCGCTCTCGGCAGTGATCATTCCGATGGTTGCGCCGGAGTATATGGTCTGGGTCCTGTCCCATATCGAATGAGACTCACGGCCTCATTCGCCTTGGCGACAACAAGAAGGAATGTCCGCACCGTCGACGGCGCGGACAGCCCGATCAACCCTGCGCCATCGCGCGCAGTCGCATTGGTCGCAACACAGCCAACGCCATGACTGCCGCGATAATGTTGAGGATCGCCGCGACATAGAACACGGCGTGCCAGCTGCCGGTTGCGCTGGTCAGTACGTTGGCCAAGGGGACGAGCAGTGAGGCCGTCCCCTTCGCCGTATAAAGCATCCCGTAATTCGTCGTCGCGAATTTCCTGCCATAGATGTCGGTGCAGGTCGCCGGGAACAGCGAATAGATCTCGCCCCAGGCAAAGAACACCAGTCCCGACAGGATCACGAACAGGAACGGATTGCTCGCGAAATAGAGCAGCGCATAGATGCCGATGCCTTCGAGGAAGAAGGCGATGAACATCGTATTCTCGCGACCGATATGGTCGGACACCCAGCCGAAGAACGGCCGACAGACGCCATTGAGCACCCGGTCGATGGTCAAGGCGAAGGTAAGCGCTGGGAGCGTGAGCCCAAGGATTGAGACTGGCACGCCGGCGATCTTGTAGTCGTTGGCAATGGGCGCAAGCTGGGCGATTGCCATCAGACCGCCGGCCCCGACCATCACAAACATGAGATACATGATGAAAAACGGGGATTTGTAGAAGTCTCGAGTCGCCAGCGGCGCCAGCACTTCGGAGGGCGAGTAGTCGCGCCGCGTCTGCTGCACGGCGGGCGCTGCCGGCGCCACGACCTCACCCGCTTCCGGGGCACGCAAGAGCAGCGCGACCAGCATCACGACGATGCCTTGTGCGATGCCGAACCACCAGAACGCGGCCTCATAGCCGCTCGATGCGATCATGTTGGCAATCGGCACGACGGTTAGCGCCGAGCCAGCGCCGAAGCCTGCCGCCGTAAGTCCGGCGGCCAGGCCGCGCCGGTCGGGGAACCATTTGAGTGCGTTGCCCACCGAACCGCCGTAGACGACGCCGGCGCCGATGCCCCCGATTGCCGCAGCCAGATAGAGCAATGCGAGCGAGTCGGCATAGGCGTTGATCATCCACGCGATGCCAACCAAGAAGCCGCTGCCGCAGATCATCACCCGCGGGCCGAATTTATCGATCAGATAGCCTTCAATGGGCACCAACCAAGTTTCAGTGAGGACGAAGATGGTGAACGCGACTTGGATCGCCGCGCGTCCCCAGTGGTACTTTTGGTCGATCGGGGTGACGAACAGCGTCCAGCCGTATTGCAGGTTGGCGATCATCACCATGCAGATGATGCCGAAGATCAACTGACCCCAACGCGTCGCCTCTGATGCCGTGGCCCGCGACCCAATTGCTTCCGATGTGCTTGTCGCCACCCTCGCCTCCATCCCAATCCTGTTATTGAGTGAGTAACGCTTACCGAGTGAGTAATGCGCCTCACGCCGTTAAGCTCTGCAAAGAAACAAACGCCGGCACCCAAAGTGCCATTCCACACCTCTTGCATGGCCATTGGAACGACGCCAGCCTATTGCATACAATGCCCCAAAACGCGCTTCGGTGGCGGGACGAGGTGCCGCACCCACTCATTTTTGCAGCGCAAAAATCGCAACTGCACTGCACTCCCCTTCCACGGCTTCGCAAGACACCATTCACATCAGGTCTGCCTCGGTTAGATTGAGGCTCCTAAGGCGCCCGCCCGTGCGTTTGACCCGCCGTTCAACAGCCAAGCTCCTCCTTTCACCTGCGCTCATCCTCGTGCCGCGCAGGTTGGCGCGTGCTTCAGGCGAGCCATACCCGGCAAAGCCGGTTCGCATCATCATTCCTTATCCGGCCGGCGGGCCCTATGACGGCATTCCGCGGCTCATCGCCCAGTGGATCGGCGCCAAGCACGGCTGGTCGATCGTGATGGACAATCGCGCCGGGGCGACCGGCATCCTCGGCGTCGTGGCCGCAAAGCAGGCGGCTCCCGACGGCCATACGCTGGTCGTGGTCACCACCAGCACCCATGGTTCGATGCCGGCCCTTAAGCGCAGCTTGAGCTATGACCCGGTGAAGGACTTCGCACCCATCGTGCTGATGGCCGATGCAGCGCTGGTGCTTTTGGTCCGCGATGACGTGCCGGTGCGCAGCGTGGCGCAGTTGGTGGAGGTCCTGCGCGCGAAGCCCGGTCAGCTCAATTATTCGACCGGCGGCTATGGGTCGCCGCACCATCTCGCGACCGTCACCTTATTCCACCGCGCGGGCTTGCCGCAGAACGCGGCCGTGCACGTGCCGTTCGCCGGGCTGCCTCCGGCGCTGATGGCGCTTTTAAGCGGCAACGCGCAATTCATGATCACCAGCACCGCTGCGGCTACGCCGCATATCGCCAGCGGGACACTGCGGCCACTTGCAACCACGGGCCTCAAGCGCTCAGCCCGGCTGCCCGATGTGCCGACCATGGCGGAGCTCGGCTATCCCGGCTTCGAGGTCCTCGCCTGGTGTGGGCTCGCGGCGACAGCGGGCACGCCGGAGGCCGTCATTTCCCGCTGGAACGAGCTCGCCAATACAGCGCTGCGCGATCCCGCGGCGCGCGATCAGATATCCGCGCTCGACTACGAGGCGCGTGGCGGCACAGCGAGGGAGTTTTCGGATTTCATCATGCTCGATATCAGCCGATACAAGCAGCTCGCCCAAGACATGGGCTTGGGCGAGGACTAGGCGGTTGACCGGCCGGTGCATCACATTGCGTCGTTCCTTCGCGCGCGGCGTCGCGATCGGTCTGATCTGTCTTTGGACGGTGCCGGCCTCCGCCCAAGCCGCGACCGCCGAGAAGGCGCGCAGCCAAAGCTCGTCCTGGCTCATGCCCGACATCGCCGCGGCGGCGCGCGCCGAGGGCACGCTCGCGGTCTATTCTTCCATCAACGAGCAAGAAGGGCTGCCGCTCTGGAAAATGTTCGAGGGAGCAACCGGAGTGAAGGTGAACTATGTGCGCTCCTCTGACTCCATCATCCTCTCGCGCGTGGCAATCGAGACGAGAGCGCGGCAGCGCAGCTGGGATCTCGCGGTCACCACGACGGTGAACCGGCTGCCGGACGAGGTTCTGTTGCAGTTCGACCCTCCGCAGGCGGCGGCCCTCATTGCGCAGGCGCGCGACCCGAATCGCCGCTGGTACGGCGTTTATGCCCATTACAACACGCCGGCCTACAACACCGACCTCATCAAACCATCACAGCTGCCGAAGAGCTATGAGGAATTCCTCGGGCGCAAGGAATGGGCGGGCAAGATCGCCCTCGACGACACCGATGACGAATGGCTGAGCGCGATGATGATGCACTATGGCGAGGACCGCGGCAGGAAGCTGCTCAGCAATCTGGTGAGCGCGTTGAAGCCGGTGCTGGTCGATGGGCATCTTGCGCTGGCGCGCTCGGTTGGGGCGGGGGAATATTGGCTCGCACTCAACAACTACGCGTCATTGACCATGAACGTGCGCTTGTCGGGCGGGCCGATCGACTTCTGGGCGCTCGATCCCGTCGCGCTGTTCTTCGGCTCGGTGGGCATCAACGCGCAGGCGCCGCATCCCAAGGCCGCCCTGCTGGGCGCGAATTTCCTGCTCAGCCGCGAGGCGCAGCAGTTTCTGACCAAGCGCGGCCGCATGCCGACCCGCACGGACGTGGCGGTCAATCCGCCCGAGGTGACCGATAGGTTGAAGGACAGGAAAATCATTGCCACAATCTTTTCCGGGGAAGAGCAGAAGAAATGGCAGGGGCTGTTCAGGGAGATTTTCACGCCGAAGTAGGTGCCCTCAAATGCAGTCATGCTCGTACGAACGGGCGTGGACACAATGGCCGAATGGGAAAGCACAATGAAGTTATGCCGCTACGACGATGATCGCCTGGGGGTGGTGCGCGGGGATTTGGTGCACGACGTCACCGAGGCACAAACTCAGATCAGGGCGGCGGCGCCATACGCGATGAAGGGCGATGCGGTGATCGCGGCCTTGCCGGCTTGGCGCTCCCGGCTCGAGGAGATGGCGGCGAAGGCGCCAGGCAAGCCAGTCTCGCAGGTCAAGTTTTTGGCTCCAGTGGCGCGGCCCTCGAAGCTCGTGGCGGCGCCCACCAATTACAAAGCACATATCGAAGAGATGGCGGCACGCGCGACGGCGCAGAACATCAAGCCATCGCCCGCCATCGGCACGGCCGGACTTTTTCTCAAGGCAAACTCCTCGCTGGTCGGGCCATCCGAGGGCGTGGCCATCCGCTTCCCCGAGCGCCGCAACGAGCACGAGGTCGAACTTGCGATCATCTTCGGCAGAGAGGGTAGCGACATCCCGCGCGAAAAAGCGCTCGATTACGTGGTGGGATACAGCATCGGCCTCGACATGACCGCGCGCGGCCCCGAGGATCGTAGTTTCCGTAAATCGATCGACAGCTATTCCGTGCTTGGGCCGTGGCTGGTCACCGCCGACGAGATTCCCGATCCCGACAACGTTTCACTCAGCATTTCCATCAACAGCGAGATCAAGCAGAACAGCAGCACGAAACAGTTGATCTACGATTGCCGCAAGCTGATCGAATGGGGCTCGACCTTCTATACGTTTTACCCGGGGGACGTCCTCTATACCGGCACGCCCGAAGGGGTGAGCCCGGTCAAGCCCGGCGATACGATGCTCGCGCGCATCGACCCAATCGGCGACATGCGCGTGTCGGTACGGGCGCACCGCCCGGGCGGCTAGGCGCGCTTGGCGCGCGCGGCGGCGATCATATCCGCCAGCTGCGCCATCCTGATCGGCAGACTAGTGACGACGATCCCGAGCGGCGCCAGCGCGTCATTAACCGCGCTCGCGATCGCGGCGGGCGCGCCGAGATAGCCGGATTCGCCCGAACCCTTCTGGCCGAAAACCGTGTGCGGCGACGGCGTCACGTGATGAACGATGTCGACCGGCGGCACCTCGTGTGCCGACGGCAGCAGATAATCCATGAAAGTTTGCGCGATGAGCTGGCCCTGCGCGTCGTAGGCGAACTCCTCGCATAGCGCGGCGCCGATTCCGTGCGCGATACCGCCCATGGTCATGCCGCGCACGATTTTCGGATTGATCACGGTGCCGCAGTCGTGGCCGACGAAGTAGCGGTGGATATCCGCCTTCCCGAGAATGGGATCAATCGCGATTAGCAGCAGGTGAAACTCGAAGGCGAAGCACGGATACATCTGCACGCGGCCATCCTCGGTCGGCAGTCGCCCGCCCATCGGCACCTGCATCACGTGGGTAAAGGCAAGGCCAGGCTCGGTGCCGGGCGGCAGGCGATGGAAGAAGCGGTGCGCGATGGTCACAAGTT
>Ga0126381_100001761_pt1 | contig 23155 bp, 25 predicted proteins | sample PanSoiMetPlot_28_FD_96465 | JGI IMG/M metagenome (GOLD analysis project Ga0126381, IMG submission 96465) | Tropical forest soil microbial communities from Panama - MetaG Plot_28 | ecosystem: Environmental > Terrestrial > Soil > Tropical forest > Bulk soil | place: Panama | collected 2016-02-17 | reverse complement strand
TGGCAACCAACCGCCAGCGCCCTTGCTGCTTTACCCACACCCGGGTAAAGCGAGTGTCACGGGGAACAGCTTTGCCTTTCTCTTGCCCAACCATTGTTGAGAGGCCAGTCTCCACAGCAGTGTTTTCGTAGACGCGCACCTGCACTTCGTCGGTGGTAATAGACTGAAATTTCAAGTCACCCGACGTGAAATCCGAAATCACCTGCTCCTTGGTTCTCACTGTGCCGCTTGGTCCTACGCCGATAAAATCATCAGCGTAGATGCGGTCAAGGGCCACCGCATCGGCACCGATCTGTGCTTGAATCCGTTCATGATCCAGTTGTCTTATGGCCTGCTCAACGCTGCTTTTTTGATCTCTATTGGCACTCTGCTCTTGCCCTACGGCGACAGAGGCTAGTGCAAGGGCCAGAACGGCTAAGTAAGAGCGTGAGAGCATAAGGGTCCTCCTTCTAACTATTTTTCCTGCATCGAGGCAGTTTGCAGGAAAACACCGCAGGACATCAACCGTGTTTCCGGAACACAATCCCCTGGCCCAGAAAATTCGTTAAAACTATATGTGATATAAAAATCTCGATGCAGCTGTGATCCCATCCCTCACGCGCGCGGGCGTGGAATGGTTCAAGTCTATGAATCGGCCGTCTGTCGTTTGAAAATTGTGTGCCACCGTCCCTGGCCACACTTCGGGCAGAAAAGATAACGACGCGCGGTGCCAGCGGCCTTCCAACGAATGCCGCCGAGTTCCCAAAGCGACCGTTCGAAGCCGCAAGAAGAACAACGCGCCATCCAAGTGCGTGACTCGGCCTCTACGCTCGCGGCCCACTTTTTTGGAAGGATTGCTAAAACCAACTTTTGTACCGGACTCATAAGCCGTTCCTCTCTCGTGCTGTCGTGGTACGATGACTAACGAGACGAGAATTAGACTGCAACGAACGATCTATTTCTGCCTTCACACAGATTCTTTGCAGGAAAACGCTCAACGCGTTCAACGCGATTCCGGTGATACGAATCGGCATCACGCCAGTTGGGTTCCTTTTTTCTTACCAAAACCAGATTCTTTCCCGATAACACTGCGGTGTACGAGTATATGTGCCGAGCTTGTACAGTCACATTCTGCTGTGCCGTTCCGACACCATTGCTTTTTGGAGTAACTCGAGCAGCAAGGATGTGCGGGCCCGCGGGCAAGTAGCCATCGTAGCTTTGGCCCTCGGTAAGGCTTGCAACGTCCTTGCCATCGACTGACAACACAAGGCTGACGCGATATCCAAACTTGGCGCCCCGGTAAACGAGAAAACGACTTGAATTGGGCGGCGCCATTGCGGCACCGGATTGAGTCGCGGACCCAGCAAGGATCAAACAAGCGCATGCGGGACTGAGAATTTGAGTGGCTGTACCGTATTTCTTCATCGGTTGAGTTCCTTTCGCTTCTATCATGACTGTGGAGTGCTCCCGACGATCCTATCTATCAATTGAGATTCAGGGCAATACCTAAGCGGCGAAGTCAAGCACTGCTCCCCCAGCCAACCAACCGGTCATAAAAGCACTACAGGATTTTGCAGCCCTATTTCGGCCCAGATATACCTCGTGAGGTCAATCTCGGTTGGCCCTGCGGTCAAATTTGTTCTTGACACCCTTACGCAATTTTTCTTAAGCGAAAGGCTCCCTCCATGAAAGACGTGGGTCTGCGTTCCCCCTGCGATAAGATCGGTGGCCTGGTTTACTTCGGTCGAATGGTCGATCAGATCCGAGCTAATGCCACTGGCAAACTGCCCCCGGAATATCAAACGGGCCTCGGAAAAGGTCTCGACGAATACTGCGTAAACTTTCTGGGCGTTAGCTACAGTCTAATCGTTCATTATGTAAAGACAGGTCTGTCCGATGGCGCGATTTTGCAATCGTGTTTTGCCATGGGACACCGCCCTACCGAAGCTGAAATTTACATGTGGAACGAATTCATGCTTAAACGAGGCTGGCATGATGACGCTTCCCGGACGCTAAAACAATTGAAGCGAGAAGAAGGCCTGACTGCCAGGTCGGAGATCGAGACAATATTCCAACTTATCGATGTCGCCGAGGGCCGCGCACTGCATACGAATCATTATGATGGCTCGTGTCTCGACCAAATATCGTTAGCTGTACATGGCTGCCGTCACGAACCAACACCGCAACTCGGAGCCGCAACAAGCAGAGCGAGCAATCTGCGCTCGATAAAGTCGAACCTGCTGTCTGTCAGACAATGACATCGAGATTGAGTGCCCGTAATCGTTAGGCAACGATCGCCATAAACTAAGCTGCCTCAATCTTTACTGTGCATTTTCCGGCTAGGTATGCCCAGACCCGCCTCGCGCCTTCACCTTGCTTTAGCCTGACGACGGAGCCCATTGCTCCCTCAGCGCCGCTATCGAAGTGCAAAGCCAGGTACTCGCCAGCGCGTTCTGCGTACGTGAGATGTTCGAGGTTTATGATCCGGCCATCCGGCAAGCTCAAGAGATTCATGAGCAATGCTGATTATCAGGTCCTAGCAAAAGGCACAAAGAAAAAGAAGTCGTCTTAAGTTCATCGCGCCAGCGCTTAGAGCGCCGCTTCAGTGTGGTCGGCGGTTACGGCGATCAGACGTTGCTCCCGCTCCATTTAAGCTTTTGCCGGACCACGCTAAAGAATGAAGCGTCGGGCAACGAAGCCAATGGAAGGGTTTTCTTTGCCTTACGGACGGTAACGATCGAATCGCGCTCGACGTGAATCGGTCTGCGACCGTCGAGAGTCAGGTAAACTGGGTAATCCGGATGGCTCGCTTCGATTTCGATGATCGATGCATCCGCGACGATGATCGAGCGATTCGTGAGAACATGCGGACAAATCGGCGTTATTACGAACACGCCAGACTCAGGGTCGAGAATCGGTCCTCCGGCTGACAAGGAATAGGCAGTGGATCCTGTCGGAGTCGCGACAACTAATCCGTCGGCGTTGAACTCCGTCAGCGGTTCGCCATTGACCCGGGTCCGCAACATGACGAGGCGCGAAAGTTCGCCGCGACTCAGAACGGCGTCGTTTAGCGCCAGCATTTTATTCGTTCGTTTGTCGCCAAGGGTAACTCTGGCCTCGAGCAGCGCGCGGTGACTGAAATTTATTCGATCTTTTGCGATGCATTCGACCGCCTCGCGATAATTCGACGAACTCGCGCAAGTGAGGAACCCAAGCGAGCCGACGTTAATGCCGAAGATCGGTTTGATCATCTCGCCGAGTTGACCGATAACGCGCAGAATTGAGCCGTCGCCGCCAGCGACGACCAATAGATCAGTCATTGCTCCGAGCTCCGCTATTGGATAGCCGCGTTGTTTTCCAGCAACACGCGCCGTCTCCCTTTCGAACAGGATCGAAATCGAGAACCGCTCGAATTCCGCGGCAATCGAATTGATCAACTCCGCGACGCCGCGCTTTCCGGTGTGCGCTATTAAACCGATCGTTTTCGTATGCATGCAAAGAATTCCTGATTGCCGTCCGCCCCTTTGACTGCGGCCGGTGCGTTTCCGGCGACAACGTGCCCCAGATCTCCCACAAATGCGACGATCTTGTCTTGGGCCTTCTGGTGCAAGCGAGGATCACGTACAATTCCCCCTTTTCCGACTTCCGTCCGCTGCAGTTCGAATTGCGGTTTGATAAGCGCGAGAATTATCGCGTCCCGCTTCAGTAAGGCCAGCGCGTTTGGCAGGATCAGCGCTAGCGAAATGAAAGAAACGTCAATTACGCAAATATCGACTAGCTCCGGAACCTGATCGCAGGTGAGAAATCGCGCATTGGTCTTTTCGAGAACGACGACGCGTGGATCGTTGCGAAGTTTCCAGTCGAGTTGACCATAACCGACATCTACCGCGTAAACCTTTTCCGCGCCGCGTTGCAGCATACAGTCGGTAAAACCGCCGGTCGAGGCACCGATATCGAGGGCAGTCTTTCCTTGGACATCGACGTGAAAATGTTCGAGGGCTGACTCCAGTTTCAGCGCACCCCGCCCTACGTACTTTCGAGTGGGCTTTACGGTGACCGCTGTCTGCTCGTCGAGCAGCTGCGATGGTTTGTCGAGAACCCGGGTAGCGACGCTGACTTCTCCTGCCAGGATCGCGCGCCGCGCCTGCTCACGGCTCGGGAACAACCCTCGCCGGACGAGCAGCTGATCAAGCCGTAACTTTTTCGGCATCTTTTGCTTGCCCGAAAGGTTAGTTTTCGGCCGAAAAGTGATTTCTGAAATAAAAGTAATAATTATACCAAGACATATTCGGTGAATCACTTATCGAATCCCGATCGAGACGGAATCGTTTTAACTAGCTCTCCCACTCCTTTTGATTAGCAATCAGCTTTTCAACGGACGCAACATCTTCACTCGAAGCGCGCCGGCGCTGATATTTTCGGAGCAAAATCTCCTTCAGGGCCAACAAGTCTTCCAGCGACGGGCGCTCGTAATAGGTCCATTCGAGGTCATCTGCCGTTTTGGCCTGAAGTCGCCACCTGCCGCCGAACCTCGTGGCGCGCACTTCGCGCTTGCTACCGTGCTCATCCCGCTCGGTCCATATGTGTTGACTCCGCATCGCGCTAGCACCTTACATTAGCAGGCTTGAAGGATGCAGCCAGATTAGCCGCCTATTTTATTGCCATTGTCGTCCTCGGAGCATTGCTTGCTCCGATTCTTTTCTGGTCGGCTCAGGCGCTTGCAGTTCACGGCGTGTTCCCGTTTCTGGCGAAATACGATTTCGACACATTTTTTCATCGCGCCATCCTGGTGGCTGCCGTGCTCTTACTTTGGCCGCTTCTGCGCGTCAGCAACGTGCGAAGTCGGGCTGATCTTGGCCTTACGCCCAATTCGCATTGGGGACGCAATCTTGGATGCGGAGTCCTGCTTTCAGTCATTCCCCTGCTCTTCTGCGGAGCATTACTGATTGCATTGCATGTTTATTCGTTTCGGCACGTCTTTCTCTGGCAGCGTTTTGGGAAGGTGTTTCTTGCAACGATCAGCGTTCCTTTCATCGAAGAGACGTTCTTCCGAGGAATCGTCTTGGGCCTTTTACTTCGGACTGGTCGAAAGCTGCCGTCGATCTTGGCCGTGTCCGCACTTTTCGCAGCAGTGCATTTCTTAAAAGGATCGGAACGACAATCCGTGATCGTGACGTGGACGACCGGTTTCCAATCCATTGGCGACGCCTTGGCCGGACTCGCTGATCCGATGATGGTGCTGGCGGCGTTTGCCACGTTATTTCTAATCGGCTGTATTCTTGCTGATGCGCGCGTGCTTACTCGTTCGTTATGGTTGCCGATCGGCCTCCATGGAGGATGGATTTTCGCCAGCGGCACGTTTAGTTGGCTGGCGCGCCGGCAAATGGTGGCGCTGCCCTGGCTGGGCGAGAATCTGCTGGTTGGAATCATACCCTTGGGTCTGGTTGCAGTAACATGGATACTCATGCGGGTGTGGTTAAAAGATGATCGCGCTTCACAACTCTGAGCTGTTCCAAGCGGCGGTATCGCTGCTCTATCCGGCGGCGTGCATCATTTGCAGGAAACAGGTCCGAGCCGGCGAGTATCTGTGCGAAGGTTGTGAAGCAAAGATCGTTCGCATTGCACCGCCATTTTGCGAGACATGTTCAGAGCCTTTCGAAGGCTCGATTAACGTTGCGTTTACGTGTGCGAACTGTGCGCATCGCACGATCTATTTTAACACTGCCGTCGCGGCGTACCGCGGCCGCGGTATCGTCCGCGACGTCATCCACGAATTCAAATACAACCGGCAGATCCATCTGCGTGGTCTTGTAGCGCGTTGGCTTCGTGCCGCGCTCGATGATGAACGGCTGCGCAATCATCAGTTCGACGTTATCGTGCCCGTCCCGTTACATCCGGCGCGGCAACGGGAACGCGGCTTCAACCAGGCCAGCCTGCTTGCGGAACTACTAAGCGAGCATACTTCAATTCCTTGCAAGCCGCTGCTCAAACGCATACGCTACACGACCACGCAGACCGCGCTCGACCGTTCCGAGCGCATGGAAAATTTGCACAACGCATTCCGTTTACGAAAAAACGCGGACGTGCGAGGCTTGCGGGTGTTGTTAATCGATGATGTCCTTACGACCGGCTCTACGTTGAGCGAATGTGCACGCGTCTTGAGACGCGCCGGCGCGCCCTCGGTTCATGCCGCCACCGCAGCACGCGCATAATTCCCATGGCAATTTTTAAAAAACCAGCAATCAAGGCAGAGCCCGGAAAAAAACGTGAGATTCCGCGTGGCCTTTTTCAGAAATGCCCCGGCTGCGGACAAGTCGTGCCGGACATTGAGCTGGCGCAAAATCAACGCGTCTGTCCGCGCTGCGACTATCATCACGCGCAACCTGCCACCGAGCGAATCCAAAGCCTGCTCGATCCGGAGACGTTCGTAGAAATGGACGCCGACCTGAGGTCTGTCGACGTGTTGAGGTTTCAAGGAATGGCGACGTACAAGGACCGGCTCAAGAAGTATCAGGAGAGTACTGGCTTTCTCGACGCCGTTAGCAGCGGGCATGGCATGCTCGATGGCTACAAGGTCGCCATCGCAGTCATGGATTTCGGTTTTCTCGCGGCAACGATGGGCTCAGTCGTTGGCGAGAAGATTACAAGGTTGATTGAATACGCCACTGCGGAGCGCTGCGCGGTGATCATTGTTGCTGCCTCGGGCGGCGCGCGCATGTACGAAGGGATGTTAAGCCTGATGCAAATGGCGAAAACCAGTGGTGCACTGGCGCGTCACGCAGAAGAAAAGCTGCCGTACATTTCCATTCTGACGAACCCAACGACTGCCGGAGTCATGGCCAGCTTTGCTTCGTTAGGCGATGTGATTATCGCCGAACCAAAAAGCATGATCGGTTTCGCGGGGCCACGGGTGATCAAGGAAACAACTCACCAGGATTTACCGGAAAGATTTCAGACTGCCGAATTTCTCCAGGAACACGGTTTGGTTGATATGATCGTCCATCGGAAAAAACTGCGCGACGAGATTAGTCGATTGCTGAGTTACGTTGCCGTAACGCCGTGACTGTGGATTCCCCAAAGCGTTCGCCTCGCCTGGTCGGAACGTCGCGCGGCGGCGTCCCTGCATCGCAGCGCGATCTTCCTACGACTCCGGACCGAGCGATCTCGTACCAACAGGCGCTTGCCTGGCTGTACGGCCTCCAACGCTTCGGGATCAAACTAGGTCTCGAAAACATCCGGCGCTTGCTCCACGAATGTTGTAGGGGTGTTTGTGTCAAACGCTCGGGCCGTGCAACTACATTCAAAGTGTTTCACGTCGCCGGTACAAACGGTAAGGGATCCGTTTGCGCGATGATCGATTCCATCTGTCGCGCGCAGGGCTATCGTACCGGCTTGTTCATATCCCCTCATCTCGTCACGTTTCGCGAACGGATTCGGGTGAACGGAGAAATGATTTCCGAGCACGCAGTTGTCGATGGCCTGCGAATGATACGGGATTTCATCGCAGATTGGGATCCACACCCTACCTTTTTCGAAGTGACAACTGCGCTGGCGCTAAAACATTTTAGCGACGCGAAAATCGAGATCGTGATCCTTGAGACTGGCCTGGGTGGGAGACTCGATGCGACCAATGCTGTTCAATCCGATGTTTCAGTCATTACTCCGATCGCCCTTGATCATGAGCAGTGGCTCGGACACACGCTTGCTGAGATCGCTTCTGAGAAAGCAGGAATTATCAAATCAGGAGTTCCAGTCGTTTCTGCTCCGCAGCAAAATGAAGCTGCAGAGGTCATTCGCGCACGAGCTGCTGAATGCGGTTCTTCAATGCAATTCGTCACCGAGACTTACAAGCGGTCGCCGGTAGCCTTGGGTGGTGAATATCAAAAACAGAATGCCGCACTAGCAATCGCAGCAATTCACGTCGGGAAAATCAAGCTTGGCGAAAAATCTATCGTGCGCGGACTCGCCGCCATTGAATGGCCTGCTCGCTTTCAGAAATGGGATGAGCGCACTATCATTGATGGCGCGCACAATCCCGGCTCGGCACGCATTCTGGCGCAAACGTGGCAGGAATTTTTTGCGGATCAGAAGGCGACGCTGGTGCTAGCGGTTCTTTCCGATAAAGATTTGCGAGGTATCTGCGAAGTGCTCGCGCCGATTGCCGAATCGATTCTTCTGCCGAAAATCCGCAGCGAACGGGCAGTTGCACCGGGAGAACTGGCGAAAATATTCTCCATCATTAGTCCAACACTCCCCCACTCCATCACGTCTACGATTGACGACGCGCTGACGCTTGCACGTGCGAAGCCAAATCCGATCCTGATCACGGGCTCACTGCATTTCGCCGGCGAAGCTTTGGCGTACCTGCGCGGCGGATCCGCCGCGTTCGAAGAGTGCGCACAATGATTCTCGTGGCAATTGACGACTGCCGCTACAGCGTGACTGCGGCCTGCGCAACCGTACCAGAGTCACGATTCGATCCGCGGGAATAGCGGCGTTGGCTTGCCGACCACATGACCATCCGGCAATCTCCCCCACTCGGCGTCCGCAAGTGAAAACCGCTCTTCTTTCCTGCGTAACTCCATTTTCCAGTTGAGTTGATCGAAAATTCCATGCGCCGCTTGCGGTATTACCGGCGAAACCAAAATCGCAATGATGCGTAGCGTTTCGACGAGTGAATACAAAACGGCGTTAAGTTTCGCCTTTGATTGGGTATCGGAACCTCTAGCGAGTTTCCAAGGCGCCACTGTTTCGACTAAAGCGTTTGCTTGATCCGCGCTGCCCGAAACGTCTTCGATTGCAGCATTAACGACAAAAGCACCAAATGTTATTGGCAAATCAAGCGGAAGCCGCCGCCCTGCGCTCATATGTGAATTGTAACTGTCGCGTTTCTTAACAATCTGTTCTGCATAGGATTTGCCGGAACCCTCATTTGGGTTTTGTAACCACTCGCCCTGCGGAGATTCGATCCGACTGCCTTGATATCTCGCTGCCATGTTCAACGTGCGATTCAGCAAATTGCCTAACGAATTCGCCAAATCGGAATTGTAGCGCTCGATAAGCCGTTCTTCGGAGAAGTCAGCGTCCTGGCCCGTGGCCATGTCGCTCATCAAATAGTAACGAAGCGCGTCGGCACCGTACTTATCAACGAGAACAAATGGATCGACGATGTTGCCTACGCTCTTGCTCATCTTGGCGCCGCTGATATTCCACCAACCATGCACTAATAATTGCGGCATTTGATCATCGGGAAAACCCATCGCCCGTAGCATGATCAGCCAGTAAATGCCATGTGCTGGGACGAGAATGTCTTTGCCGATGATCTGCAAAGCAGGCCATTTATCGCGGAAGTTTGATGGTTGATGTTCGATGTTTGATTTAGATGGGTCGTAGCCAGCGAAGCTGATATAATTCGTTAGGGCGTCGAACCAGACGTAAGTCACGAAATCCTTGGCGAAGGGCAGCTCGATTCCCCAATCGAGCCGCGATTTCGGGCGTGAAATGCAAAGGTCGCCGCTTGTTTTTTCCGCCGCATTACGCAATTCGGTCTGGCGAAAATCGGGAACGACTGCGTCCTTACGATTGTCGAGATACTTAAGCAACCAGTCTTTGTACTGATTGAGTTTGAAGTAATAATTTTCCTCTTCGCGAAATTCGATCTCTCCCCACTCCGGGCCGAACTGGCCGTCCGGGCCGCGCTCCTTGTCGGTTAAGAATTGTTCCTGACGAACTGAGTAATAGCCGGCTTGTTTGTCCTTGTAGATCTGGCCTTGATTGAACAATCGCTGCAAGATTCCTTGAACAACTTTTTTGTGCCGATCGCTGATTGTCTCCGCCCAGTCATCGTATTGGACATCAAGTTTTTTCCAAAGATCGATAAACTTTTGCGTGATCCCTTTAACAAATTCGGCCGGTGGCACGCCTGTCTTCGCTGCAGACTGCTGCACTTTCTGACCGTGCTGATCGACTCCGGTAAGAAAGAAAACTTTTTCGCCTTTTAGCCCATGATAACGCGCGATTACATCGGCCAGCACTTTTTCATAAGCGTGTCCGACATGCGGCGGCGAATTCGTGTAATCGATCGCCGTGGTTATAAAAAATGTCTTCGCCATTTCGTGCATCATCTGTAGCCACGCGCCTACAGCGCGTCATTGATATTACGGGGCACAGGTCCGTGGCTACAGCTACACTTTCACTTTCTTCCAAACGCCGCCTTCTTGCTTCCAGTTGTAGAGCGGTTTGCCGTTGATCTTGTGAACGGACGTTTCCGTAACGCTCAATTTGCTGGGCTGCAGTACCATAAAAAAATCGATATCATACAATCTGCCGTCCGTGCCTTTCATATCGACACAGGCGAAATATTTGTTTCCGCCGAGACTCGAGAACCGATCATCATGAACTCTGACCAAATCCAGCGCCAGATCCTTGCGCTGAAATGGGATGTGAAATTTTTTATCGGGGGATTTCGCAGAATAGCCGCTGATGAATTCCTTTAGTCCATCTGAAACGTTAGACATGGTGGCTTCCGTCATCGCAGCTTGAGGAGCGCCTTTTGTTGACTGTGGAAGTTGTTGCGCTTGGGATTGCTGCGAAGCTCTCGGATGGTCCTGGGCACGCAGCAGCAAGGCTGTTGCAAGCAACAAAGCGGTAAATATCCCGGTGACTCGTCGCGTAATCATAGGCAAGCAAATTGCCGGACGAATGGTTGTAGGGCAAGCGCGTCGCTTAGTCTGTAGTCATTCCCTTGCGGGCGACGTTCCACAACGCACGGTTTCGTAAAGGAGGTGCGCTTCGCGCAGCGAAGCGGCTGAAGTTCACTCCATGTGCGCCAGCATTTTCGGTCCGTCCGTTTTAAAAAATCGAACTAGAAGAAGCGCCGCGATGACGAGAAAAATAATGTTCAGGACGCTCGTGTAGTTGAAACTGATCGCCGTTTCGATGATTCGCGCGCTGCGGTGGGAAGGAATCAAGCCGGCGGCTTGGAAAAGGAATTCAACGACCACAGCAGCGATAACCATCGCGATATAGAAAACCGCAGCGATTAGCCAGGTAACCTTCCAGCCATAATATTTCCGATAGATATCGATGATCGGAAGCACCAGCAGATCGGCATAAATAAATGCGATCACGCCGCCGAAACTAATTCCGCCATTCCAAAGCACGGCAGCCAACGGCACGTTGCCGACGGAACAAACGAAGGAAATCACAGCGACAAGTGGACCGACGATCGGCCCCCAAATCTTTGCAGCGACAGGATGTGAGACGAGGAAGAATTTTTGCCAAAACTCCGCAGGCACCCAGGCGGCGAGCGCGCCTGCGATGAGCAGTCCGACGGCGATGTCTTTCCAAACCGCCAGCACATCCATGACGAAATAGTGACTCGTTGCGGTGAAACCATCCTTGGATGTGATTCGCTGCCACAGCGAACCTTCGGTCACGCTCATGTCCATTTCCGCGTGCCCTTCCATTTTGCCTTTGAGTCCCTTTTCGGATTGTGAGCGCGCTTCGATAATCAGCTTGCGTGATAAAAACATTCTGAAAAGCAGCGCCATCATCACGACCATCAACGGCCCACCCAGGAATTCAGCAGCTGCAAACTGCCAGCCCATTAAAACGATGATGATGATCGTCAGCTCGGCGACCAGGTTCGTCGATGCAAGTTGGAAGGCCATCGCCGCGGTAAAATTCGCGCCCTTGCGAAAAATCGAGCGCGCCAAGGCCACCGCCGCGTAAGAACAGGAAGACGACGCTGCGCCCAAGCCGCATGCAATCGCGAGGGATTTCGGCGAATCGTCCGGCAACAATTTTGTCATTTCACTTTTGGAAACGACTGCCTGCACCGCCGCAGACAGGCCGAAGCCAAGGACGAGCGGCCAAAAAATTTCCCAAAACATGGCGAACGCCATCCAGAGCGCGTGGCCAATAGCGTTAACTATGTCCATGGTCCAAAGGTATTTTTCAGGACTCGTGTATTGTCAGCGCCCCGTCCCTCGCGCGTCGAGGCTGAGCTTACCTGCGGTTCAATCAGCTCGGGTTGGTTTGCCGGTCTCGACGAACAGCTTGAGTCGATTGAGCTGCTCATTCAGCATGTTTTCTACAGCTGGCGCAATTTTGTCGAAGCCGCCCTGAATGAATCCGCCAATACTGTAGGAGAGCTCGAGCTGGGTGGTATTCTGACCGCCCGTTAGCTTCCATGTCATGCTTCCGGCAACACCGGAGGCCTGTAGCGGGCCGAGCGCGCCCGAGAACCGCACAACTTGAGGCGGAGCGACGTAAACTACGCGAAGATGTTCTATTCCGCCGCCGTTCGGCAGCTTTTCGCAGAAACAGCCCCCCGGGCGCGCATCGATCGAGAGATTCTTCGCGTCGTGCGAATACGTGTGCTCAGGGTTCCACCACGAGCCAACCTGTCCAATCAGCGCCTCGTACACTTTCGCCGCCGGCGCCTTGACGCTGACATCGAGTTTCACCAGAAATCCGTTGGGAGCGACCTCTGGCGCCGACCGCGCCGGCGTTCCCGCGAGCATCAAGCAGATCAGAATGCCTAACGACCATTGGAGCATGATTCGTGCGCGAAGCATCATGCCGCCTTCGCAATTTCCATCTGCTCTGTGTATTTGCCGAACCGCGCTTTGCTGTTGCACCATGCGCGGTGACGGAATGCACTTTGAGCAGCACTAACGTTTGCTGCCTCCCCTCTCCAAGCTTTGAGGACCGGAGCTTGCAGGGCGCGGCCGTAGGAAAAGCTCAACTGCCACGGCAAGTCGCCCATACAATTCATCGCATTTAGATGTTCTGTTGCCTGTTGATCGGTTTGCCCGCCAGAGAGAAACACAATGCCAGGCACGGCCGCGGGAACCACGCGCTTCAAACAACGAACTGTGGCTTCTGCAACTTCCTGCACCGACGCCTGCTTTGGGTTTTCCTTGCCTGAAAGCACCATGTTCGGCTTCAGCAATATTCCTTCGAGCGAGACGCGATGCTTCGCCAACAAATCGAAAACGCTTCGCAAAGTTTGCTCGGTGACTTCGAAGTGCCGCTCCAGCGTGTGCGTGCCGTCCATGAGGACTTCCGGCTCTACAATCGGGACCAAATCAGCTTCCTGACAAAGCGCTGCATAACGCGCCAACGCTTCGGCGTTGGAGTCTATGCAGGTCTGCGTGGGAATTCCGTCGCCGATTGTGATCACTGCCCGCCATTTGGCAAAACGCGCGTCAAGCTTCCGGTATTCGGTCAATCGCTCGCGCAGTCCGTCCAAACCTTCTGTAATCTTTTCGCCAGGAAAATTGGCCATGGCCTTTGCGCCTTTGTCCACCTTGATGCCGGGAACGATCCCCTGCTTCTCAAGCACTTCGACAAAACTCCGTCCGTCGTGAGTTTTCTGCCGAATGGTCTCATCAAATAGAATCACGCCGCTAATGAAGTCGCCGGCTCCTTTTGTGGTAAACAAGATCTCGCGATACGCCCGCCGGTTTTCCTCCGTCGAAGGAACGTTAATACTCTTCAAGCGTTTCTCGATGGTCCCCGAACTTTCATCTGCTGCCAGAATCCCCTTGCCAGAGGCGACCAGTTTTCTGGCTATAGTTTCCAAATCGTGGGTTTTCATACTTCTTCTCCTAATCGACGGGTTTACTTGTTCTCCATAATTGCCACTAACAAATCCGTCGCAAGTTTGAAAACCGCGGCGTTGCATCTAATCGAAGCGCGGGCTGCCAGAATTGGCATCGTTCAGCGCACCGCCTTCGTGAGAGACAGTTGACAATCCGGCCATGTCGGCGAGTCAGGCGCGTTCAGTGGACTCATTGGCGCCGGGACCGGCGCCGCCGGATCGATGATGCCGATACGTTTGTTAACCCAGAGCACTTGATAGGCCCATGCGGGAAGCGGCGCTGCTCTTCGTGTGCACGACCAATTGTTAAAGTGGAGGTTCACGAGAAAGAAGTTCCGCTTCAGTTTACGAAGCACTTCCAGGATTCTCGGGTCGTCGTACCCGTGCATCTCCATCGCGAGCTGTGGAATGGACGCGAGAAGGCCATCTGGTGCTGCGAGGAGCGATTCCCATTCGCCACCTTCGATGTCCATTTTGATGACCACACGCCGGCCGGTATCGCCGTTCTTGTTAATCTGATTTTCCAGCGTGTCGAAAAAATGCGAATCCCTGTGGCCCGTGCGATTGCCGACGCATTCATTGTGAAAAACAAACCTGCCGCCGTCGCAGGTTGGCCTCGCTGGATCGAAGCAATCATATTCATACACCGGAACGTGATACCGGCGCGACACCTCGCACCCCCAGTCGTCGTTTGGTCCAACACCGTAGGAGTATCCGGCGTCGAGCGGTTCGATCAGATTCTCACACATCAGGTAACCGCCATCATTGGCGCTGCCATAGCGCTTGAGCGTGCAGTTTTTCAAGACCACTGGCTGAAGCTCCCCAAGAATCGCCTCACGTAGTTTGCGTCGCGCCGCGCCGTGCACGACGTCGGCAATTAGAACCGCGGCGCCGGCTGCAAGGGCAATAATGACGAACGTGATCCGAATCCACGATTGTTTTTTGAGAGTGTCTTGCATAGGTGGTTATTTATTAACACCATTCTCACGTTGGCGGTCGCTACAACGTTTTTCAAAACTGGTGAAATGGAATTTTCGAACCCAGTTACGAATCCCTGCTAGAGACCACAACTTATCTCGTTGTGTGTATCATGGATATCGGAGGAGGTGTTACACCTAAGCACGCCACGATCGCCAACACTGCAACGCCCAGAGTCGCCTCGCAAATCACATTCCGGCGTAGTTCAGGTAAGAGACCTGAAATTTCCGGAAGACTTCTCAGCTTCGTTTGAACGAGAAAGCGATTTCGCGCGCCGAAACCAATGAGGATGCCGAAGAGTGCAAGTTTGAAGAGTAGAAGCCAACCATAAGTTGTCGTGACGAGTCCGTGCACGGAACCAACCAGCAGCCAGCTATTACAGATTCCGCTCGCGACGAGAATGCTTACACAGCACAGGCTGAGCGCCGAAAAGCGTTCGAGTATTACCTTCTTGCTCAACGCAGACAATAAATCCACGCGCGTTAGGAAAATTGCCAACGAGACCAATCCGCCAATCCAGCCGCCAGCGGCGCAAAGATGCAGGGCATCGTTTACAACACCGAGTGGTTGCGTTCGCGCAGCTGCGGCGTGGCTGATCCAGGCAAGCGAGACCAGAAGGAGGATACTGAGAAACCAAAGCGCCCAGCTCAACGAACGTCGGCGCGCCTCATTTTGAAAATTTCCTAAAACACCGAACGCTAACGCGACGCCAACGGCGAAACGGAAGGACCAGACATGACCGAAATTCGTGCTAAGTAAAACAGTCTCCCACGCACGAATCGAGAACACGGCAGACAATGGCAGACCAGTCATGTTTACGACTTCGAGGCAAAACCAGAGTACACCCGACAAACCCGCTAAAACCAGACTCCAAGCAGCCAAGCGAATCAAAGCTTGATCCGCCACCAGCGAATATTCGCTGGACATTTCACGACGGAAACCAAGTGCGACGAAATTAAACGTAAAGCTTCCTGCGATTAGGATTGATGCAGTGATATGCGCAGCACGAATGAAAATCAGGAGGGCCGTGATCATGAACTTCTCCTTCGCCGAGGCGGCTATTGCACAATGCGAAATGTGAAGCTGCCGTTTGTTACATGGGTGTCCACGGAAACCACGCGCCACACGACCTTGTAGATTCCGGTGTGAAGCGGCGGCAGAGAAACGTGCAGCAACGCTTGATTGGAGCGATCCAAATGCACATCGCGTTTGTCGATTTCTTTGCCAATGGCGTCAAACACCTGGATCCTGCTCATCGCAGGCTCAATCCTTTCCGTAAATAGAACCCGAACTTCGCTGGGCGACACATGCACGGTGCTCCCCACAGCCGGTTCTGCGTGTTGAAGGAACGCATGCGCTTCAAGCGTGGCAGAGCCGGCCATGGCAATCAGTAAAACGCCGGGAATTATACGTTTCATTTCTTTTCAGCAAAAAGCGGGCGACCCAGGCTGTGAGGAAAAAGATCGTCCATATAAAAATGCAACTGAGCGATGAAGCCGACATCGTTGCCTGTTCTCGAGTTCACCGGGATCATTGCTTCCGCGCCGACCTGAAAATATTTTCCCGACCAGATGACACCGGGGTTGACGGTACCGGTGGTTAGGCCCTCCTGGCCGCGGTTGAGCGGTGTCTCAAAAGCGAATTCCACAAGCGGGATCAGTCGATCGAACGGCGCATACAAGCCAATGTCTCTCACCTGCTCCTGCAAATAAATGATGCTGTACTCGACCGCGAACCCCCATTCGAGCACCGCTGGATGCCGCTCGATATCGATATCGCGTTCGCCTGTCGTCTCGTTTAGCGTCTCTGTTCGCGTGCTCGCGCTGGTTGGAATGGCGACACCGACCAGGCCTGTAACGGCAAACGGCTTCAAAAACGAGACCGTGTCCGGCAGGTCGCCAAATCCCTTACCGAAGAAAAATCCTGGCTCCCATGTCGTGAATGAATCGGCGTCAACTCGTTTATTGCCCGTTCCACCGATTTCGACACCGCCGCCTAACGAAAGAATCGTTTCGTGTTCATCGCTTTCGAAGAACTCGTATTTTGCAGCGAGTTCGAGATTGCCAAATCCGGTGTGTGAAGACTCGTTGAAAGGCTTGAGATTGATGACGGTTTCGCCAACCTCGATGCCAAAGTTCGGAGTGATGCGCTTGGCAATGTCCACCGCAACTTCAGTGTCCCGGGTGCCCCCTCCATCAGGCGTGACGATGCTGGAGACGGTCGGCAACGAAAGCTCGTCGTTAACGAACGGATCGTCAGTCGTAAGCGTCGCTGGGAAAAACCTGCTTCCGGCGAAACCATGGGCCCAAGCAGCTCTCGGTACAACAAACAAAGCAACGGCGCAGATGACGATTTTGATCGCGGCTGACTCAACACGCTCATAATAAAATTTTTCTTTCAATTGGAACTCCTTTCTGTGGTGAGGAGAACGCGTTTTGCGCGCATCTTCCGCACCGGGTTGGCAGCGAACGGACTACCATCCGCGCACTCGCGCGGTGCAGTTCAACGGCAATGCCGTAATTCGCCGTTAGGCGTTATAGGAGTTCCTTGGTGGTGGAGCCGGCGGCGTTTTCCCGATTGTGAGTGGTGAAAAATCGGGACGTAAATAATTGACGTCTGCAAACGGCCGAATCAGCGTGATTGCGCGTTTTGTGCAGATCATGTCGAGTTTCAGCGTCAGAATTTGCAGATCTGATTTCTTTTCCGACGTTTTGCTCCTGTCGACGATCTTACATAGAGAACACGGGTGCGCGCCATCGAGTGTTTTGGTGATTGCCTCGCATAGCGACCCGTTTTTCGAATAATCGACGATCATCGCCGTCCAGGCGATGGATTGGAGCGCCAACCATTGGAGGCCAATCGCGCAGCAAACCGCCAAAATCGTGACCGCGCGAGCAATGCACCGAAGCACTCACAAGAGTAGCGACCGATCGTTGGCGCGTCAATTGTTCGAGCATTTTCGAAATTGTGAGATTGTTTCGCTGATCAATGAGCTCGTCTACATCATCCTCCTTGCAATCCGGGATCTTGCGTGGCGTTCTCTTGCTCGCTGGTGTTTTGATAATTGTATTCGAGCGCTAACATAATGACTCACGGTCACGACCACGCTCCGGCGAACTACGACAAAGCCTTCGCGGTAGGCATCGCACTCAACTTCAGCTACGTTCTCGTTGGAGCTGTGTTTGGTGTGCTCGCACACTCACTGGCGTTACTAGCTGATGCGGGCCACAACCTCACTGATGTGCTTAGCCTTTTACTGGCATGGGGCGCAAGTCGCCTCAGCCAAATGCAACCGACGAAACGTTACACTTACGGTCTGCGTAGTTCATCGATTCTTGCCTCGCTCATCAACGCGATCATTCTGCTCATCGCGATTGGCGCGATCGCCTGGGAGGCACTCCGGCGTTTGAATCAGCCTGAGGAAATCCAAGGCGGCATTGTCATGGCAGTCGCGGCGTTCGGGGTCGTGATCAACGGTGCTACAGCGTTGCTTTTCGTGAAAGGGCGCGAGAGCGATATCAACATCAAAGGCGCCTTTCTGCATATGGCAGCGGATGCCGGGGTCTCGTTAGGCGTGGTCGTAGCGGGTTTCGCAATCAGCCGGACCGGGTTGTACTGGATCGATCCGGTAACCAGCCTTGTCATTGTCGCAATCATCGCCATTGGCACATGGGGCCTCCTGCGTGATTCGACATGCCTGGCTTTGCAGGCCGTCCCGCCTGGCATTGACGCTAATACAGTGAAGGAATATCTGGCAACCTTGCCGGATGTCGTCGGAGTTCACGATCTGCACATCTGGCCAATGAGCACGACGGAAACCGCTTTGACCGCGCATCTCGAGATGCCAAACGCCAATGCCGGCGACAAGTTCCTGCATGATGTTTGCCAGCACCTGCATGACGAATTCAAAATCGAACATTGCACGATTCAAATCGAACAAAATGCGGAGGCCTGCTCTTTAGCACCGGAACAGAACGTCTGAGGCGAAAGGACCGCTTGGAAGGTTTCTTGGAGTAAATAAATCGTCCTCGAAAACGACTGAAGCGTGCTTGGTGACTTTGCACGCGCCGTTGAAGCTCGATGAATTCAAGTTGCGAAGCGATATCACGGCGAAGGAAGTACTACAGCGGTCTCTACCGCTAACGTGTTCGCCGAGGTAAGCGGTTTCCCGTCGGAAACGTCTTGAAGATAAAATTTCTGGCCGTTTTGTACCCATTGACCAGTGGTTTCAAAACCTAACCCTGGTCCCCAGAATGCAAAGGGCGCGCCCGCCGGAGAGCCGACGCGCACTTGGACCGCTGAAGTTCCGTAGCTGTTCCACCTAACTGTCGTGACACCCAGACCTGAGCCATTGCTTACGTAAATTGGATCTGGACTAAGCGAAATCGCGCCGCCGATCATCGTCACCGTCGCCAGTGTGTTCGCCGCCGTTAATGGCAAGCCGTTCGAGGTATTTTGAAGGTAAAATGTCATGCCGGGCTTTGCCCATTCCTCGGTCGATAGCGAGAAACTGCCCGGACCACTTGAACCGAATGGCGCCCCATTCGGGGCATTTACATGAATCTCCACACTGCTGGTTCCGGAACTCGTCCACGAAACGGTTGTTCCACCATTGCCAGGCCAATTGGTGATCAACGGATTGGGGTTGGCGGTAATCGAGCCGGTTGGGAGCGTGGTAATCGAGCCGGTTGGGGGCGTGATAATCGTTGTGGCCGTAGTCACATTTAGCGTCACTGAATCCAGCGTGAAATCCGAAGTGAGCGGTTGCCCGTTGCTAACGTCCTGCAGAAACAGTTTGGTTCCCTCGAGCACCCAGTTTCCGCTCAGTTGTGAAAAGCTGCCGGCACCTGTGCGCGCAAGCAGCGATCCGGAGGGCGAATCCCGATGCACTTCTACAGCTGTCGTTTGTGCACTCGTCCAAAAGATCCTAACAACTCCGCTAGTAGCTCCATTTGTTAGCTGGACGGGATTGGGATTGGCCGTAATTGTGCCGAAGCCAGGCCTCTTCCAGAAATTGGCAACGTAGCTGGTTCCAGTCGTTGGCGTGGAGATATCATGAAACCGGGCGCCGTTATCCGACCAAGAGTAGAAGTCATACGTCAGGCCGTTAAGGAGCTGCGGAGTGTCAACGCCAATGTTTCGCGTCAGATTAACGATGCTCCAAAAATCGTAAGGTGTGTAATTAGGAGAGCCGTCTACCCGCACTTTCAACCTGGGCGGGCTGCTTGTAACGGATAACTCTGTATGTGCGGGCAGTACGTCAGTGAATGTGGTCTGCGAAAGTCCATAAGAATCAATCGCCGTTAAAAAGACGCGGTACCAGACATCGGGATCCGTCTCGCCAGAGGTAGGAATTGTTACTGTGCCGTTCGTAATGCCGCTCGTAGGTCCGAAAAGTGGCTGGGCATTATGATTGGGATTGGATAAAGGATGATCCTCAAGCAAAATTTCCCAAGTCAACGCGTTCGGCGGAAGCTGTCCATCTTGTGGATCGGTCGCTGAACCCGCAAAAGAAATCGTATCTCCCGCAAAGTAATATTGGTTTGGACGCGGCGTAACAGCGGTCATCTCCGGAGTCGGAGGGTGCTGTGGAATGACGGTTAGCGTTGCGCTCTGGCTGAGGGTCGTTCCGTAGGTGTTCGTTACTACACAGCGGAATGTGGCTCCGTTGTCGGTTGCTACCTGCGCGTTTTCCAGAACATATAATGCTGAGGTCGCACCGGGAATGTTTGCGTTGCCGCGTTGCCATTGATAAGAAAGCGGAGGAACACCGGATGCGGCAACACCAAACGTTGCGGACGACCCTTGGCCTACCAACTGATTCACAGGTTGCACTCCAATGGTCGGTGCCAGACTCGCCGGGTAACGAATTTGATAAACCGCGCCATTAGTGCGGCTAATGTAGTAAAGATTTGCGTCCGGTCCTACGGTCAGGTAGGTGGCGCCGGAATCGCCCGAGCTTGCGCCGTGGATGTCGCTCGCAAACAAACTGATCGTATGAAATCCGTACGGACTTGTGACGTCTATTTGGTTCGGATCCATTGTGTAAATCCAGCCGCCGCATAAATCTAAGAAGAAATACTGGCCACTGTATGAACTTGGAAAGCCGTACGGGGGATCGCCATTACAACGCGGTGAGGGATTATAAAAGGCGCCACCGGTGATAGCGCACCCATATGGCGGCGGACCTTGAAAAGCGAAGTGATGATAAGCGAAAAGGGGTTCAATTAGACCTGAGACCGGTGGCACCTGGGGTCCTTCAAAATTTGGATATCCATAATTTCCCCCGCTGACGCCCTCTACAATTTTCTCCCATGTAGAATCGCCCACATCATCGATGAACATCCGTCCAGTACCTGGCTGAAAGTTAAAGGTGAATGGATTGCGCAAGCCGAGCGCATAAATCGCGCGGTTTTTTCCTACAAGGAATGTGAAGAACGGATTATCGGTCGGAAAGGTTGATTCCGGATTCGTTCCATCGGGATTTTCTGGAACCGGATTAATTCGCAAAATTTTACCAAGAACCGTGTCGTACGATTGTGAATTGACTCCAAAACCGTTGTTTCCGACCGCGACATAGAGTTTGCCATCGGGACCGAAATGCATGGCACCACTGTTGTGGACGAAAGAGTCGGCGGCGAGCTCATCCATTTCCATAATAGGAGTTTCGCTTCCCGGCAAAGCGACATCTGGATGGGCAGGATCAGCAGTGAAACGACTTAACCGGTTGTGAGTTGGTAAGGACGGATCCGACTGGAGTATCGTGTAATAGACGTAAACGTAATGATTAACGGCAAAATTCGGATCGAAACAGATACCGTCGAGTCCGCGTTCGTCACGCGTATCAGCTGCAACGCTCAAGAAAGGCGCTGGCTGCAACACTCCGTTACGAAAAACGCGGACTGTTCCCGCCTGTTCGCAAACAAATAATCTATGGACCGGCTTACCGGACGCGGGGCACGGATCAGGTGCAAACGCCATTACGGTTGGATTCATTAATCCGTTCGCGTATTGGCTTTCGGCGAATCCGTCAGGCAGCGTCGTACAAAAAATGTTCGGCAGTGAAGAGAAGGAAAGCGCAGAAGCTAAGAGGATTAAAAATTTGTGCCGAATCGCCGAGTTCGCGATGTGGATTCGTACATGAGCCATGAGAATTTAAAAGATTGAAGTACATGACAAGAACGAATGAAGAATGGTTACACACTCCTCAAAATTCGTATTTTGGATTTTCGATCTCGCCAGGGCCGACAATAACTGGACAGCGTTGCTCCTGGAAACTGAATAAAAGTAACGAATCGTTTACTGCTCCTGTACCTGGGGTTGTGGTTCTCGTCGCCACGGCAATCTTCCTTCGATTTCTAGTTGGAGCGACAAACTCAGGAACGTGCGGATGAGCACGATCAATCCAAGGACGAGTACGTTTTGAATCGTAGGTGCCACAACTACGGTCCGGATAATGTCGCCCGCAATCAAAAACTCCAGACCCAATAAAATCGCCCGGCCGATGTCCTGACGATAAGACGAATAGTAATTGCCGGTATTGTGCGCGCGCCGCACGAGCAAACGTGCTGTGGCGACAAGCGCACCGGCAGCGACGATGAACACACCGACGCCATCGACGGCCGTGCCGATGATTTCCATGAGTTGTCGAAAATTCTCCATCCCCAACTTTATTGGCCAAAAGAACGACGATTTACAATACTCTTCGCTATGTTTACGCTCGTTAGGCCGTATTGTAGCCACAGGCCTGCGGCCGGTCCCCTCCTAAAAATGGCTGGAAGACCACAGAGCAGATGTACGGCCCACAGGGCTGTCGCTACAATCGGAGGGTTGATCAACGAGAGCTATGCTTCAAGCACCACGCAAGCGACGGCGTAATTCTCCGTGTGGCTGAGAGTAATAAGCGCCGACGTAACCCCTTGTTCAGCGGCAAAAACTTCGGCCGGCCCTGAAAAAACGAGGAAAGGTTCGCCGCTTTCCTTTTTGCGTATATCGATGTTGCGCCAGCCCATCGTTTTGCCAATCCCAGTGCCGAACGCTTTTGAAACGGCCTCTTTGCCCGCGAAACGCGCAGCCAGATGCCGCTCCGGAAACTTCATCGACATCGAATATTGGATTTCACCATCTGTGAAGACGCGATGCAGGAACCGATCTCCAAACCGTTCGATAGAACGCTGGATGCGCGAGCACTCGATCACATCAACGCCGATACCGATCACGCTCATTTTCTCATCCGGGATAATTTGCCATAGCGGCGAGCATTTCCTTGACCGCCCTTTCCAAGCCAACCCACATCGCACGCGATACGATTGCGTGACCAATATTAAGTTCGGTCAAACATGGAATCTGATGGATGAGCGCGATGTTTTTGTAGTTGATGCCGTGACCTGCGTTCACCTGCAGATTGGATTCCGATGCAGCGCGCGCAGCCCATCGCAGTTGTTCCAGTTCTTCCTTTTGGATCTTTTCCGTAAATGCATTCGCAAGTCTGCCAGTGTGCAGCTCGACCATTTCCACACCCAACTCGGCCGCGGCATCAACTTCCTCCAACGTCGGATTGATAAACAAGCTGACGCGAATGCCGGCAAC
>Ga0126381_100001760_pt1 | contig 23157 bp, 21 predicted proteins | sample PanSoiMetPlot_28_FD_96465 | JGI IMG/M metagenome (GOLD analysis project Ga0126381, IMG submission 96465) | Tropical forest soil microbial communities from Panama - MetaG Plot_28 | ecosystem: Environmental > Terrestrial > Soil > Tropical forest > Bulk soil | place: Panama | collected 2016-02-17 | reverse complement strand
CCCGAAACTCGTAGAATCTCGAACTCGGTCATATACTGTGCTATGCCATGAACGATGCCGCTTATGACGCGAGCATGACTTCCCCGCCTGCTTCTCGTTCCGCCCGCATGGCTAAGTCAAATTTCGGCGCCCTGCTGTGTCGCTGGCGGGCTGTTCGGCACCTTAGCCAACTGAGCCTGGCGCTTGATGCCGACATCTCGACGCGTCATCTGAGCTGCGTGGAGACAGGCCGGGCGCAACCGAGCCGCAATATGGTGCTGCGTCTTGCCGAGGCGCTCCAGGTTCCCTTACGCGAACGCAATGCACTGCTCCTCGCGGCCGGGTACGCACCGGTGTATCGCCAGACTCGTCTCGACGCATTGGAAATGGAGGCGGCACGCGGTGCCATAGACCTCCTTTTGAGCCAACAAGAACCCTATCCCGCAATCGTCATCGACCGATACTGGAACACCCTTAGGATGAATGCCGGTACAAAGCATTTTCTGGCGCTTTTTCCGGGCTGCGATTGGTCCTCGCTCGCCAACGGACTCCGCCTCATATTCCATCCACAGGGTCTGCGTCCGTTCATCGAGAATTGGGAAAGTGTCGCCGCACGCCTCATTCAGCGCGTTCATCGCGAAGCGGCGGCTAACCCTTGGGACGAGAAGATGAAGGCTTTCCTTGACGAGTTGCTCAGCTACCCGGCCGTGCCCAGCCGCTGGCGCTCGCTCGACTTGGATGGCATGCCTCCTCCGTTCTTGACGATCAATTACAAATGGAACCATTCCATCCTTCGCCTGTTTTCCACGATTACGACTTTCGGCGCGCCGCTGGACGTTGAGCTGCAGGAATTGCGCATCGAAAGTTTCTTCCCCGCCGATCAAGCCACACGCGCCGCCCTCACTACAATCTGACCGAGGGCGCTTGGGCGACGCACTTTGCCCACAAAAACTGCCCAATTCAGCCCCGATCGTCCATGACCTCAGAGGTCATGGACGGCGCCCTTCCTCCATTGAATACTGGGCCCGGAGGAATAACCAATGCTCAGACGCGGTTTATTGAAGTCCGCTGCGGCCGTCGCAACCGGTGGTGGACTGCTTGCCATCGGTAAGGCAGACAGGCTCGGCACTGGCAGCCTACTCGCTTCTCCGAAAGAAAAATCACGCATGAGGCAATTCGTCGAGTCCACGGACGGCACAAACCTGTTTTTTCGTGACTGGGGCACCGGCCGAGCGATCGTTTTTCTGGCTCCGTGGTCTCTCAATTCGGCCTGGTGGGAATACCAGATGGCTGAGTTGGCCGGCCGCGGACTGCGCTGTGTCGCCTACGACCGTCGCGGCCACGGCCGATCCGCCGAACCGACTCATGGCTACGAGTTCGATACCCTTGCTGACGATCTTGGAGCCGTGCTCGAACAACTCGACCTGCGCGAAGTAACTCTCGTTGGCCAATCCTTCGGTTGCGGCGAAGTCGTTCGCTATTTGTCGCGCCACGGCTCTGAACGCATCGTTCGTATCGTCTTGGTATCGACGATTACCCCGTTCGTTCTGAAGACAGACGACAACCCGGATGGCGTGGACCGAGCCACCCTTGAAAATGTGCGCAAGGTACTGAGCAAGGATCGCCCGCATCCGATTGCCGCCGCTGCCCCGGCGTTCTTCGGTGTCCCCAAAAACGACGTATCTCAGGAAATCATGGACTGGTGGGTGCGAATGATGGTGGACCAATGTTCTCTGAAGGTCATGCTCGACCTCCACAGGATGTTCACGGAAACAGACTTTCGCCCTGAGTTGCGTAAGATTTCGGTGCCGACGCTGCTCATTCACGGTGACAACGATACTTCCACGCCAATCGAAACGACGGCACGCAAAACGGCAGCATTGATATCAGGTTGCCAACTGAAGGTCTACGAGCGCGCGGCACACGGGTTGCCGATCACCCACGCCGACCATCTGAGTCGGGACCTGCTAGCCTTCGCGAACAGCTGACTCGCCTTCGCACGACTCTCCCGAGACGATTGAATCTCCAGAATTCTCAGGCGAACACGCCGCGGTCGATCGAAATTGGCTTGCGCGTCCGCTTTTAGAGTACATTCGGACGGACACGCACACTATTGCTTTGCAGGACTTTCTGCTAGAGGTGAACAAGAAAGCCTAGTCCCCGGCCGTCCTCCGGTGTCAACCCTGTGCTCTCGGATGAATCGAGAACTGATCGATGACCCACAACCAGGTCCCGTCACTTTGTCGCCGAGCAATTTCGGCGGTCACGATGCCGTCCGGAAGGCGCGTTGAGGTGAGAGCCAAATCTCCGCAGACCATCGCCTCTCGCTGCTCTCCCATCTGGAACTCTCGCCCCATCGCGACCAGTTCTCTGAAGAATTTACGAATCGCCTCTTGACCGTGCAGGAGCCGCCCTGCGCCATCGTCGAGTACGGCCTCGGGCTCATACAAGGCCGTCATCCCATCGACGTCTCCCACGTTTTGTCTGGAAACCAACAGCCTCTCCAAGTCCTGAGGATCGTAAGCCACTCCCCTGTTCGCTTGCTCGCTCATGCAACACTCCCCTTCTATGCCCGACCTCGTTGGACCTCAACCAGCCCAGTTCAAGCCCCGGTAGCCTTGAAACAGGAAATCCCTGAAGCGATTTGGCCCGCTGGCAGCCCTTCCTCTTATGGGAGGATCTCGTGCTGCTCGGGAGCAGCGGGGAAGCAGCAGCCGCGAAAGTGCGTTCGGTGCAGCCCGGAGACGCCGAGAAGAAGCCTGACTATTGCAAGATGGCGCGATCCGAGGCAACCCAACATCGACACGGCCAACAGGACCAGAATCACCGCGCTCGAACTATCTACGGCTGGGCATGAATCAGTCGGCCCTCTCGATCAAACAGGAGCAGCGTCCCTTTCTCGAATCGTCTGCCCATGACGGACTGGCTGCGGGCCAAAACAAGCTGTCTCGGCCGACCATTTTCATAGAACTCGAGCCCTGGACCTCGTTGAACTTGGATGCCGTCGATGTCCAAATCCTCTGGAAGAGCAACGCTGCGGAGGTGCCCTTTCACGAAGTAGACGTACGTCCCCCGAGGAAATTTCCGACCGATGATGACATGCTCTCTCGCAAGGGTGGCCGCTGAAAGACGCCCGCTCTCGAACTCCAAATGACCGGCCGCGCACGGGATACCATCGACGTCACAATCTCTTGCCAGCTCGAGACAGCAGAGGCGCTGTTTCCGATCAAACATCACCAACACTCCCTTACGGCACGGCAGGGCATCGATCTCTTGGTCTTCGCCCAGTTTCACGTCTGCGAGGCGTCCCTCCTCTTGTCTGCCGTAGTAACGAACGAAAGTGCCCGTACCAAATCGTCTTGGCCCAAAGGATTGCTCGCGGGACAGCGTGGCTGCGAAAAGCTCACCCTTGCGGTTGAACCACGCTTCGCCCCTGCAAGAAAGACCTGCAACGTCGATATCCCTTTTGAAGACTACGGCCGCCGCGCTGCCGTCGGCATGCCGTTTCGTGACCTCGTAAGCGTCTGGCGGAACGCTCCCCAGCACACCGATCGGCGGAGCTACACGAACGCTTGTTGCGGCATCGACCGGCCCTGACAGCTTGCGCGTACGACGGACTTCGTTTGCCGCAGCTTCCCTCAGGTTCACAGGGTAGAGACCGGACAGTTCTTGCCAAACTACGTTGATCGGCATGGTGGCATTGTGCTGGACTCCCGAAAGATGCGGATACGGCGGAGTGTGCCCTCGGTTGATCTCCCAGTGCCCTTGAATGCGCAACCGGAGTACTTCGCCGACATAGGCGACGAGGTGGTCGTAGAGCTCTTTCTGCGCCCTTTCGACGCCGACGCCTTCCACGAATTCCGAAACAATATCGAGGCTTCTGTAAGACAAATCGAGGTCATTCGGCGACCGACCTATCTTCAACCGAAGCTGTTCAATCAGCGTGTCCAGGTTCGATATCAATCGGTCCTTGAGAGCTGAATAATAGGCCCAATGAGAGACGGCGCTTCCGCGCCCGTGCGCAGAGTCCTCGCGAACCTTAGCCGTCCACCGCACGAACCGAAGAAAGACATCAGCGGGATAGATATCGCCCTTGCCACCCAGACCTGAATGTTCGTCGAAAACGAACAGATAGCGGTCCTCCGCAAGTTCGTAGACCAGTGGCCGTTCCCTGTATCCCGTGACGAACGTCTGTTCGAGCTCGGCAGAGAGGTCCGGGCGGGGTCGAGCGCCCGATGAAATCAGCTTCTCGACTTGCTGCTTAGTTAAGCGACGTTCGTTGAGTCTTCCCTTGTGGGCCATTAGCAATACTGAGTATCAGGTACGCTCGGTAACTGTAGTTATGCAACGTGCGACTTGCAGTTCCGTTCGCCGTAGGATGAACCAAACGTGAGGGCTCCGGCAAGTCGAATTCAAACTGTTGCTAAAATAAGCAGTGGCCCGCGGACTCGTGATCTCGGTCTTGACCGGGAGACTGTAATTGAAGCGATGATTCAAAAGTACGTTTGATGCTCGTTTAGCACCGTGCCTCGAGTCTTGGACAATATTGTCCAAGACTGGAGAGGTCGGGCCTGCGATATTTTGCGTTCAGGTTCTAGCTGCTTGGCTTACCTAGAGGTGACACGCGGATGAAAGATGCAAATCGCCTGTCGGTCGAACGAATCTTTCGAGATGCACCATTCATTCACTCGCTGGGAATTGAGTTAATCTCGTGCGGTAAGGGCTGGTGTGAAACGAGAGTCAAGGGCGTGCCTTCTCTTCGCCAGCAACACGGATTTATTCACGCTGGCGCAATCATGACCCTTGCGGACCATACTTGTGGCGGCGCCGCGGCGTCAACGGTGGCAGAGGACCGTGACGTGATTACCGTGGAGAACAAGGTCTCATTCTTGCGTCCAGCTTTGGGTCCGGAACTCACTTGTCGCGCTGAAGTACTGCGCGCGGGCAGGAATTTGGTCTTCGTTGAAGCGGAGGTCATGGTCGAGAGTGCGGGCGGCCGCAAGTTGGTTGCCAAGGCCTCCAGCACGCTTGCTGTCGTTCCTCTTAACGCGAAGCCGGGCGGAGAACTCGGCACTTGACGCTAAATGATATTGATCGCGACCTCTGCCGTGCGTCCCCCTCCCGGACAGTACGAAGGGGTTAACGAGACCAACCAATGCCTGACTCGCGAAAAATGAAGACGAGGGACTTCGCTCAATATTCCCGTTGTTTTGGATTGGACGGTCTTGAGGTCATGAGCGCCCGCTGGGTGGAGCATTCCTTCGCCCCACACATGCATGACAGGTACGCAGTTAGCCTCAATTACGGCGGACGCGGCGCATTTGATTGCCAGAATGAACTTCGTGATGCTGCGCCTGGCACCTGCAGCCTGATCGCGCCTGGTGAAGTGCATACGGGTCACGCTACGTCTCGCAATGGCTGGATCTATCGCAACCTGTACATTGAAGTCCCGCTGATGACCACGCTTCTCCGGAGTCTCGACTGGCAAGGGCCGCTGGACGTCAGATTCAAGTCCCCATTGGTCAGGGACACCGTCCTAGCCGCACAGCTCGGCCGCGCTTTTGACAGCCTGAAAGAGCCAAGCTCACTGTTGCAGAACGAATCGCTGCTTTTATCGGTTGTGGCGCATCTGCTCACGGATCACTTTGTGCCCGGGCGCGCCCTTAGGGATGCCGGACCGGAACACCTGGCGGTCCGCCGAGTCAAGGAATGGCTGGACGCCAACTCTGAGCAGAACGTGTCGATACACGCACTAGCCCGTCTTGCCGGCCTGAGTTCCTACTATCTGGTGCGGGCGTTTCACAAGCACGTAGGAATCCCGCCTCACAAGTACCAGGCGGTCGTGCGCATAAATCGGGCGAGAAAGCTGTTGACCTCTGGTGCCACAATTTCAGAAGCCGCGTACCGCGCTGGCTTTTGCGATCAGAGTCATTTGAATCGCTCGTTCAAAGGTGCGCTAGGCGTTACGCCCGGTGAATACATCGCCCGTTCAAAAAGAATCGCGAGCGACCGCACGTCATAGCGTGTTCACAAGTTCTCTGCCGATACGAACTGCCTCCCGGACAAACAGAACCACGTCTTCGCTGGTGGTGCGATGATTCGTGATTGAGACTCTGATGACGAACCGACCATTAAGATCCGTGTAGGACGGTGCGGCCAGGCCCGTTTCGTGCAGGCGATACAGCAGCTCCCGGTTCAGCTCGGAGATTTCGAGTTCGGTGAGCCCCGGCCAGACAAACTGAAAGCACACGATGTTTAGATTCGCAGCCAGCAGCCGCAACTGCGGCTGTTCTCTTACCAAATCGGCCATCATCCGTGCCTGTGCCACGTTCTGTTCAATCAGTCGAGCGTATTTCTTGAAGCCATGTTCCTTGATCGCAAGCCACGCTCCGAGCGCACGAAACGGGCGTGAACCCTCGACGCTGTAGTCGAGCAGCCTCATATTCGCCGACGCGATACCTCGAGTCTGTGGAGAGGTATAGCTGGCCGCAGTGGAGAAGGTCGCCTGGTGCCATTGTGGGTGTCGTGTGAGCATGCAACCGGTGCCTTGCGAGGCATGCATCCACTTATGCAAGTCGAACGCGACAGAGTCCGCTTTCTCAATGCCTGACACCAACGGCGCCAACGATGACGATAGCTTGAGGGGCGCACCAAACGCACCGTCCACGTGAAACCAAACGCCAAATTGGTTCGAGATCTTGGCCAATTCCTCCAAATCATCGAGGGCTCCGGTATTCGTCGTACCAGCGGCACCCACGACGCAGAGTGGCGTTCGGCCATTCTGCCGGTCTGCGGACAAACACGAGACGAGATCCGGAATGGACAAACGGAACTTTTCATCAACGGGAAGACGGCGAAGCGCGTCGCTTCCGAGCCCCAACACCGTAGCTGCCTTGGTGATGCTATAGTGCGCCTCGCTCGAGCAGTAGATCGTGAACGGTCGGGGCCACGCTTGCACACCTTGACGCACAATTGCCCCGCCGGTCGCTTGAGTCCGCGCGACGGCGAGACTCATAAGATTCGCCATGGAAGCGCCGCTGACGAGAAGGCCGGTCGCTTCGCAGGGATATCTAAGCTTTTGTTTGAACCAGCTCAGGACTTGCTGCTCGACGTAGACGGGCGATTGCTCGGTGCCGAACACATTGGCATTCAGAGCCGCCGTCAACATTTCGTGGATGATTGAGGAAGCGGTGCCAGCCCCGATGACCCAGCCCCAGGCTCGTGGATGAATGTTGGCGTAGGTGTAGGGGAGAACCAGCCGCCGGAAGTCTTCATAAGCAGCGAAGGCCCCTTCGGGATCCTCGGGAGGAGGAGGCTCGCGCAACTCAGCTTTTACGGAGTCTGGCACACCCCGCCAGACGGGGAGCTGACGTATGCCGCTCACGTGGTCGACGGCGTCGTCGAGCACCCTATGTGCAAACTGACGGAACTCCGACCAGTCCCCTGGGTCAAGAGTCTCTTCCTTACGCCGTTTTTGAAGCGTGTTCGGTTCCATATCTCGGCAAGATAGTCGTGGCGCGATCGAGCTGTCTTGGACTCGATTGCGCTGCCCCGTGCGTGCACCAGGCTGAGCTTCCCTGGTAAAGACCATTGACTCGCCAAGGATCCGCACAGCAATCGACAAAACGAAAGTTCATACGAGCCCTTCCGGCGGCCGCGATTCGCGCCCGAAAATCGCTAGTTGCATCGGTTTTTTGTATATTCAGCCCCATATTCCGTCGATTGGCCCATGGCTGAGCGATTGCCCGCACGAATTCCGCGTACAATCGACTCCATGGGGCTTGTCCCGCAAAGAGTCACAAAGGTGGTCCTGCCCTACCTGTGGTCCATCTTGTTTTGGATGAGTCTTGCCTCTGTGGCTGCGTGGGAGGATAAGTTCCTCATGTGGGAGAGGGGGATCCACATATCCTACTGGATCTCGCTCTTTCTCAACGGCGCGTTTGCACTGTCGGCGGCTCTGTTGACGCCTGCTACCTTCGCCATCGTCCACCGCTACCCGATCACCAAACCGATTCGGTTTCGTCGCGTAGCTGGCTATGTGCTCGGCAGCGTTGTTTACACCATCGTCTGCGCGGTCCTCCACTTTATTTTATTTCCGACTTGGAATTCTCCCGCTCAGCGCTTTGAACCTCGCTCGTTCCACGGACTGGTTGCGGTTACCTTTCACAACTTTGCCGGGCTAATCTGGGACTACACCATTATTGTCGCGGCCGCGCATGCGTACGAGTATTTTAAACGGGCGAGGGACCAGGAACTTGAGCGCGCGGAATTGCAGGAGGCGCTCGCCACGAGCGAGCTCGAGGCCCTGAAGAGTCAGCTTCATCCGCATTTCTTATTCAATACGCTCCAGGGGATCTCGGCGCTGATTGACACAGACACTGTGCGCGCCAAAAACATGGTCCTTAAGGTCTCGAGCCTGCTGCGCGCTGTTCTTCAGTATGGCACCTCCGATCTCATCACGCTCGATGAAGAATTGAAGTTCATCGAAGACTACCTTGCTCTTCAGAAAATGCGTCTGGAGAACCGGCTTGAACTAAGTTGGGGAATTCAGCCTGATACGCGCCAGTTGCTCGTGCCCCAACTGATCATGCAGCCTCTGGTGGAGAATGCGATTTTGCATGGCGTGGCCTGTTGTCGCGGCGGCGGATGGATAGAGATTATGTCGCGTCGGGTAGAGGATAACCTGCAAATCCAAATTCGCAACAGTGTTGGAGGGAGAGGGCGAGCAGGCATCGGAGTTGGTCTGCAGAATACGAAAGCCCGCTTGAAACACCTTTACGCGGATGAGGCGGCGTTCTCATTCGATCTCGGTAGCAACGGCTCGGCGATTGCCACCTTTACGTTACCGGCAATCGCTTCTCACGAAGGGCGCGGAGTGCCGGTTTCGAGTGCACAGGCCCGTTAGGAGGGACCAGGATGCGCGTGTTGATTGTTGATGACGAACCGCTTTCTCGAAGCGCCCTCAAGAACGCGGTGCGCGAGAGAAATGATGTGGAGGTCCTTGATTCGGCAGCCGATGCCGTTGAGGCCCTCGAAATGCTCGAAAGGAAACCCTACGATGTCCTGCTGCTGGACATTCATATGCCCGAACTGTCCGGAATGGAACTTGCCGATCGACTGAACAAACGAGTAGGGGCCATTCCTTCGATTGTGTTCGTCACTGCGCACCATGAGCACGCGGTCGCGGCCTTCGAAAGGCATGCAGTGGATTATGTCCTGAAGCCCTTCTCATCCGAGCGGATTCACGAGGCCCTGGACGTGGCCATCCGCCGAACCGAGAACGAGCGCGCTGCTCAACTGATCAGCGTCCTGCCACAGCTTGAAACGCTTTTATCGAAGTCCCCCAAAATTGCCATCAAGACGAAGGGACGAATTCTTTTTATCGACCCGATGGATGTGGTCATCGTAGAGGCCCAGGGCAACTATGTTTTGCTGCAGCGGCATTCTGGCTCGTACCTTCTGCGGGAATCGATTTCCACCATGGCTGAAAAACTAAAACCATACGGATTCATTAGAATTCATCGCTCCGTGATCGTGAACAGCTCCTACGTTGAAGAGATTCAGCCCTGGACGACGGGAGAGTATGCGCTGCGCATCAAGGGGGGAAAAGAATACACCGTCTCGCGTACCTACAAGAATAACTTGAGGTCCCTGGCCCACTACTGGGTTGGGACCGAGAGCTTCGTTGGAGAATAAGGGACGGTTTCCCGGGCATAGCGCGGGCCAGTAGCAAATCCCGAGGCACGGTGAAAACAGGGCCTTCTCCCGCAGATTTCCCTGGGGTCGCTCAGGTCCTGTGAGAACATCCAGGGTAGATTTTCGTCTGCAAGTTCTGTTAACACGCATTCTTTTCTTGACTTCTCGTCACATATCACGTCGCTCTGCTCCAAAGCTGCTCTAATTTACGCTCAGTTGCCTACTGTCGAGATCGACGCCTAGACAGGGCTTTTTTGGAGCCGGACTCCATTGCACGGCACAATCAAGTGGTTCAACAAATCCAAAGGCTATGGGTTCATTGGACGTGAGGATGAACCCGATGTGTTCATCCACTATTCCGGGATTGTGGCCGACGGATATCGAACGCTAGAACAAGGGGATCGCGTCTATTTTGAGATTGTTGAGGGGGCGAAGGGACCGCAGGCGGTTAACGTCGTGAAGCTTCCGGCGGATAGCTAAGCGTATGTGTAGGCTCTGCTGCGAAGGTCCCGGCGGTCGTTTCGTCCTGATGACAACGCTACGGCGCGCGTCCGCATTTCGCGAGGGCCAGCGCTCTCGGTTCAATCGACATGGACTCGCAATCTAGAATGGGCGCATTACTGCCGTCCGTGACATGCCTTGCCGAAGTTCAGAACGGGAGTCTCGACCAGTGGCACTAAGTAGTGTGGCCAGAAACTCTACACAAGACGGGTTGATCATTACAGCGCCTTTATAGGCGCGTTCCAATCTCCACGAGGGTTTCAGGCGTTACTCGAACGATCACTGTTGCTTCGTCCGGGACTCCGAGTGCTCGACGCAGGTTGCGGGTCCGGCAAGGCTACTTTCGTTTTGCTCGAAGCGCTTCAGCAAAACCATTTCGATTACAAGAAGGTCGATGCGTTCGACCTGACACCTGCGCAGCTAGATCGATTTCAGCGCGTAGTGGACGTCTTGGGCATCACTCGAGTGCGGCTTTGCCAAGCTGACGTCCTCGCTCTTGAAGCTCTGCCGTCATCCTGGACAGACTACGACCTGATTCTATCGGTTTCGATGCTCGAGTATCTTCCAAAAGAAGAGCTATCCCGCGCCTTGAGCGGCCTGCGCGCGAGACTGGCCCCGGGCGGCAACATGCTGGTGGTGATCACTCGAAGAACTCCGGAGGCAAAAGTTCTTATCGAGTGGTTATGGCATGCCGAGCGTTACAAGAAGAAGGAATTGTTGCTGGCTTTCAAGAAGGCAGGGTTCCGAGATCCTTCATTTTTGACGTTCCAGTGGCCTTATTTCTGGCTGAACCGCGCATCGTATGTTGTCGCAGCTTCGGGCTAGAGCATATAGGGAGCCATCTGGGCCGTGTGACAGGACCTCATTCGCAAGTTGGGAGCCGAATGATCCGTCCGCGCGCCTTGTAAGCTCGTAGGCTTTTGCTGACTGTTCATCACATATCTCTTTTATGCGGCCGAGATCCGGCCTAAATTCCCGTTCGTCGCTATTTACGTGTCTGGCCACATGGAGACCACTGTCTTCTGGGAGTTAGTCAATGTCCCGCGACGGACAACAAAGTGTAGCCTCTCTGACAACCAGTGTCAGGAATACATCGGAGCCTGACACAGCTGCTCCTGGTCTTCGCCCGAGTTTTACGGGTGCACGATTTGTCCGTTTTGGTGCGTTCCAGATAGACCTACAAAAGGATCTTGTAACCAAGAGCGGTTCCAGAATCAAGCTAACCGGGAAAAAGTACAGGGTTCTTGTGATGCTCCTGGAAAAAGCAGGTGAAATTGTCTCACGCGACGAAATCTACCGGGATCTTTGGCCAAACGACACAGTGCTGGACAAGAGTTTCAGCCTTACAACGATTATCAATAACTTGCGTAGGGTTCTCGAAGACTCTTCCTTCCGTCCAAATTACATCGAGACTATTCCCAGGAGAGGCTATGTATTTATCGCGCCCCTTGAAGTCTTGCATGACTCGGGGCCGCTCGCGGCCTCAGCTTCTTTGGCAAGCAGGAAATCTCTTTTTCTTTCTATCCCTCGCGTAGTCGGTCTCATTTTGATTGGAATTGTGTTGGGTGCCATGGCAGCTTGGATCTCAAATCACGTCAGGGCCGGCCTGACGCTGAACTACCCGAGACCACAATTCGTGGAGCGAAGAGGGATCAACTCCAGCGAGCTGCTAAGACCCTCACAGTTAAAAAACCTACACATTTCTGAATCTCACCAGCAGTTTCTTCAGAAACGCTCACCCTACGTTAGAGCGTGACAGTACGCCGAACATTCAGTCTAAAATGCGGAAATCCTGCGACGAAGTGCTTCAGTCCTCCATTCGTAAATCCATATTCGTTCGGGAAAGCCAGTGGTGCAAATACTTGAAAAATAGGCTTGATATACATCCATCTGATTGGTGTTTGACGTGCTGGCTAGTGGGCAACTCGCGGGCGGTTGCACGATCAGTTTTCCGCTGAGGTTGACGAGCCAAAGTGCCGAAATGTTTGGACGTCTGGGTTCCAACCCATGCCAAACGCGGCTGCCTGACTTAGGGCATCGCCAGCGAGTCTCTAATTCCGGAGCAGATGCTCGGGTAAGTCAGTTGGGGATCATTGTCAATCCGAGTAGCTGAAGAGAAGTGCGTTGTAGGCGTCAGGCGCGCTTGGTCAGGCGCGCAGATGACGCTTGCGTTGATGGAAAGGAGCATCCATGGCATCGCGTGCGAATGCGAATCGAGTATTGCTGATGGCGTCTGGGGTTGCCTTGTTCTTGCTGTCGCTTTCCGGAGCTTGGGCGCAAACCGGTACTGCCTCTCTGCGGGGGACAGTTACCGATAAAACCGGCGCGGCCATAGTTGCAGCAAAAGTCGTGGCCAGCAATCAAGCGTTGGGACTCAGTCGTGAGACGAGCACAGCAGCTACCGGGGAGTACGAGTTTCTTGCTTTGCCGCCGGGCACATACATCCTGACAGTTGAAATGACAAACTTCAGTAAGTATGAGCAAACGAATCTGCAGCTGCTTGTGAATACGCCAACGACGGTAAACGTGAGGTTGGAAGTGGGTACGAACGTTCAGACAGTCGAGGTATCCGCTCAGGCCGTTGCCCTGAACACGTCCGACGCCTCGCTTGGTGTCGCTTTCAGCGAAAACCAAGTTAAGGAACTCCCTTTAGAAGCAGGGAACGTTCCAGAATTGCTGTCCTTGCAATCAGGAGTAACCTACACGGGTAATCGCCCGGACATGGCTAAAGACACAGACACTCGCAATGGCGCTGTGAATGGGGCCCACAGCGACCAAAGCAACGTCACGCTGGACGGTGTGGACGTCAACACGGACACAAAAGGTTATGCGTTTCAGTCGGTTCTGCCGATCACCCAGGATTCTGTCCAGGAATTTCGCGTCACGACCAGCAACTACAACGCAGACGAAGGGCGCTCCTCGGGAGCTCAGGTTGCCCTGGTGACTAAGAGTGGTACCAACGACTTCCACGGCTCGCTGTTCGAGTTGCATCGCAACACCTTTACGAGCGCCAACGATTACTTCATAAAGCTCGCCCAGCTAGAAGGCGGCGTTCCCAACACACCGCCGAAGTTGATACGTAACATCTTTGGAGGATCTGTGGGCGGACCTCTTAAGAAAGACCGACTCTTCTTCTTTGCAAATTACCAGGGCGGACGCCAGCGCGAAGCGCAGAGCGTGGTGCGAGTGGTGCCGAGCGCGGCGCTGCAAGACGGAGTGATTACATATCAATGCCAGACGTTACCGGATGGCAGCTTGGACACTACGACCTGTCCGGGAATGACGGTCAATGGGTTGAGTGGTAGTCACACGATTCAGCCGGGCTATTATGCGCTGACTCCCGCGCAAATCAAAGCTATGGACCCACAGAACATCGGGGTCAGCCAAAGCGTCATGATTCCCTATTTTCAATCTTTCGCTAAGTTTGTTCCGAATGATAACTCTGTGGGCGACGGTGTGAACTTTGTAGGGTACCGGTTCAGCGGACCCGTAGCGATCGATACAAACTGGTATATCGCGCGCGCCGACTACAAAATTACTAACAACGGCAACCACACAGTTTTTTGGCGAGGTGCGCTGCGCAATGACACCAATGGGGGAGTTCCCTACTTGCCGGGTGGGCCGCCGGAACTCAGGACAGTGGACTATAGCAAAGGGTACTCTATTGGATACTCTGCGGTTCTCGGCTCGAATCTCGTCAATAACCTACGCTACGGCTATACGCGCCAGAGTTTTGGGCAGATCGGAAATCAGACAACACAAATGATCTTCTTCCGAGCCCTCAATGACAATGCAGGGCCAAACAACTCGGAACTGGCGGTCACGAATACCAACAAATTCCAGGTACCTGTGCACAACATCGTCGACGATATTTCCTGGGTAAAAGGGCGGCATACATTGCAGTTTGGCGGAAACCTGAGCTTCCTGCGCAATCCCCAGGCTAACGACCTTCACTCTTTTACTTCGGCATCCGACAATCCTTCGTGGCTAGATAAGGCGGCTATGGCGAATACGGGAGCTCCTGGGCACTTCGATCCAGCTTGTTCGACCACCAGCGGTGCTTGCAGCGGCGCAGCTTATCCGGCGGTGGACTCGGGTTTTGGTAACAATTACGACTATCCAATGGGCGCGCTGATTGGCATGATCACGCAAGTAAACGCTCACTACAATTTCACCCGTAACGGCAGCGCTTTAGCGGACGGAACGCCGGTTTCGCGGCGCTTCGCGGCGGACACCTGGGAGCTGTATGCGCAAGACGCGTGGAAGGCCAAACCGAACCTGACGATAACGTTCGGCCTTCGGTATCTGCTTGCATCGCCACCGTGGGAGACGAACGGACTACAAGTCGCTCCTAATGTGAGCTTGAGCGATTGGTTTTCAGGGCGGGCCGCAGGGATGCTTCAAGGAGTCCCTTCCAGCGCAGCCTCTCGCCTGAGCTTCAATTTGGCAGGCCCCGCCAACGGAAAACCCGGCTTTTACGACTGGGACAAGAAGGACTTTGGTCCCCGACTGGGTATCGCTTGGTCTCCTGGCGCGAAGGAGGGCTTGTGGAAGAGCCTGCTTGGAGGTCCTGGTAAGACCACTCTTCGTGCCGGTGCGGGAATTGTTTACGATCGTCTAGGGCCAGCGCTGCTTGCTACCTTTGATGCAAGCGGTTCGTTTGGAATGTCCACTGAATTGACGAACACCGGAGGAATCGAGACGCCTGCGATTGCCCTCGGGTAACCGGGCTAACTGGACTTGCCAACATTCCGACTCAGGACCTTGCCAATCCGACGCATATTTTGAAGGCCTCGGCCCCTCCAGGGACATTCCCGCAGACGTTTCCCAATGGCCTGAACGGCGACACCGGTTCCTATGCCGTTTATTGGGGAATGGATAAGAATCTCAAGACGCCCTATTCCTACACTTTCGATTTGTCGGTCGGGCGTGACTTGGGCCATAACTTGTCATTGGAGGTTGCATACGTGGGGCGGTTGTCCCACCGACTGTTGTCCCAGGAGGATGTAGCCTCACCCCTAGATTTGGTCGATCCCAAAACTAAGGTCGACTACTACACTGCAGTTACGGCGCTGGCCAAATTGTATAGGCAGGGGGTCCCCACAAGCTCCATTACACAGCAAATGATGGGGCCAACCGCACAGTATTGGTACGACATGCTTCAAAAACTGCCAGCGAGCAACGCTGGGCAATCTCTACCGCCCTCGTACAGCTTGTTCTGTAGCGGTGGAGGAACAACGGACGCGCTGCAGGCAGCCTACGATCTCTTCTCGTGCTTCTCGTTCAACGAGACGACAGCGCTGCAAGGACTGGACCAGGGATGGGGCTTGTTCGATCCGAACTCACTAGACGCCAACGGCAATCCGACCGTCAGCTACTATGCTGCCGGCGGTCCGTACAGCTTTGTCGACCCGCAGTTTGCCGCTCTATACGCTTGGCGCTCGATTGGGACCGCGGCCTACAACGCTATGCAGGTGAATTTCCGCAAACATATGAGCCATGGTCTGCAATTCGACTTCAACTACACCTATTCCAAGTCCTTTGACATTTCTTCCGATGCCTACCGTATAGCAGATGAAGGTGGCCTCGGAGGCCAAGTGATCAAGCCGTGGCAGCCCAAGGCGCTTCGAGCGGTTTCAGACTTCGACCTGACCCACCAATTCAATGCCAACTGGATTGGGGAACTGCCATTTGGCAGGGGTCGTTGGCTGGGGAGCAACGTCAACAAGGGAGTGGACGCGATTATAGGCGGTTGGCAGCTCTCGGGTCTAGCGCGGTGGACCAGTGGCTTCCCTATCGGTGTCGGTAACGGGGCGCAGTGGCCGACGAACTGGGAGCTGAATGGATTCGCGACCCAGATTGCGCCCGTAGCAACGGGCAAATTCAAAGGGACAGACAGCAGTGGAAAGGGTTACGTCAATCTTTTCGGAAACCCAACTACAGCGGCCAACGTGCTAAGTTCGGATTTCCGTCCTGACTTTCCCGGAGAGGTAGGCAACCGAAACAACTTGCGGGGCGACGGCTTTGCAGGATTGGATCTCGGACTAAGCAAGCGTTGGAAAATGCCATACAAGGAGTCCCACAGTTTGACGTTCCGTTGGGACGTTTTCAACGCGCTCAACCTGACTCGATTTGACGTACAGAGCCTGAATCTGTCCCTCACGAATTCGAGCAACTTCGGAAACTATACGGGATTGCTCACCAACCCGCGCGTAATGCAGTTCGGCTTGCGCTACGAATTCTAGTGAAGGCCGATCAACCCCGTGACCCTTTGACGGAGCGGGAATAGGCGTCTGACGAAGGTCAGTCTGCGAGCCCGGCGAGGGTCTCAGCGAGAATCGTCACTCCGCGTGCAATGTCTTCCCGAGCGGCGAATTCGTCGGGGCGGTGACTGTATCCGTTCCGGCAAGGAATAAACAACATGGCCATCGGGGCGATGCGTGAAATAAACAGCGAGTCATGATATGCGCGGCTGACCATGAGGATGAACGGTTGCTTGAGCTTTGTACAGGAATCGCACAGAGCCTCGATAATCTCAGGCGCGCATTCGGCCGGCGCATCCGCATTTAACAAGGTTTCCTCGATGGAGACTTGCCGCTTCGCCGCGATCGCTTCACGCGCGGCCCGCATACTTCGCAAGACGGCGTCGCGTCGTTCAAGGCTTGTGTCGCGGATATCGACACTCAGGTGAACTCGGCTCGGGATGCTATTGACGGCGCCGGGAAATACTTCGCAAATGCCCACCGTGGCTACGGTGTCAATTGTTCCGCTTGTTTTCGTCACATTTTCAATCGCAAGAATGAGTTCGGCTGCCGCGCATAAGGCGTCACTGCGGTCGGGCATTAACACTCCGCCCGCATGCCCGCCCGCACCTTCAACAGAGAGTCTCAGGCTGGCGGGAGCAGCGATGCTAGTCACGATCCCGAGGGGAACTCTTTGGCGCTCGAGCACGGGGCCCTGCTCGATGTGCATTTCCACAAACGCTTTGTAGTAACCGCGCGGCAGCTTTACTTCGTCGAGTTCTCCTTTGAACCCCGCCTTCTTGCGGATCTGTTCGAGCGACGCGCCATCGTTGTCGGCTAACATTCTCGCGGCACTGGGAGACAGACTTCCGGAGAGCAACCGACTGCCAAGGCAGCCGATGCCAAACCGCGTGGGCTCCTCCGAAGTAAAAACGAGCAATTCGATAGAGTGCTTCGGACGAAATCCGCCGCGACCAAGCGACCGTATCGCCTCAAGGCCTCCGAGCACACCGACAACGCCGTCAAATCTTCCTGCGTTAGGAATCGCATCAATGTGAGAACCCGTTCCCACGGCCGGAGCAATCGCATCGGAGCCGGTCCAACGGGCAAAGATGTTTCCGACAGGATCCTGCCGGACCACAAGCCCGGCCTGCTCGCATCGCGCGATCATCCACGCGCGTGCCTTGAGGTCTGTGGGCGTGAATACAATTCGAGTTACCGCCGGAGCTGGTGCATCGGAAATCAGCGCAAGTTCTTCAATCTCCCGGACCAGGCGATCTCGGTCAACGTCAAGATTCATCGTGGCGGGCTCGTTAGTGGATGCCGATTCCAGTCTTTGTAAATCAGGTACTTCGCCGGCGCTTTGCCGATTGCGCCAAACCATTGCGGGCACCACGGCCCCATCCAGATGTAGTCTCCGGCCTTTACCGGATACCAGCACTCACCAAGCCGGTAGATACCGCCACCCTCGAGCATCAGCAGACCGTGCTCCATGACGTGCATCTCCACCATGCTCAGCGAGGCCCCCGGCTGATACACCATGGTGTTGACCGCGAAATCAAATTGGGAGTCGTCGGGCAGTAAACATTTCACTTGCAGGCCGGGATCGTCATCGAGCGGGTGCGAACTTACGGCGTCTTCACTCGAAACCACCAAGCGTGGCGCGGAAACGCCATCAACCGCCACATAATGCTTTTCGATGACCGCCACTCGACTTTGTTGCCTTGCCACGGCTCGATGCGCTAGTCCCTGGCCCAAATACGCATAGCCGCGCGCGCCAAGTTCATGACCCTTCCCACCGGCTTCGAGGAGGAGCGCTCCTTCAAGGACATAAAGAAACCGCTGCGCAGCCGCCGGACCCAATTCGCCCTGAGCTTCAAACTCGACGGTGTATTCCGTGAACCGCGCGCCAACCGCCGGCCCGACGTGCACAATGGCCAAGGCATTTTTCATTCCCGGAAGGGTCGTGCGCACAAACGTGTCTGGAGTAAGCAGCAAATGATTGTGCTGATGCGCGCTGCGAGTTTGACCCAGGTTATACACGGTCGATCCTTGTCAGAAATTCCTCGGACCTGGCCAGCTGCTCGAGCAAATGCATACCACAACCGAGCGCGCTCGCGACGTCCACGGGATAAACCGATTCGGCTGGATCGTGGCTGATGCCCCCCGGCGTCCGCAAGAAAATCATCGCCGCCGGGACTTTCTCCGCAAGAATCATGGCGTCGTGCCCTGCCCCGCTGGCCATGCGATGAGGCTCACAGCCCGCTTTTCGAATGGCCTGCTCAACCTGATCCACCAGAAAACCGTCCATCGGGACGGCGCGGCGCGCCGAGAGCGTTCTCCAGGTAAGAGATAACCCGCGCTTCGCGGCGATATTCTCCGCCGTCCGAGTCAGTTCTTCCAGGGCCTCGGCGCGTGCGCTGTCCGAGGTGTGGCGAAGGTCTAATGTTGCGCGCGCCACTCCCGCAATTACATTTGTCGCGCCCGGCTTTGCATCGATAAATCCGACGGTCGCAACCAGACCCGGAATGCGTTGCGCGAGGCTTTCCACGGCCACGACCCACTCCGCTGCGCCCACGAGCGCATCCTGCCTTAGATGCATCGGGGTCGTTCCCGCATGATTCGCGTGACCGGAAAACGTAAACTCCAGGCGGTTCTGGCCGACGATCGCATCCACGGCCGCGAGTGGGCGGCCCAAATGGTCCAGAACCGGGCCTTGTTCAATGTGAAACTCAAGGTAACCCAAACTATCCCGGCGCAAGGCGGCTCGCGGAATTTCCGACGGCCGCAATCCAAACTCCTCAATCGCTTCCTCGACAGAAACGCCATTCTTGTCCCGGCAGCCCAAGAGCTCCGCATCTAGGCTGCCGACCACGGCCCGACTCCCGATAAACGGCGTACCAAATCGGACTCCTTCCTCCTCCGAGAATCCGATAACCTCGATCCCGAAGGGAAGCCGTCGTCCTTCGAGCGCCTCAAGCAGCGCGACCGCAAGGACGACTCCAAGAACGCCATCGTAGGCTCCCGCATTGGGAACGGTGTCGAGGTGCGATCCCAAGAGCAGTCGCGGGCCCGTAGTTTGGGCACTTGGATAGTATCCGCGCAAATTTCCTGCGGCATCGAGACTTACTTCGGCTCCCACGGCGTTCAGCCACTGGGTAATCTCCGCGTGGCAAGCGCGCATGGGGGGCGAGAGAAAAGTCCGGTGTACGCTAGCGCGGTCTTCACTGAAGCGCGCCAGCTTCTGGCATCGCGCCATAATTTCGCTTGCGAGATCTGCCGTGCTGGTCGCCTTCGGCACGTAAATTTCCATCCTTCTGCTGCCAAATGCGTTTCCGGCTTTAGGCCGAGCGGATGAGCTTCGCTGCCAACCAACCCATAAGAATTAGAGCGGCCAGGATTTCCCAACTATGCGTGTTTCCGTAAGTCGCTACCGGAAAATGATTGCTGATCATGAGAAAAACTACCGGGACGGCCATGAATGTATTGTGCTTGGAGCGCAGCTTGGCTTGTGCACCGAGCCTTGCATCAAGTTTCTGCCCTGTTGATGCGGCCGCGATCATCTTTCGCTGTGCCGGCAGAATCCTCATCCAGACGTTCAAGGTCATGATGGTACCGAACAACGCCCCCACGTGAAGGTACGCGGCGCGCGCGCTGAAGACGTGCAGCAATCCCCACGAGACCGCCGCGGTTAGGAGAAACGCAAACACGGCAAATGCCGCCTCCGATTTGCCGAGAAACAAACGAATTGCCATATCGTAGATCAGCCATCCACCCGCCAAAAACGCCAGGCTAATTGCAATCGCGCGTCCTTGAGAGATCTCTCGAACATCCGGATCGGTGAGCCCCGAGCTCAGATAATAGACGAGCAACAGCAAGATCATTCCACTCAGCCAGGTCGCCAGCGCTTCCCAGCGAAACCAGCGGATTTGCCCTGGGCTAACCCCAAGGGACTTCTGCTTTTCTACCGCGTAAAAGCCACCACTGTGCACCATCCAAACCGTTGATAGTTGCCCGTCCGCGGCGCGCTCTTCGGCTTTATGGAACTGGCCGTCCAGCCACGTGAAGTAGTACGTTTGCCCAACCCAGAGAATTCCGGCAAAAACGTGGAACCAGCGCACAGTTAGGTTTAGCCATTCGCGGATCGCCGAGCTCACGCGCTAACCTCCCGGTCAGGCCAAACCACTCGATCAGCTCCCTCGGTATGTCGTATATCCATGCGGGCTCAGCAGCAGCGGAATATGAAATTGCGACTCCCCTTCTTGTACTTGAAATGTGACCTCCACGACGGGATACAGTCCCTTGATCTTTTGCTCATGATGATAGCCCGCGGTATCGAAGCTCAAACGGTAGAGCCCGGCGCGAAGAGCATCGTTGCTCGGAAGCAACTGGGCGCAGCGGCCGTCAGCGTCGGTGCGCGCAGAACCCAGCGCGACCCAGCTGCCGGTGTTCTCCCTTCGTTCCAGGCGCACGGCTACGTCTCTCGCTGGCTGGCCTTGGGCGATATCCAGAACATGCGTGGAGATACGTTTCATGGAGTAAGCCATTTCCTCAGACGGATGCGAGCAATTTGCCGTTGTTGCTCGGCTGCTTCGTGGAGCTCGGCAGCGTCGTCGTTTTGCAAGCGCCGCCGGAGCATCTCAAGAATCTCCGGACCCGATTTTCCGGTCGCACACACAATAAAGATGTGATTGAACCGTTGCTCATAGGCGCGATTGCCTTCTTCCAAAGCAAGCTTAACCTCTTCGTCCGCCGCGCGTACCTTTTCTTGTTCTGTCCTTGACCACACTGCCGACCGCTGCGGGTTCGTCGCGGGTCCGTCGGACTCCCCGATCCGCGGATGAGCTCGAAACGCCTCCATCCAATCGGATTCGGGCAAATTCTTCCATGCTTCATCCGCAGCCGTCAGAAGAGCGGCTTCGTCCCGGACCGGTCTGCGCAGCGCCATTTCGCGTGCCCAGGCCTTCGACCCGCAGCAGGACAAGATTTCCCTCGCCGCATCTTCAAGAGGCAGAGCGTTCCAGCGCGCGAGGACGTCATTCATTCCTGCGTTCCACCCGAGCCGAGCGCTTCCAGAAATTCTGCCACCAGGTTTCCCGCCACTCGAGCGCGATACCTTGCCGTGGAACGGATGTCGTCGATCGGCCGGGTCTCCCTGGCTGCGGTTTGGCTGGCGGAGCGGACGAGAGCGGCATCGATCCGTTTGCCTTTTACGCTGGCCTCCGTCTCGACCAAACGAAGCGGGACCGGTGCCACGCTTCCCATCGCCAGGCGAATATCGTCAACCATGCCATTCCCAAGGCGGCCTAGTGCCGCGAGACATACTTTGGCGATCGCTTGCGCTTTGCGGGCGCCAACTTTACGCGCGTGCGCATAATACCCCGAAAATCGCCTCGGAAGGCACACGGAACGAATTAGCTCGTCGCGTGCGAGCTGGGTCTTCCGGTAATCGAGGTGAAAACTAGCGTACGGGACGCGGCGTTCCCCTCGCGCCGAAGCGAGTATCAACTCCGCGTCATAGACAAGCAAAGCTGGAAGGGAATCCGCCGCCGGCGAAGCATTCACGATGTTGCCGCCGATGGTCCCGCGATTCTGGTTCGCGATTCCGCCCGTCCAGCTTGCCGCTCTGGACAAGAGCGTAAACTCCCGGTTAACCGTGTCGTGGGTGCGGAGCTCCGTATAGGTGCATCCCGCGCCAATCTGAATCTCGCTCGGAAAAATTTCGATCCGCCGCAGCTCCGGAAGATTCCAGATACTGACCAGCTTTCGTTGAGGAAGCTTCCCGGCTGCATACTGCACCATCACATCCGTGCCGCCGGCAATGGGAAGCCACGTACCCGGCTCAGTGGCCAGAAGCGAAAGCACCGCTCGGTAGTCACCGGGTGCAGTGAGTTCATAATCGGCTGGATGAGCTCTCACGTCGATACTCCGCGGCGGGCGGCTTCCTCGACAGCCTCAATGATCTGCAGGTAACCAGTGCAGCGGCACAAATTGCCGGACAGTCCTTCGCTGATCTCTTCTGCGGTCGGCCGCGGTCTCTTGTGCAGCAGGTGACAAGCCGCAAGGATCATTCCTGGGGTGCAGATTCCGCATTGCGCGCCACCACAATCAAGAAAGGCTCGCTGCAGCGCCTGTGCGCCTCGCTCAGCCGAGACGCCCTCAATGGTAACGATGCTGGCGCCCTTCGCTTGAAGTATCGGGATGAGGCAGCTATTTACCAGCACCCCGTCCAGCAAGACGCTGCACGAGCCACACTCGCCTTCGCCGCAGCCTTCCTTGGCCCCCGTCAGACCGAGGTCGTGCCGCAACACGTCTAATAGGCGATCCATCGCGTACGCATGCACGGTAACGCGGTTTCCGTTAACCGTTAGCGTGATTTCGCTCTTGGCCGACTCGCGCGGAAGCTCGCTCATGGATTTTTCTGCGTCGGGGCCGCGCGCTCCGGACGCTCCTCGTGACGAGCCATGGCATCAAAAATGTCCTCTGGAAGCAGAGGAATCGCATCGAAGGAAACGCCCAGCGCATCTTGAACGGCATTGACGATTGCCGGCGCCGGGCCGTCCATGGGCAATTCACCGATTCCCTTTGCACCGAACGCGCCGTGAACATTGCCCAGCTCCTCGAAATACACACGAATGGGGGGCAGGTCGGCGGAAGTCGGCATGATGTAATTGGTCATCTGGCCGTTTTGCATCCGCCCATTCTCCCAAACGACTTTCTCGTAGAGCGCAAAGCCGAT
>Ga0126381_100001759_pt1 | contig 23161 bp, 16 predicted proteins | sample PanSoiMetPlot_28_FD_96465 | JGI IMG/M metagenome (GOLD analysis project Ga0126381, IMG submission 96465) | Tropical forest soil microbial communities from Panama - MetaG Plot_28 | ecosystem: Environmental > Terrestrial > Soil > Tropical forest > Bulk soil | place: Panama | collected 2016-02-17 | reverse complement strand
GAGCGCGACCATGGTCTTGCCGCCGCCCCGTTTGGCCGCCATCTCCGCGCGCGCGTGGTTTACCAGGATGCGGCGAATCATCTGGGAAGCCACCGCAAAGAACTGCTCCCGGTTTTGCCACTCTGCCAGCCGCTGGTCGATCAGCTTTAGATAGGCTTCGTGTACCAGGGCCGTGCTTTGCAACGTATGATCGGCCCGCTCCCTGCGGAGTTGCCGCGCCGCCACCTGCCGGAGCGTGTTGTAGACCAAAGGCATCAGCTCGTCCAGAGCTTCCCGGCGTCCGCCGCTCCACTCTATTAAGAGCGTGGTGATGTCCTTTTTCGTGCCCGACCCCATCGACCCTCGTCGGGCTATTCTACACAGAACGACCCTGATCCAGTGAGCCAGTATTGCGAGGATTCGAACGAATCTTTCGGCCAGAAGCGAGCAGGGGTCCAGAAAATGTTATATTAATCACTTTTTATTGCCTAGTTATCAGGCATTCACCCCTTATGCTTCAGAGCCCGGGATCCTACTTCTGGCCCCGTTCGGCTGCGCCTGCTGCCGCCCCACCGGCCCGCAGGCGCTGCACGGCCTGTAGCGTCTGTTGCCATTGCTTGGGGTGCCTCTTGGTCTCAAATGGCCGTTCCTGGTCGCTGTAAAAATTGAGCACATTCGCCCGCACCTTAGGATTCACCTGCGATGGATCGAGCTTCGCCAAGCGGATCGCGAGTTCGGAGTAGGCATTGTCTGCCAACCTGTATTCGCCCCCCTCGGTCGGTTTGCCGGTGTCGAAATCCCGATTGGGCAAGTCGAAGCCCGTCTTCACGCTCTCCGCCAGCAGTCGGCGATACGCCTCCACCGCGTCCACGACGCTCCGTTCGAAATCCGCCGTAGCCGCCGGAGGTGGAGGCTTGAAAGACGCCACTTTGAGCGGCCCCACCTTCGGAAGAACCCGCAGCACAACCACTAGCAGCCGCGTGCCGAATCCCGGCTCGTGCTCTCCCCATTCCTTATGGTATTTGGCGCGAGAAATGGCGTAGACGAATCGCTTCCTTGTCATCTTGGGATCGGCGCGTATCAATTCGTCTTTATGCGCCTTCCAGGCGGCTTGCGTCATTTCGGGAATGATTCCGGAAACCGTATATCGGTACATCCCTATCGCCAGGTCCTGCGATCGGAAAATGTCGTCCATCTCAAGGCCATAGGTATCCAGGAACGCGCGCTCCAGCACTGGCTTCGCCACTTCAAACCCGATGAAGTCGTGGTACGCGTCGGCAGCGTAGTTCCCGATCGCCACCTGCTGCACGTCGAAGCTGAACTCCACCCTCAGATGCGAGGTTCGGTCGTCGGCATAGGTCACGATCGGTCCGAATTTCTTCCGCAGCTTGGGATATTCCAACCCCACCGCCGGATTCACTCCGATCGCGTGCCCGTCGTTGTCCGCGGCGTAATGCGCCAAAGACCCGAGCGCGAATGAATACTCATTCAGGTCCTGTGCCTCCGCCAGCAGGTTCATCACGAAGTCGCCGCTGCGCACATAATGCGCCAGGTCTGTGAAAAACCTGCTCCCGAACGGGTAATAACCCATGTCCTGGATAATGCACCCACCGTAAGCATACGCGTGCGCCGCCCGCAGCTCGTCGTGCGTTGCGTTGGGAAAACGCTTGAGCAACAGCGGCCGTATGCCATCGGCCCAGGTACTGTCGATAATCGCCTCGTGCGTCAACACTGAGAGTGCACGCAGGTCGCGGCACGCCGCGAACGCAACCAGACACAGGATGACCCGCCTCACGCGCGTTGTGCGAGCAATCGCGCTGCCGCAAACGGGGTGGCGCCCCGCACCACCTCAAAAGGCGTGATGCGGGGCACAGTTGGTCGCCTAATCGGAAGCGAAGGTTGCCAGTTGCGCGTCCAATTCCGCCAGGGCCTTCGTAAGAAGCGCCTTGTAGCGTGGATTCTGCGCGGACTTCAAGTCCCGCTCCACCCGGATGCGGGAGAGAAGGATCGACTCCTTCTTGCGGATCAGTTCCAGCCTCTCGGGAGGCGGTGCGTTGGGAAGAACGGCGCCGTGGTGGTGATGCTCCTTGGCCGCGTCGATCTGCGCCTCGATCGACTTACTGGCCCAACCTCTGGCCATGTCTTTATTTTATCGATTTCACGGGTGAAAGAGCAAGATTCCAGACATTCCTATCTCGTACGATATTGACTGCACGCAGAATTCACCTCCTCGGCCCCGTTAACAAACCGTGAGCTTTGAGCTGCGAGATAAGGCCCCGCAGGTTTTGTCTCCGGCTCATTGCTCAAGGCTCAGAACTCTTTCCAACCGTCCCCCGCCACTTTCACCGTTTTGATATCCTCTAACAACACTCGCTTATGCAACGCAAAACACTCTTTATCACTTTGGTCCTGGCTGCTGCGGTTCCCGTCTCGCTGGTGGTCGCACAACAGCCCGTCGAGAAGATCGACCTCAACGCCATCCACAAGCTCAAGAACGCCGAAGGCATCGGTGCCGGCGGCGGTGGATTCGGGCGCGGTGGCGGCGGCCGCGGCGGCTCGCAAGTCATGACCACCATGTACTACCTCACCGACCGCTACGGTCCGCGCCTCACGAACTCTCCGCAGTTCCGCGCGGCCGGCGATTGGGCGGTAGGCCAGCTCAAAGAGTGGGGTTTGAGCAACGTCCATCTGGAAAAGTGGTCCACGGCGGGCGGCCGCGGCGGCGCCATTCCCGGCTGGCAAATGACCGGCTATAGCGGCGCTATGGTCGAACCTACTTATATGCCGATCATCGGCTACCCGCAGGCATGGACCGGCGGCACCAATGGCCCCATCACGGGCGAAGCCATGCTCGCGTCCATCCAGCTTCCGGCCGATCTGGAAAAGTGGCACGGCAAGCTGAAGGGCAAGATCGTTCTCACCGCCGATCCGCCCGAGCTCGCCTTTCCCGAAGAAGCACTCGGCCATCGCTATACGGATGCCGAGTTGGCCGCCATGGTCCCCGATATTCTGCCCACCGGCGGACGCGGAGGGCGCGGCGGACGCGCCAACAACCCGGCCTTCGCTGCCCTGATGAACATGACTCCCGAGGAGCGCCAGGCATTCAACGAAAAGCAGCGCAACTTCTGGAAGGATGAAGGCGTTCTGCTCACCATCGCGGCCAACGGGCGCGGCGAGAGCGGCACGGTCTTCGCCAGCAATGGCGGGGCCCGCACCGGCGATCCCACCAAGAACTTGCCCCAGATCGCCATCACCGCTGAAAACTACAACCGCATCGCGCGCCTGTTGCAGCACAATGTGCCTGTGAAGCTCGCCTTCGACATCAGGACGCAGTTCGACATGTCCAACACGGATTCGTTCAATGTGATCGCCGAAATTCCGGGCGCCACCAAGCCGGATGAACTGGTGATGGTCGGCGGCCATTTCGATTCGTGGCACATGGGGACCGGCGCCACTGACAACGCTGCCGGCAGCGCTGTCGCCATGGAAGTGATGCGCCTGCTGAAAACCTCCGGTCTCAAGATGGACCGCACGGTGCGCATGGCGCTGTGGGGCGGGGAAGAGGAAGGTCTCCTGGGTTCCGCGGCTTACGTGAAAGACCACTTCGCCGATCCGGCCGTCATGAAGCCCACCGCCGAGCACGACAAGTTCGCCGGCTACTTCAACGTCGATAACGGCACCGGCCGCATTCGGGGAATCTACCTGCAGCAGAACGAAATGTGCCGTCCGATCTTCGAACAGTGGTTCGCCGCGCTCAAGGATCTCACACCCGGTGTGATCACCATCCGCGATACCGGCGGCACCGACCACCAGTCATTCGATCGTGTCGGCCTTCCCGGCTTCCAGTTCATTCAGGACCCGATGGACTACGAAACCCGTACGCACCATTCCAACATGGACGTCTACGACCGCATCCAGCAAACCGATATGGAGCAGATGTCGGTAATCGAAGCCGCCTTCGTTTATCTCGCGGCTACCCGCGCCGACAAGCTGCCGCGCAAGGACCTTCCCGCGCCCCAGCCCGCCGGCGGCCGTGGCGCCCGCGGCGGCGGCAATTAGCCCGGGCTACTTCTTACCGCGGAGGCGCGCAGAACACGGAGACATTCGCGGAGGAAAACCCAAAAAAGGTCTCCGCGTTGTTCTGGGTTTCTCCGCGGTATTTCAGAGCATCCCTTTGAGACGAGCCGCTCCCTGCCGGAACACATCCGGCTGAGTGAGAAGGCTCAGCACGAGAAACGCTTCCGACTCGAAATCGTAGAAGAAACCCGGCTGTACCAGCACATCGTGCTCTTCCAGAAGGGTCAGAGCCCACTCTTCCTCGCTGCGCACCTTCGGCACCTGCACCGTCGCGTACCATCCGCCTTCCACCGTCAGAACGCCCGCCGCCGAGCCCGCCAGTGTCTGGCGCAGCCATGTCAGGTTGGCCGCCGTGCGCTCGCGAATCTGCCGCGCCACTTCTTCGCCCGCGCTCAGCAGCTTTGCCGCCGCATACTGCACCGGTGTGCCGACCGAAAGGAACGTGTCGGCAATCCACTCCAGTTTCCGCTTCGCCTGGTAGCGCAGCTCGATAGGCCCGCTCGCCACGATCCAGCCCAGCTTCATCTGCGGTAGCCCCGCAATCTTCGAAAGGCCGCTCATCGAGAACGCCATGCAGTCGTCCACCGAAACCAGCGAGTTCACGCGATCGCACGCCGGCTCCAGCGAGTAGTCCGCGAAGACCTCGTCCGAAATCAGCGCGATCTTCCGGTCCGATGCCAGCTTTATCAACGCATCCAATTCTCCCCGCTTCACGTAGGAGCCGGTGGGATTATTCGGATTTACCACGACGATGGCCTTCGTCCTCTCGGTCACGCTGCGCTCCAAGGCCTCCCGGTCGATCGACCATGAGCCGTGATACATCAGCGGGTACTGCCGCGCCTCGAGCGATTCCATCTTCGCCAGATATTCGAATAACGGATACGACGGCCGGGGTACCAGTATTTCATCGCCGGGGTCTGCCAACAGCTTGAAAAGGTAGGCGTAAGCTTCGCTCGTGCTGGCGGTTAACAGTACCCGGCCCGGTAGAATGCGCTGTCCCCGAGCTTCGTAGTAGTCGGTCACCGCCTTGCGTGCTTCCAGGACGCCGGCCGGTTCGGGATCGTATTCCAGAATCCGGGGATCTTCGAACGCCTGCGTGATCTCTTCCGGGTAGGACAGACCGGCGTGTGTCGGGTTCGACTCCGTCAGGTCCAGAATAGGCGTGCCCGACCTCCGTTTTCTTTCGATCAACTGCGTCAGCCGGTTGGGTTTAAGGTCCCACTGAAATCGGGCGGAAAACATTTCTCCTCTATTGAAACACGCGTTCACCAGCGCACAAACAGGCATCCTCGCGCTTGACAACACACCATTTGGAATTCTAAGTTGGAATTATGACTGACCAGTCAGTCAGTGAGCGGAAACGGCATGGCATCCTCGATGCCGCTCGCACCGTTTTTTCACGCCAGGGCTATGCCGGCGCGTCCGTCGAAGACGTAGCCGATCAGGCCGGAGTCGCCAAAGGTACGGTATATCTCTACTTCAAATCGAAGGAGGAACTGTATCTTGCAGCGTTGGTGCGCGATCTCGAAAACCTGGCCAACAAGGCCCGCTCCGAAATGGACCGGGTTGCCAGCCTCCGTGAGAAGATCCTCGCGTTTCTGCGCGTGCGGCTGGAATACTCTCGCGCCAACGAAGACTTTCTCCGCATCTACCTGGCTGAGTACGGCAGCATGTTTGTGAAAAGCTCCCTGCATGGCGAACTTTGCCGCCTTGCACGCGAGAACATGCGCCACGTCAAGCACGAAGTGGAGCAAGCCGCGCTGCGCCGCGAAATCCGGCCCATCGACGCCGGCCCCGTGACCGCCGCCATCACTTCCCTCGCGCGCGGGATGCTCGAAACGCGCCTTCTTGGCTGGAAAGAGTTCCAGGCTCCCCAGGAGGCCGAATTCGGTGTCGATCTGCTCTGGCGCGGCATTGGCCGGCCGGCCAAACCCTCTGCCCCTCAATCCAGACGCCGGGAGGCGCTGAAGAAATGAGAAATCGAAACAACCCGGCCCTCGCCGGATGGCCGCTCCTGCTCGCGATGCCACTCGCCGCTCAGACGCCGCCGGAGGCACAGCCGCAGCCGACGCGCGCCATCCAACAGCCGCTTTCCGGCCGCACCGGCCAACCCGGCGGTGTGGCCACGGTACAAACCCCGCAGCCGGGCGGCGGTGCGCAATCGGTCAATACCATCAACAGCACCGTGCAGGTGCAGGGCGCGTATCAGGGCAGTGTGCCTTCCGCCGCCAAGGCCGGCGCGCCGATCAATCTCTCGCTCGACGACGCTTTGCGCCGCGGCCTGGAAACCAACCTGGGTACGGTCGAATACACCCAGGCGGTTCGCCAAGCCAATGGTTTAACCAAGTCCGCGCGCAGCAGTCTGCTGCCGACGATCAGCACCGACGCTCTCGTCAACGAACAGCAGATCAACCTGGCCGCCTTGGGCTTCACTTCCATCAAGTTGCCCGTGGGAGCCGGCTTCAGCTTTCCAACCGTCATCGGCCCCTTCCACTACATGGATGCCCGCGCCGGCCTGGCGCAGACCCTGCTCGACTACACGCGCCTCCGCAACTATCGCGCCGCGCGGCAGAACGGAGAAGCCGTGCAGTTCGCGGCGCAGGACGCGCGCGATCTTGTCGTCCTCGCCGTCACCGGCGCATACCTTCAGGTGATCTCTTCCTACGCACGCGTCGATTCGTCGCGCGCCCAGGTGGAAACTGCCCGCGCCACCTATCAACAGGCTTTCGACCGCCACAACGCCGGACTCGCCGCCCGCATCGACGTGACGCGCAGCCAGGTCGAATTGCAGACCAATCAGCAGCGCCTTACCTCGGTGGAGAACGATCTCGCAAAGCAGAAGATCTCGCTCGGCCGCCTGATTGGCCTTCCGCCGGGCCAGGAATACTCTCTCACCGACGCGCTGCCTTACGCTCCGCTGTCCGACATCACGCTCGATCAGGCCCTGCAGCGTGCCGCCGCCACGCGCGCCGATCTGAAATCGGCGGAATCACAGGTGCGCGCTGCTGAAACCACCAAACGGGCCGCGGAAGCCGAGCGTTATCCCACAGTCGAGCTCGCCGGAGATTATGGCGTCATCGGCCCCACATTCGCCAACTCTCACGGCACATTCAGCGTTACCGGGACCGTGCGCTTCCCCGTTTTCCAGGGCGGCCGCGTGCAGGCCGATGTCGAACAGGCCGATGCCGCGCTCCAGCAGCGCCGCGCCGAGTATGAGGACCTGAAGGGGCGCATCGACGCCGACGTCCGTTCCGCCTTCCTCGATCTTACCTCCGCCGCCAGCCAGGTGTCGGTTGCCCAGAGCAATCGCGGGCTGGCGGCCGAAACGCTGGCGCAAGCGCGCGATCGCTTCACCGCGGGCGTGGCCGACACCGTGGAAGTGGTGCAAGCGCAGGAAGCGGTGGCGACCGCCGAGCAAGACTACATCGCCGCCCTGTTCGCGCACAACCTAGCCAAAGCCAGCTTGGCGCGCGCCATGGGCCAGGCCGACCGCAACATCAGACAATTTCTAGGGAGACCGTAAGCTGTGGCAGATCAACAGACCCCGAAGACCCCACCACCTGAACCCGTAGCTCAACCCGAACGCGCCCGCCGCGGCCACGGGGCTCTCATCGGCGCGCTCATCGTCGGCGTCATTCTCGCTGTTGGCGGATTCCTCTTCTGGCGATACTCCCAAACCTACGAGTCCACCGACGATGCCGAAGTGGATGGCCACCTGGTGGGCGTGAACTCGCGCATTCAAGGCACCGTGACCGGCGTCCACGCCGAGGAGAACCAGACCGTCAAAGCCGGTCAGTTGCTGGTGGAGATCGACCCGCGGGACTACCAGGTGGCAGCCACGCAAGGCAAGGCTGATCTCGCTCAAGCCGAAGCAGGTATACAAGCCGAGAATCCCAATGTTCCGATCACCGAGGTCACCAGCGAAACCACTATTTCCACGACCCAGGCCGACGTCGCCAACGCCACCGCTGCCGTAGCGGCGGCCGAAGGCGACCTGGCCGCGGCCGAAGGCAATCTGGGCGCAGCGCAGGCCAAGCTGCGCGAGGCGGAAGCCAATAATGCCAAAGCGCAGGCCGACGTCGGGCGGTACAAGGCGCTGGTCGATAAGGACGAGGTTGCGCGCGAGCAGTACGACACGGTTGTGGCCGCCGCCCAGGCGCAGGCCGCCACTGTCGATTCCGCCCGCGCTTCCGTCGACTCTGCGAGCGCTTCCGTGGCAGCTGCACGCAAAACGGTCGATCAGCGCCGCGCGCAGCTCGCCCAGGCGGAAAGCCGCCACTACCAGGCCCAAACCACCGCGCCGCGCCAGGTGGCCATCAGCCGCGCCACACTGAAATCGCGCCAGGCTTCCGCCGATGCCGCGCGTGCCCGCCTCGATCAAGCGCTGCTCAATCTCTCTTACACCAAGATCGCGAGCCCCGTAGACGGCGTGGTCAGCAAGCGCAGCGTGGAGATCGGCGCCACCGTGCAGCCGGGGCAGCAGCTCTTCACCATCGCGCAGATCGACGATCTCTGGGTCACCGCGAATTTTAAAGAGACGCAGCTCCGCCGCATGCACCCCGGCCAGCGCGTCACCATCTCAATCGATGCATACGATCAGAAGCTGAGCGGCTACATCGAGGCGATGCCCGGCGCCACCGGCGCCATCACCAGCCTCCTCCCGCCGGAAAACGCGACCGGCAATTACGTAAAAGTGGTGCAGCGCCTGCCCGTCCGCATCCGCTTCGACAACCATCAGCAAGGCCTCGAGCGCCTACGTCCCGGAATGTCGGTCGAGCCGAAGGTGTGGCTGCAATGAGAACAGCTTCGAGCTGCGTACCGCAAGCTACGAGCGCCGCGCCGGGAGGTTTCAGCTTTCGTAGCTCGCCGCTCGTGGCTCGAAGCTAACCCCATGTCGGAAGCCAACTGGAAGCCTGCATTCAACCCCTGGGCTGTCGCTCTTACGGTAACTCTGGCCACGTTTATGGAGGTGCTCGACACTTCCATCGCCAACGTTTCGCTACCGCATATCGCCGGCAGTCTGTCGGCTAGCGAGTCGGAAGCCACCTGGGTGCTCACCAGCTACCTGGTGTCCAATGCCATCGTCCTTCCCATGAGCGCGTGGATTTCGCGCTTGATCGGACGCAAGCGTTTCTACATGACCTGTGTGGCGCTCTTCACCGTCAGCAGCTTTTTGTGCGGGCTCGCTCCCAGCCTGGGCGTGCTGGTGCTGCTGCGCGTTCTACAGGGCGCCGGCGGCGGTGGCCTGCAGCCCAGCGAGCAAGCGATACTCGCCGATACCTTCCCACCCGCGAAACGCGGTATGGCGTTTGCGGTCTATGGCATGGCTGTGGTGGTGGCGCCCGCCATCGGGCCCACTCTCGGCGGATGGATCACGGACAACTTCAGTTGGCGCTGGATCTTTTATATCAACGTCCCGATTGGTCTGCTGTCGCTGTTCCTCACGAGCCGCGTGGTGGAAGATCCGCCGTATCTGAAGCGGGAAGTGGCCCGCGGCCGCGTGCGCGTCGATTATATAGGCCTGAGTCTGCTGGTGCTGGCCATCGGCTGCCTCCAGCTGGTCCTCGACAAGGGCCAGGAGAAAGACTGGTTCTCCACTACCTGGATCGCCGTCGCTTTTGCCGTATCTCTCTATGCGTTCCTGCTCTGGATCATCTGGGAATGGAACCATCCGGATCCCATCGTCGATCTGCACCTCTTCAAGAACCGTAATTTCTCCACAGCCATGTTCTTCACGCTCATCCTCGGTATGGTCCTGTTCAGCACCACCGTGGTGATTCCGCAGTTCTTGCAGCTTCTGCTCGGCTACTCGGCGGAGAAGTCGGGCGAAGCATTGGCCGGCGGCGGCATTGTGATGCTGCTGATGATGCCCATCGCCGGCGCTCTGGTCAACCGCATCGACCCGCGCCTCATGATGGCAGGCGGTTTCATTGGGACTGCCCTGGCTCTACGCTTTATGGCCACGCATCTCAGCTTGCAGATGGATTTCGGAACCGCCTTCTTGCTGCGCACCTTCCAGGCCGCCGGTCTGGCGTTTATCTTTCTGCCCAGCAACACTCTCGCCTATGTTGGCATTCCGCGCGAGAAGAACAACCAAGTCTCGGCCATGAACAGCTTCGTGCGCAACATCGGCGGCAGCGTGGGCATCGCCATGATCACGACGCTCGTCACACGCCAAGCCGCCAAGCACCAGAACTACATGGTGGAGCGCGCGACTCCCGGCAGCCCCGCCTTCCAGCAGATGGCCGGCGGCCTCGCGCGCACTCTCATGGAGCGCGGTGTGCCGCACCCAATGGCTCAGGCTTACGCCCGCATTGCCGGCCTCATCTCCGGCCAGGCCACGACCGTCGCCTATATCGACGTTATTTCCGTAATGGCGTTAGTCGTAGCCCTGCTCGCTCCCTTTGTCCTGATCATGCGCCGCCCGAAGCCAGGTGCGGCATCGCCGGCCGCCCATTAGTAAGCCACGGATTTACGGTTAGCGGGTGACGTCCATCTGGCCCTGGAGGCGCTCGTGGAGCGGTTGGCGCTGGAACCTGCACCCGGCCCCTCTGGCGGCCGACCGCGTCGCCTTAGACGACGGGGGTGAATGGCGCCGGTCAAAATACGGCAAGGCGCGGTCTGCTTTGACGAAGAGATGGCGATATGCTGGGGGGATGCCAACCCGTCGCGATCTGTTCACCATGGCTGCCGCGGGGTCTTTGAGCCGCGGTTTGGCCGCCGCGGCCGAAGCCAAGAAGCAAATCAAGATCACCGGGCTCGAGACCGACCTGCTGCGCGTTCCGGCGGCGCCCTATAGCGATGCCATTCACGACTTCGGAGGCGACGGCGGCGGCGTGGTGCTGCGGCTCAAAACCAATGCCGGTATTACGGGTTGGGCATACAGCAGCTTTGGAATGATCTCCGGAGGGCCCCGGGTGGTGCAGACCATCCTGGAGCACGAAATCAAGCCGGTGCTGATCGGACAAGATCCGGCGTTTCCCAAACGGATCCGGGCCGATCTCTGGCGAGCACTCGAGTATCAGGGCGTGCAGGGAGTGACGCAGTTTGCGATGTCGGCGGTGGACATCGCGGTGTGGGACATTCTCGGCAAATCGGCGGGAATGCCTGTATACAAGATGCTCGGTGCGGTGCGCGACCGCATGCCGGCCTACGCCATGTGCGGTTGGTATCGCGAAAACGATAAAGATCATTCCGCTTACAAGCGCACCATCAACGAGACGCTCGAGGCCGGCTACCGCGCGTTCAAGGTGAAGGTGGGAAAGTTCGGGCTCGACGACGATCTGGAGCGTATCGAGGTCGGGTTCAAAACTGCGGGCAAAGGTGTCCGCATCATGGTGGATGCCAACCAGGCGTTCAACCGGGTGGAAGCCCTGCGTCGCGGCCGCGCGTATCAGCAGCTCGGCTGCTTCTGGTATGAAGAGCCCCTCGTTCCTTACGATCACGAGGGCTACGCCGAGCTGGCTGCCGCGCTCGATATGCGGATTGCGTGCGGCGAAAACGAGTACAACAAGCACGCCTTCATTGACCTGCTGCTCAAGAAGGGCGCGGACGTGGTGCAGCCTGACAACCGGCGCGCGGGCGGCCCTACCGAGTGGATGGAGATCGCGGCCATCGCCGACGGATTCGGCATGGAGCTGGCAAGCCACGGCGGCGGGCCGGTGAATCTCAACATTCTGTGCGCGATACCCAATGCGATCTACATGGAATCAGGCGGCAAGGACAACCTGGTGAACGGCGAGGTGCTGGCGCCGGACGCGCCCGGCATGTCCAGCGAACCGGCCGCAGATTTCATCGCGAAGCACAAAATGGCTTGAGGCGGCACCGGATCTTGCACCGCGCAGACCGCTCGCTCACGCTCGGGGCACCGATCGGTCTTTCACGTTACCGCCAGCAGGCGGCTTTCGTAATATTATGGGTACACGCGTTCGAGAGGGCCATGCGAGGGACCGGTATCGCTATTGTCTGTCTGATGGTGCTGATCAGCACAACCGCGCGCCGGGCGACGCCGGCCCAGTTCCCCGATGCCGATCTGGAGCGTACCTTTACGCAGACCGTCCGCCCGTTTGTGACCACGTATTGCGCCGGATGCCACGGCGGAACCGCTCCGGCGGCGCAATTCGATCTCAAAGCCTACTCCAGCCTGTCCGCCGTGGTGCGTGACTACCCACGATGGAATCTCGTCTTGGAAAAACTGACCGCTGGGCAGATGCCGCCTAAGGGTATGAAGCAGCCGCCCGCTGAAGCCAAGCAGGCCGTCATGGATTGGGTGCAGGCCGTGCGCACGAACGAGGCCCATAAGAACGCGGGCGACCCCGGTCCGGTGCTGGCGCGGCGGCTGAGTAACGCGGAGTACGACTACACGATCCGCGATCTGACCGGAGTGGACCTGCATCCCGCGCGCGAATTCCCTGTGGATCCCGCGAACACGGCGGGCTTCGACAATTCCGGCGAATCTCTCGCCATGACTCCCGCCCTGCTCAAGAAGTATTTGCAGGCGGCGCGCGATGTGGCGGACCACATGGTACTCACGGCCGACGGGTTCGACTTCGCGCGCTACCCCATGCTGGTGGAGACCGATCGCGAGAAGTTCGCCATCCAGCGGATTGTTGGTTTTTACGAGCATCAGCCCGCCGACTTCGCTGACTACTTTCAGGCGGCCTGGCGTTTCAAGTACAGGGAAGCACTGGGCGAGCCCGCCGCCACGCTGGCGTCGGCGGCAGCGGAAGCGAAGGTAAGTCCGAAATATTTGCCGCTGGTCTGGCAATTGATCGAAGAGCCGCCGGAAGCCGCTCAGCGGGAAGTCGGACCCATTGCCAAGCTGCAAGCGATGTGGCGTGCTCTGCCGCCGCCCCCCGCGGATAGCGCGGCACTACACGATCAGTGCGCGGCCATGCGCGATTTCGTAGTGCGCATCCGCAAGGACACGGGAATGCAGTACAGCGCGCCGATCGTGGCCGGATTGCCGGCCGGCTCGCAGCCTCTGCTGAACTGGAAGCTGCGGCAGTTTGCCGCGCACCGGCGCGAGTCGGATCCCAAGGCCCTGCGCAACGATACCGATCCGCCTCTTGTGACGCCGCCCATTCCCAAATATCCTGGGCTGCACCGCGAAGCAGCGTACCGCTGGGCGGCCTTGATCGATAAATCGCGCGCCGAGGATCCCGACCTGGTGGTGCCGCACGCCGAGCGCGACCGCTACCAGGCGTCGTTCGCGCGGTTCGCTTCCGTTTTTCCCGATGCGTTTTACATCAAGGAGCGGGGGCGCTATTTCCCCGACGACTCGGAGGACAAGGGCCGCCTGCTGAGCGCGGGCTATCACAACACCATGGGCTACTTTCGCGATGACACGCCGCTCATGGAGTTGATCCTCGACGAAAAGGGCTGCGACGAGCTGAATCGGCTCTGGCAGGAGTTCGACTACGAGGCCGATTACACAGCCCGCACTTGGGTGCAGTATTTCTTCAACCAGAGCGGCGAGGTTCGCGGCAAGGGCGCGGAGTCCGGTTCGCCGCGCCCGGTGGACCGGGAGATAACGGACAACTCGGTGATTATGGAGATGCGCGATCTCTATCTCGCTAAAGCCGCTGCCGATCCCAACAACGATCCGGTCGCGCCTGAGGCCATTCGCGATCACTTCCAGCGGGTGAACGACACCATTGGCGCGGTAGAGCGCCTGCGGCGCGAGGCCGAACCGCACCACCTCGATGCGCTCTGCAGGTTCGCGGCGCGCGCGTGGCGGCGTCCGCTCACGCCGCCGGAGCACGACGACCTGCTCGCCTTTTATCGCTCGCTGCGGGAAAAGGGCGGGCTGTCGCACGAAGACGCTATGCGCGATTCGCTGGTGCGGGTGCTGATGTCGCCCAAGTTTTCTTACCGGGTCGATCTGGTGGAGGCTGCCGACGCCGCCCAGCCCACGCTACGGCGGGTCGCAGCCGTCGCCGCGCCAGTCACGGGTGTTCCGCTTACCAGCTACGCGTTGGCCAGCCGCCTGAGTTATTTTCTGTGGTCGAGCATGCCGGATGACGAGCTGTCGTCACTGGCGTCGTCCGGCGACTTACAGAAGCCGGAGGTCCTGGTGGCGCAGGCGCGGCGCATGCTGAAGGACGATCGCGCCCGCGCGCTAGCGGTGGAGTTCGGCGGCAACTGGCTCGACTTCCGCCGCTTCGAGGAGATCAACACCGTCGATCGCGAGCGCTTTCCGGCGTTCACCAACGAACTGCGCGAGGCGATGTTTGAGGAGCCGGTGCGCTTCCTCCTGGATGTCATGCGCAGCGATCGCTCGGTACTCGATCTGCTCTATGGCAACTACACTTTCGTCAATCCGGTGCTGGCGCGGTATTATGGGATGCCCGTTCCGTCCGGTCCGGCCGACCGGTGGGTGCGGGTGGACGATGCGGGGCAATATGGCCGCGGCGGCCTGCTGCCCATGGCGGTTTTCCTGACGGAGAACGCGCCCGGTCTGCGGACCAGCCCGGTGAAGCGCGGATATTGGGTGGTGAAGCGGGTGCTGGGCGAGGCGATTCCTCCGCCGCCGCCTACCGTGCCCGAATTGCCGGCGGACGAAGCGAAGATGGACCTGCCGCTGCGGCAACTCCTCGAAAAGCATCGTTCCAACCAGGTTTGCGCGTCGTGCCACGCGCGTTTCGATTCCTTCGGCCTGGCGTTTGAAGGGTACGGACCGGTGGGCGAGCGGCGCACGCAGGATCTGGCAGGACACCCGGTAGAGACGGAAGCCGTTTTTCCCAGCGGCGCTCAGGGCAACGGATTTGCAGGCGTTAAGGCTTACATACGGGAACACCGGCAGGCGGATTTCCTCGACAATCTCAGCCGCAAACTGCTGGCGTATTCTCTGGAACGTTCGCTGCTGCTTTCCGACGATCCGCTTGTCGAACGGATGGACCGCCTGCTGGCAGCCAACGGCAATCGTTTCTCGATGCTGGTGGAAACGATCGTCTCGAGTCCGCAATTCAGAAACAAGAGGAGCCCGGCCGCTCCGGAACCTTCCCCGGTGTTGAGAGGCGACCGCAAAGGTGGTGGATAAGATGCGCAATCGAACGAAGAGTTCAGCGGAAGGGGTGACGCGCCGCACCGTGCTGCGCGGCGCCGGCGTAACCATGGCCCTGCCGTGGCTCGGCTCACTTTCCGCGTTCGCCGAAAGTGCTGCGCCGGTTCTGCCCAAGCGCTTTGCCGTGCTGTTCATGGGCAACGGCGTGAATGAAGACCATTGGGGCTCCGGCGGTTCGGGCGCCGAGATGAAGCTCAGCAAAACGCTGGAGCCTCTGGAGCCGATCAAGCACAAGATCAACGTCATTCACGGACTTTTCCAGAAACGCGCCACCGGCCACGGAATTCATCCCGCGCAGACGGGGTGCCTGCTTTCCGGCTCCGAGATCCAGCGTGGAGCCATTATCCACGCCGGCGTCACGGTCGATCAGATGATCGCCAACCGGATCGGCCAGGACAGCCCGCAGTCCAGCATCGTGCTGGCTTGCGAGCAGCCGATGACCGGTTTCCACGAAACGAACTACTCGATGGCGTACAGCTCGCACATTTCGTGGCAGACGCCGGATTCGCCTGTTCCCAACGAAGTGTACCCCTCGCTTGCCTGGGATAACCTGTTCGAAAACCGCGGCAGCCTGCGCAACATGAGCATTCTCGACCGCGTGATAGATGACGCCAACGCGCTCACGCGCCGCATCAGCTCCGAAGATAAGATCAAGCTCGACGAGTATCTCGCCAGCGTGCGCGAAGTGGAGAAGCGCATCGACCCAAATCGGAAAAGCAAGGAAGCGGCCGCGGACCTCGCCAAGCAGCGTAACCGCCCCGTCTTTTCCATGGATCGCCCCGCGAACGGCCTGCCGGAGGATCTGCGCGAACACGCCCGGTTGATGTGCGATATCATCGCCATCGCTTTTCAGACGGACAAGACGCGCGTGGCGAGTCTGTTGCTGGCGCGCGACCTTTCCGCCATGTATTATCCGTTCCTGGAGGTTCGCGAGGGCCACCACGCGGCCTCGCACAACAATCTCTCCGACGGTTATGAGAGGATCTCGCGCTTCCACCTGAGCCAGCTCGCCTACCTAGCCACGAAGTTGGACAGCATGCCTGAGGGCAATGGCACGGTTCTGGACAACTGCTGCCTGATGTGGCTGTCGAATATGTGGATCGGCCGGAAGCACGACAACACGCGTTTGCCCTTGGTGCTTGCGGGAGGGCTGGGAGGCGCGCTCGAGACCGGCCGCACACTCGACTACGTCAATGCGGGCGACGACAACCGGAAACTGTGCAGCCTCTTCCTCTCGATCATGGACCGGATGGACGTGAAGCTCGATCGCTTCGGCGATGCCGATTCACGGCTGGCCCGGATGTAGTACGGGAGCAGGGAAGATCGTGGCCTAAAACGGCTACGGCGAGAAGCGGTACCCCACACCCCGCACCGTGTGAATGTGGCGCGGGTGTTGCGGGGTGTCTTCCAGCTTTTGGCGCAGCCAAGCCACGTGGACGTCGATCGTCCGGGACGAAACGCCGGGCTGATACTCCCAGACGGCTTCCAGCAGCTCTTCGCGCGACACCACCTTGCCTCGGCGGTCGATGAGGTAGTGCAGCAGGTCCAGCTCCTTCGCTGCGAGACTGATGGAGTTTCCGTTCTTCCGCACGTAGCCCCGTTCGAAGTCGATGTCCACCCCGTCGAACCGGTAGCGCGCCACGGGTGCCATGTGCTCCTTCTTCACCCGCCGCAGCAGCGCTTCGATGCGCGCCAGCAATTCGGCAGGCTCGAACGGCTTGCTGACGTAATCGTCCGCGCCCAGCTTCAGCCCCACCACCTTGTCGGTGAGCTGCGTCTTCGCGGTCAGCATCAGGATGGCGACGTCTTTGCCCTGCCGGCGCAACTCGCGGCAAACATCCAGGCCGCTCTTGCCGGGTAGCATCACATCCAGCAGCAGCAGATCGAACGGTGCGTTGGCCGCCATGACGAGTCCTGTCGGCCCGTCCGATGCCGTCTGCACTTCGTAGCCTTCGGCAGCCAGCAGATCGGCCAGCGTCATCGAAAGCCCTGGCTCATCCTCCACCAGCAAGATCCGCGAGCTCATGCACCGGTTCCCATCGCCGGAATGCGCAGAATGAATTCCGATCCCCGCCCGGAACCGCTCTCCACGGCGACCGTTCCACCATGCGCTTCCACAATCTTCTTCACCAGGCTCAATCCCAGGCCTGTTCCGTGAACTTGGTCTTCCAGCGCGCGGCGGCCGCGGAAAAAAGGGTCAAAGATGCTCCTCTGTTCTTCGGGTGGGATCCCCGGACCGCGGTCAGACACGCGAATCTCCACCATTCGTCCTTTTCTGCCGTTGACGGCGGAAGCCGTAATCCCGATCCAGCCGTGGCCGCCGGAAGCGTACTTGGCCGCATTGCTCACCAGGTTCTCCAGGGCCAGCCGCAGCGCCCGCGAGTCGCCGTAAATGGGCGGCAGGTCCGAAGCCAGCTTCCTCTCCACCGTGCAGTGCGCCGCCTCCACCACCGCGCTGCTCGCCTCGACCGTCTGGTCGATCATCTCGTCCACTTCGATAGGCTCCCGCTGCTGGATCAACTTCCCTGCTTTAGCGCCGGCGAACTGCAGCACCTGCTCCACGATGTCTTTCAGCCGTCCGCTCTCCTGCTGAATCAGCTTGCCGTACCGCTCCACCTGCGCGGGGTTCTCCGCCAGCTTGCCTTGCAGGTTGTAGCCCGCGGTATGAATCACGGTCAAAGGCGTTCGAAGCTCGTGCGAGATGCCGGCCACAAAATCCATTTGCAGCTCCGCTAGCCGCTGCGCGCGCCTGGTATACCGCACCCAGGCGGCGACCGTAGCCAGCATGAGTAACAGGACGCCGCCCGTAACTCCCAGGTTTCGGCGTCGTGTTTGCGCCACAACGGCTTCAAGCGACCCGGCCTTGTGGCGGACATACATCTCCCAGCGTCCGGAACCCTCCCCGGGGCCACCGCGCGCCTGCCGGAATTCCGGGCCGCGGCCAGGACGCCGCGCACCTGCCAGATCGAGGAGCGTGATAGAAGCGTCCGCCGTGCTCGCCAGATCGAGTCCCGCTTCCGACCGGTAGATCACCTCAGACGGATCGAACCGGTTCACGACCTCCACTTGATAATCGAGACCGCTTCCAGAACCGAGGTGGTGCTGCAGCGCTTCCGGCAGCAGCGTATCGCGCACATAGTCCGCGTTGATGTCGAAGAGCACCCAGCCGATCTGTCGCCGTGGGAAGCCCCCGGGCCCCCGCGGTCCGCCGAGACCTGGCAGCCCGCCTCCCAAGTCCGGCGGAAAGAGCGGCTCTTCGAACACTGTGCCCACCCCGGCGGAGCGCTCGCCGGACCCCGGTCCGCGGCCCGGCATTCTCTGCAACCGGTCTTCGAGCGGCTTCCACTCGGCGGGCCACTGAGCCGGGACAAACATCGCGTGGTCCATATCGAGCATGTGCAAGTCAATCGCATCGTCCGCGAGTGACGCCAGTGCAACGCGCCGGACGATCTGCCGGTGACGCGCGGTCCCTTTCCACTGATGGAATGCGGAGAGGATCTCCTGCTCCGCCGATTCCCTGTCGCGCGGCGAGAGCGGCATCAGCCCCATCGACGCCGCCGAGATCTCGGCATTGACATCGCGGCTCAACCGGTCGAGGCTCCCCTCCAGGCTCGCGTGCAACCGGTCGCGCAGCGCCGCGCTTACCTCCGCATTCCAGCGGAATTGCAGCGCGCCCAGCACGCCGCACAATATGACCAGCGTTCCTACGAAAAGCCCCGAAAGTGCGCTGCGCGCCCTGTTATACACAGCCGTCCCATATATTAAGATACGTTCCCGCAACGCGCGGCAAACCGTTAAGAACGTAAAGCTTTCCGCTTTTCGTCCGACTGGGAACCGGATCACAGTGTCTTAACGATTCTTTACTCGATAGGGCTAGTCACAAATCCGCGCGGATGGCGTCATTCGAGATATGAGAGCCTTTCCAATGCCCACGGTTTCTGGGCTCGATTACCATGGCGAATACCGTCCCGCCTCCCCCGCACTGGCCAAGGAGGGCGGCGACTTCTTCGATTTTGTACCCCTGGCTGGTTCCACGCTTGCGCTTTCGCTGGGCGAGCTCTCGGGCGCAGGCGCCGGCACGTCGGTGTTGATGTCGGGCCTGCAAGCTTCCCTGCGCGGCTTCGCCGAAAACGGTCCGCACCGCATCTCGACTACGGTTGAGGCCCTGAACCGCACCCTCTGTGATCTGTCACCCGACTATCTTTACGCACGGTTGTTCTACGCACGTCTCGACGCCTCCGCGCACGAGCTGACCTATGTGGGCGCGGGGCATGAGCCGGTGTTGCTCGTCCGGCGGCGTCCGGCGCGCATCCGCCGCTTGGAAAGCACCGGCGCCGTGATGGGCCTGACTCGGCGCTCCGCATACCATCAGCGATCTCTACCGGTCGAACCGGGCGATCTGCTGATTGCGTTCAGCGATGGCCTCTCCGATGCCCTGAGTCCCGCGGGTCGCGCCTTCACCGAGGCCGGCGTCCTCGAAGCGGTCTTGCAAACGCCCGACGCCGGCGCCACCGAACTGGCACGCGAAATCATGACCGCGGTGGACCGGTTCACCGGCCACGAAGCCCCGGCCGACGACCGAACGGTAGTCGTGGTGCGCGTCCGCGGCCCGCGCCCGGAAACGGTCTTCGAGCGCCACGCTGCCGAGCCGGTCTTCGCAGCAGCGTAGTGGGGCAGGGTGGCATGCTGCGGCAGGTTGTCAACCCGCCTGTTTGTGGCTCTGAGAAGGCGCTTGAGGAAGACGGGTAAACCAGCTGCCCCAGAGCGCTACGCCGGCACTTCGCGATTCACACCGAAGTGCTTTTGCAATACCAGGGCTACCGTGCCGCGCAATCGGGCCATGCCATCTTCGTGGACCGGAACCAGTTTGGGGGCGACGCCGCCGGCGAGGACCTGGTCCTGCACCTCCGCCTGGATCACCGGGCCGAAACGGTTCCACGCGCGCGTGAGATCGCCGATCACCACAATCTGCTCCGGATCGAGCCCGGCAACGATCATCCGCATGCCCCGGCCCAAATAGTGGGCCATGCTTTCCAGCGCGTGCGCCGCGCGGGTGTCGCCCTGGTCCGCCAACCGCAGCAGATCGAGAAAATTCAATCCGCCGGCACCGCTCGTGCCCGCGCCCGATTCGAAGTAATACCGCAGCGCCGCGCGGTTCGAGCCGAATACCTCCCAGCATCCGCGGCTTCCACAGCTGCACTGCGGCCCCTTCGGGTCGAGCGGCACGTGACCGAACTCGCCCGCCATGCCGCTGAAGCCGCGCACGACCTGGCTGTTCGCTAGCACACCGGTCCCCAAGCCTTCCGAGACCGTCACCACGACCATGTTGCGGCAGTCCATGTGATCGAACCACACGGCCGCCAGCACACAGGCGTTGGCAGCGTTCTCCAGCTCCACCTCGCAGCCGGTCGCCTTTTCCACCGGACCGCGGAGATCAAATTCCGGCCACGGCAGGTTGGGCGCGAACACGAGCCGCTCCGACCCGCGGTCGACGCGGCCCGGCACGCTGATCCCGATGCCTTCCACGATCTTCTTTCCGGCGCAGGAGCGCAGCAGCCGTTGCACGTGCCCCACGATCCCGTCGACGGCCGTCTTCGGGTTTGATGGTGTGGCCATGGCTTCCTGGGAGGCGAATTTGCCATTCACATCGGAGAGCGCCACCGTGATCTGCCCTGGCCGTATGTCGACGCCGATAATCACGCGCTCGTCGTTGAGCCGCAGAAAGGTTGGCCGGCGGCCGCGCGGCAGCCGGCCGGTGGGTCCTTCCAGCACCCACTGTTTCTCAATCAACTCCTCGACAATGAGCGAAATCGTGCTGCGCTGCAATCCGGAAACACGCGCGAGGTCGGCGCGCGAAATCGGCTGCTTGGTCCGAACCAGGTTCAGCACGACGCGCCGATTGATATCGCGCACGACTTCACTCGAGGCGACCTGGATGCCCGGTATGGTCTTCATTTCTATCAGCTTCGCCGCCTCCGGCGGCCTTCTGTAACAATATACGAAAATCGGCGGTGCATGAGGGTATCACCGAGCATCGACGTTGGCCCCGCCGGTTCGATACAATCGGCCCATGTTGCGCATTCGCGCATTGGCGTTAGCGGCCGTGTTCGCCGGCATGGGTTTCGCCGACGATCTGCCGCTGCTCGGGCTAGCCCACGTCGGAATCCGCGTCAGCGATCTTACCAAGGCGCGGGCTTTCTATGGCGGCCTCATCGGACTGGAGGAAGCGTTCACCACCACCAAGGACGACGGCAGCGTCTTCTGCGCGTATTTCAAAATCAACGACCACCAATTTATCGAAATCTTTCCCGGGCTCGGAGCGGACCAGGTTGTTCCCATGACGCACATCGCCATGTACACAGACACACTGGAGAACCTGCGCCAGGCGATGAGTGACCGCGGGCTAAAGCCCGGGCGCATCAATCAGGGCCCGCGCGACCACAACCTCAGCTTCACCATTCGCGATCTTCCCGGCCAGAACCTGACGTTTCTCGAGTTCGTCCAATACATGCCCGATTCCCTCCACACCAAAGCCGTCGGCCAGCACCTCGGCCCGCGCCGCATCTCGACCCACCTGGAGCACGCCGGCATCATCACCACCGACGTGGATGCTGCGTACAGGTTTTACACGGAGCGACTCGGCTTCCGCGAGACCTGGCGCCGCCCCAATCCGGATACCGGCAAGGTGGCGCTGATCCATCTGCGCATGCCCGGTCCCAGCGGCGACTATATCGAGCTTTCCAACCTCAGCGGTGCCGCGACCCTGGCGCGCAAGCGGGCCGGAACGGCCGCGCACTGTTCGATGGAGGTGCCAGACATCAAGAAGGCTTACCAGGAAACGCTCGATCGCGGCGAGACGAAGGACCGCCCGGAGCCGCGCTTCGGCCTCGACCAGCGCTGGCAGTTCAATCTGTTCGATCCGGATGGCACGCGGGTGGAATTCATGCAGCCCCGAGCGCAATGAGCCCGTCCGCCATCGCCGCGCCCGTCGAACGCCCGATCGCACCGGCGGCCGGCACGCGCAACGCGGCGGTGGATGCATACCGCGGCTTCGTGATGCTGCTGATGATGGCCGAGGTCTTGCAGTTGGCGCGCGTATCCGCCGCATATCCCGGCAGCGGATTCTGGCATTTTCTGGCGTGGAACCAGACGCACGTCGACTGGGCCGGCTGCTCGCTGCACGACACCATTCAGCCGGGCTTCTCGTTTCTGGTGGGCGTGGCGCTGCCGTATTCGATCGCGAGCCGCCTCGCGAAAGGCGCGACGTTTCGCGCGATGTTCGGCCATGCGCTTCGGCGGTCGCTTCTGCTAATCGCGCTGGGTATCTTTCTGCGCTCCCTGCACACCCCCCGGACCTACTTCACGTTTGAGGACACGCTCACGCAGATCGGTCTTGGCTACCCGTTTCTGTTCCTGCTCGGATTCCAGCCGCCTCGTCGGCAGTGGAACGCGCTCGCCGTCATTCTTGCGGGCTACTGGCTGGCGTGGGTGTTGTATCCCATAGGCACGCCACCGGACTGGGCGCACAATTTCACCGGATTCGCCGCCCATTGGAACAAGGATGCCAATCTGGGCAACGCGTTCGACCAGTGGTTCCTGAATCTCTTCCCACGGACCGCCCCATTTGTCGCCAATAGCGGCGGGTATCTGACGCTGAGCTTTATTCCCACGCTTGGCACGATGATCCTCGGGCTGGCTGCCGGGCGCTGGCTGCGCGCGAGCGCGCCGCACACTCCCATGAAGATCCTGCTCCGGGCGGGCGGCTGCGGCATTGCGTCGGGACTGGCGCTCCACTTCGCTGGTATCTGTCCAATCGTCAAACGGGTCTGGACGCCGAGTTGGGTGTTGTTCAGCGGCGGCGTCTGCTTCCTGTTCCTGGCGGCGTTCTGCTGGCTCATCGAAGTTCGCGGCTACCGGAAATGGGCGTTCCCATTGGTGGTGATCGGTATGAACTCGATCGCGGCATATGTGATTGCCGAAAGCTTGCGCGGCTTTATGCAGGACTCCCTGCGCATCCACCTGGGCCGGGCCCTGTTTCAG
>Ga0126381_100001756_pt1 | contig 23175 bp, 23 predicted proteins | sample PanSoiMetPlot_28_FD_96465 | JGI IMG/M metagenome (GOLD analysis project Ga0126381, IMG submission 96465) | Tropical forest soil microbial communities from Panama - MetaG Plot_28 | ecosystem: Environmental > Terrestrial > Soil > Tropical forest > Bulk soil | place: Panama | collected 2016-02-17 | reverse complement strand
TCACCACCACTTGGGGAAGCGCCGCAGGCGCGGCAGGAAGGGCCGCATCGCTGCGATTATTCGAATAGGCCAGCCAGGTAGCCGCGAGGGCAATGGCGACCGCCGCGATTGTTCCGGCAAAGAGCGAGCGTGAGGCGACGTGTTTCGTTGTCATTATTACTGTCCCCTGTCGAATATTCGGGCGATCAATCAGCTCGCCGATGTCGCTGGCCGCGTGCCCGATATCGACCTTGATTTCCGCCAGACAAGTACTTACCTCCCGGTAAGTGTGAAAACGCGATGCGTCAGGAGCGTCTGTGATGCGGCAGAAGACCTATTCCTGCGGCTTGGAAGCCGCGCTCGAGGTGATCGGCGGGAAATGGAAGGTGCTGATCCTCTGGGCCTTGCGCTCGGAGGCGCAGCGCTTCGGAGAATTGCGCCGTTTGGTGCAGGGGATCAGCGAGAAGATGCTGATTCAGCATCTCAAGGAGATGCAGGCCGATGACATCGTTAAGCGACGGGATTTCAAGGAAGTTCCGCCCCGCGTCGAGTATGAGCTTACGTCTTTCGGCCACTCGCTTCGGGCGGCGCTGGCTCCCGTGTGCGAGTGGGGCACACTCCATATGAAGCGCATCGAAGCGCGCAAGGAAGCCGCTGAGGCGAACCCGCGCCGGAAGGCGGCCGCATAAGGCGCGAGTTTCGAACGGCCTGGGGAAGATTTCGCCTCGGGCGCAACGAATAGCGCCGTTCGAGGCAGATGTTTCTCGACGCCGTTCGCGAGCTGTTTGCGGGTGGCTTAGCTAGCCGCTACCGCCCGCTGCCGCCTTTGGGGCGGGCTGGTCATTTGCTCCAGCCGCAACGCGGGGCAGCGATCGGACCTCTTCGAGTATGACCGTGTTGAGAATCTCCTCCATGCGTCGGAGAGCGCGGGCGATGGTCGCGCCGTCCATCACGCGATGGTCGTACATGATCCGGGCCGTCACGGCGCCATTTCTGTCAATCACGCCGTAGTTGAGCAGCGCTGTGAGCGGGGACAGCGGATGCAGCGACTCCGCATTGAGCGCCGAGTACACCGACACGCCGAACGTCCCAAAGACGTTGCCGCGCTGCCGGCCGATATTGAGGACGATCCACCACAACAGCCGCCGCAATGGTCGCGGTATCCGGGTGACGCGTTTCCAGCGCTGAAAGTCCTTCAGGTTCTCCAACGGGACGGTCGACGCATGTTCGAGCAACTCTGCGATCGCGCGTAACGGCTGGCTGGCCGGATCCTTCACGGAGATGGGACAGAGCGCCGGCTCGCCATGATAGTCGCGCTCGATCACGATGCTGGCTTTGCTGGTAGGATATTCGTAGAGGTGCGGCCACGGGATTTTCACATACGCTCGCCGCAATTCGGGAATCTCGTCCGCGACCAGGGCAAAAGCCTTGACGAATATGGCGGTCCAACTCGGCCGATCGTGGCAAGCGGCGCGCGCCGCGACCAGCGCGCCAACGGACATGTGCTTTTGTACAGGCACGGTCGGAGTCGCACGGGCAAAATAAAGCAAGTCGATCACCATCCGACGCTGAATCGAAAGCTTGATCCTGCGGCCGCGCATGGGCATCACGCTCCAAGACAAAAGAGGCAGCTATAGTGATAGCCCTCATGAAGCTCTGAACGAGGGAATCAGTCGCCAGGTGTGCGCCATGTAGTCCCGGTACTCGGCGCCAAAGCGCTCCACCATCATTTGCTCTTCCTGCCCAACCCTGAACGCATAAAGGAGACCGATTCCGATTAACCCGGCTGCCCCGGCAAACCAGTTCGGCAGTAGCATGAGTTGCGCGATGGCTAAAAGAAAAAAAGATGAATACATCGGATGCCGAATGCGCCGATAAATGCCGGTGGTGACGAGCCGATGGTCGTTGCGAATCTGCAATGAGATCGACCAATTTCTGCCAAGGTCCGCATGGCTGCGGAAAAACAATAGCAAGGCCCCGCACAAAATCACGACACCAAGGACGGCAATCGCAGGAATGAGTTGATGATCGAGCGGAGAGGGAAATCCGGTCAAAGCATAGATAAGCGGGACGACCCACAAGCCGACGAAGGCCAGAGCAAGCAGGCCGGACTCGCGCCAGCCGAATAGCGATTTTCTGATGCCCACTTTCTTCGCTCCTCGTTCGAACGGGTAGCGAATGATGTACCAGGCGACCAAGCCGGCGAACCAGGTGATTATGCAAACCGTTGAAGCGATCATAGCCTCATCTGCAGACGTTGCTCGCAGCGCTCTTCCGTGACGGCCATGCCGTTGCCCGATCTTCCGCGACGGCCATGCCGTTGCCCGACCTTTTTTCCAACTTATCGGAAATTGGATTGCGAAGAAAGGCAATGCCGTTGCGCTGAATGATCCACATCGAGTTTCGGCAATTCGCGGTACGATAATCCGAGCTCGTTTGTCACACGGATATATCCGGATGTACAATAAGCGACATCTCGGACCTTTACGGTTGCGTCAGTCTCGGTACAAAAGTAGCCGTATTGCACCAGTCCGGCTCGCAGGAGGGCTAACGTGAGAACCTTAGCGATCCTACCCGCATTGCTTGTTGGCGCGGCACTGGTGCTTTCGGCAACGCCGGCCGAGGCTTGGTGGCAGTTCGTTATGAAGGGCCCGAATGGAGAGCGGCAGATATCCCCTCATTTCGAGACCGAAAAGGAATGCAATAACGTTCTGAAGGTCGCGGAGGAGGAGTTGGCCAAGAAATATCCCGATCGTTATCCGCTGGTCGGAAGCTGCGAACAGTACCGCTGAGCTTGCCCGAAAATCGGATTGGGCGGCGCCGGGTGGACGCTGTTTTGTCGGAATTTGACTTTCCGGATTTGTCGGAATTTGACTTTCCGGATTTGTCGGAATTTAAACGTTGTGACTTTGTCGGAATTTGACTTTTCGGAAACTTTAGAAATTGTTTTCCTGTGACCTGTATCCTTTTTGCACTAGTCCGTGAACCGCGATCAGTTATTTTCGCGGTTGTTGGATCTCAGGAGTCGAATCCCATGAAACAGTTTCTCGCCGTCTCTTGTTTGTCGGTCTTGGCTCTGATCGTAATGGATTCGGGCCAGGTGGTTATGGGCCCGACAGGCTTGGCAATCATAAAGGGTGGGCAAGCGATGGCAGCCGATATGCCTGTCAAGGCGCCGCCCCCGGTTGCTGCCCCTGTCGGCAAGGGCAAGGCGCCGATTATCGGCAAAGGCAAGGGCAAGGCGCCCACGGTGGTCGCGAGGTACTAATTCTTCGCGGCTAGACTCATCTCTCCTTGGGAGACGGGGGCGGGGTGACGGCCAGAAGAAGGGGTAAGCGACTCCTCCTTCGGCCGTTACGCATTTTCGTGCGCGCTGTGGCTGTAGAGTTCAGGAGGAGCTCGTGAGGTACGGTTTGCCTCTGTTGTTCTGCGCGAGCTTGGCTGCCGCGGGTCTGCATGGCTTGCCGGCGCATGCTCAGATGATAGGCCAATTCGGCGCGAGCGGGGATGCCGCGGAGGCGCCGGTACCTTCTAATCAATACAGCCCCAGCAAACGGTTCTTCGTGGAATTTCGGGCGCGCAACGCAGCCAGCTATGGGCATATGTACGTCATGTATGGCGAGGTGAACCAGCGCCGTGAGGTCATCAGGAGTGAGATCGCAGGCTTTTTCCCGGCCGGGGACAGCCGGACCTGCGAGAATTGCAGCGTCTACAACTGGACGATCGGCCACGTGATTCCCGTGGCGTCCGAGATCGGCGCGAGCGACGGGGATCTCGAAGAGCAATACGTCCTCGCGCGCTATCGCGTCTGGGTTGATGCCGCCCAGTACAACGGGCTGGTCGCTTACATAAAGCAGCGAAAGGCTCAACAGGGGCTTTGGCACGCTTTTCTTAACAATTGCGTCACGTTCGGACGAGACGTTGCGGTGTTTTTGAATCTGAACGTTCCGCCGCTGATGCGAATCGCGCCTAGCATAGTGATGTATCCCGAGAGTGTCGTTGAATGGATCCGCGACGCCAATGGGGGCGAGAAGGACCAGGCACCGCTTAAGGACGCGCCGGGGGCCCTGCCGGCGGAGGTCGTGGCCAAGCTGCATGCCAAGCCTGCTGCACAGGTCGCGAATGCGAGCACGAAAACGACCGGGACGACCGCCAGCACTGCCGAAAAGCCTGCTGTTTCCAAGAAGCGACTTGCCAATAGACCCGAAGAAAGCAACGCATCTGCGATCCACTAGAGCGCAATCGCGTCTGATTGAATCGATTCCCATCCCAGGATTTCAGTCGAACATGATCTTTTGGGAAGTCCGGCTTTTCTTTTTCAAGGTCATGCTCTAAGCATCGCAGACTCGAGCTGCGAAATTGGCCGGGACGTTGTCGCGTCTGCGGCCGCGGCCACGGCATCCGAATCGGCCGCGTTGCATGACAGGGCGGGGAGGACTTGTGCCGTTTGGCGACGTCCGCAATCGCGATTTGCTATCGCGGTGGGTGGCACGAGGCGTCAGGCGCGGCGCGGCGCGCGTCGCTGGCGCGATGAGCAAACGTCGCCATCTGCACTGGTTTCGGCTGCTGCTGGCATGCACGTTATTGAGCTTCGCAACCGCTGCCCAGGATCAGGGCGCCGCCCAGAGTCGCCCAACGTCGCCCAGTCCGGCTGACGCCTGTCTTGGATTCGCGGCCGGGTTGTCGCTCGGCGCCCCTCTGCCTTTCACCAAGGCGAAGCTGCGCGCGGGCGGCGCCTTGAGGATCGTTGCTCTCGGGTCATCCTCGACTACAGGTTTTGGAGCTCTGGGGAAGGGCGCCGCGTTTCCCGATGTGATGAAAGATGAGCTGTTGCGGCTGCATTCCGGCGTCACGATCGAGCTGATCAACAGCGGCCGCATCATGGATGACCTCGGTGACAACATCTCTCGCATCGACCGCGATGTGCTGCGCTATAATCCCGATTTGCTTGTTTGGCAGATCGGAACCAATGACGTGGTCTGGCGCGGCATTGCCGACAATGCAAAGGAAATGCTCGCCAGTGCCGTCAAGCGGATCAAGGCTGTCAAGACGGACGTCATCCTGATGGACTTGCAATATGCGCCCCTGGTCACGCTGACGAGCCGCTATGAGCGCATGGAAACAATTATTGCGGAGGTTGCGGCCGAACAGCGCGTGGGCCACTTTCAACGCTTCCTCCTGATGAAGCGCGCAATCGACGCGGGGGTAACGGGGCTCGTTTGGTGGGACGGTCTGCATAATTCGGCCGAAGGCTATGCATGCGTCGGCGTCGCGCTCGCCCGCATGATCGATGCCGCAACCCGGCAATAGTACGCGGCCGTCGGTTACTGTTCTAAGGGCTCCGGTGCGAAAATTCGTTGGACGAAGCTTGAGAATCTGCGCGCGGATGAAGCGTTCCGATTGGAATCGATCTGTGCGGCCGTCGCATCGAGGGCGTTGATCCGCTGGAGGTGCAGCCGCGGGTCACGCCTCCAGCGATCTCAAGACCGCCAAGGCCATCGGCCTCGACATATCGCCGGCTTGCTCTCCGTGGCCGACGATTTGCTCGAATGAGCCGGCGCGAGGAATCCGATTCTTCCACGGCGCAGCGCTCCCCGAGCGCAAGCGCGCAGTAAATGAACTCACGCGGCGGGCGCGAACGTGACCGACACCGAGTCAAAAGCCGTAAACCTCAGAGCGAGCGCAAGATTTCCGCTTTGCCCCGGTTCCGCCTGTGCGACGACCCGTGGGTCTATGGATGATATGAACTCTTAGCTTCTGCCTTCATGGCCGAGCGGATACCTACCAGAGCCAGATTGAGCAGTTCACGCGCTCGTCCAGGCTCCCCCCCACAAAGCGCTCTGGCAGCTTCGATCGTGTAAGCGAAGGCGCGATTGGTACCGTCTTGCTCTGTTCGCTCTTCCCGGTCTTGCTGCTTTCGCCTTCTATTCTCTTCCAGGATATGGTTCGTTATTCGCAAGCTTTCCTGCATGTTGTGCACACTTGCGGCCCGTTCATGGTCTTCGTAATCCATGGTTTACCCCCTCACGCGAATACCATCATCCTCCGAAGCGTAATACATCGTAACTGCGGCCGGTATCGGGTGTTTGCCGTTGGGATTCAGCAAACCACCCGGCTCAACGTCATCGCCTTCGGGCGGTGCCGTCACGTCGTCAGCCGCCGCCGCGTTCGCAGTTCTTGGGATTGCCGCGTACAGGGACACCGCGCGCTGTGTTGTGCAGCACAGCAAAAACAGGCTGCCGATGTCCGAGTTGGGTCAAGAGCGCCTATAGTCACATTGAGCAAAACAGGTCCGCAAGCCCCCCGACAGCGACCGCAAACTTGGGTTTCGCCGGAGGAAAGTTGGGTTTCGCCGGAGGTCAGAGTCGGGCCATGACTAGATTCCTGCACTGCAGCAATAGGACCGCACTTGGTGTCGTCAGCCGGACAGGCTACCTTTTGCAGCCTGGCAAGACGCACCAAGGATGCTGCTGAAATGACTGAGGTCTCCAATCAAGGCGGGAAAAGGCGCGAACTCCTGATCACGGCGGGTCAGCTCGCGGCCATCCTCGCGGGAATTGCAGCTATCTTCCTTGCCGTTACAACCTCTCTCACCTTCGTCTCGAACGAATGCCAGCGCGGCACCCCCTTCATGCCTCAGTTGTTTGTCTGCTTCCAGGCAAGATAGCCCGGAGCCTGCGAGGCGCCTGTTGTAGCGCTTCGGCTGCTGCGCCCGCGCCACCACCGGCCACGCCGCTGCCGAGAAGAGGATGAAGCACCTTCTGCCAAACGGGCGATTTGCGTGACTTCGGAATGAGCCTGAGGTATTTAGCTACGTGCTGATTGTCAGTAAATCCTGCACTCAAATTCCCTGTGACGTGGAGAAAACGCCTATGTCGTCGTTTGCCGCACACATTCTGGTATCGACATTGCGCAGCCGCTTGCTGGCGGGCGGTGTTGTCGCGGGCTTTCTTGCGGTCACCCTTGTTCCGTCTATTTCTGTGGCCGGACCTGAGGATACCGTTCCTCAGCTTGGCCGAGGTGGCTGGGCCGCGAACTTCTGGGATTTTCAGCTCGACCCTCCGCAGGGTTCGGGTCACGGGCCTATGAAGACCGATCCCAAATATCCCTATACCAGCCAATGTCAAAACGGCGGTTGTGTTCCAGGTCTGGATTACCGGCCCCCGATCGTGGACACGAAGGATCCGATCCTGAAATCTTGGGCCGCAAAGGAGATGCAGGCAACCAACGAAGAGGTGCTGAGTGGCAAGATGTCGATTCCCTTTACCTCGCAATCGCGCTGCTGGCCCGGGGGCGTGCCTGGCCAGCTCCTTTTCCTCGAACCGATGTATTTCCTCCAGACGCCCAAGCAAGTCTGGATGGTATGGCAACGCGATCATCTCGTGCGCCGCATCTACCTCACCGACAAGCATTCGGAAAACCTGAAGCCGTCCTGGTTCGGCGATTCCATCGGGCATTACGAGGGCGGGGACACGCTCGTGGTCGATACGATCGGGCTCGCGGGCGGCCGGTTTCACTACATCGATTCGTTCCGCACGCCGCACAGCGACAAACTCCACGTCGTCGAGCGGTTCACGCTGAGCCAGGACGGCAGGACCTTGACCGCGATCGCAAGGGTGGAAGATCCCGACGCATTCAACGGGCCACTCACGCTTAAGCAGACCTGGCGCAGGAACGACGCGCCGATGCTGGAGATGGTTTGCGCAGAGGATTCCGGGGAGGATCACTTCAATGAGAATCTCCATCCGCTTCCGCAGGCCGACAAACCGGATTTCTGATTCGACGAGCCTTATCAACACGTGGAACAACTGCTACCGTTTTGGCGTTCCAGCCGGATGTCGCGCCGATTCACGATCGTCAGGGCGCCGTGCTCGCGGCACCGCTGCGCCCTGCCTCGGCTTGCTAGGTCCACGGTGATCCAATGCAGTGACGCGGGACGAGGGCTCCGCGCCGAACCGCCGCGCCAACAAGGGGCCGTCGTTCGAAACACTTCACAACATGGACACTGCGCGCGTAGTTACTGCGCGCGGAATTGATTGAGGAGTTCATGTGGAATCGCAACTGGCTTCACGGCTGCAATTGGCCCCGGCCCTGCCCAGCACGGTCCCAAATTCCGGCTGTATTATTCCGAATTCAAACCGGGCCACTCGCGGTCAGCACAGACTGAGGGGCTCCGGCACTGATCGAGTTGGGAGTTGTGCCGGAGCCCCCGCCCCGCGTGCAAACAGATTACCAGCAGAAGAACGCGCCGAAAACAAGAGGGGCGGTCGGGTAGTCAGGTAATCATGGTCAGTATGGAAATCGAGTCGCGCGATGGTGGCAGAGAAAAAGCCGCTTTTGCCCCGACGCGGACAAAGGTTGCCGCCTTAGGCTGGCTTCTCTCACCTTAGGGGCAGGCGGCAAGCGTCGATCCAGTCGAATGAGCCGTCTTGCTTGAGCTTTATGATCGGGCACGGCTCGTTTTCAGATCGCGTTCGACGGCGAGACGCCTGGGGTTTGGTCGTAGAGAATGACAGCTGGCCCGCACTGGGGCCGGATTGAGCCTTCCGCAGCTCCATTACGTCCCGCGTCATTTCAATGCAGGTCTTCCACTCGATGTAGCCCGGCGAGTATTCCCTTGGATGCACGCACTCTGCCTTGGCGAGTGCCGGATAATTTGCCCAGTTCTGGGTGATCTCATCGAGTGCCATTTTCTCTTGGCTCACGCAGCTGTCGTAGCCGCCGTGGATACCGGACCCCAAAACGAAGTTCGCTCGGCTTGTATTTTGCCAGCAGGTGTTTTCGACATCGATGCTTGGGGGACCATTATCCTTTGCCCATGCGACCGCACCGTAAAGCGTTATAGCAGCGGCGAAGACGCCTTTCACCGTGATTGACATGGCAATAGCTTCCTGTTTCAGGCATCGCGACGCGAGGCCGATGCGCGTAGTCGCAATTGTGCAGACGGGCCCGAAATAGTGCCGCCACTGATGCTCGTCGGTAGTGAGGTCCAGTTCCAACCCTCAGGCGCGAACCAGAGGCTCGGCACCAAAACGCGATCGCTGCCGCTCTATGGATCTAGATCAGTTAATCACCCAGATCCTGCTCACCTCGGCATATGACGCGCGCGCAACGACGAGGAATGGCAGTCGTATCCTAGTAGGCGTCGTTGGAAATGTGGGGTTAAACCATACCGGCTACACAATTCAGGTGGCTTGTGACAATTCAGCATCGCTCTCGTGCCTGCGAATCTCAGGCCTATTGAACTCAGAACTATCGATGAGGTCCTCCAGGATAGTCGTCGGACGGGACAACAGGCGCCGGTAATTGATCGATCTGATTGTCCGCCCGGCGGCTTGACGTTTCCTGTGTTTGGTCCATTTGGCTTTGAGCAAGCGCGTGGCCTACAGCAAATCACAGGACGTCTTAATGCGCATTCTCGAACCTGATCGCTTAAAGGAAAACAACCGCGCTTGGGCTGCCCGGATGATTTCTGAGGACCCCGACTTCTTTCGGCGGCTGGAACGGCAACACACGCCGCATTATCTCTGGATCGGTTGTTCCGATAGCCGGGTGCCAGCGAACACAATCGTCGATCTCGATCCCGGCGAGTTGTTCGTGCAGGCGCGATGGTCGCACGAACACTGGATCATTGCCGTCGCAAGGGGCGCCTCACATCCGCTCCACCGCGGCGGCCTTCATCTCCTTCTCGGGCTCCGAGATCTTGCGCGCGGCGTCGATGAGCTTCGGCAGGATTTCCTCGACGCGCTCGGCCACCAGGAGATTGACCTGCAGGCCGTCGCGGATGAATTGCAGCCGCTCCATGTGGTCAAGGAGCGCGCATAAAGGGTCCCAGAACTGATCGATGTTCGCGATCAGGATCGGCTTCTTGTGCCGCCCGAGCTGCGCCCAGGTCAACTGCTCGACCAGCTCCTCGAGCGTGCCGATCCCGCCCGGCAGCGCCACGAAGGCGTCGGCACGCTCGAACATGATGCGCTTGCGCTCGTGCAGGTCGCGGGTGACGATCCGCTCCTGCGCCCGCATCAGCAGGTGCTCGCGCTCGGTGAGAAAGTCCGGGATTATGCCGGTCACGTAGCCGCCATGATCGAGCGCTGATTCGGCAAGCGCCCCCATCAGGCCGCCCGAGCCGCCGCCATAGACCAGCCTGATCCGATGCTCGGCCAAAATGCGGCCGAATCGGCGCGCCGCCTCCACGAAAACCGGCTTGGTACCTGGCCCCGAACCGCAATAGACGCAAATCGAATTGATTCCACTCATTCGAGTGGATGTGGCGTTTGTCGGCCGGCCCGTCAAGGAAGCTGCCTTGTTTGCGCCGCAACACACGCTACGGTCGGGCCATCCACCCCGCCGCGCCCCCCGTCCTCCTGGGCGAGTGGCCCTCGTCCGAAAATGCTTTATATGAGAGCTTTGCGATGGCTCTCCTGCGCGAGGCCGTCTCGCCGGGCCCATAGTCGATGAGCGATATCTCCGTCCGATCCGTCCGTTCGCTTAAGCGCGAAGTCTCAAACGACCGCGGCCCGGCGCTCGTTCACACGCTCATCCATCTGTGGCCCTTCATCTGGCCCTCCCAACGCCCCGATTTGAAGCTGCGGGTCTGGATCGCGATGGCGCTGCTGCTCCTCGCCAAGATCGCCACCATTTCGGTGCCCTTCACCTTCAAATGGGCGACCGATGCGCTGACCGGGCAGGGGGCGGCCGCGCCCGGCGCGCCCGCGTCCTGGCTCGGCTGGGCGCTGGCGGCCCCCGTCCTGATGACGATTGCCTACGGCATCATGCGCATCCTGATGGCGGTGCTCACGCAGGCCCGCGACGGCCTTTTCGCCAAGGTCGCCATGAACGCGGTGCGCCGGCTTGCGTACCTCGTGTTCGAGCACATGCACCTGCTCTCGCTGCGCTTCCATCTCGAGCGCAAGACCGGAGGGCTCACGCGCGTGCTCGAGCGCGGGCGCAACGCCATCGAGACCATCGTGCGCATGGTGATCATGCAGCTCGTGCCGACCGCGATCGAGCTCTCCTTCATCGTGGTGGTGCTGCTCTATCAGTTCGACTGGCGCTACGTGGTGGTGATCCTCGCCACCGTTGCCTGCTACATGGTCTACACATATTTCGCGACCGAATGGCGGATCGGCATCCGCCGCAGCATGAACGACAGCGACACCGACGCCAACGTCAAGGCGATCGACTCGCTCTTGAACTACGAGACCGTCAAATACTTCGTGGCCGAGGAGCGGGAGGCCAGGCGCTACGACCGCTCCATGGCGCGCTACGAGGATGCGAGCGTGCGCTCCTACGTGTCGCTTGCGGTCCTCAACGCGGGGCAGGCCACGATCTTCACCATCGGGCTCTCCGCCTCCATGGTGCTGGCCGCCTGGGGCATCAAGGAGGGCACCCACACGATCGGCGATTTCATCCTGATCAACGCCATGATGATCCAGCTCTACCAGCCGCTCAACTTCATGGGCATGGTCTATCGCGAGATCAAGCAGGCCCTGATCGACATCGAGAACATGTTCGCGATCCTCTCGCGCAAGCCCGAGATCGAGGATCGCCCGGGCGCCGAGCCGCTGGATGTGCGGCGCGGCGCCATCCGGTTCGAGAACGTGTCGTTTTCCTACGAGCCGGCGCGCCAGATTCTCAAAGGTGTCACCTTCGAGGTGCCGGCCGGCCGCACCGTGGCGGTGGTCGGGCCCTCGGGCGCCGGCAAGTCCACCATCTCGCGGCTCCTCTTCCGCTTCTACGAGGTGACCGGCGGCAGGATCGAGATCGACGGGCAGGACATCCGCGACGTGACCCAGCTCTCGTTGCGCTCGGCGATCGGCATGGTCCCGCAGGACACCGTGCTGTTCAACGACACGATCCGCTACAACATCCGCTATGGCCGCTGGGAGGCGAGCGACGAGGAGGTCGAGGAGGCGGCGCGGCTCGCCCAGATCGACGGCTTCATCCGCATGGCGCCCAAGGGCTATGAAACCGAGGTGGGCGAGCGGGGCCTCAAGCTCTCCGGCGGCGAGAAGCAGCGGGTCGCGATCGCCCGCACCATCCTCAAGGCTCCGCCCATCCTGCTGCTCGACGAGGCCACCTCCGCCCTCGACAGCCATACCGAGAAGGAAATCCAGGACGCGCTCGACCGGGTCTCGAAGAACCGCACCACGCTCGTGATCGCGCACCGCCTCTCCACCATCATCCGCGCCGACGAAATCCTGGTGCTCGATCACGGCAGCATTGTCGAGCGCGGCACCCACCAGAAGCTGCTCGCCGCCGGCGGCCTTTATGCCAGCATGTGGAACCGCCAGCGCGAGGCGGAAGCCGCGCGCGAGAAGCTCGCCCGGATCGAGGAGGATGACGAGCTCACCGCCCCCAACCGCAATCCGCCGCCGGTCGAGGAGGGCGCGAGCGACGCCGACGAGCCGTCCGCGCCGCCGCCCGCGATCGTGCCGGCCGATGCGGCCGAGTAATTCGCATGATCCCGAAAAGTGGATGCCGGTTTCCCGCCTGCGCGAAGCCGCGGCAAGGCAAGTCAATGCAGGTCGGAAAAGACCATGCGCCTGCAAAATGCTGGAATTGGATGACGATTCGTAGAATCGTCGTCCAACTCTAGCGCAAGGGCGCGCAATGTCCGTTCTCGCCTCGATTCGCTCCCAGCTCGTGCCGGTGCATCGCGAAGGCTATCCGTTCGTGGGCGGCTTCGCGCTCGCGAGCCTGATCCTGTTCCTCATCTGGACGCCGCTGGGGTGGATCGGCACCGTGCTCACGATCTGGTGCGCCCTGTTCTTCCGCGATCCGGTGCGGGTCACCCCGGTGCGCGAGGGCATCGTGGTGGCGCCGGCAGACGGGCGGATCGCCCAGGTCGCCAATGCGGTTCCGCCGCCCGAGCTCGAGCTCGGCGCGCGGGCGCTGCCGCGGATCTCCATCTTCATGAGCGTGTTCAATTGTCACGTGAACCGAAGCCCGGTCGCCGGCCGAATCGAGACGATCGTCTATCGTCCGGGCGCCTTCTTCAGCGCCGATCTCGACAAGGCGAGCGAGGACAACGAGCGCAACGGTTTCGTGATAACGGCCGGGCCGGCGCGCATCGCGGTGGTGCAGATCGCGGGGCTGGTGGCGCGGCGGATCGTCTGCTTCGTGCGCAAGGGCGCAACCGTGGGCGCCGGCGAGCGCATCGGCATGATCCGCTTCGGCTCGCGGGTCGACGTCTATCTGCCGGAGGGCATGCGGCCGCTCGTTGCCGAAGGCCAGACCGCGGTCGCCGGCGAAACCGTCATCGCCGACCTGCGCGCAGCCGACCGCGAGCGCACCTTCCGGGTGAACTGAATTTGCCTTGTCCCGGGGGCAGGGCGGCACCGCGAGCGCGCCGAATTCCCTCGTTGGTTCAAATAGAAACGCCAAAGTCACCACGCCGGCGACGCGTTCTGGCAGGGTCCGCGGCAAAGCACTATAATCCTGTCCATGAACGCATCGCCCTTCGAGCCGCGCCGCCGCCCGTTGCTGCGCCGGCCGTTGCTGCGCCGCCCGCGCTTTCGCGCGATCCCGGTGCGCACCCTGGTCCCGAACATCATCACCCTGCTCGCGCTCTGCGCCGGATTGACCGCCATCAGGCTCGCGGTCGAGGACCGGCTCGAATGGGCGCTCGCCGCAATCGTGTTTGCGGCCGCGCTCGACGGCATCGACGGCCGCGTGGCGCGCATGCTCAAGGGCACCTCGCGCTTCGGGGCCGAGCTCGACAGCCTGGCGGATTTCGTCAATTTCGGCGTCGCGCCGGCGCTCATCCTCTATTTCTGGGGGCTCAACGAGCTCAAATCCGCGGGCTGGATCGCCGCCATGGTGTTTGCCATCTGCGCAGGGCTGCGGCTCGCGCGCTTCAATGTCATGATGGAGGATCCCGACCGGCCGGCCTGGGCCGGGGCCTATTTCGTGGGCATGCCGGCGCCAGCCGGCGCCATTACGGTTCTGCTGCCGATCTATGTGCAGTTCCTGGGCGTGCCGCATTTCGCCTTCGTGGCGCCGGTAACTCTTCTCTATACGCTCGCGATCGCCTTCCTGATGGTGTCGCGCCTGCCGGTCTTCTCCGGCAAACGGGTCGGCAAGCGGGTGGCGCCCGAGTTGGTTCTGCCGGTCTTCGTCTGCATCGTGCTGTTCTTCGCGCTCCTCATCGCCTACCCCTGGGTGGTGCTTGCGACCGGCACCGTCGTCTATCTCGCGGTGCTGCCGTTCGGCTGGCTCTCCTATCGCGAAACCAAGCGCAAGGCCGAGGCGCAGGAGAGCGGTAAGGCTGCGACCCCCGCTGCCCAGAGCGCGCCGGAGGCGCAAAGGCCGCAAGCCGAGGCCCCCGCAAGCGAGCCGCCGCTCGCCGCGCATCCTTCCACCGGCGAGCGACCTACCCGGCTGAATTGATCAGCTGCGACGGCGCGATATTTTCGTCCTCGGTGTCGTACGTTATCCTGCCGCAGGCAGGGGGTCGTTTGTGCAGCACCGACCAGCCGCATTGGAGGATCTCATGGCCAGGTTCACGATCCAGCCGCATGGTCGGCTGCAGGAATGGATTGCGGACGAGAAGGGCTATTTCCGCGCCGAAGGGCTCGACTACGAGTTCGGCCATGGGCTGTCGGCGGCGAGCGAGAAGAAGCTCGACCCCTCGGGCGCGGTTGCCGAAATCCGTTCGGGCGCGTTCGAGTCCTACCGGCAGGGCGGCGGCAACAAAGGCGTCAAGTCGGACATTTCCTGCGCCTGCCACTGGACCGTGAACCAAGCCTCCGCCCAGCACATCGGCACCATGTGGGGCAAATCCTATGTGGTGACCCCCGGCGGCATCATGGTCCCACCGGAATCCCCGATCCGCAAGCCGGAAGACCTCGCCGGCCAGGAGATCGCGGTCGGCTACCACTCCGGCAGCCACTTCACCACGATCCAGGCGCTCGAGCCGTTCCTGCCGCGCGATCAGATCAAGCTGAAATTCGTGGGCTCGATCTGGGCGCGGGTCGACGTCGGCATCGGCCGCGACGTGCCGGCCACCAGCGTCTGGGGCCTGACCTACCAGGTGCTCGAGCAATTGGGATTTCGCAAGATCGTCGACACCTCGTTCATGATCGCCTTCATGTTCCCGACCCATGTCGATGCGGAGGCGATCGAGAAATACATGAACGCCCTCAAGCGCGCGCAGATGGACCTCGACCTCGCGCCCGAAAAGTACAAGCGCTACTACCTCAACGAAATTCCGGAACGCTACCGCGCGATGGTCGATGTTCGCCGCTTCTCCCCCGGCGAGCGGATCGTATTCCTCCCCTATAGCGAGGCGACCTACACTACGACCCAGGACTGGCTGCGCGAGCGCGCCCTGTTCGACGACCAGCCGGCGCTGGACTACGCGGCAAATGTCGCTGCGTGAGACGCAGGTTCCTTATCTAGAGACGGCAGCGCGACAAACGGCCAGCTTTTGCGTCTATTGCTGCAATCTGTGATCGAGATCGACGATGTTGCCACTCAACGATCCGCTCTGGAAAAAGCTCGATGACGCGCATCGCGATCGCGTGATTCCGGAAGTGCTTGCCGGGCTCGCAGACGATTGGGACGACGAGACCGCCAATTCGCTGTTCTGGGACTGCCTCTGCCATCAGGAGACTTGCTACGGCGCCACCTATGCGGTGATCCCGCACCTGCTGGAAATCGCCGAGCCCGAGGAAAACCAGCACCAGCGGCTCGAGATCGCGTGTTTCCTGGGATTTGTCGTCCTCTGCGCGCTCGATCGGCGGCGACCTGCAGCCGATGCTCTCCAGGGGCTGCCCCGGACCGCGCAAGAGTGGGACCGGAAGCTCGATGTTTATCGATCGCTCCTGGGACATATCGAAGCTGCCCAGGGGTTCACCTCTGACTATGAAGAGACCGTAGAACGGCCCCGCTACTGCGAGATTCTTGCGAACGGGCCCGTGAAGGGCCGCGATCTGGAGAAAATCGAGTCCATCAGAGGCGATTTCTTCGCTGCGTTGCCGACCATTCGGGCCCTGTGCGAGCGCTCGCTGCTCGAAAATCTCGAAGACGAGCACGCCCCGCTGTATCTGCTGAGCGGCATCGCCGCCGCCGACGGTCTCCTCAGCCTTGCGTTTCTCCTCACCTGTGGGGCGGACGGTCGATTCAGATGCGGTTCGTGCGATTGGGAATACGAGTACCGCCTGTTTGAAGATCGAATGGCCATTTACGCGCACGAGAGCGAAGGCCATGAATCGACCGGCGCGGAGGACCGCGTGCGTATGGACTACAAAGACGGTGCGCCATCCAGAGCTGATGGCTTCATGGTGCCCGTGGGGAACGGCCAAGCTCTTGGCTTTGCGGTTCTCGCCCTGCTTGAGCTTGCGGACCGCGCGTCGAACCCAAGGCCGGCTCTGCTCCTGCGCAATTTTGTGGGGAGCTTGCTTTGCTGCAAATGCGGCAAGCAGGGACCGATCCAGGGGACTTGAACCTTCCGCGCGTCTCCTACCGCCCCGGCAGGGGATGACCCGGCATCAAATCATATGGATGCTTCCAGCCGGGCAGCGCCTTGATGCGGTCGAGCCAAGCCGCGATGTTCTTGTGCTGGGCGCTGATGTCGAAGCCGAACTCGTCGGGCGGATAGTAGAGGTAGCCGACCATCGAGATGTCCGCGATGGTGGGACGCTCGCCGAGGAGAAACTTTCCGCTTCCAAGCCGCTTGTCGAGGATCGCCAAGCTGCCGTCGAACCGGCCCTTGAGGAACGCCAGCGCCACGGGGTCGCCCGGCGGCCTGGCGATCCAGCGCAGGAACCGGTAGGGGCCGAGATAGCCGTTGACCTTCTGGTTGTCGAAAATGATCCAGCGCAGCGCTTCGAGCCGCTCGTCCTCGCCCTGCGGCAGGAACTTGCCGCTGCGCTCGGCGAGCCAGGTCAGGATCACGCCCGACTGGCTGAGTTTCTTGCCGCCATGGGCGAGCACCGGCGCCTCGCCCATCTCGTTGACGTTCTCACGATACGCCGGGGTGCGCTGTTCGCCCTTGACAAAGAAATCGACCCAGACCGGCTCCCAGTCGGCGCCGATCAGATTGAGCATCAGGGCGACTCGGTAGCAGTTCCCCGATTGGGCGAAGCAATAGAGCTGATATTCGGCCACGTGATTTCCTTTCCAAGCGCCTATTTCATTGTCGGGATGACGAACTCGGCCCCTTCCTTGACACCGGAAGGCCAGCGTGCGGTGACCGTCTTGGTCTTGGTGTAGAAGCGCACCGCATCGGGGCCATGCTGATTGAGGTCGCCGAAGCCCGAGCGCTTCCAGCCGCCGAACGTGTAGTAGGAGAGCGGCACCGGGATCGCGAAATTCACCCCCACCATGCCGACGTTCACCCGCGCGGTAAAGTCGCGCGCGGTGTCGCCGTCGCGAGTGAAGATCGCAACCCCATTACCGTAATCATGCTCGGAGGGAAGCCGCACCGCCTCTTCATAGTCCTTGGCACGCACCACGGAGAGGACCGGTCCGAAAATCTCCTCCCGGTAGATGCGCATCTGCGGCGTCACCTCGTCGAACAGGCAGCCGCCCATGAAGAAGCCGTTCTCGTAGCCCTGCAGGCGGAAGCTGCGCCCGTCGACCTTGAGCTTGGCGCCCTCCTTGATCCCGAGATCCACATAGCTCCTGACCTTGTCGAGATGCGCGCGGGTGACGAGCGGGCCGTAGTCGGCCTGGGGATCGCTCGAGGGACCGATCTTGAGGCTTTCGACCCGCGGGATGAGCTTGTCCATGAGCGCATCGGCGGTGCGCGCCCCGACCGGCACTGCAACCGACACCGCCATGCAGCGCTCGCCCCCCGAGCCGTAGCCTGCCCCGATCAACGCATCGACCGCCTGGTCGATATCGGCATCCGGCATCACGATCATGTGGTTCTTGGCGCCGCCGAAGCACTGCACCCGTTTTCCCTTGGCGCAGCCGGTCGCATAAATGTGCTCGGCGACCGCCGATGAGCCGACGAAGCCGATGGCGGCAATGCGCGGATCGGCAAGCAACGTATCGACCGCCTCGGCGTCGCCGTTGACCACGTTGAGCACGCCCGCCGGCAAGCCGGCCTCGATCAGCAATTGCGCGAGCCGCATCGGCACCGAGGGATCGCGCTCGGACGGCTTGAGGATGAACGCGTTCCCGCAGGCGAGCGCGGGCGCGAACTTCCACATCGGGATCATGGCCGGAAAGTTGAACGGCGTGATGCCGGCGACCACGCCCAGCGGCTGGCGCATGGAGAAGAGATCGATGCCGGGCCCGGCGCTGTCGCTGAACTCGCCCTTGAGCAGATGGGGAATGCCGCAGGCGAACTCCGCGACTTCGAGTCCCCGCTGGATGTCGCCGCGCGAATCGGCGAGCGTCTTGCCGTGCTCGCGCGAGAGGAGCGCGGCCAGCTGATCGAACTCCCGCTGCACCAGTTCGATGAACTTGAACATGACGCGGGCCCGGCGCTGCGGGTTGGTGGCGGCCCACCCTGGCTGCGCAGCCTGCGCAACCGCGATCGCGCGCTCGACCTCGCCGCGGTCCGCCAACGCGACCTTTGCCTGCACCTCGCCGGTATTGGGCTCGTAGACGTCGCCGCTGCGGCCGCTGTCGCCCGCGACCTCCTCGCCGCCGATGAAATGCCCGATCTGGCCCATCCTTGCCTCCTGTCCGCGTTCAGCCGACGCCGTTACCCCCCGGTAACCCTCCTTTAAGCGGGGAGGGGCTAGTTTGCCAGAGAGCGCCTCCCGGGGGCGGCGCCAAGTATTGCGTTCGGATCGCTTCCCATGGACATCGCGACGGGCCTCGGTCTCTTTGGCGGAGTCGTGGTGGTTTCCACGCTTATCCTCTTGGGCGGCGATTTCCGGATGTTCGTCTCCGATCACGCGATGATCGTGATCTTCGGCGGCTCCTTTTCGGCCACTCTCATCCGCTTTCCGCTCGTTTCGATCTTCCACGGCCTGCCGCTCGGCGCCAAGTTCGCCTTCACGATGCGGCGCATGACCCAGCGCGATCTCGTCGACGAGATCGCGCAGCTCGCCGAGGTCGCCCGCAAGCAGGGACCGGTCGGTCTCGAGAAGATCGAGATCGAGGATCCGTTCCTGGCCAAGGGCATCCGCTTCATCGCCGACGGTTACGACACCGCCTTCATCCGCGACAATCTCGAGCGCGACCGCGACAACTTCCTGACCCATCTCGACGAGGGCCAGAAAATCTATCGCGCCATCGGCGACTGCGCGCCGGCCTTCGGGATGGTCGGCACGCTGGTCGGCATGGTGCAGATGTTCGCCAACATGACCGACCCCTCCAAGCTCGGCCCGTTCATGGCGACCGCGCTGCTCGCCACGCTCTATGGCGCGGTGGTCGCCAACCTCCTGTGCCTGCCGATCGCCGACAAACTGCATCTCAAGCTCGTCGACGAGGAGATCAACCGCACCCTGATCATCGACGGCGTGCTCATGATCCGGGAAGCCAAGAGCCCGACCCTGGTGCGCGAGATGCTGCTCGCCTACCTGCCCGAGAACAAGCGCGAGGAGGCCGAGCCGGAGGCGGTCGCGGCATAACCTTTTCGTTAGGTCCCTAGGCGGTTGCGCCAGAGCAGCGCACGCTCCTTCTCCCCGCTTGCGGGGAGAAGGTTGGGATGAGGGGGCGTTTCCGCAAATTCGGAGTCGACGGGCGACGCTCAGGCTCGCGGAGAGTCCCCCCCCTCACCCCGACCCTCTCCCCGCAAGCGGGGAGAGGGGGAAGAAGCGCCGCCGTGCCACCCATTGATTGCCCTCCTCTTGCGGGGAGGTTGAAAGAAGCGACCCATGGCCAAGAAAAAAGCGGCGGCGCACGGCGGGGGGCACGGCTGGTTCGTCACCTTCGCGGACCTGATGGGGCTGCTCGTCAGCTTCTTCGTGATGCTGGTCGCCTTCTCCACGCAAGATCAGGCCAAGCTGCAGATCGTGGCGGGCTCGATGCGCGACGCTTTTGGCGTCCAGGATCGCGTGCGCTATTCGGGCGTGATCGAGATGCCGGGGCTGCCGACCAGGCCCAAACTCAAGAGCGCGGCCCCGATCGCACCGGAGGAAGCCTCCGCCGAGCCGACCCCCGACGAGCATGGCCGCCAGCACAATGCGGGCGCGAAATTCGATGCTGACGGCGCCTTCGCGCTGGCATCGGCCTCGCTGCGGCAGGCGCTGCAGGACCTGCCGGAACTTAACGAGCTCTCCAAGCACATCATGATCGAGCAGGCCATGGAGGGGCTCAATATCGAGATCGTCGACCAGGACGGCCGCTCCATGTTTGCCGAAGGCTCGAAGGAACCCTATGAGCGGACCCGCCGGCTGATCCAGGCGCTCGCCGCGCCGCTGCGCAACATGCCGTATCGTATCGCGATCGCGGGCCACACCTCCGCCCAGCGCATGCCCTTCGCCCCGGCCTACGGGCCCTGGGAGCTGTCTTCCGACCGGGCCAATGCGGTGCGCCGGATTCTCGAGGCGGAGGGCGTGCCAACCGCCCACATTTTCAGCGTGGTCGGAAAAGCCGATACCCAGCCGCTGTTTCCGGACGATCCCTCGATCGCGACCAATCGCCGCGTCACCATTACCTTGATGCGGGAGGCCCCGCCGGTTCCCCCGGACATCAAGCCGTAAAGGCCGGTCGTTGCAGAGCAGCCCTGTAAAAAATACTTCAGGGTCGGGCAGCATGCCCCCGCGGGGGATGCTATAAGACCGCCCCACATATATGCTGCGGTGCAGCATTTAGGCCCCCACGTCTCAGGCCCCACGTCTTAGGCCCCAAAAGTCCATGTCCCCTCCGGCCGCCGTTTCCCACCCGGCAGAGATCAACGGCCACGGTGCCACGCCCACACGAAGCGCCTTTCTGGCGCTGACCATCGGCAGCATCGGCGTCGTCTACGGCGATATCGGCACCAGCCCCCTCTATGCGCTGCGCGAGGCGGTATCGGCCTCGATCGGGGAGGGCGGGGCGATCACGCGCGACTCCGTCTTCGGGGTGCTTTCGCTCATCCTGTGGGCGCTCATCATCACCGTGACCCTGAAATACGTCGTGGTGCTGCTGCGAGCCGACAACAACGGCGAGGGCGGGACGCTCGCCCTGATGGCGCTCGCGCAGAGGGCGCTGCGGCGGGGCGCCAATGTAATCGCGCTCTGCGGCATCATCAGTGCGGCGCTGTTCTACGGCGACGCCATGATCACGCCGGCGCTCTCGGTCCTGTCTGCGGTCGAAGGCCTCAAGGTCGCCACTCCGGCGTTCGATCGCGACATTGTGGCGCTCACCGTCGTAATCCTGGTCGCGCTGTTTGCGGTCCAGTCGCGCGGCACCGCCAAGGTAGCGGCCTTCTTCGGACCGATCATGACGATCTGGTTCGTGGTCATCGCGATTCCGGGCGTGGCCTATGTGGCCTCCGATCCGGAGGTCCTGCTTGCCTTCAATCCGCTCTATGCCCTGAGCTTCCTGGCCCGGCACGGCACGGTCGGGCTTGTCACCCTGGGCGCGGTGTTCCTGGCGGTGACCGGTGCGGAAGCGCTCTACGCCGACCTCGGCCATTTTGGCCGCCGCCCGATCCAGACCGCTTGGCTCGCCCTTGTTCTCCCCTCGCTTGCGCTCAACTATCTCGGTCAGGGCGCGCTGGTCCTTTCCAATCCGGGCGCGCTCGAGAATCCGTTCTTCCTCCTCTATCCGGAATGGGCGCTGCTTCCGATGGTGGTGCTCGCCACCGTCGCCACCGTGATCGCCAGCCAGGCCGTCATTTCCGGCGCCTATTCGCTGAGCCAGCAGGCGATCCAGCTTGGCCTCCTGCCGCGGCTCGAGATCCGCCACACCTCCGAGGAGCATTACGGCCAGATCTATGTCCCGCGGGTGAACCTGCTCCTGCTCGTGGGCGTGCTGATGCTGGTCGGCCTGTTCCGCTCCTCGAGCGCGCTCGCCTCCGCCTACGGTATCGCGGTGAGCGGCACCATGGTGGTAACCGGCATCATGGCGATCGTCGTGGTGTGGCGGGTCTGGCACTGGTCGCTTCTGGGTGCCATGCTGCTGATGGTGCCTTTCGTGCTCATCGACCTGACCTTCCTTTCCGCCAACATGCTCAAGGTGGTCGACGGCGGCTGGGTGCCGCTTTTGCTCGGCGCTTGCGTGATGACGGTGATGTATACGTGGCGGCGCGGCACGCGCCTCCTCTACGAGAAGACCCGCCGCCAGGAGACGCCGCTGCCGGAACTCGTCGCGATGCTGGAACGCAAACCCCCGCAACGCGTGCGCGGCACCGCCGTCTTCCTGACCAGCGATCCAAACTATGCGCCGACCGCCCTCATGCACAGCCTCAAGCACTACAAGGTGCTGCACGAGAAGAATGTCATTCTGACCATCGAGACCGCCAGCACGCCGCGCGTCGATCCGGCCGAGCGGGTGCGCATCGAGCCGGTGAGCGATACCTTCACGCGCCTGCGGCTCAAGTTCGGCTTCATGGAAACGCCCAATGTGCCGCGCGCGCTGGCGATCGCCCGCAAGCTCGGCTGGAGCTTCGACATCATGTCGACCTCCTTCTTCCTGTCGCGCCGCGCGCTCAAGCCCGCCGCCCATTCCGGCATGCCGCGTTGGCAGGACCGGCTGTTCATCCTGCTGACCCGCTTCGCCAACGATGCCACCGACTATTTCCAGATCCCGACCGACCGGGTCGTGGAGGTCGGCACGCAGGTGACCATTTGAGCTTGCGGGTGTAAGCTTCGTTGAGAGTACACAGGCGCTTAACTCAGTATGAAGTCGGCGCTGCACGGGACTCCCTCCCCCCATAGCCCGTCGAAGACGGGCGTGAACACCCTGGTGGTGGGGGAGGGTTGGGGAGGGGGGTCGTAGTTGGTTTGTGTGGCGCGTCTACCCGCACCAACGCTGACCCCCAACCCAACCCCTCCCCACAAGGGGGAGGGGAGCCACCCGTGGCGCTGCCTTCGCTCTAACGCGATGCCCAATGTGCGGGTGCGAGTAGCGTAAGGAGAACGGTATGGCGGATGATCCCCGTGTGCAAAATCTGACCCCCGAGGACGTGGCTCGCGGGATCGAGAGCGGCCGCATGTTGCTGGTGGACGTGCGCGAGCCCACGGAGGTCGCGGTGGAGGCCTACCCGGACGCGGTGGTGGTGCCGCTGTCGAGTTTTGATCCGGCCGAGATCCCGGACCCGCAGGGCAAGCGGGTCGTGTTCGCCTGCCGCTCCGGGAACCGCTC
>Ga0126381_100001755_pt1 | contig 23188 bp, 20 predicted proteins | sample PanSoiMetPlot_28_FD_96465 | JGI IMG/M metagenome (GOLD analysis project Ga0126381, IMG submission 96465) | Tropical forest soil microbial communities from Panama - MetaG Plot_28 | ecosystem: Environmental > Terrestrial > Soil > Tropical forest > Bulk soil | place: Panama | collected 2016-02-17 | reverse complement strand
ATCAGGTCGAGATCGTGCATGGGATCGCGCCGGTGGCGCCGATTGCGGTCGAGCGGCAGAAGCTCAACAGCGGCGCGGCGCCGCTGGCGCGGCCGGGCGAGCTCATGCGGCTCCCCAAGGAGCCCGCGCACGTCAAGCGGATCGGGCATGCGGTGCTGACCACGCCGCGCATCAAGGAGACCGTGGCCTGGTTCCGCGAGATTCTCGGGCTCGTGTGCTCGGATGACGTCTACGCCGGCGAGAAGGACAATCTGATCGGATCATTCAACCGCTGCGACCGCGGCGACACCTATGTGGATCACCACGTCTTCTTCTGCCTCAAGGGCGACAAGACCGGGCTCAATCATCTCTCGTTCGAGGTCTCCGACATGGACGATGTCTTCATGGGCCACGAGTATCTCAAGGGCTTCGGGAAATACGAGCACATGTGGGGGATCGGGCGGCATCTGCTGGGCAGCCAGGTCTACGACTATTGGGCCGACCCCTGGGGGCGCGTGCACGAGCATTGGGCCGATTCCGACCGGCTCAACCTCGCCAATGGCTCGAACCTGGTGCCGGCCGAGCAGGCACTTGTGTCGCAATGGGGCGAGCGGCCGCCCGCGAAGTTCCGGGGGCATGCAAGCGTGTGAGAAGCCGACGTAGGGGCGACCCATAGCCCGTCGAAGACGGGCGTAAACGCCCTGGTGGTGGTCGCCCACGGGCGGGCACAAGGCCCGCCCCTACACGTCTCAGTCACATCAACTAAACAAATCGGTCTTGAACCCTGCCCGCCGGATCACGCCGTCGCGCGCCTCTTGCACCAGGCGCACCACGCGCGCCGTGTCGACGCCCACCAGCGCGCCGCGCCATTTCCTCGGCTTTCCGGCGATGAACACGGTCTCGACATTCATCGGGTTCATGAGATTGACCACGGCGCCCGGCACGTTGTTGAGCGGCCACACATTAAGGCGGTCGGCGCGCAGCAGCACGATGTCAGCGTCCTTGCCGGGGGTGAGCGTGCCGACCTTGTGATCGAGCAGCGCGCAGCGCGCGCCTTCGATGGTGGCGAATTCCAGCACCTCGCGGCAGGTCAGCAGCGGCGGCAGGTTCTGGCCGCCGTTGCGGGCGCGCTGCAGGACGTTGAGGCGCTGCAGCGTGAAGGCCGCGCGCATGACCGTGAACGGGTCCTGGGCCATGGTCACGTCGACATCGGAGGAGAGCGACGGCCGGAGGCCGTGATCGAGCGCGTCCTGGATCCCCGGCATGCCGTGGCCCATCGCCATCTCGATCGGAGGCGCCAGCGAGACATGGCCGCCCGTCTCCTTGATCAACTTCCAGGCCTCGTCGCTCAGATGGGTGCAGTGGATATACTCGTCGCCGGGGCGCAGGAGACCCATGCGGCTGAGCTCGAACAGCGCGAGCTCGGTCGCATTGCTCACCCCGTGCGAAACGGTCGGCACCCCGACCTCGCGGGCATAGGCGAAAATCTTGGCATCGAGGGTGCCGCCGAGCGCCAGCGTCAGGAGCTGGTCCTTGGAGCTGAACACGGTGCGCTGCAGCCGAACGATGTCCTGCGGATATCGGGTCGCTGGGCCGGCGCCGCGGGAATAGGCATAGACGACGCGCAGGCCCGACTCCTCGAGCGCGCGGATGCTGGCGTCGGTATGCTCGGGCGTATGCTGGACCTGCGAGGTATCGACCGCCGTGGTGGTGCCCATGTCGATCATCCCGAGCGCCGACACGAGCGTCCCGGCATAGACGTCGGGGGGCTGATACACCGCGGTCAGCGTGTTGCTGACGTCGCGGTTGTAATCGGGGTTGAGCAGGCCGTTGCTCAGAATGTTGCGCAGGATGCCCTGGTAGAAATGGTGGTGGCTGTCGACGAAGCCCGGCAGCACGATCCGGTTTGCGGCATCGACCACCGCCAAGGCGTCGGGCGAGGCCGCGATATTGGGCGCGACATCGCGGATCTTGCCGTCCTCGATCAGCACGTCGCCCTGGGCAAAATCCCCGACCTGCCGGTCAAGGCTCGCCACCACCCCACCCTTGATCAGGATGCGGCGCGCACCTTGCAGGCGGGCGAGATCGGGATCGGCACCCGCCGCGACGCCTTGGGCGAGCGCAGCCGCGGGCAGGAGCTGGGCCGCGGCCCCTGCGGCTGCAACTTGCGCGCCCGATTTGAGGAAGGTACGGCGCGAGGATCGCTTGGATTTGTTGTTTGACGAATCTCGCATCGTATCCTCCCTTGCATTGGCTGTAACTGTAGCCCGCATGGAGCAAAGTGGAATGCGGGAACACTCTTCCCGCATTACGCTGACTCTCCATGCGGGCTATATCCGTTCCGCGCTCCTCAATCCTCCGCAACGAAGCCGGAGGCCTTGACGACCGGGCCCCAGCGCTTGAGGTCTGCCGCAATGGTGGCGGCAAACTCGGCAGGCGACTGGAGTGCGGGCTCGTTTCCTTCCTTGGCCAGCATCTCGACCATGCCGGGCGCGCGCAGTGCCTGCCCGATCGCGGCGGCAAGCGCATTCACGATTGCGGCGGGCGTGCGCCCCGGCATGAACGTTCCGGTCCAGGAATCGATCACCACCTCATAGCCCGACTCGCGCATCGTCGGAACGTCCGGCAGGAACCGCGAGCGGCGCGAGCCGGTGACCGCGAGCGTGCGCAGCTTGCCGGACTGGGCAAAGCTCAGGATTTCGCTGACCGGATTGACGCTCGCCGGAACGTGACCGCCGAGAAGATCGGCCAGCGCGGGAGCGCCGCCGCGATAGTGCACCGGCGTCATCGGCACGCCGGCCGAGCTTGCCAGCATCATGCCGACGAAATGCGGCGTGCCGCCGGCGGCCGTGGTCGCATAGTTCGCCTTGCCGGGGTTGGCCCGGCACCACTGCACGAAGTCGGCGAGCGTGCGGACCTCGTCCGGCACAGCAGGGCCAATGTTGTAGGTCAGCATCGAGCGCGTGACCGGCGCGACCGCGGCAAAATCGCGGCCCGGATCGTAGTTCAGCGCACGGAAGCTGAACGGATAGACCGTCATGGGAAAGTCCGGCGTGAACAGCATCACGCTGCCGTCCGGCTCCGCGTTCTTGACGTATTCGATCGCCGCCCGGGCGGCCGCGCCGGGCTTGTTCTCGACAATGACGGTCGATGCATAGGGGCCGCGGAGCGCTTCCGCGAGAAGGCGCGCCACGATGTCGGTGCCGCCGCCCGGCGCGAATCCCACGATGATGCGCGCGGGTTTGGCGAGGGTCTGCGCGGATGCGCGGGGCGGAAAACCCGTGGCGGAAAGCCATGCGGCCAAGGCGGCAAGCAGTTGACGGCGAGACGGCATCGTAGGGCTCCAGTGCTCGCGGCAAATCAGTCTATTGGGTTGTGGTGTCGAATTCGAGGTCGTCGATGAGCGATCGGGAGAGCCCCCTCCCTACCCTTCCCCGCAAGCGGGGGGACTGAGAGGCCGTGCCTCAACTGGAGAAAACGGAGAGGCTGCGCCGTTGGCGGGGACTGTTAGGAGGCTGTGCCTCGCCGCTCGCGCAAGCGGGCTCCCTCCCCCGCTTGCGGGGGAGGGTTGGGGAGGGCCTCGCCGGTTGCGCGCCCTTTAAGCCTGGCGCAAACTTGAACGCGAGGACGCCTAGAGCAACTGGGAGGACATTATGACGGGTTGGACTTGGAGATATCTGCACGCGATCGCCGCGGGTGCAGCGGCAATGGCCCTGACCGCGCCCGCGCAGGCACAGCAATCGCAAGGCAACTGGGTCATGAAGGCACCGGTGCCGGCTGCGCTGTCCGAGGTAGGCGTGGCCTTTACGGGCGGCAAGATTCACGTGATAGGCGGCAGCGTACTGGGCTTCACCGGCCCCTACCATGTCGAATACGACCCGGCGACCGACAAGTGGCGGGTGCGACAGCCGCTGCCGCGCGCGCTCGATCACATCGGCACCACGGTGCTGAACAACAAGATTTACGCCCTCGGCGGCTTTGTCGGCGGCGCGACCCACAAGGACGGCCAGCCGACCGCCTTCGAATACGATCCCGCGCTCGATACCTGGCGCACGCTCGCCTCAATGAAGGTCGGACGCGGCTCGGTCGATGCCATCGCGCTCGACGGCAAGGTGCATGCAATCGCGGGGCGCGATCCGGCTGGCACCACGCTGACGCTGCACGAGGTCTACGATCCGGCGACCAACGCCTGGACGGAGGCGGCGCCGCTTCCCAAAGCGCGCGACCATTCCGCCGTCGCGGTGATCGACGGCAAGATCCACGTGGCGGGCGGCCGCCTGGGCGCCTCGACCGACCGCGTTGGCCAGCACGACATCTACGATCCCAAGACCAACAGCTGGACGTCGGGGCCGCCGCTCCCCACGCCGCGCAGCGGGCTTGCAGGCGTGGTCTACAAGGGCCTGTTCATGGTGCTCGGCGGCGAACTGCCGCCCAGCACCACCAATGCCGAGAACGAGGCCTACGACGTGAAGACCGACACCTGGGTCAAGCTTGCCCCGATGCCGGGCGGCCGGCACGCGACCGGCGCCGCGACCGACGGCGAGCACGTCTATGTGGCGGCGGGCTCGCTTACCCCCGGCGGCGCCGGCGCCACCAATCAGCTGATCGTGTTCACCCTGCCGTAGGGGCGCGCCGATCGTCTCTTGCAGGATGGGTCGGGCATCAGGATTGGACGCATGTCCGATCCTGATGCGATACCCATCACGCGGGCCGCAGCAGATACAATAGCTCTAACGATGGGTATCGGGTACAAGTCGGACATGCGTCCGATTTGTACCCTCAACCCATCCTACAAGCCGGGTCACGCCTGCTGATGCCCCAACGGTCCACGCTCGAAGCCTATGGCGCCATCATCATCGCGATCGTGCTGGCGATGGTGTCGATGCCCTGGTGGGGCATGGCCGCGCTGCTCCTGGTGCTGGCCACGCTCGTGCTCGACCTCTCGTTCCATTCGCCGCTGACGGCGCGCTTCGAGCACCGGACCAAGATCATCGTGTGCGTGGTCGCGCAGGCGCTCATCCTGGTGCCCGGCGTGCTCACTGTCGCCAATCGATTCCATGTGGAGGCCTCGCACGAGGACTTGCAGGCGTCGTTCTTCATCGAGATGCGCGACGCATCGACCTTCAGGGTCGAATACTCCTTCGTCAACCAGGGCTTGGCGCCCGCGGCGATCATCTCGATCGGGCTCGACGCCATCCTGGCCAACAACCGGGTCGATGCGCCTTCGGCAAACGCCAATCTTTGCCAGAACGCCCACCTCATCACGCGGCTGCTGACGCAAGCCGCGGATCGCCTCGGGCTGTCCGAGCTTTCAAATCAGAACGTCACCAGCGAGAGCTATTCGCCGAAGGACGTGCAGGTCGAGGGCGCATCGTGGCCGCGCGGCGCCCCCATCGAGATTGCCGGCGGCAAGAGCCGCGTCGCGACGGCGACCTATGAGATCGATGCGGGCGAGCAGGCCAAATTCAATGTTCTGGCCCTGTGTCCCACCGTCGAAGCGCGCAACGACATCGGGCTTGGCGGAACGGCGGTGTGCCGAGGCTTGGTGTCGGTGCGTACCGACGTGGGGCTTGTCGCGATCCGTTCCGCGCAGCGGGTACGGATCCTGCCGCGCACGCGCGACCTGCTTTGTCCGCCGGCGGTGTGAATTCCCCGTTCGTCCCCGCGCATAGCCCGCGAAGACGGGCGTAAACGCCCTTTAGAGCGGGGACCCGGCGCTTAAGGCGTAACGCGAAGCAGACTGGATTCCCGCTTACGCGGGAATGAGCGGAGTTGGGAACGTCCCTCACTCGGCCTTGGCGCCGGAGAGCCTGACCACCTTGCCCCATTTCTCGGTCTCGTCCGCGACCATCGCACCGAATTCGGCGGGGGAGAGCGGCATGGGCGCGCTGCCGACCTCCGCCAGGCGCGCCTTGATGAGCGGATCGGCCAGACCCGCATTGATGGCTTGATTGAGCTTGGCGATGATCTCGGGCGGCGTGCCCTTGGGCGCGGCGACACCGAACCAGGTGCTGGCTTCGTATCCGGGCACCGCCTCGGCAATGGACGGCAGTTCCGGCAAGGCGTCCGACCGCGCGCTCGTCGTCACCGCGAGCGCATGCACGCGGCCAGCGCGGATATGGGCAAGCGATCCGGGCAGCACATCGAACATCACGTCGACCTGGTTGCCCATCAGATCGGTGAGCGCGGGCGCGCCGCCGCGGTACGGGACATGGGTCATCGCGACCCCCGTCATGGCCATGAACAGCTCGCCCGACAGGTGCACGGCGGTGCCGATTCCAGGTGAGGCCATGTTGAGCTTCCTGGGGCTCGCCTTGGCATAGGCGATGAACTCTCCGACGCTCTTGACCGGCAGCGTCAGGTTGACCTCCATCACGTTCGGCGAGCGCACGAGCCCGCCGACCGGCGCGGCGTCGCGGATGAAATTGTAAGGCAGTGTCTCGTAGAGCGTCGCATTGATGGCGCTGGCGGTCGGCACGAGCAGAAGCGTGTAGCCGTCCGGCGCTGCGTTGATCACCGATTGGGTCGCGATATTGCCCCCTGCCCCGCCGCGGTTCTCGATCACGACCTGCTGGCCGAGGCGATCCGACAGGAATTGACCCATGATCCGTGCCACCACGTCGGTCGCGCCGCCGGGCGGGAAGGGAATGATCCAGTGCACCGGCCGCACCGGATAGGGATCGGCCGCGCGCGCTGCGCCCATGCCCGCACACAGAAGCGCGACGATGCTCAGTGCAACAATTCGATGGCCGCGCATGATGCGCTCTCCCTGATCCCCGCTCGGCTGCCCGGATGATGCCGCAAGGTCCTTTCGAGCGATGCTCCGGATGTCCTAGGATAGTCCATCAGGCCGTAATACCTAGACCATTTCGCGCTGCCCCTGCGGGCACCGGAGAAAACGGGAGGACCCCATGCACGGCATCCTGCATAAGATTTCGCTTGGCGCGCTCGTGCTCGCCATGTCGGCCGGCATCGCCACGGCGGCGGAGGTGCGGCTCATTGCGGTCGGCGGCGCGAAAAGCGCGCTCGACCGGATCATCGCCGACTACACCAAGGCGACCGGCAACGAGGTGAAGTTCACCGCGTCGTCGCCGCCGATGGTGGCCCAGCGGGTCGCCTCGGAGCCGTTCGACGTGGTGGTGCAGTCGGCCCCGGCGATGGACGATTCGGCCAGGGCCGGCGTGCTCAAGGCCGACACGCGCGTGGCCGTTGCGCGCGGGGGGATCGGGATGGCGGTGCGCAAAGGCGCCGCCGTGCCGGACATTTCCACGCCCGACGCGTTCAAGAAAGCGCTGATCGCCGCAAGCTCGATCGTGATCACCGATCCGGCCATGCCCAATGCGAGCGGCATCCTGACCGAGCGCATCCTCACCGATGCCGGCATCATGGATGCGATCAAGGCCAAGGTGAAGGTGATCGGGCTCGATCCGGGCCAGCAGGCGATCTCCAAGGGCGAGGCCGAGCTCGGCTTCTTCAACATCAGCGAGGTGCGCGACTACGTGACCTACGCGGGCCCGGTGCCGCCAGCGCTGCAGAAATACACCAACTACGAGGCGGCTGTGACCGCGAAGGCGGCGGCGCCGGATGCGGCGGCGGCGTTCGTCAAGATGCTGGCGAGCGCGGGCGCGGCCGGGCAGTGGAAAGCCGCCGGGCTCGAGCCGCAGGGGAAGTAAGCGATTGCGTCGTAGGGGCGACCCTTGTGGTCGCCCGCAACGCGCGAGGGGGCGGCCACCACCAGGGCGTTCGCCCGTCTTCGACGGGCTAAGGGCCGCCCCTACGAACCTCACCCGATCGGCACCATGCCGGTCCAGAACTGCTGGGCCTCGGCAGTCGCGTCGACGTCATATTTGCGCACGAAGTCGAGGCGGCCGTCGGCGCCGATGCGGTAGACCGTCAGGCCGGCGCTGAGCGTGCCGATGCGGTCGCCCTCGCGCACCGCGATCGGCGCCACGCTCGCTGCGACCAGCATACGTCCGCCCGGATCGATCCCGAAGGTGCGCAGCTGCGTGCCATGGCCTTCGGCGTTCTGGATGAGCTTGGGCTCGCCGCTCTTGGGATCGACCGCGAAGACCGCGACGCTGTTCTCGCCGCCGGCGAATACCTTCTTGCCCTGGAAGTCGGTCAGCGAAGAGGCGCGGTTGGTGACATAGACGAAGCGGCCGTTGGGGTGCACGTGGATCGCGCCGGCGCCCTGCTGGAACTTCGTCTTGGGATCGGTGAGCGTGGTCTTCACGAACAACGGATCGCGCGAGAGACCGGTCGCCGGATCGAACCGATAGACGTAGAGCTGGCTCTGCCGCTCGATCGAGACGAAGACCAAAGGCTCGCTCGGATGGAAATCGAGATGGCGCGGCCCGAAGCCAAGCCCGGTTCCAGGCGCGATCGACGCGATGTCGGTGAGGATGCCGTTTTTGAAGCCGAAGGTCTTGATCGCGCCAGGATCCTCGGGCTTGCCGGGCGCCGCATTGTTGCCGCGCGTCACCAGCAGGACGACCTCGTTCGACGGCGTGGCTCGAATCTGATGTGCATAGATGCCGGTGTTTAGCTTGCCCGGCTGGGCAACTTCCTCGCCGATGGTGCCGTCCGGATTGATCCGATGCACGGTGACAGAGCTTGGATCGTTATAGGCGGTCAGCAGATACTCGCCGGCACGGTCGACGCTGTTGTTGATCGGCCGTGACGGCAGCATGCGCGGCTCGCCGTGCGGCGCGAGCTCGCCGGATTGCGGATCGATCCGGAAGGCGCTGGCGTAATGCTTGTCGCCTGCCACGTTCGGCCCGCCGTTGCTGGAAACGATGTAGAAATATTTTCGCGAGGGATGCGGCCAGGCGTACTGGATGTTGGAGGGCGCCCTGACCGAGTTGCGCTTGACGAGGGCCGCCCCTTCGAGGTCGAGCCCGTACAAGGTCAGCTCCGGCCCGATGCTGGCATAGAGCACCGTATCGCCCTTGGGGTCGGCGCCCCAGGAGAGGCCGGGAGCGGCAACGGTGCCGGCCAAGAGAGTCGAAAATGTGCGGCGGTCGATCATGATCATTCCTCCTCACACGGGCTTCTCGTTGACGAGAGATGATCAGGATGCGCCGTTCTGCCCATGGCGACAAGACGGGCGGAGCGCGTTCAAGCCCTCTGCGGCCCGAAGAAATGGGCGCTCGCCAGAATGCCGACCGCGAGCGCGCCCGGCATTACCGCAAAGGATGTGCCGGAGGCGGCCAGCGCCGCTGTCGCAGCCCATGCGATCGACACGAAGGCCTCTGCAAAGGTTGCGACCCGCGACGAGGTCTGCCGGCGGCGGAAATGGCTGCGCTTGGCCTGGGCGCGGAAGCAGAGCTGGATCTCGGTCGCTGAGGCGGCCGCGATGGCGATGCCCATTCCGGCAACCGCGGCATGAAATGGTGAGCTCAGCGCCAGCGCCGCAATGAAGGGCGCAAAGACCGCCAGGATGCAGCCCAAGACGGCCTCGATCTTGGCGCGCAGAATCTGCTCCGCAGCCAGCGGTGCGGTTGCGATGAGATCGGGAGCGTCCTCGCCCGACACCGCAAGCCAGGCGAGCCCGCCAGCAAGCTGTCCCGCAGCCATGACCAGGACCGGTACCAGCAGAACCGGCATGCCAGCACCATCACCAAAGCCGTGCCGGAGCAGGACCGCGGGCGGCAGCAGATACAAAAGCTGCATCAGGGTCTGTGACACCAGCCAGGGATCGCGGCGCAACAGCGTCCATTCCTTGTGCCGCAGCATGGCGGAAGGCGAGCCGTGGCGAAAGTTCCCGCCGGCGCGGGCGGGAGCGGAAGGAGCCACCCCGGCCGCAGCTGTCGTGCAGTCGGCAAAGCGGGGCGCAACGATCGCGATCGCCAGGGCCAGCAGCGCTGCGCTCGCGGCAAGGAGAGAGGCGACCGCGCCGAGATCGCCCAGCACCGCGCGGGCCGGCCACCACACGAAGCTGCCGGGATCGGGAGCAAGGGCGACGATCGGCGCGGAGGCGAGCAGGGCAAGCCGCGACAGCGTGCCGTTCGACCCGATGGCGGCAAGCTGCAGGCCAATCACGAAGCCAGCGCCTATAACAGCCGCCACGATCTGGGCCACGAGCCGCGTGCGCCGCGCGCCGATCGTGCGGAACAGCGCGGTGGTCAAAAGCGCGGCGACGGCCGCCGCCGCCACCCCCAGCGCCGCAACCGCCCCATAGGCGGCCAGCCAGCGTCCGCCGCCGGTCAACGCCAGCACGTTGATGAACGGGGAAGCGATGAGGGCCGCCATCAAGGAGACCGAGGCCGCGATCGCACCGATGCGCACCGCGAAGAGCCGACGCGAATCGATCGGCGACGACAGCAGAAGATCGAGGTCCGAGCGCGCATAGAACGCCCGGGTCATGGATTCCATCGCCTGCGAGAGGACAAGCGACCAGGACAGGAGCGCGCTGCCGGTGACGACCACCAGGGTTGTCTTGTCGGGATCGAGCGCAACGGTAGCGAAGCGCCCCACCATGCCGTAGGCCACCCCATGCATGAAGGCCGTGGTCACAGCGAGCACGACCGCGAGCGTGCGGACGCTTCTTCGGCCTCCCGCCGTCATCATGGCGAGCCAATCCCGCCAAGCGAGGCGAAGCTCGTGGGCGACGAACCAGGCGATGGTGCCGGGCGCTCTCACGCGGCCGCCGCCCCGCCGGCAACCAGCGCCAGGAAGGTGTCCTCGAGGCTCGAGCTGCCGTGACCGGCTTGGCGGCGAAGGTCGTCGAGCGTGCCTTGCGCGATGAGCCGCCCGCCCGCGATGACGCCGATGCGGTCGGCCATGCGCTCGGCCACCTCCAGAATATGGGTGGTCATGATCACGGTGCCGCCGGCGGCGACGTGGTCGCGCAGCACGGTCTTGACCTGGCGGGCCGAGCCGGCATCGAGCCCGGTGAACGGCTCGTCGAGGATGATGAGGCGCGGCTCATGCACCAGCGCGCCCGCGAGCGCCACCTTCTGGCGCATGCCTTTGGAAAATCCCTCGCAGCGCTGGTGCGCATGGGACTCGAGGTTGAGCCAGCCGATGAGGTCGCGGGCACGCGCCTGCGCGGTTGCCGGCGCGATCCCCCAGAGGCCGGCCACGAATTCCAGATATTCGACCGGCGTAAGCTTGTCGTAGATCATGGGCTCGTCGGAAATCCAGGCCATGACCCGCTTGGCCGCAACCGGATCCGCGAGCGCATCAATGCCGAGCACGCTGATGGAGCCGGCATCGGGACGCAACAGGCCGACCACCATGCGCAGCGTCGTGGTCTTGCCGGCGCCGTTGGGACCTAGCAGCGTGTAAAATTCGCCGGCGCGTACGCACAGGTCGAGGCCGTCGACCGCGGGACGATCGAAGGATTTCCGGAGACCGCGGAGCTCGAGCGAGAGGATTTCGGGCATGCGGGCAGATTAACCCGCAGAGGTTTCAGTCACGTGAATGTGGAATAGTGAATCTTTTGCAACGCCTCACCGCCCGTCGTCCCTGCGATAGCAGGGACCCATACGCTGTGCGCTATCGATAGGATACAGCGTATGGGTCCCGGCTCTGCGCCCGCTTCGCGGGCTTGGCCGGGACGACGGAGTGTATGGCGCGCCGCCAGCCAACCAAAAGAAAGCACTACACCAACGGCCCAGGACTCTTTTTGTACTTGTTCACGATCGCATCCGCGGTCCAGTAGGCGACCGCCTGGATGGTGAGCGTGGGGTTGAAGCCGCTCATCGAGGGATGGGTCGAGCTGCCGACGATGAACAGGTTCGGGATATCCCAGCTCTGGCTGTAGCGGTTGACGACCGAGGTCTTCGGATCGCTGCCCATGCGGGTGCCGCCCTGGGTGTGCGGACCGGGACCGCCCCCTGAGAGCGGCGCGCGCCAGACATGGGTCGCCCCCATGGCGCGGGCGACCCCTTCGAGCTTGTCCTGGATGAAGGCGACGCCCTTGATCTCGTTCGGCCGCCGCCAGTCATAGGTGATGCGCGGGGCCGGCAGGCCCCAGGCGTCGCGCACGTCGGGATCGAGATCGATGGTGTGATCCGCGTAGGGCAGGTTCTCGGTCTCCGAGATCACCACCGCGTGGCGGGCGAAATACCTGGCCATGAAATCGCGATAGGCCGCGCCCCAGCGCGGCGTGCCGTGCGGCGGCTCCATCCCCATGGCGGTACCGATGGGCCCGCCCTCGGTGTTGGCGGTTGCCACCGCGACCTGCGAGCCGCGGATGAAACCCAGGCCCCCGTGATCGTAATTGTCGGCATTGAAGTCGTCCAAGGCGTGCTTCTGGGCGTTCGGCCCCATGTAGTTGTTGACGTAGCGGCTATCGAAGGCGGCGTACACCTTGGCGCCGATATGGGCCATGATGTGCTTGCCAAGCTGCCCGCTCGAATTGGCAAGCCCGTTCGGGAACTTGTCGGTCCGCGAAAGCAGCAACAGGCGGGTATTGTCGTAGATGAAGGGCGACAGGATGACGATCTCCGCCTCGATCGTGTTGTCGGAGTTGTCGAGACCGTAATAGGAGATGCCGGTTGCGCGCGCGCCGTCGCTGTTCACCCGGTAGCACATGGCGCCGGTGATGAGCCTGAAGTTGCCGCTGGCGTCGGCCTGCGGCAGCACGCTGACGAGCGTGCTCGACTTCGCGCCCACGTGGCAGCCGAACGCCTGGCAGAAGCCGCAATAGGTGCAGCCGGTGCGGCCGCGATAGTCCTGCGAGATGATGGCGTGCGGCGCCGAGAACGGATGAAGCCCAAGCTTGCGGGCGGCCTCGTCGAAGAGCACGCCCGACTGGTCGGTCTGCAGGGGTGGCAGCGGATAGTCGCGCTTGCGTGGGGCCTCGAACACATTGCCGCCCTCGACCTTGCGGCCGTCGAGATTGCCGGCCTTGCCGGACACCCCGATCTCGTATTCGGCTCGCTCGTAGAACGGCTCAAGCTCCGCATGGCTCAGCGGCCAGTCTGCCAGCGAGGAATCCTCCGGGATCGCGGCGGCGCCGTAGCGCTCGATCGTGGCCGAGCGGGCGCGGAAGTCGTCTGCGTGGAAGCGCCAGGACACCGCGCCATAATGGATGGTGCCGCCGCCCGCCCCGTTGCCGTAGCTCAGGTTGCGCAGCGGGACAGCACGCGCCTTCGCGTTGGGCCGCCAGGTGACCGGCTGGCGCTTGACGTTGGGACGCAGGTCCTGGCGTTGGAAGAAGCGCAGCTCGTCGTGCGGCCTGAAATCGGCGGTGGTGAGACGCGGCCCGCGCTCGAGCCCGATCACCTTCATGCCGGCCTTGGAAAGTTCCGCCGCCAGAACGGCGCCCGCCGCGCCCACGCCGACGATGACCACGTCGGTCTTTTCGATCGCCATGGCTGTCCTCCCGGTTTCCTTTGCGACTCCGGCCTTCCCAACGCGCGGGCGGGCCGGGCCATTCGCGGCTGCCACATTTTCGTGAGGGCCTGCCGCGCCGGGGCCGGCGACCGCTGGCGCAATGGCCGGCCCTCGACTAACATTTCCGATCGTATGCGATCCCATGACCGGAATCGATTCGATAAAGCAGGGGCCGCCGCTAAAGCGTGATGACTTCTCTTCGATTCGTCATCCCGCTTTAGCTTATTGATGGAGCATGATCTTTTCCGAAAACCGGTGCCCACTTTTCGGGATCATGCTGTAGAGGGAGACCGTCCATGAGCGTCCGCTTTGACCCACGCCGTCTACCGGGCCTGATCCGGCGCGCAGGCTGCGGCGCCATGACGCTGCTGGCGCTCGGCCTCGTCGCACCGGCGAACGCCCAGACCGCGGTCGACCTGCACCTCCTGCTGGCGGTGGATGCCTCGGGCAGCGTCGACTACACAAGGTTCGAGCTGCAGCGGCGAGGCTACGTGGCGGCGTTCCGCAATCCGCAGGTGCTGCAGGCGATTCGCGGCGGCGAGCACCAATCGGTCGCGATCGCGATGTTCCAGTGGACCGGCCCGTTCCTGCAGGCCCAGATCGTGCCCTGGACCCAGATCAAGGACCAAGCCTCCGCCAATGCGGTCGCCTCGATCGTGGAGACCACGCCGCGCCGGCTGTTCGGCGGCGGCACCTCGATCTCCGGCGCGATCGACTATTCCATGCGCTGGTTCACCCAGAGCCCGTTCAAGGGCGAGCGGCACGTGATCGACATTTCCGGGGACGGCTCCAACAATGGCGGGCGGTCGGTCATCCGCGCACGCGACGAGGCGGTGGCCGCCGACGTCAACATCAACGGCCTGCCGATCCTCGCCTGGGAGCCCTATCTCGACACGTATTACAAGGAGAACGTGATCGGCGGTCCGGGCGCGTTCATGATCGTCGCAAAGGACTTCAACGACTTTGCGGATGCGATCTTGAAGAAGATGATCATCGAGATTGCCCAGAACGTGCGAGGCGGACCCACGCGCATCGGCAAGCGATGAGCGAGCATAGTGCCGCCGATTTGAAGTTCCTGCGCCGGCTGCCGCGGGCTCTGTCAGGAACTTCAAATCGAAAAGCGGCACTAGAGCTATAGAGTTGCTGGTGCCCCTTTGCTTCCGAAGTTCGTGTCGGAGATTGCGGCGATGTATCACGAACTTCGGAAGCGGGGCACTAGCCAGATCCTCAAAGAGCCCCTGCTGCATTTCCTCGTCATCGGCGCTCTCCTGTTCGGCGCCTATGCGTGGCTCAACCGGACTGGCGGCGTTACTCCCGCGCGGGAGGTGCCGCTCGCCGAATCCGACGTGAAATGGCTGACCGATACCTTTGCGCTCGAGCACCAGCGCCAGCCCACGCCCGAGGAGCTCGCCGGCCTCGTGCATGATTTCGTGAAGGAAACGTTGTTTGCTCGCGAGGCGCAGGAGCGGGGCTTCGACAAGGACGACATTGTGGTGCGGCGGCGCCTCGCCCAGAAGATGACGTTCGTGCTGCAGGACAATTCCGCGCGCACCGAGCCGACCGACGAGGAGCTGAGGACCTTCTACGCAACCCATGAGGCCGATCTGCGCAGCGGGCCGCAGACCATGTTCACCCGGCCGAAAATTTCGTTCGCCCAGATTTTCTTCGGCCGCGACCGCCCCGATCCGGCGGCGGATGCGCGCCAGGCATTGCAGATACTGGCGCAGGCCGCTCCCGGCGCAACCGCGCCCTCACTCGGCGACGCGACGCCGCTTTCGGCCGAGATGAAAGATGCCGACGAGCGGGCGGTGGCGAACCGGTTCGGCGCGAAGTTCGCGGCCCGCCTTTTCGAGTTGATGCCAGGCGCCTGGGAGGGGCCGATCGAATCGAGCAAGGGCGTCCATCTGGTGCGCGTCAGCGCGCTCGTGCCGGGGCATTTACGGCCTTTCGAGGAGATCAGGGGCGAGGTGCTGGAGCGCTGGCGCGAGGAGCGTCAGCGCGAGAACGAGGAGAAGTATTTCGCCGGACTCTTGAAGAAGTATCGGCTGGTCCCGGAAGCGAGCGTGAAAGGACTGCTCGATCCGCTGCTCGCGGCACAGCATGAGAGTTCACCGTGAGTTGTTTGGAGCACAGCCGCACCGCAGGTTCACCTCTCCCCGCAGGGGAGAGGTCGGATTGCGAAGCAATCCGGGTGAGGGGGTTCGGGCGTACGAGAGTCCGGAACCCCCTCACCCCAACCCTCTCCCCATCCGAACTCGGATTTATCCGAGTTCGGTCCTTAATTAGATTGGCCGAAGTCGGATATATCCGACTTCGGCCGGGGAGAGGGAGTTCGCCCGGTCTGCGGCACGGCTTTCCAATCTCGCCTAGTGCAGCCCTCGCGCGTGCGGTTAGTCATTGCTTCGTGCTCGTGGCTCTCATCGTTGCAACCATGGGCGTCGCGTGGGCGGACGAGATCAGGCCGGCCTATCTCGAGCTGCGCGAGGAGACGCCGGGCGAGTTTGCGGTGCTGTGGCAGACGCCGATGCAGGGCGATGTGCGGCTTGCGCTCGAGCCGGAATTTTCGGGCGAGGCGGTCGCGCTTTCGCCTCCCACCGTGCAAACCATCGCCGGCAATGCGGTCGCGACCTGGACCTTGCGGGCCCCCATGCTGCGCGGCCAGACGCTCACCATCCGCGGGCTCGAAAAGACCGTCACCGACGTGCTGGTGCGACTGCAGTTCATGGACGGGACCGCGCAGGTCAACGTCATCAAGCCAAGCACGCCCTCGTATACGATCCCGCAGCTGCAGACCCCGCTTGAGCTCGCGCGCAACTATGTCGTCTTCGGCATCCAGCACATCATCTTCGGCGCCGACCATCTCCTGTTCGTGCTCGGGCTGCTGCTGATCGTGGCGGACCGCTGGACGCTGGTGAAGACCGTCACCTCCTTCACGGCGGCGCATTCGATCACGCTGGCGGTCGCGACCTTCGGCTATGCCAGCGCGCCGGTCGAGCCGCTCAATGCGGCGATCGCGCTCAGCATCCTGTTCCTGGGCCCCGAGATCGCCCGCATCTGGCGCGGCGAGACGAGCCTGACCATCCGCCGCCCTTGGCTGGTGGCGTTCATCTTCGGGCTCCTCCACGGATTCGGCTTTGCCGGAGCGCTCACCGGCACCGGCTTGCCGCGCGCGGACCTTCCGCTCGCGCTGCTGACGTTTAATATCGGGGTCGAGATCGGTCAGATCGCCTTCGTGCTGCTGGTGGTGCTGCTCGAACGCTCCTTCCGCCAGCTCGAGATCCGCTGGCCGGTCTGGACGACGCGAATGCCGGGTTACCTGATCGGCTCTGCGGGGGCATTCTGGACCATCCAACGAACCGCCATCTTGCTGGGAGTGGTGCAATGAAGATGCGACCGGAGAATACGTTCAAGCAGCTCGCCTTACTAGCCTTCTTGCTGCTTTCGTCGGAAAGCGCCTCCGCGCATATTCTGGAAGGGGATGTCGCTGGCGGGTTTATCAGCGGGTTCGAGCACCCGATCTCGGGGCTCGATCACATCGTTGCGATGGTCTCGGTCGGGTTATGGGGCGCGCAGCTCGGAGCGCCGGCGATCTGGCTCTTGCCAGTCACCTTTCCGATGGTGATGGCGTTCGGCGGGATGCTGGGGCTCATGGGCGTCCCGCTCCCCGGCACCGAGGTCGGGATCGCGCTCTCGGCGGTGGCGCTTGGGGCCATGGTGGCGACCGAGGCTAGGCCGCCGCTCTTTGTGGCGGCACTGCTGGTGGGATTTTTCGCGATCTTTCACGGCTATTCGCATGGCACCGAGATTCCACCCGACCAGAACGGCGTGCTCTACAGCGTCGGCTTCGTGATCGCGACTGGGCTCCTGCATCTGACCGGCATCGCGATCGGTCTCATTCACCGCTGGCCGAGTGGACAAATGATCCTGCGCCTTGGCGGTGCCGGAGTTGCAGCCGCCGGTGGCTGGTTTCTTGCCGGCGGCGAGAGCGATGTCTTGGAGCTTGGCAAATCCCTGATGGCTCTCTGAGGTCGGCTAGAATGGGCGCACTGCGCAATCTCGCGTTGCCTGCCGCGGGCCTGCTCGCCGCCACGCCGGCGCATGCGCACCTGATGAACAGCGGCTTCGGGCCGTTCTACGACGGACTCGCGCATCCGCTGATGTCGCCCGAGGATCTGCTGCCGGCGCTCGCCGTGACGTTGCTGGCCGGCCTCTCCGGTGCGCGTTACGGGCGCTGGGTGCTGGCGACACTGCCGGCCGCCTGGCTCCTCGGCATGCTCGCCGGATGGGCGCTCGCACTGCCCACCGCGCCGGCCTCCGCCATGGCGGTTGCGACCGCCGTTACGGGGGCGCTAGCGGCCAGCGGCTTGAGACTGCCGCTGCCGGTGGTGACCGGATGGGCCGCGCTCCTGGGCTTGCTGCATGGTGTCGGCAACGGGGGCGAGCTTGCCGCAACCGCAGGCGGACTTCTGGCGATCATCGGCATCGTCTGTTCGCTTGCCGCCATCGTGTCGCTGGTAGCGGGGCAGGTCGCGGTGCTGCAGGCGCATTGGGCGCGGCTTGCGGTGCGGATATCGGGCAGCTGGATCGCCGCCGTCGGCATGTTGATGTTCGGATGGGCGATGAAATCGTAGATCTTCCCGCATTCCGCTGACGCTCCATAGCGCGTCGAATACGAGCGTAAACGTGCTTAGCACGACTGCGTCATAAACGCGGGGTAGGGTGCGCAACCGCGCGATTCTCGGCCGACCGCGTGCGCAAAATCGCCTCAAGGGCGTTTACGCCCGTCTTTGACGGGCTATGGCGCGGTTGCGCACGCCGCCAGACGTCACAGCGCGATTTTTGCACACCCTAAGAATTCGTGAGGCAGTCGTGTTAGGGCGGGCTACGAAGCGTGGTCGATAAAAAAGCCCCGGACTCGCGTCCGGGGCTTAAGTTGTCATGAAGAAGGCTTCAGACGAGCCAACCGATCAGTACCTCGACATCACCGGGGGGCCGCCCCAGCCGCCCCAGTTGAAGCGCCAGATCAGCTCGCTGCGCAGCGTCTGGACGAAGAGATGAGAATTCGAGTTGAACGATGGCAAGCCCGATGGAACGCCAACGATCGTGTCCGTCCGCGATCCGTAATCGGCCCACCGATACTCAGTCTTCCAGGTCAGGCCCGGGAGCCAGCCGAGGTTGTATTCGTAGCCCGTTCCGATGAACCATCCATTGACGTTGTGCCCCGGAAGCTGAGCGCTGACAACGGTACCAGGGAAAGCAACGTAATTGAGGTCCTGGAGGTGAGCCTGCGTGTAGCCGCCGGACACGAAGGTCAAGAAACGATCCGTCGGGAGCCAACCAAGTCGAGCGCCGACCGCCCATGAGTTGTCGAGCTTCTCGTCTCCGAAGAGGTTAACATTAGAGGCTTCGTTGGTACCCTTGACGTTGCCCCAATCCCCATCCGCGAAGACGCCGAAGAGCATTGAACCGCCGAGGATGGGGAAGAAGCTGTTGAACTGAATGTCGCATCCACCCTGCACGGTGCCGAACCAGCCGCGACCGCCAGTATCGACTTTCGGACCGTTCGCAACGCCGGCGAGGGTTACGGAATCATGCTCGTGATCGAACATTCCATAGCCGGCGCCACCACCGATGTAGCAGCCGGTCCAGTTGTAGACCGGCGCCGGGGGCGCCTTCATGATGGGAGCTTTCGTCGGCAGGTCCGCCGCGACGGCCGAGCCTGTAACGCACACGCCCAGCAGAGCGCTTGCGATCAATGCCTTTTTCATAGTGGCCCCTTTCCAACAATGTGATGAGTTAACCATACTGCATCATCCCCCGAACTGCTGTGATATTCCCGCCACGGTCGCCCGAAAACCGCATTCGAAGGTGCGGCCTTACCGCAGACGTCCACAGGCCCCAGGCTGGCCCCCCGTAAGCGGTTGAAATTCCTAATTCATCTCCGCCGCAAAGACCGCAGCGCGGTCCCGGATGGACTTGGGCGCCGCATAGGCGCGGGCCAGCAGAGCCTCGATCTGCCGGTCGTCCAGCGGGTCGACGCTCAAGCGCTGCCTAGCCGATTCGGCCTGGAATTGCGGGTCCTTAAGGACGGCCTCAAAGGCCCGGCGGTAGATCGCCATGCGCTCCGCCGGCACGCCAGGTGGCGCCAGGAACGGCCGGCCGAACTCCTGCACCAGCACGATCAGCTCGAGGACCTTGCGGTCGTCGGGGCTCTTCAGGAGATCGAGCGCCAGCGGCACGTCCGGCAGCTCGGCATTTTTGGTGAGGCCCAGCTGCACGATGACGTTGAGCTTCCGGTTTTCGATCCAGTCGAAGCTGACCGCCTTGTAGGTCTGCCAGGCGAGCCCGCAGATGCCTTCGACCTCGCCCTTCTCCATGGCGAGCCGCATGCTGCCGGTGTCGTAGCCGCTGATGGTCTTGAACCTCGTGCCAAAGAGCGCGTTGAGGATTTTGGGAAAGATGCCCGGGCCCGCGCTGATGCCGGTCGCGGCCACCGGGACCTCGCGCTTCTTTGCATCCTCGATGGTTCTGATCGGACTTGTGAACCAGGTGACGCACACCGCCTGCTGCTTGTCGGTCGAGCCGATCCATTCAAACTTGCGCGGATCGAAATGGGTGACCGGCGAGTCATAGAGCGGCAGCATGAGCGAGGCGTTCTGTGCCGCCAGGATCGCGGAGCCGTCGCGCGGCGCCGAATTGTAGATGAAGTTCGCGGCCTGCACGCCGGCCGCCGCCGGCATGTTCTTGATGACGAAGCTCGGGTTGCCGGGCAGATAGCGCGTCATGTGGCGGGCGACGAGCCGCGCGATCGCGTCATAACCACCGCCGCCGCCCGAGCCCACGTACATGGAGAGCGACGCGGTCTTGAAGAAATCTTCCGCGGACTGAGCGAGCGCCGGCGCGGGCACCTGCGCAAGCGCGGCCGCGATCAGGCCGAAGCGGATGCAAGGTCGAAGGCTCATCCACCTCATCGAGCGCTCCCGGGTGGTCAGCGCTGGGCCGCCAGATACGTGACGATATCATCGCGGTCGCTTTGTGCGACGCCCTGAAACACCCCCATGGCGGTGCCCGGCACCATCATGCCGGGCGCCCCGATCCAGCCGGCGACGAGATCCTCGTTCCAGGTCCAATCAGCGGCGGCCTTGAAGGCGCGCGTGTAATTGAATCCCGCGACAGTTCCAGCCTTCTGCCCCACAATGCCGAACAGATTGGGCCCAAACCGGTTCGGACCGCCTTTGTCGACGGTGTGGCAGATCGCACATTGCCGCACGAACGCGGCCTTGCCTTTGGCGGCGTCGCCGGCGGCGAGGGCGATATTTGGCACGGCGACGAGTGCCGCAACTGCCATCCGCACGAGGGCATATTGGCCTCTCCGCCGTCGTCCCTGCGAAAGCAGGGACCCATACGCCGTGCCCCATCGATAGGACACGGGGTATGGGTCCCGGCTCTGCGCCCGCTTCGCGGGCTTGGCCGGGACGACACCGAGATCCTTGGAAGCGCCGAGCGTCATCATACGGTCCCTCTTGATGCAGACCGCCACAGAGGCTGATAGAATAGTCGTAGTTTGTTGCACACAGCACGTCAAAGCCGCGAAACGTCGCGTCCGTTCTGCATCGGGAGACTTGCATGACCCGCAAAGCCTTTTTGTTCGCAGCAGTGCTGGCCGCACTCGCGCCCGGTGCGTTCACTCGAGCAACCGCCCAGCAAGCGGCCGCGGTCGAGATCGACCCCCGCGCGATCGGCGGCGTGGTGACCAGCCGGTTCGGGCCGGAGGCGGGCGTCTGGGTGATCGCGGAGACAACCGAGCTCGGCACCCGCTTTGCCAAAATGGTGGTGACCGACGAGCTCGGCCGCTATGTGCTGCCCGACCTGCCCCCCGCAAGCTACCAGGTCTGGGTGCGCGGCTATGGCCTGGTCGATTCGCCAAAGGTCGCAGGCGCGCCCGGCCGGCGGCTCGATCTGACGGCGGTGGTGGCGCCCAATCTCGCGGCCGCGGCACAATATTATCCGGCGATCTACTGGTTCGCGATGCTGCGGGTCCCGGACCAAAGCAAGTTTCCCGGCACCGGCCCCAACGGCAACGGCATCCCGGTCGCCTTCAAGAGTCAGGATCAATGGCTCAACATGGTCAAGACCAACGGCTGCGGCAATTGCCATCAGCTGGGCAATTACGCGACCCGCACGATCCCGCAGGCGCTCGGCCATTTCGACAGCGACATCGCGGCCTGGGCGCGGCGTATCCAGTCGGGGCCGGCGGGCCTCACCATGGTGGGCAACATGGCGCCAATGCTGACGCCGGACGGCGGCCACCTGGCGGCGCTTGCCGATTGGACGCGCCGGATCAGAGCCGGCGAGCTGCCCGACGCGACGCCGGCGCGGCCGACCGGCATCGAGCGCAATCTGGTGGTGACGGTGCGGGACTGGTCCGATCCCAGGCACTACCTGCATGACCTCACCTTGACCGACAAGCGCAAGCCGACCGTCAACGGCTATGGCCTGATCTATGGCGCAGCCGAGCTCTCCACCGACAACCTGCCGGTCCTCGATCCGGTGCACAACACCAAGACCACCCTGAAGGTGCCGGTGCGCGATCCCAAGGACACGCCGAGCTCGGCGGCCGCCAATCCGGTGCTGGCGCCCTCGCCCTATTGGAACGACGAGCAGATCTGGGACAGCCGGGTCAATGCGCACAATCCGATGATGGACCAGGACGGACGGGTCTATTACACCGCCCAGCAGCGCTCGCCCCGGGACCCGCCGGATTACTGCAAGGCTTCCTCCCCGCTGCGCTCGGCGCAGCTCTATCCGCTGGCGGGAACGCCCGCGGGCTTCGTGCAGAACGCGCGGCAGATCACGATCTACGATCCCAAGACCAGGAAATTCTCGTTCATCGACACCTGCTTCGGCACCCATCATCTGAACTTTGCCGAGGACGCCAACAACACGCTTTGGCTCAGCAACAACAGCCAGGGCAATCTGGCGGTGGTGGGCTGGATCAATACGAAGATGTATTGGGAGACGCTCGATCAGGAGCGGTCGCAGGGCTGGACCGCGCTCATCGTCGACACCAACGGCAACGGCAAGCGTGACGAGGGCTACAACGAGCCGGGGCGCGGCGGTGATCCTGCGCGCGACACCCGCATCCCGTTCGGGATGTATGGCATCTCCTGGAGCCCGCTCGACGGCTCGATCTGGGGTTCGAACCTGGCGCATCCGGGCTACCTGATAAGGCTCGATCCGGGCACGAACCCGCCCGATACGGCGCTCGCCGAGCTCTACCGGATTCCGCTGCCCGGCTACGGCATCCGCGGCATGGACATCGACCGCAACGGGGTGGTGTGGGCGCCGCTCGACAGCGGCCATATCGCGAGCTTCGATCGGCGCAAGTGCAAGGGTCCGCTCAACGGGCCGGGTGCCGAGCTTGGCAACAAATGTCCGGAAGGCTTCAGCTTTTATCCGATCCCGGGTCCGGGGTTTCAGGGCGATTCCGGCGCAGCCGAGACGCCTTATTATGTCTGGGTCGATCAGCACGACATTCTCGGGCTCGGCGCCAACACGCCGATTGCGACCGGCAACGAATCGGATTCGCTGCATGCGCTGGTCAATGGCCGGGTCATCGAGCTGCGCGTCCCCTATCCGATGGGCTTCTTCGCCAAGGGGCTCGACGGCCGCATCGACGACGCCAGCGCCGGCTGGAAGGGCCGCGGGCTGTGGGTCACTTCCGGCAACCGCACGCCGGCGCATATCGAAGGCATCGATGCGCCCGCACCGGGCGCGCCGGGCGCGACCGCCGCCACGCTGTCGAGTCCGATGGTGGTGAATTTCCAGCTGCGCCCCGATCCGCTGGCGCATTGATTATCGATTT
>Ga0126381_100001754_pt1 | contig 23189 bp, 24 predicted proteins | sample PanSoiMetPlot_28_FD_96465 | JGI IMG/M metagenome (GOLD analysis project Ga0126381, IMG submission 96465) | Tropical forest soil microbial communities from Panama - MetaG Plot_28 | ecosystem: Environmental > Terrestrial > Soil > Tropical forest > Bulk soil | place: Panama | collected 2016-02-17 | reverse complement strand
TCGGCCAGCACACGATCGATCTCGGCGAGAGGATTGCCCCGATGCGTGAGCAGGAGCGCGAGCGCGTGGTCGTGACGCGTTTGTAAATCCGCGACTGCTCGCATGGGGGCCGCCGGGGAAAGAATTTGTGATGCGCTCATGGTGTTCTCCTTTCACCGACCGGCAGAGCCGGTATTTTCAACGCTTGGTCACCACCACCTCGAGGTATTCTCCCGGCACGATCAGGGTCTGCGAGCCGCCGCGATTCATGCGTTCGATCAGTGCGATGACGTCGGCCTGAAGCTCCGCCTGCCTGCCGGCTTCGAGGGCCGCGAAGGCGCGGTTCATGGGGCCGTAGAAGCTTTTGAACACCTCGAGCCAGTGGGCGGGCGACCGGTAGCGGAAGTTGAAGATCTGCCGCGACGCTTTCACATCGTCGCGCGGGAACAGCTCGGCGAGCCGCGTCTCAGTGCCCCACGTCGTCGACGATTTGATGCCGGCAGGCGGCGGCACGTGCTTGCCGATGGTCTTGAACAGCTGGCCGATGAAGCCCTCCGGCGTCCAGTTGGCGAAGCCGATGCGACCGCCCCGGCGCACGACGCGCGAAAGCTCCGCCACGGATGCCTCCTGGTCCGGCGTGAACATGACGCCGAAGGTCGACAGCGCGACGTCGAAGCTGCCATCGGCGAAGGGCAGTGCCTCGGCGTCCGCCACCTGGAAGGTGACAGGCAGGCGCTCTGCCGCGGCGCGCTCCTTGCCCCGCTCGAGGAGAGAACCGACGTAGTCGGTCGAGGTCACCTGCGCGAAGCGCCGCGCTGCCGCGAGCGTCGCGTTGCCGTTGCCGGCCGCGACATCGAGCACGCGCTCGCCGGCGCGCAGGTCGACGGCCTCGCAGAGGCGCTCTCCGACGATCTGGAGCGTGGTGCCGATCACGGCATAGTCGCCGGCGGCCCACGTCGCCTGCTGGCGCTGCTTGATAGCCGAATAGTCGGGCGCGGTGGTGGCGGTTCGAGAGAGCGTGGCGGTGGTCATGGGATGTCCTTTCGCATGGGTTCGATCGATGCGGGGACGCAGCGATCCGCTCGGCGCGCACGGGCTCGGCGTGATGGAATCGAGGCCACCTGCGCCGCGACCTGTGCGGGGCCGCGTTGTGCCTTAGCTAGAATGGATCGCGAGCTGGATGAATGATTGCGCTGCCGGATGGCTTGATCGGGCGTCCAAATCGAGACGCGGACCCACATTGGGCCCCAAAAAGCAGGAGGCCGTGAAAAGCCCGGGCGCCCAGGCCAGCGGCAGTCGACGTGATTGGCGATTACAGGCTAGGGCCCGTCACTACGCGACACAGGCCGTACAATCGATCACTGAGCTTCAGGGCTCGGCGCCTTGCCGATCTGCACGGAATCCTTCAGCACGCAGAATGAAAATTCCAATCCGCCGCCGCCCTTCTCGGAGTCGAACCGTCCCTTGACCCGGGTGGCCTTGACGCATTCGGCCTCGCTCTGGAACTCGGGCCCGGGGACGACGCTCAGCTTCGGCGTGTCGCTGAATCCAAGGCTCACCGCCACGATCACCCACATGACTGTACTCTCCGTTTGCGTGCAGCCCGGGGGCCGCAAAGCACATCCCGGACACAGTAAATCCCCGCCTGCCCGCGAAAGTTCCCGCTTCGGCGCCCACCATGTCTCTCATTGTGGCGCGAGCACGACGCCGCGATGGCGAAGCCGGCTCCCGGTAACGGCGTTCCCTCCGCGACGGGAGCAATGTATCCTGCGCCGCAGTCGCGCAACGTCGCAAATCCAGGGAGGATCACCATGCGAAATAAGCTGTCGGTTGGCGCGGCCGTGCTCGCTTGCGCGCTGACGCTGCCGTTCGCAGGTGCGCGCGCCGACGATGCATCGAAATATCCGGATTGGAAGGGACGCTGGAACACGATCCTCACTCCCGGTCTCGGCGGGCAAAGGATCAAGTTCGATCCGACCAAGCCGTGGGGCCCGGGCCAGCAGGCGCCGCTCACGCCGGAGTATCAGAAGATCCTCGAGGACAGCATGGCCGACCAGGCCAAGGGCGGGATGGGCAATTATCCGACCGCGCGTTGCCTGCCGGGCGGCATGCCGCGGATGATGGCCTACGCGGCGCAGGAATACGTGGTCACGCCGGCCACCACCTACATCCTGCTCGGCGGCAACGATCATTTCCGCCGCATCTACACCGACGGCCGCGACTGGCCCAAGACCATCGAGCCAACCTACCAGGGCTATTCGATCGGCCACTGGAGCGAGCCGGACGCCGAGGGTCGCTACCAGCTGCTCGAGGTCGAGACCCGCGGCCCCTTCAAGGGCCCGCGCGCCTATGATGCGACGGGGCTGCCGCTCGCCTTCGACAACGAATCGACGTTCACGGAGCGATTCCATCTCGATCGGAACGATCCGAATGTCCTGCACGACGAGATCACGGTGTTTGATCACGCGCTGACGCGGCCCTGGAGCGTCGACAAGACCTTCCGCCGCAGCCAGGATCCGCACCCGAGCTGGCCCGAAGGCTATTGCACCGAGGGCAACAACCAGATCGTCATCGGCAAGGAGAACTATTTCCTGAGCGCAGAAGGGATGCTGATGCCCGCCAAGAAGGATCAGCCGCCGCCCGATTTGCGCTATTTCAAGCAGAAATGAACGATCGTAGGGGCGCCCCTTGTGGGCGCCCGGGCGGGCACCACAAGGGCGTTTACGGCCGTCTGCCGACGGGCTATGGCCCGCCCCTACGCATCAGGAGACAACAACATGCAATCTTGCAGCTTGATCGGCGCGTTCACGGTGGCCGTGCTGGCGCTGTCGATCGGCGGCGCGGCAGCCGAGGAGTCTAAATATCCCGACCTGAAGGGCGCGTGGGGTCGGTTCGTGGTCCGTGGAATTGGCGGTCAACCGTCGCTCGATCAGACCAGGCCCTGGGGATTCGGCCAGCAGGCGCCGCTGACCGCGGAGTATCGCAAAGTGCTGGAGCAGAGCATCGCCGATCAGGCCAACGGCGGGCAGGGGAATTTCATTGGCCATGCCCAGTGCCTGCCCGCCGGCATGCCGTTCATGATGGTCGCGACCCGCCCGCTGGAGATCGTCGTGACGGCGGAGTCGACTTACATCCTGGTCGGCGGCAACGATCACTATCGCCGAATATTCACCGACGGCCGCGAGTGGCCGAAGGCGGTCGAGCCGAGCTATTCCGGCTACTCGATCGGCCGCTGGATCGATGCGGACGGCAGCGGGCGCTACAGCGTGCTCGAGGCCGAGACCCGCGGCTTCAAGGGACCGCGCGCAGTTGATCCGAGCGGCCTGCCGCTTGCCTTCGACAACCAATCGATCTTCCTGGAGCGAATCCATCTCGACAAGGCGGACGTCAATCTCCTGCACGACGAGATGACCATCATCGATCATGCGTTCACGCGGCCCTGGACTGTGGACAAGCGGTACGTGCGCCATCCCGATCCGCATCCGGACTGGGTCGAGGCATACTGCACCGAGGGCACCGCCTTGGTGTTTGTCGGCAAGGAGGCCTATTACGTAAGCGGAGACGGCCGGCTCATGCCGACCAAGAAGGGCCAGCCGGCGCCGGATTTGACTTATTTCAAGTAGGGGCGCCCCTTGTGGGCGCCCGCTTGGGCGGGCACAAGGCCCGCCCCTACATCGCGCACCTACATCGTCCAGGCCGCGTCCGGATTCTCCTCCGGCACCGGCACCACCGCGACCTCCACGGTCACGTCCGCGTTCACCTCCACGCTCGTCTGCGGCGCCTCGTAGCCGACCTTCCAGACCGTGAGGTTGTAGCTTCCCTTCGGCATGGCGATCTCGACGCGCCCGGAAGCGTCGGTCGCGGCCCGATAGGCGCCGAGCCACACCTGCGCGTCCGCAATCGGCGTTGCGCTTTCGCGCTCGATCACCCGGACCGTCAAACGGTGCTCGGGCGGCGGCACGGCCACCACATCGAACTGGAATGTCACGCCCTCGTGGTCGAGCGCAAGGTCGGCCGGGGTAAACCGCGCCGACCAGGCATGCATTCCGGGAGCGGCAGGAGCGGGCAGCTCGATCTCGGCCCAATACAACGCACTCGTTCCCAGCAGCGCCGTGGTCCCCAGGGCGCCTTGCGCCAGCCGGGCGCCAGCCGCATCGCAAATTTCGATACACGTGTCGCCGAGCGTGATCCCGGCTGATGATTTCGCGCCGACCTTGATCGCGAATTTTTTCCCGGTCACGACCGGCGAGGGGATGTCCCAGACTGCGAGGCTTGTGAGCTGCGGCTTGACGCTGATGCCGGTCGTAACCGTCGTTTCCTCATGCCGGACGCGATCGACCTCATGCGTGCCGAATACAAGACGCCAGATGTGCTCGCCCGCCCGCGGCGGCGCCTGCAGAACTGCGTCCATGGTGCCGCCGCCTCCAGTGGTGAATTCACGCACCGATCCACCCGGCGCGATGATTTGCACCGGCACACCGGCAAGCTCGCATCCATCGGAGCATGAGACCTGCACCTTCAACACGAACTCCGCGCCGACGAACACATCCGGCGGCTCCGGCCCGGTGACCTCGATGTTGATTGAGTGCGTCATCCCCACGTTCCAGCGTCGTCCCTGCGCAAGCAGGGACCCATACGCCGTGTCCTCTCGCTAGGCTGCCGAGTATGGGTCCCCGCTTTCGCGGGGACGACATGCTGCCCGGGCATCAACCAACGATCACGCCGTGCGCTTGGCGGCGCTGCGGCCGGCGACGCGGCCGAAGACGAGGCAGCGGGCAAGGCCGTGCTGGGCAAAGCCGCCCTGCGATTCGCCGCAGGCATAGAGCCCCGCGATCACCTCGCCGCGGGTGTCGATCACCTCTCCGTGGGTATTGGTGCGCAGCCCCGTCAAGGTGTCGTGCAGGATCGGCGTCGCCCATGCCGCATAGAACGGCGGTTTCTCGATCTTGTACATCGGGGTGGGTTTCTTGAAGTCGGTATCGGCGCCCGCCGCCACGAACGAATTGTAGCGGTTCACGGTCTCCTGCAGCACAGCGCCCGAGATCGGCTTCTTCTGGTGCGGATTCCTGATCTTGGGTGCGAGCTCCGCGAGCGTGTCGGCGCTGTAGAAATAGCCGTCCGGATCCACGTGCGGGGGATTGGGATCCCACTTCTCGCGGGCTGCGCCGTCGGCATCGAAGATCGCCCAAATCGGCCCGCCGCCGTTGAGCTTGCCGGCATCGCCATGCCAGGCCATCGCGGCCGAAAAGAACCGGTAGGAGCCGTCGACCTCGTTCCAGAAGCGCTGCCCGGCCTCGTTCACGAAGATCATGTTCTGCCAGTCGCTGACCGTGAGGCCGGTCGCCTTGGCGATGGGAAAGAGCTTGCTCTCGGGCAGGAACACCAGCGAGCTGTAGCCCCAGCGGCAGCCGATATGGCGCGTCTTGGTGATGGCGGCGCCTGATTCGTTGGTCTGGTTCGCGGTCGCCCACATCGAGGCGCCGATGTCCATGGCGGCAAGCTCGCCCTTCGCGCCCTGATAGACGTAGGGCATGCAGGCCTGCTGATATTCCTCGGTGAGCCGCGGATCGAACATCCGGCGGAAGTTGACGTTGCCGGTATGCCCGCCGGTCGCAATGATCACGCCGCGCCTGGCCTCGATGTTGAGCGCGCCGCCGGGATGGGCCACCGCAATGCCCAGAACCTTGCCGGAGGCGGCGTTCTCACGCACAAGACTCTTCATCTCGTGCCGCAACAGGATCTGCACGCCCTTCTTGCGCGCGCTCTCCTCCAGCCGCCGCACCAGGCCGGAGCCGTTGCGGCCGCCGCCGGGCGCGTAGATCTGGTCCGGGATGTGCCACTCCACCGCCACGAAGGTGCGCGGCACGGTCGACGCCGCTTCCGGGCCAATCGGCTTCTCATGGAACTGGACGCCGTTCTCGATCAGGAAATCGAAGGTCGCGACGTTCTCGTCCGCGAACACACGTACGAGATCGCGGTCGCTGTACCGGGCAACCGGGGCGTCGGGCCTGATCCAATCCTTGAAAATCTGATCGGCCGAATCCTTGATGCCGGCTTTCTGCTGCAGGGCATGGCCGCCGCCGAGATGGACGCGGCCGCCGCTCAGCATGCCGCGGCCGCCGATGTCGAAATTCTCCTCGACGCTGATGACGGAGGCGCCGCTGTCGCGCGCCGTGATCGCGGCCGCAAGTCCCGACACGCCGGCTCCGATCACCACCACGTCGGCCGACATGTCCCATTTGACCTCGGCCGCAGCCTCGCGCGCAGAGGCGCCGACCAGGGCCGCGGCGCCGACCCCCGCCACTCCGCGCGACAGAAAGGCGCGCCGGCTGACCGACCGTGCCTCATCCTTGCCGGCTCTGCGCTTGCCCATGTGATGCCTCCCGAATGTCTGGGTCCGTTGACGGCGATCCTTGACTTTGCGGGCCGCGAGGTCAAGACAGCACCTATGGTCCGCAAGCCTCTCGATTTTGCTGCTCTGATGGCCGCCGCGATCGCGGGGGCGGTCTCTATGCCGGTGGCTGCGCAGACGCTTCCTAAATGCGATCCGGTCGATCCGGTTTCCGACGCGGGCTGGTCGGTCGTCCCCTCGCTCGAAGAGATTGGAACCAAGGTCAGCGCGCCCTATCGGGCTAACGGCGACTGGTTCGTCGACCGCACCACGACGCTGCTTCCGTTCTGCAACTACTATAACGAGATCGGCATCTACAGCATGCGCTCCTACACGCTCATGCCGCAGGTCACCACCGAGCGCGTCGGCATCTGTCGCGGCAATGCCGCGGTGCCGCCTTATACGGGAGCTTGTCCTCCGGCCAAGCCGTAGAATGGGTTGAGCGGAGAGATCGGACGCTCGTCCGATCTCGGAGCGATACCCATCAGCCGCTGCCCAATGAGGCGATGCACCGGTGGGTATCGCGGTCGCATCGGACAAACGTCCGACGCGACCACTCAACCCATCCTACGCGAGCCTCACCGGCATCCCGCAAGCGTGCTCGCCTTGTTCTCCAGCACGAAGGGCCCGAGCTTTGCGGCTGCGTATTCGGCGTAGGACGTATCGACGAGCCGCTCGGCGGGGAATTGGGCGTCGCCGTACTTATTCTGGCGGTACCAGGTCTGCATGTCGAGCATGCTGGCCATGTTGATGTGGCCGTTGGGATCGCGCGCCGGCCAAGGATAGTTGTTGAGCAGGTCGACGCGGGTTTCGGTGCCCGTGCGGATCAGGCGCTGGATCAGCTCGGCCCGGTTCGAGCCGCCGTGATAGGCTTGGCAATAGTCGCGCACGCCGTGCAGATAGGCGGTGAAATAATTGCGCAACAGGTCGCGGTTGGACTTCGCCCAGTCAGTATTGATCATCGCGACCGCAATGGTCATCGGCCAGGGCTTGATCACATCGTCGGTCTCGATGAACGGGACCGCGAAACGTCCTTCGAGAACCTCCGACGTGAACGGCGGGATCAGCAGCGCTGCATCGATCGCCTTGTTGACGAGGGCAACCTTCATCTGCGGGAACGGCAGCACCTTCAGATCGACATCCTGGATCGTCAGCCCGTCGGTTTCCAGCACCTTGCCGATCTCGTAGGTCGAGACCGAGCCGGGCCCGTTGGTCGCAATGGTCCTGCCCTTGAGATCCCGGATGCGGGTGATCTTGTCCTTAAGATCGGGGCGCAGCATCAAATTGTGGCCGAGCGGGCTCGAGACCCGGTCCATCACGATGGTGATCGGGAAGTTGCCTTCGAGCGCGTTGAAATAGCCCGCGGCGATTCCTCCCTCGATGATCTGCAGCTGGTTCTGGGCGAGCAGCGCCATCACGTTGGACGAGGTGTTGAGCTCCTCGGTCTCGACCTTGATGCCGAATTCCTTGAAGTAGCCCCGCTCGACCGCGGTCAGGGTCGCGACCGTCGAGATCGATCGGACCGTTCCGACCTTGACGGTCACCTCCGCCGCCTGCGCAGCGACAGCGCTCCCGAGTATCGCAAACGATGCCAGCAAGCTGCGATTGATCGTGCTCATGCTGCGCCTCCCTGGCGATAGCGTCCGTCACTGTCGCGTGCGAGCGTGGCCTTGCCGCGCAGTGCTTCGAGCGCGCGCACGATCTCGCGTCCGTCCCGGCTGCCGAGCGCCGCCATCAGCTCGGCGAAGGATTTGGGCCCCTCGGTGAGCGCTGCCTCGACCGAGGCGAAGCGCTTGCCGGCAAGCTGCGGCGGTGCGGGCACCCGCGTCTCGATCCGCCCGGCGGCGCCGAACGGCCAGGTGAGGTCGAACCCGGCCTTGGCGCCGAGGCGTCCGCCCGAAAGCGAAGGATCGAGCGGCAGGGTGCGCATGCCGCCCATGACCACGAGGTCGCGGTCGGCCTGGAAGCGCGTCGCCAGCGCCCAGTCCATCTGCGCATCCGAGAACACGTCAATGTCGGGATCGACCACGAACACGTTCTTGACATTGGGCAGCGCCCCGAAACACGCCGCGATCGCGTTGCGCGCCTCGCCGGGGACGCGCTGGCGCAGCGCGACCCGCAGATTGAACATGCCGCCGCTCGAGGTCGTGGCATAGACCGCAACCGGCTCGCGCACCGCCGTCTCCAGCGCCCGCCAGATCATCACCTCGGTGCGCACGCCATTGAGCGGGGCGGTGTCGGTCATTCCGAGCGAACGGCCGCCGATGGTCGAGGTCTGGAATACCGCATCGCGGCGCCGCGTGATCGCGGTCAGATGGAATACCGGGTTGCGCTTGACGCTGCCGTAATAGCCCAGGAACTCGCCATAGGGGCCCTCGGCTTCCACATGGCCGCGCGCATCGAGATAGCCTTCGAGCACCCATTCGCCGTCCGCCGGCACCCGGATGTCATTGCTGACGCATTTCACCACCGGCAGCGGGGCGTCGCGCAGCGTGGCAATGAGGCCTAGCTCGTCGACCGGCAGCCGCATCACGGCCGCCACATGATCGACCGGATGGGCGCCGACCACGAAGCTGATCGGCAGCGGCCGCCCCTTGGCGGCGCTCGCCTCGTAGATGGCGCGCAGGTCGCTCGGGGAGTTGAGATCGACGCCCGCCTCCTGCCGGCCGCGCAGCATCAGGCGCCGGATGCCCACATTCGTCCAGCCGGTCGCCGGATCGATCGCGAAATCGACCGAGGCGGAAATATAGGGCGCGCCGTCCTCGCCATGCTGCAGGTGCACCGGCAGTGCAGTGAGGTCGGCATCCGCTCCGGTGAGCACGACCTCCTGCACCGGCGCCTCCTCGCGGGAGACCTCGAACATGTCCGGCTTGCCCCGCAGGCGCCGCCGGATTTCCCCGGTCAGCTCGGCGGCGGAGACGTTGAAGCCGCGCGCGATCCGCCCACGGCTGCCGGTGACATTGCCGACAAGCTCGTGGCGCTCAGGCCCGACCGCGCGAAACAGCACCGCCTTCGGATTGTCCTCCAGCGCCTGCGCGACGTCGGCAAGATCGGTTGTCTCGTGCCGCGTCTCGAGCTCATCCGCACCCAGGCTCTCGATGAAAGCGCGCAACCGGAAGCGCTCGAAATCCGCCCCCTGGAGCTTGAGCTTCGTGTCGGTCTTCTCGATCAATCCCATGCCGGGCCTCCGCAGCCGACACTATAGGAAAAGGCCGCCCGCCGCGAAAGCTTGCCGCGCGCGGCAAGGCGGTCGATCGGCCCTGATCGGGGCGAGGGAGAAATCATTTACCTCGTCGACAGGACGCCTCCCCGCCGGCCGATTGTTTTTGACGCCTTGCGGATCGGTCGATAGAACTGCGTGCCGGAGTGATCATGACGTGGCCTGTCATGAAAGTCGAAACGTAGAGTGATATTCGGGGCCAAGACAAACAAGCCAGCAAGGGATCAAAATGCGGCTCACCATCCTGACTGCTCTCGGCTGCAGCCTTCTCACGCTTGCGCCCGCGCGCGCTGAAAAAATCGACCTGTCGACCATGACCTGCAAGCAGTTCCTGTCGATCGACAAGGAGGAAATGGGCATCATCCTGACCTGGCTCGATGCCTACTATAAGGGCGACGACGATCCGCCGGTCATCGATACCGATAAGTTCACCAGGAATGCCGGCAAGCTCGGCGGGTATTGCGCCCAGAATCCCACGATCGGGCTCATCACGGCGACCGACAAGCTGTTCAGCAAGTAAGCGGCGGCTGGGCGCCGCGCCGTCTGGACGGTGAAGATTCCTGCTGACGGTCCGGTCAGCGGCGGCAGGACTCGCCATAGCGCAGCTCTGTCCTTCGCTCCTGCAGGAATTTTCGCACCGCCGGATCGGCTTCAAGCCCGATCGCCCGCTCATAGGCCGCCGCGGCCGCCGCGACCTCGCCGGCGCGTGCCAACAGGCCGGCTCGTGCCGCCCAATAAGGCTGATACTCGGCAAGCCGCGGATCACCCTCGAGCGCATCGAGTGCCGCGAGCCCTTCTACAGCACCGCGGGCTTCCGCCATGGCGATCGCCCGATTGATGGCCACCACCGGTGAATCGACGATCGCCGCCAGCGCGTCGTAGAGCTCGACGATCGCCGGCCAGTCGGAGCGGCCGGTGCGGCGGCGCACCGTGTGCGCGGATTGCACCGCGGCTTCGAGCTGGTAGCGGCCGAGCGCGCCCATGCGGCTGGCGCGCAGCAGCAGCGCCTCGGCTTCCTCGATCGCCCGCGCGTCCCAGGCCTGCGGGTCCTGCTCGGCGAGCGGCACATAATCGCCCTGAGCGTTGCGGCGGGCGGCGCGACGCGCTTCCGCGTGCAGCATCAGCGCCAAGAGGCCGAGCCCCTCCGGCTCTTCCGGCAAAAGCGAGACGACCAGCCGCCCGAGCCAGATCGCCTCCTCGGCCAGGTTGCGGCGTCGTGTCTGTGTGCCGACCGGATCGGACCAGCCCTCCGAGAAGGCCGCATAGATCGCGCCCAGCACGGCGGCGAGCCGCTCGTTGAGCTCGGCGCGCTCGGGCAGGCGGAACGGAATGCCGGCCTCCCGGATCTTGCTCTTGGCGCGCACCAGTCGCTGCCCCATGGTGGCGGGCGACACCAGGAACGCCGACGCGATGGTGGCGGCATCGAAGCCCAGGATGGTCTGCAGGATCAGCGGCGCCCGAACGGCGGGATCGATCGCCGGGTGCGCGCAGGCAAACATCAGACGCAGTCGGTCATCCTGCATGTCGTTGGCCTCCGCGGCCGCGAGTTCCTCGGCGATCAGCCGCAGATGATCGGCCGCCTCCGAAGCGCCGCGCCGGCGACGGGCCGCGTCGATCATCCGGCGGCGCGCCACCGTGATCAGCCAGCCTTCCGGGTTGTGCGGGATGCCGTTCTGCGGCCAGTCGGTGAGCGCCGCCGCAAACGAATCGGCCAGCGCATCCTCGGCGCCCGCCACGTCGCGGGTGCGCGCCGCGAGATAAGCCACGAGCTTGCCATAGCCGCGCCGCGCCACCGCTTCGGCGGTGTCGCGGGCGGGAACATCCAACGCGTGGACCGAAAGCGTCGTCACCGTGCTCTCGGGGCTCACATTGTCCAAATCGGGCGAACCTCCATCGTGCCATGGGCGGCGCCCGGGCAGCGCGAAGCCCAGGACAGCGCGGCATCGAGATCGGGCACATCGACCATGTAGTAGCCGCCAAGCTGCTCTTTCGTCTCCGCATAGGGCCCATCGAGCACCTGGGTCTTGCCATTGGCGACCCGCACCGTGCTGGCCGCGCTGGTCGGCCGCAGCCGGTCGCTGCCCACATAGACGCCGGCCTTCTTCATCGCCTCGGTATAGGCCGAATAGGCGGCGATCATCTGGCCGGCGGTTTCCTTGCTGGCCGACAGCATGCCAGCCTCGTTGCCATAGATCAGCAGAATGTACTTCATGGCGGTCTCCTTGACGGGTTGCCGGCGAGCATCATGCCCGCCTGTCCAATGACGTGCGAGGGGGCGGGGTTTCGACGGTCCCGCTCGAAAAAAATGGACCGGCCGCTGCCGGGTGCCTCAGCGCTTCCCGCGCGGATCGAAGTCTCGCAGCGCGGGGGCGGGCTGGTTTTTTTTGGTCGGCATCAGATGACCGTCGGCGCTGATGAAATAGGTCTCGTTACCGATCACCGCGTAATGGTTCTCGGCGGCGCAATCGTTCTCCACCCACATCGGATCGGCGAGCCGGCGATAGGACCGCAGCACGGTCCATGGCCGGGTATAGGCATGGTCGATGACGGTAATCTCGGCGCGGAGCACGTTGCGATCGGCCGGATCGAGGAACAGCCGCTGCTTCACGATGGTCTGATTGTCGCGATGCAACGGCAAGCCGTTCACGTCGAGTGCGCGCGGGCCCTTCATGCCGCGCGATTCGATCTCCAGCCCCTGGAACTCTCCGTCGGCGCCTGCGCCCGCCCACCTGCCGATCGAGTAGCCGCCGAAGGCGGGCGGGATCGTCTGCGGCCAGTCGCGGCCGTCGGTGTAGACGCGGATCATCTCCGGCAGATGGTCACTGCGGATATAGGTGATGTCCGCCGTGACGATGATCTCGAGCGGATCATACGCCACCATGATGCGCGGCATGCCGGCCGGCAGGCAGTTGATCGCCGGATTGTATTCCTGGCCGCCCGCGGCCCGGTTGGTGAGGCTCGCCTCGTATACGGCCCGATACTCGGCCGTGAGCGGCGCATCCTGCCGCTCGGTCGGCTTGCTCGGGTCCCATGCCGCCGTATTGCCGCCGCGGCCCGGCCGCGCCCAGGCGCCCGCGATGTCGGGGTATGCGCCATCGGCAGCGCGCGCGTCGCCGAGCGCGAGCGCCAGCATGCTTGCAACAATGAGGCCGCGGATTTCGCGCCGTCTCCGCATTATGGCCGGCTCCCGCCTAGCAAACGCTCAGTCTAGACCACCCTTGCCGGATAGACCATGAGGCCAGGGTCTATCGTCAGCAGCCTTGGCCGCGAATACTCGAGCCAACGGAATAAACCCCGTTTTTCGATCATTTCCTCCGCTCGGAACCGCAACAGTGTCTCGCGCGCCACAGTCCTGGAAAATCGCATCCTGGTTTCGAAATGGTCCATGGGGTGTGCGGCGGCGCTTGTATACTTTCCCTGTGCAGCCTTGAGGTTTGGGTTTGTTATCATCGACCGCAGACCAACTTCGGGGTTGAAGGAAACCAAGGGGGTGAAAAATGCGCAATCTCGCAATCGCGATCGCTCTGGCAGTCGGGGCGACATTGACAATGGGTCCGGCCAATTCTGCGGCACCGATCATGGCCGACGGCAAATGCTGGGCGAGCGACACAAAAACCAACGGCACGTACAAATGGGGCGCGTGTCCGAAGGAGAAGCACGCCAAGAAAGAGCAGAAGGGGCACAAGTCCGCAAAGGCAGCGCATAAGTCCGAAACCAAGAAGAAGGCCTAATTGCGCCGCTCACAATCAGACGTTTCGCTGTCATTTGCCCCGCCTTGCGCGGGGCTCTTTTTTGAGCGCGACGCGCTTGTCCTTCCCGTGGTTGGTGGTGCGCGAAGCCTCACCGGCTTTGCCGGATTTCAGTTTCGATGCTCGTGACAGCGCGGGTCGTCCAAGCCGGCAGGGTTGGCAACTTCGCGACAACCCTGCCGAATGGCACGGATCGCATCCCGCGAGCGGTTCGAGCCCCCGCCGGTGAATATCAGGGATTGCTGAAAGCGGATGGTGTCGACCACGCCCGCGCGGGCGCCCGGCAGCGCTTTGCCCTCGATCTGATAGAGCCGCCCTTTGTAGTCAAACAAGGCGACCGTCGAGCGGCTGCCGTCCGTCCCCGTCAAGCTGAGCTGACGCCCATAAACCTCGTCGATGCGGTGCGGGATGTTCACTTTCACCTCGCTGCCTTGAGACAGCATCTTGATCGCATGGACCAAGAGGGCACTCTCATCCAGGCCGGCGTTGGCGATCTCGGCCACCGTCACCTTGAGCAGGGCGCTGTTTTGGTTGACCGAATAAACACGGGCCCGGACCGAGCGGCCGTCAGCGACCTCGTAGGTCGTCGTTTCGACCCTGGGAGCAGCCGGAAACATGACCGAGAAGAAGTCGTCGGGATAGCTGTATTCCTTCCAGCTCTGGGCCGCCGCGGGCCCGCTGGCGGCAAGCACTGCAACGAGAAGGATGATGAGGCGCATTCCGGGGTCCCTCGCCACCTTCAAGATGCATCGTGGATCAAGCGACTGCTCCCGCTGTAGACGCATTCTTCTCCGCGCATCTGCGGTGTGCAACCCCCGCCACGCGTGCACCATAGGCGTCTCTGGTGGTCAGGCCCAGATGCGTCTTTAAGCTGACACCCGCCCCGCGCGGCATTCACCAAGTCGGTGCGGGATGCTAGACCTTGGGCAGCCCTGTTCAGCGAGGACGTTCAATGCTTGAGCGAAGCGCGATTGCCGCCATTGTTTTGGCCGCCACCTTCGCGGCCGCGTCGTCGATGTCCGCTCTGGCCTTCGACGAATCCCGTTATCCCGACCTGAAGGGACAGTGGGTTCGGATGGGCAGCCCGAACTGGGTGGCGCCATCGGACCTGCCCGCCTATTCGCCGAACTATGACCCCCGCGCCTACATGCCGGCGCCGCCCGGCCTGCTTACGCCCGAGTACCAGAAGATCTTCGAGGCCAACCAGGCCGACCAGGTGGCCGGCGGGGTCGGCGACGTGCCGTCGACCTTCTGCATCCCGCAGGGGATGCCGATGATGATGAATCTCTATGACCCGATGGAGATCATCGTAACGCCCGACATCACCTACATCCTGATGAGCCATGTCAACGATTCGTACCGGCGCATCTACACGGACGGCCGGGACTGGCCGGCGGATGCGGAGCCCACCTATGCGGGCTATTCGATCGGCCGATGGGTCGACCAGGATGGCAGCGGCCGCTACAGCGTGCTCGAGGTCGAGACCCGCGCCTTCAAGGGGCCGCGCGCCTATGACGCCTCCGGGTTGCCGCTCGCGCGCGACAACCAAAGCGTGATCAAGGAGCGCATTCATCTCGACAAAGCGGATCCCAACACGATCTATGACGAGATCACGGTCTACGATCACGCTCTCACCCGGCCGTTCTCGAATCTCAAGAAGGCGGTCCGCAACCGCAATCCTCGCCCGGTCTGGCGCGCCGAAACCTGCCCGGCCGATGATGCGTGGGTTCGCATCGGCAAGGATGCGTATTACCGCAGCGCCGACGGCGATCTGATGCCGACCCGCAAGGATCAGGCGCCGCCGGACTTGCGCTATTTCCGGCAGACGCCGAAGTGACCGGCGGGGCAAAGGGGAGGGAACGACCATGACGCAACCCAAGCGGATGCTGCGGCTCCTTCCGGTCGCGGCTTTTCTCCTGCTTGCGCCCGCGCAGGCCTTTGCGCAGGCTTCGAGCGCCGCTCCGTTTCATCTCATGGAAGGGACGATCGACAGTATTCATGCCGCCATGCGCTCCGGCGAGCTGACCTGCACGCGGCTGGTGCAGGCCTATCTGGATCGCATCGCAGCCTATGACCAGGTGGGGCCGAACCTCAATGCGGTGCAGAACGTGAATCCGCATGCCCTGCAGGAGGCCGCAAGGCTCGACGCGGCCTTGCGCAGCTCCGGGCCGGTCGGGCCGCTGCATTGCATCCCGGTTCTGGTGAAGGACGAGGTCGACACGAGCTTCATGCCGACTACGTACGGATCGGCGCTGTTCAAGACCTTCGTGCCGCCGCGCAACGCCACCATCGTCGACCGCCTCATGGCGGCTGGCGCCATCATCCTGGCCAAGGCCAACATGGGCGAGTTCGCCACCGCCTATTCGGGCTCGGCCTTCGGCGATTGCCATAATGCCTACGACCCGCGCCGCAGCCCGAGCGGCTCCTCCTGCGGCACTGCGGTCGGCGTTGCGGCCAATTTCGCGGCGGCCGGCATCGGCGAGGATACAGGCGGCTCGATCCGCGGGCCCGCCGCCCATGGCAGCCTGGTGGGGCTTCGCCCGACCCTGCCGCTCGTCAGCCGTGCCGGCATGATGCCGTTTGCACCCACCCGCGACACGCTCGGGCCCATTACCCGCACCGTGCGGGACACCGCCATCGTTCTCGATGCGATTGCCGGCTACGACCCCGAAGATCCGGTCACCGCCTGGAGCTACGGCGAGCAGCCGGAAACCTACACGCGCTTTCTCCTTCCGGACGGACTTGCCGGGATGCGCTTCGGCATCATCCGCGTCCCGATGGCCCGCGATACCGACACGAACGCCGCCGACTACAAGGAGACCCAGGCCGCGATCTCGCAGGCGGCGGCCGACCTCAGGGCGCACGGCGCGGAGGTGATCGATCCGATCGCGATTCCTAAGCTCGCCGACATGGTCGCCGCGGGCGGGGGCGGCGGCGATACCTTCGAGGCGGAGGCCGCGATCAACGGCTTCCTGGCCCAGTTTCCCGGTGCGCCGGTGCACACGCTGCGCGAGATCGTGGATTCGCCGCTCGTCATCCCGCGACGCCGCGAGGAGCTTGGCCGCGCGCTCGGCCGCACGATCGACGATCCCGCCGCGATCAAGCAGGCACGGGTGCGCGAGGAGTTGCGCAACCTGATCGTCAAGGTGATGGCCGACAACAAGCTCGATGCGCTCGTCCACGCCACCTACGACCACGCTCCCGCGCTCGTTCCGAAATCGACGCCCGGCACCAACCGGGTGCTCGCCTCGATCACGGCGTTTCCAGCCTTGGCTGTCCCGGGGGGCTTCTTCTCCGACGGGCTGCCGATCGGGATCGAGTTTCTTGGGCGGCCGTTTACGGAAGGCACGCTCATCCGGGCGGCCTACGGCTACGAGCAGGCGACCCGGCACCGCCATCCGCCCGCCACCGCGCCGGCGCTTGCCGGCGAGCCTTGAGGGCGCTCGCGCCCGGAGTGTGACGCGCCGTCGCACGCCCGATCTCAAAGGATTGACCGCGTCGCGAGCGTGACTCATGATTTCCGCACTGAGCGAGGGGTGACGACATGGCGGCATTCAACGTTGTGCGCTTCCGCGTGAAACCCGGGCGCGAGCAGGAATTTCTCGACGCTCACAGGGAGGCGCAGGTCAGCTGGCCGGGAATCCAGCATGTCAACATGATCAAGACCGGCGAGCGCAGCTATTGCATCATAGCGGAATGGAGCGACATGGATGCGCTCGCCAAGGCGCGGCCGGACATGATTGCGATCCTGGATACTTTCCGCGATGCGCTCGAAGACCTTGGCGGCGGCCTTGGTGTAACCGATCCGGTTTCGGGCCCGGTTGTTCTGGCGCTGAGATAAGCTCGCGTTCGGACGTTGAGGATGCGCTAGGGAGCGATCGCCAGCGCATTCAACCCGGCGGCATCGAACGCGCGCCGCACCGTGCCGTCGGCCTTGGCATTGTCGATGAACTGCTTGACATAGGCGAGCGCCGCCGGCCGTTGCTTCTGGAGCGCGATGCCGACGCCGGTCGTGTAGAATGCGCCGTCGAGAATGCGCGAACCCGGCAGAGCTTTTTGCAGCGGCGGCAGCGCGTCATGGGTCAGGGCAAACGCCTGGACGGTTCCGGAGCGCATCATCGATAGAGCTTCATCGACTGACTTGGCCGGAACGATCTTCCCGGTCTTCAAGCTTCGATCGGCGGCCCGAAAAGTGGTGGAGCCGGCAATTCCGACGACGGTGATGCCCGGCCGATCGACATCCGCGAGCGCCTTTATGTCGGAGGCTGCGGCCGCGAGATAGGTGCTTTCGATCACGAAATACGCCGGGCTGAAGTCGAGCCGGGCGCGGCGCTCGTCGTCGGCCGGCATGAAGCCGATATCCATGGCACCCGAGCTCACCCCGTCGGTCAATTCGCCGGTCGTTGCCTTGACGACAAGCTCGATCGGGACGCCGAGCGCTTTGGCGAGCGCGGCGCCAAGATCGCGGGCAACGCCGTGGACCTCGCCCTCAGCATCCTTGGCGACGAAAATCGGCGTCGGCGCGGGCGCATAGGCGACGCCGACGCGAAGCCTGCCGGTCGGCACGAGCTCTTTCATGACGCCCTCCTCGACAGCCGCTGCGGCGGCGCCAACCGACAGGCCCAGCGCGGCCCCCAAGAGCGCAGCCTTCATCGCGGCCTCCACTCCGATGGGATCATTGGAGCTTCGCTCCGGTTTCCCGCACGATCCGTTCCCATTTCACGGCGTCGGCCTTCACCAGCGCGGAAAACTCGGCTGGCGTCATGATCAGCGGGTCGATGAAATTCGCATCGAGCCGCCGCCTGCTGTCCGGCTCGTCATGCACGCCGCGGGTATAGCGGTTGAGCTGCTCGACGATCTCGCGCGGCGTGCCGCGCGGCGCGAACAGCGAGAACCAGGTCGAGGTCTCGAAACCTGGGAAGCCGAGCTCCGCGAAGGTTGGCGTGTCCGGCATGTAAGGCTCGCGCTCCGCGGTCGCCGCGGCGAGCACCCGCAGCGTGCCGTCGTGCACCAAGTCCATGCGCGGGCCCATGGACACGAAGGTGACCTGCACGTCGCCCGTGACCAGCGCGTTGGTGGCGGGCCCGGTGCCCTTGAATGGGACCATCACCATGTTGAGCCCGGCGCGGCGGTTGAACTCGCGTCCCGCGAGATCGGGCGTGGTGCCGGCGCCGGAGTCTCCATAGTTCACGATGTCCGGGTTGGCCTTGGCGTAGGCGATGAATTCCGCCAGCGTCCGCGCCGGCAGCTTGCCGCTGATGGCCAGGAAGAGCGGCACTGTCCCGATCGGTCCGACCGGGACGAGGTCGTTCAGCGGATCGAACGGCATGTGCGGGAACAGATACGGATTGATCGTGATGTTGCCGGTATTGGCGAAGCCGAGCGTGTAGCCGTCCGGTGCCGCCCGCGTCACCGCCTCCATGGCGATGTTTCCGCTCGCGCCCGGCCGGTTGTCGACAATGACGGGCTGGCCGGTGCGGGCCGTGATGTGGGCGCCCAGGATGCGGATCGCGATGTCCGTGATGCCGCCCGGGGAGGTCGACACAATCACCCGGATCGGCCGGCTCGGATAGGTCTGCGCGCCAACCGGCAGTGCGCCGATCGCGCAGAACCCCGCGATCAGGAGCAGCCTCGGCAGCAGCGTCATCGTGGTCCCCGCCTCTCGCTCCTGGGTTCGTGGCCTGGGAATCGAAGCGAGAGCGCCGGCAAAGGTAATTCGGTTTGCCGCGAAAGTCATGGCGGTTTGCCTGTGCTCCCGCGGCGAGGCGACGCAGGCTGCAGGGGGGGCGGCTCTCCGCGGCGACGCGACGCATATTCTGAACGGCTTGTAACGAAACATCGGCACGGAGCGTCGCGTTGCGGGTCCAAGGGCGTTCAAACTCTCCAAGGAGATGACAATGCAGAAGAAACGACTATCGATCGCGTTGGCTGCAGTATTGTTTGCTGCCGGCACATCGGCGGCCTTGGCTGCCGGCACATCGTCGTCGAATACGAGCACCACGATGGCTAAGCCCGGGGCCAGCGACACCCTGAGCCTGCCGAGCTCGGAACAGAAAACAGCCTGGAACGACCTCAAGAGCCAGGCCTCCAACCAGTCCGCGCCGTCGGGGTTCCAGGCGACTGTGGGGGCCGCACTGCCTGCGAGCGTCAAGACCATGCCGGTCCCCAGCAAGACGGCGACGGCCGTTCCGGCGCTGAAGCCGTATGAATTCGCCATGGTGGCGGGCAAGATTTTGATCGTGAATCCGTCCGACAAGAAGATCGTGGAGGTGATCACCGGATAGGCGGTTGCTCGTGTCGCCCGAGCCCCCGCTCGGGCGCTTGCTCCCGGCGCGCGTCGAGGCTCTCGGCCAAAGCTTGCGCCTCACGCGGCCGCGGAGCGGCTTCAACCACAAACAGGAGCGCAATCATATGAGAGCCATTCGAATCGTCGCGGCAGGGCTGCTTGCTCTCCTGGGGCTTGTGGCCGCGGTACGGGCGCAGAACGCGTCCGATTTCTTCAAGGGCCGGCAAGTCTACATGCAGATCGGCTACAGCCCGGGTGGGGCCTACGATGTGTATGCCCGCGCGGTGGGGCGCTTCATCGGCCGTCACATTCCCGGCAATCCGACGGTGGTGCCCAAGAATTTGGAAGGCGCCGGGAGTCTGCGGCTCGCCAACTGGCTCTACAACGTGGCACCCAAGGACGGAACCGAGATCGGTACCATCGGGCGCGGCCTCGCCTTCGATCCGCTGCTCGGGAACAAGGACGCGAAGTTCGATCCACTCAAGTTCACCTGGCTCGGGAGCGCCAACAACGAGGTCAGCGTCTGTGTGGCCTGGGCCACCTCCGGCATTACCAAGTTCGAGGAACTGTACACCAAACAGATGACTGTGGGCGGCACCGGCGGCGGATCCGATACCGACGTCTTTCCGGCCGTTCTCAACGGCGTGCTCGGCACCAAGATGAAAGTGGTCACCGGCTACCCGGGCGGCAACGACGTCAATCTGGCGATGGAGCGTGGCGAGGTGCAGGGGCGCTGCGGCTGGTCGTGGTCGAGCGTCGTCGCCACTCATCCGGATTGGATCGCTCAGCACAAGATCAACGTCCTCGCACAGCTTGGGCTTTCCAAGCATCCAGACCTGCCCAACGTTCCGCTGATTACGGACTTTGCCAAGACGGCAGAGCAGAATCAGATCCTCAAACTGATCTTCGCCCGCCAGGTCATGGGCCGGCCCTATCTGGCGCCGCCCGGCCTGCCCGGCGATCGGGCAACCGCACTGCAGCAGGCCTTCGATGCGACCATGAAGGACCCCGAGTTCCTGGCCGAGGCCAAGAAGGAAAAGCTCGAGATCAACCCGGTTTCCGCCAATGAGATCGAGCAGCTGCTGCAGGAGGCCTATGCGACCCCGCCCGCGATTGCGGCCGAGGCAGGCAAGCTTGCGAACGCGAGCCACGGTGCGACCCACTGAGGCTTCGCTTTGCCCGCGTCCCGGCCATAGCGCGTCGAAGACGCGCGTGAACGCGCTTATGGAGCCGGGACCGTTCCAAAATCAGAATTCCTACAAAATCAGAATTCGTAATGGTCCCGGGTCACGCCCGGGACCCTTCAGTCCCGAATTCGTCATGCTCCCGCCGCAACTCCGGGGCCGGGCGGAAACGGGTTTCGCCACCTCGAAAAAGTGCTATTCATCGACCTCGATGCGGCAACGAGCCCACGCCGGGGAGAAGCGCGTATGCCCGAATGCTTTGTTGCCAAAGCCTCTGAGCTCAAGGACGGCGACCGGCGGATCGTGGTCGATGGCAAGAAGGAGATCGGCGTCTTCTGCCATGGCGGCGCCTATTACGCCTACAGCAATTACTGCGTCCATGCCGGCGGGCCCGCCTGCGAGGGCGTGCTGATCAACCGGGTGGTCGACGTCATCGCCACCGACAAGACCTATCAGGGTCAGACCTTCTCGGACGAGCTGCATTTTGCCTGCCCCTGGCACGGCTACGAGTACGATCTCAAGACCGGCGAATGCGTCGGCGACCGCCGCCTGAAGCTGCGCAAGTTCGACGTGGTTCGCCGCGGCGAGGATATTTTCGTCGTCACCTGACCACTCGGGAAACACTTCGAGAAAGAGTCTGTTCGATGGACACGGTTCGCAGCGAAGTTCGCACTCCGGCCTTCAACCGCTATTCGACCACCTCGGCGCTCGCCCACGCAACGCAGCAGGCGCATGCCCGCAACTACCAGGATTTCCTGATCGTCGACGTCGACTCCCATCACTACGAGAACGAATCCTACCGAGAAGTCTTCCAATACATCGACAACCCGGTGATCAGGCGCGACGCGCTGCTGCATGTCGAGCGCGGCGGGCGCGCCTCGATGATGAACAACCAGGTCGGCTATCAGGACACCGGCGGGCGCATCACCCGCGCGAGCCTCAGACGACTCGAGAAGACCCCGCCCGACGCCCACCGCGACGTCTACATGACCCGCGATTGGATGGACGCCATGGGGGTCGACTATGCCTGCCTGTTCCCGACCCCGATGCTGTTTCTGGGCCTGCATCCGCAGCCCGAGATGGAGATGGCGCTGGCGCAGGCCTACAACCGCTGGCTCTGCGAAAAAATTCTTGGCGTCGAGCCTCGGCTCGTCTCCATGCTCTACCTGCCGTTCAACGATCCGGAGGCCGCGTATCGCACCGTCAAGGAATTCGGCGACCGCAAGGGCGTGGTCGGCTTCATGGTGACTTCGCCGCGCTACAAGCCGGTGCACGACAACGTCTACATGAAGACCTATGCGCTGCTCGAGGAGATGGGCAAGCCGATCTCGTTCCATGCCGCCTACAGCTGGGACGACCGCGCGCTCTCGACCACCAACCGCTTCATCTCGGTGCATTCTTTGGGCTTCATGTGGTTCAACATGGTCCACATGACCAATTGGGTGATCAACGGCCTGCCGGAACGGTTTCCCAGGCTCAAGGTGCTGTGGATCGAGAGCGGGCTCACCTGGGCGTATGCGCTGATGCAGCGCCTCGATCACAGCTACATGATGCGCACCTCCGACTGCCCCTCGCTCAAGCGCCGACCGAGCGAATACATGCAGGAGATGTACTACTCGTCGCAGCCCATGGAGGTGCCGGAGGATCTGTCGATCCTGGAGGCGACCTTCAAGATGATCAAGGCCGAGACCCAGCTCCTGTGGTCGTCCGACTACCCGCACTGGGACTTCGACCTGCCCAGCATCATCTACGACCTGCCGTTCCTGAAGGAGACCGCCAAGCGCAACATCCTGGGCGGTAACGCCGCCCGGGTCTTCGGCCTCGACCCCAAGCCGGTGAAGAAGATTCCGTAGGGCGCTTTCCCCGGACGCGGCGCAGCGCGTAGCGAAGCGGAGCGGTGCACCGCTGATCCGGGGCCGTTCCAGACGCCGAGTGTTAGACGATCCCGGTTCTGCAGCGCACCGCTTCGCGCTGCGCCGCGCCCGGGAAAAGACCCGAGGCCGTGATGAAATCCCTTTTCCTCGCCTGCTGTCTCGCCGCATGCGTTTCCACCCCAGCGGCAGCCGAATCGGTCGCCGACTTCTATCGCGGCAAAACGCTCTCCATGATCATCGCCACCTCGCCGGGCGGCGACTACGACATCCGGGCCCGCCTCCTGGCGCGCCACATGGGCCGCCACATCCCGGGCGAGCCCGTCATCGTGCCGCGCAACATGCCGGGCGCGGTCGGGCTGCAGGCCGCCAACTATCTCGCCGTGCAGGCGCCGCGCGACGGCACCGTGCTGCACGCCATCATGCAGGCGATGTCGGCCTATCAGGCGATGGGCGGGGCCAATGTGGAATACGACACCCGCAAGTTCCGTTGGATCGGCAACACCACC
>Ga0126381_100001753_pt1 | contig 23203 bp, 19 predicted proteins | sample PanSoiMetPlot_28_FD_96465 | JGI IMG/M metagenome (GOLD analysis project Ga0126381, IMG submission 96465) | Tropical forest soil microbial communities from Panama - MetaG Plot_28 | ecosystem: Environmental > Terrestrial > Soil > Tropical forest > Bulk soil | place: Panama | collected 2016-02-17 | reverse complement strand
GGCCTTGCCGCCGAGCGTGAGCAGGGCATCACGATCGACGTCGCCTATCGGTTCTTCTCGACCGACCGGCGGAAATTCATCGTCGCCGATACGCCCGGCCACGAGCAGTACACGCGCAACATGATCACCGGCGCGTCGACCGCCGATCTCGCGATCATCCTGATCGACGCCCGCCGCGGGGTGCTGACTCAGACCCGCCGGCATTCCTACCTGGTGTCGCTGATCGGCATCCGGGACGTGGTGCTGGCGATCAACAAGATGGATCTGGTCGACTACTCGCAAAAAATGTTCGCGCAGTGCCAAAGCGAAGTCGGCGGCGCTCTGGTCAGAATGGGTATCGAGGCGCGTTCGATCGTGCCGGTATCGGCGCGCGACGGCGTCAATCTGTGCCAGCCCTCGGCACCGCTCGAGTGGCATCGGGGACCGACGCTTGTTGGCGCACTGGAGGCGCTGCCCGCATCGGTCCGGGAAACAGAGCTTCCGCTGCGCCTGCCGGTCCAGGATGTGTATCGCGTCGATGAGCGTCGCATACTCTTCGGCCGGGTCGAATCGGGTTCGCTGGCCACCGGCGACGAGATCGTCTTTTCTCCGTCGGGACGCTCCGCGAAGATAGCTGAGCTGATGTCATGGCCGGACAGAACCGAAGCGAAGCTGGTCGCGGGTGACAACGCGAGCATCGTGCTCGACCGGCCCCTGATTGTGGAGCGCGGCGACTTGGCGAGTCACCGCGAGCGGCTGCCCAAGCTCACCGCCGTGTTCGACGCCGAGATCTTCTGGCTGGCGTCGCAGCCCTTGGTCGCGGGTCGGGAGCTCACGATGCACGCGGCGGCGCGCACCGTCGGCGTGCGCGTGCAATCGATTCATCACCGCATCGATCTCTTGACTCTCGAGCGGCGTCCCGCCTCCCAGATCGCCGCCACCGAGATTGCGCAGGTCACGCTGCGCGCGCACCAATTGCTCGCGCTGGACGATTTCGCAAAGCTGCCCGCCACCGGACGCTTTGTGCTGCGTGACGGCTTTGTCACCGTGGGCGGCGGCGTCATCGACGCCAGTGGCTATCCGGATCAGCGCGCGATTCCCGCGCCAACGCGGGAAACGGTTCCGATCAAGCACCAGGTCAGCGAGGCGGAGCGTAGCGCGCGGCTACACCATACCGGCGCCGTCGTCTGGCTCACCGGACTTTCTGCTGCCGGCAAGTCCACGTTGGCGATGCTGCTCGAGCGGCGCTTGTTCGACGCAGGCTACGCGGTGTTCGTGCTCGACGGCGACAACGTGCGCCGCGGCCTGAACGCCAATCTCGGGTTTTCGCCCGAAGATCGGCAGGAGAACATTCGACGTGTCGGCGAAGTCGCGGCGCTGTTCGCCGAGGCGGGGTTCGTCTGCATTACAGCATTCATCTCCCCGTATCGCGACGATCGCAGACGCGCGCGGGCGGCGCTGAAGAGCGGCCGATTTTTCGAGGTGTATCTAAAGGCCGATCTGGCGGCGTGCGAGGCCCGCGATCCCAAGGGTCTGTATCGCAGGGCGAGACAAGGCGAGATCCGGGAATTCACTGGCATCGACAGCCCTTACGAAGAACCTGTGGCCGCCGACCTGGTTATCGACACGACCGCACGCGACGTCGCGTCGTGCATCGACGAGTTGCTCGCCTATGTTGTCGCGCACTGCCGTGTCTGAAGAACGTTCCTAGCTTCCTTTGGGCACGCGGCCCATCAGGTAGAACTCGTCGTTGGCACGCATCGCGGTCAGATCCGCCATGCGGTTCGACAGCGCGAAGAATGCGCTGATCGCGCCGATGTCCCAGATATCCTCCTCGCTGAATCCGTGCGATCGCAGCTTGTCGTAATCCGCCTCGACCAGTTCCGAAGAACGTGTGGCAATCTTGATCGCGAATTCGAGCATCGCTTTCTGTCTGTCGGTGATGTCGGCCTTGCGATAGTTGACCGCAACCTGGTCGGCTACGAACGGGTTCTTGGCGTAGATGCGCAGCACGGCGCCGTGAGCAATGACGCAATAAGGACAATCATTTGCTCCTGATGTCCCGACGACAATCATCTCGCGCTCGGCCTTGGTCAAGCCCGATTCGCGCAGCATCAACGCGTCGTGATAGGCAAAGAAAGCTCTGAACTCGTCCGGACGATGCGCGAGCGTCAGAAAGACATTGGGGATGAACCCCGCCTTCTCTTGGACTTCGAGCATTCGCGCGCGAATGTCCGTGGGCAGGTCCTCGAGTCTGGGAACAGGGTAGCGGCTGATCGGAGTGGCAGTCATGATCGAGGCCAGGAGTTGCCAAACGCGATCGAGAGTCGACCTAGGATTGTCCGCCGGCGGCTCGCACTCTGACACCGCCGCTCGCAACCAGGGAGAGCCGCGCGCCGGCAGAGCGTCGTTGCCTGTGTCGATGTAATGCCGCCCGAATCAGACGGCGCGTAAAGCCGGCATGGCCTTCCGGGTCGTGTGCGAGGCAGAGATCCGCGCTACCGGGATCCTCTGGAGGATAGTAGACGCCGCAATTCGGATTGATCTCCAGCATGAAAGGCGTGCCATTGCGATCGACCCTCAGATCGCAACGACCGAAGCTCGCACCCTTGAGCGCAACGAAAAAGCGGGCACAGATGTCGCGCAGGCGGGCCTCGAGAGCGCGATCGTCGAGTGGGAACCCGTCCATCTTCTTGTACTCCGCCCACTTCATAGACGAGTGCTTGAAGGTCTCGCCTTCGGGGAAGCGATACTGGATCGGCCCGTAGGTTTTGGGTCGCGCCGGATCACTAGGTTCCTCAGCGACGAGCACGGTGCACTCGGTCCCTTCGATGAACTCTTCGATCAAAGCAGCCCCGTGACGCCGCAGCATCTTGCGGGCCTGTGCTCGCAACCCAGCTGGAGAACAGGCGCGGGATCGCCGGGAGAGGTCGACGCTTGAATAACTGCTGTAGTGCTTGACGAAAAGAGGAAAGCGTAGGAGCTCGATTGCCCGTTCGACATCCGACTCGCAGCGCGCCAGGACGTACCGCGGAGTCTCGATGCCTTCGGACCAGCATGCCAACTTCATCGCTTCGCGCGACGGTTCGTAGAACTCCGACGTGGCGCCCGTGAACGCGACATTGTGCTTTTCCAGCGTGTGGACCACCTCGATCCCCGGAGTGTTCTGGTCGGCGGCCCCGTCGCAAAGATTGAAATAGACATCGAAGCCCTGCCTGATGCGGCGAGCGACCTGTTCGACGGAAGTCCTTTTTTCGAGGCACTCGACCTCCCACTGTGCCTCGGGGTAGTAAGGCCGTGGATCGCACGGCCAGTCATCGTCTGGAAGCGGAAGGTGGAGCAGGTCCTGGTTGGTCAGCAGGCAGATGCGCATCGCGCCATTCTATAGGGTGTCGGCCGTTTCGCCTGTCCAGAGCGCAGCTTAGTTGCCATGTAAAGAAATGTGCAAGGCCTGGCGGCTGAAAGTCGGCATCGCGTTTCAGTGCACTGCCGGTTGAGGGCCACCCTGACCAACCATGCGAACGACGCCCATTTTGATGAGCTGCTGAATCTCGGGAGACTCAAGAATCGCCGCTCTTGCCGCAGCGCGAAGCCGATCGACCGCTTCGTCGGGAAGAACAAAAGACGTGGGCAATTGGTTGAGGTAATCCCGCTCGGCGGGCTCCTTCAACGCCGCGAAGGACACGTCGATCACATGGATGCTGACATTCGGTGCATTCAGGATGAAATCGAGCTTGGGGTTTGCGCCGACCGACGGCTTGATGATGTCGCGCACTTCCCGCAGCATGGCCCAGCGTGCCTGCATGTCCTTCAACGTCTCCACGGTGTCGTAGGAATAGCGATCGATCGGCGTGCCCGTGGCCTTGATCAGAACGTCGAAGGTTCCGGGAGGCTCCTCGTGCAGGTCCCAGTTGTTGGGAGGCGTTGCGAGGGAATTGACGATGAACACGAAGATGTTGCGCACGTGATCAAAGGGCGTCGGAATCCCTACCGCGTGCAGCGATTCGAAGGTCGCGAACACATCAAGGCCGCCGCGCATGCCGATGTTGTCGGAAACGCCGCCATCGACAAGGTGAAGGTAAGGCCGCTTTGTTCGGTCCGCGTAGGTTTCCAGTTCTTGCAGGCGCTTGAGCGTCCGGGCCGCGGGTCGCGGAGGATCGGGATTGTCGAGAAACAGTTTCGTCCAGGCCGGGAAGCGGTAGTCGCAGGTGCCACCGTAGTTGTCGATGGTGATCGATGACAGGAGCACCGGAACTGCCGACGACGCCGCCGCCGCCCGCGCGAGCCGGAACTTGCTCAAGTCGCTGCACATGACGTCGAAGTTCTGTTGGTTGAATATGATGCGCGTGCCCTCGGCAAGGTCGGTGGCGCCGACAAAGATCCGCGGCCCATTCGGCTTTAAGTCGGCGAAAGTGGCGCCGTTGAACAGGATCTCGTCGTACAGGTTGGCAGCGAGCTCCGACCGATTCCAGCCTTCCGACCAGAGCGCACCCCAGTTGAACGGACTAAGTGTGCGCGACACGATCTCACCTTGTACATTGCGCTTGAGAAATCGCTTTTCGTATTCGTCGAAGAGTTTATCGCCGTAGAGGCCGAACGCAAGCGCGGTGAAGCTTCCGCCAGAGATCCCGGTGAGGACATCGATCTCATCGAGAGCGCGCAGCTTGCGGCCGCTGCGTGTGGTGATCTCCATGTCGCGCAGCGTCTCCAGCGCCCCGTAGGAAAACGCGGCGGCCCGCGTGCCCCCGCCGGAGAACGCGAGCATGATGAAATACTGCCGATCTTCCGGATGGTCGGAAGAGCGTTCGAAGCCGTACTTCGTCGCGGGATCGAAGTGCTCGATCGGCGGATTGACGGGACGCGTGGCACATCCGCCGAGGTGGAAGGCGACCAGAATTGTTGCGACTACAGGCAGATATGAAATGTTCATAGCAACTTATCGACTCCAGTAATAGGGCGCCTGCCGCTGGCGCGCCTTTGCAACAAGGATGAGCCGCGGATGGACGGCCCGTTAACGACGATATCCTTCACGCAGCCTTGTGGTGAATTTGCAAGTACGCCTGGGCTGCGGGATAGCCAGCTTCTCCGAAAGTTTCGCGGATCGTCCGGTTGGTGTCGAAATATACCTGCCAGTAGTGCGCGGGGTTGCAATACGGACGCACAGCCAAGACCGGTCCGCGCTCACTGAAGCTCAGGATCTCCACGTCGGGCGCGGGTTTTGGAAGCACATTGGCGATTTTCGACAAGGCTTCCTTGAGACGGCGAATGGCATCGTTGGGATCGACCGTGTGGTCGAGTTGAGCCGTTAGGTCGACCCGGCGATAGGGATTGTGGCTGAAGTTCTTGATCGTGCCGTTCATCACCTTGGCATTGCCGACCAGCGTCTGTACGTTGTCCGGAGAATCGATGGCGGTACTGAACAGTCCGATCATGCGCACGGTTCCTTCGACGTCGCCGGCAACCACGTAGTCACCGACCTTGAACGGACGCAACATCAGGATGAACACTCCTGCGGCGAAATTGGAGAGGAGCCCTCCCCATGCCGCGCCCACCGCGATGCCGAGACCGGCCACCAGCGCCGCGAACGACGTCGTCTCGACGCCGAAGTAACCCAGAATCGCCACGATCAGAATGATGTTGAGACCGATGTTGATGACCGATCCGATGTAGCGCGTGACGGTCGGCTCGACTTTCTGTCGCTGGAGCGCCTTGGTGACCAGCGTCGATGCGAAACGGATCAGCATCCGGCCGATGACGTAGGCCGCGATTGCGCCCAGAACCTTGAGTGCAAACGCGATGAGAATGGGTTTCGCGGTTTCGATTGCGTTGGGGATGTCCATGGGAGTCCTGTCTTCTAGCGTTTGAGAATGCCGGGCCAGATACCCGGCGGGCAATGGTCTGGCTCGGGCACGCGGTGGCTTTAGTCGCCTGCCTGCCCTTTGACAATGCGCTGAATCAACTTCGGATCATCGGGCAGCAGACCGACCTTCGCCAGCCTGGGAGTGAGCGTGGCCCAGTTCCTGTCCATTGCGAATACGCGGCGAAAAAGCGGCAGAGCTTCGTTCACTCGTTCCATGTTCACGAGTGCGACCGCATGCCAGTAGATCATTTCGGCATTATCGGGAACAAGCTTCGACGCCGCGCTGTATTCGGCCAGCGCGCGGTCGTTGTCTTTCTGCTCGACAGCGAGATCACCGGCGTTCATGTGATTGTAGGCGCGCTGCAGAGTGACCAATCGACGCAGCTCCTTGAGAGGCTGCGCGCTGTCATCGACTCTCACGTCGAAAGTTCGATCGACCCAAGCTTTTCCGCTGGGCTTGCCGGTGACAACGATCAACGCAGCCGATTGCCTGCCGCGGATGTCGCCTCCCGCCGCCTGCGCCGCATCAAGCGCGGCGAGCATTCGCTCGGCGAGGTCGCCTTTGCTGTTTTCAAAGGCGCGTGACATCGACGGCCAGATCTTGTCGTTGATCATCAGGTTGGCCTGCACCGAGTAGTCCTTGCCGACGATATGGCCCGCAAAAGGAATGTCCTTGGCGCCGGTGTGAGCCGCGACGCGCCCCTGCGCGTCGATCATCGCAACCTGGCGAACTTCGCGCCCGTCGTCCTTGGCGAGCAAATCGCTCAGCGCATCGGGCGCGCTCTTGCCCGAGCGCATGAGATCGAGGCCGAGCTTGCCGTAGCTGGGGTCAACGAACGATTGGGTCGCGACGGCCCCGACGCCGGCTTCAACCCACGGAACAACGCTGCCCACGGAGAACCAGTGCGATTGCACAGCTACTCCCAGCTCGCCCGTTGCAGCGTCGCGTGCAACAATCGAATATGTGTGAACTGGACGAAGCGATGATTGCTGCATGGTTTGCGCCGTGGCGCCGTTCAGCGCCAGCAGCAAGGCGATTGCATTCAACAAGGCCATCCCAGGTCTTTGCGTTTTTTGTCGGGCGTCCCGAAGCTCGTCCTAAGACGCTTGCCCCACATCTCCAAGTGTTATTCGACGACCGCGGCGCTCAGCAGCAGCGACTGCGGAATGGTGATCCCGATCGCTCTCGCGGTCTTGAGATTGATGACCAGCTCGAAAGTCGTCGGTTGCTCGACGGGGAGATCGGCAGGATTCGTTCCCTTCAGAATCTTGTCAACGTATACGGCAGCGCGCGGGGTGAACGAAGCCATGTTCACCGCATAGGCCATCAGGCCGCCCGCCTCGACCATTTCCCGAAAATTGAACATAGTCGGCAGGCGGCTCTTGATCGCGAGCTCTGCAAGCCTGACTCGATGTACCAGGAACGTTGAGCTAGCGACGACCAGAAGCGCCTCAGCCTTCTCTTTTGTCATCGAAGCAAACGCTGCATCGAGTTCCTCGGGACCTTTTGCCTCGACATATTGAAGGTGGACACCCAAGGATGGAGCGGCCGCTTCCACTGCTTTGATCTGAACCTCCCACGCCTTGTCGGTTAAGTTCCGGAGAACAGCCACTCGGGAGGCACGCGGGGCCGCTTGCTTCAGAATCTGCAGCTGCTTACCGTAGATGGCCGGGCTAGGGCTGAACGTTGTACCGGTGACGTTGCCTCCTGGCCTCGCCAAGCTGGCGACGAGCCCAAGCTCCACCGGATCTGCAGGGAAGATCATTACGATTGGAATGACACTCGTGGCGTTCTTCGCCGCCTGGGCAGCGGGCCCCGCCGGCGCCACGATGATATCCACGTTGAGCCGCACCAGCTCGGCGGCAAGCTCTGGTAGACGCTCGACTTTGCCTTCTGCCCAGCGGTATTCGATGATCAGGTTCTGGCCTTCGACCCAGCCAAGTTCGCGCAGCGTTCTCAGGAATGCCTGGAGCCCGCGCTCCACCGACTCACGAGTGGGCTGGCTCAGATAGCCGAGGCGGTAAACCTTGCCCGCTTGCTGTGCCTTGGCGGCAAATGACGCGGCGCCGAACGCAAGCGGGCCGAGAAGCAGCGCAAGGCTCGCCTTTCTCCGATTCATCGCGTCCCCTCCCGGGCGTTAACCAGCACATGGAAGCGCTGGCTAAGAATGGATCAGGTCTTTGGCGGAACGTATCCAGACGCCACATCGGCGCCGCTGCCGAAGAAATGCCTCTCCATCTGCTCGGCAAGGTACTTGCGCGCGCGCGGATCGGCGAGGCTCAGCCGATTCTCATTGACGAGCATGGTCTGATGACGCAGCCACTGGGCCCACGCTTCCTTGGAAACGTTCTCGAAGATGCGCTTGCCGAGCTCGCCGGGATAGGGCGGAAAGTCGAGACCCTCGGCCTCGCGGCCGAGCTTGATGCAGTGAACCATGCGAGCCATGGTGCTTCCTCGCTGCAGATTAGATAGAGCGAAATTATCGCACGATGTGCATCAGGCCAACGACTTCTCGTAGACCAGCGAGCGCCGTTGCCAGTTGTACAAATCGCGTTTCTGCTTGGGCAAGCGGCTGGGATCGCTTTCGACAAAGCCACGCTCGACAAACCAGCCTGATGTGCGCGTTGTGAGCACGAACAGCCGAGCGAGATGCAACTTCCTCGCTCGCGCCTCGATTTCGTGCAGCAGTGCTTCGCCATAGCCTTCGCGCCGGAAGTCCGGGTGCACGGCGAGCGCTGCCAGCTCGCCGGCCCTGTCGGACGGAAAGGCGTAAAGCGCTGCGCATCCGATGATCACATCGTCGTGCTCGGCGACGACGAATCTTTCGATTTCCATTTCCAGCCGCTCCCGCGGCCGGCGCACCAGGATGCCTTCTTCTTCCAGCGGCTCGATGATCGCCAGGATGCCGCCGACGTCGTCGATGGTCGCGCTGCGCAGGTTGGCGAGCGGCCCAGCCGACACCATGGTACCGACCCCGTCGCGCGTGAACAGCTCGAGCAGGAGCGCGCCGTCGTGGTGGCGAGAAATGAGATGCGCGCGCTTCACGCCGTTGTCGCACGCGCGCACGGCACATGGTAGATAGAGCTGCACGTCCGGCGGCAGCTTGCCTCGTCTGGCGAGCAGCGCATCGGCGTCGCGCGTGGAGAGCTCGGTCAGAAGCTTGCGTCGGCCGTCGCGAACGCCCTCGGTATCCATCAGGAACATTAGCTTGTGCGCCGACAGGCGCACCGCCACCTGCGTCGCAACTTCCTCGAGCGCGAGGTTGAAGATCTCACCCGTAGGTGAGTAACCGACCGGAGAAACCAGCACGATGTCGCCGTCGTCGAGCCTTTGCTTGATGGCTTCGACGTCGACACGGCGAACTTCTCCGGTCCATTGCATGTCGATGCCGTCGAGCACGCCGATAGGCTTTGCCGTCAAGAAATTGCCACCGACGACCCGGATGCGCGCCCCAGCCATCGGCGAGTTGGCGACACCCAGCGACAGCAGCGCTTCGATGCGACTGCGGGCGTGACCGGTGCCTTCAAGAGCGCAGTCGAGCGTCTCGGCGTCGGTGATGCGCAGGCCGCGGTTGTAACGGCTGGGAATGTTCTGCTGCTTGAGGATAGCCTCGATCTGCGGCCGCGAGCCGTGCACAATCACAAGTCGCGTGCCCAGGCTGTGCAGGAGGTTCAAATCGTGGATGATGCCGAGGAAGGTGTCGTCGGCGACGACTTCGCCTCCGAACGCGATCACCAGTGTCTTGCCGCGCAGCGCGTAAATGTACGGCGCCGCCGAGCGGATCCACTGCACGAACAAGCGAGTGGTCGCGGAGTTAGCAGCGATGTTGATTCGCGGCACGTGCGGCATCGGGGCGAGGTCGTGAGCGGCAGCGATTATACCGTCTGCAATCGGGGAATTCCCTCAGGCTACGTTGTGAGCCGTGGGAGCAGTTCCATCGGCACAACAGCGCGCTACTTTATAATTGTGCTATTCGCATGACTTCCTCGCTTCTCGAAAACCTCAACCCTGAGCAGCTTGCAGCGGTTACGCTGCCTCACGCATCGGCGCTGATCCTCGCCGGCGCCGGCAGCGGCAAGACGCGCGTGCTCACCACGCGTATCGCTTGGCTCCTGGCGACGGGCCAGGCGAGCCCCCTGTCGGTGCTCGCCGTGACGTTCACCAACAAGGCTGCGAAGGAAATGCTGGTGCGGCTCTCCGCGCTGACGCCGGTGAGCACCCGAGGCATGTGGGTCGGGACCTTCCACGGCCTGTGCAACCGCATGCTGCGTGCGCATCATCGTGAGGCGGGGCTGCCGCGGCTGTTTCAGATCATGGACATGCAGGATCAGCTTGCGTTGATCAAGCGGTTGTACAAGGCCCACGGGATCGATGACGATCGCTTTCCAGCACGGCAGCTGCAGACGCTGATCAACGCATCGAAGGAGGAGGGCTCTCGTCCCAATGCGGTCGAAGCTCAGGACGAATTCACGCGTCGTCAGGTCGAGCACTATGCGCTCTACGAAGCGGCTTGTCAGCGCGAGGGTCTGGTCGACTTCCCGGAGCTGCTGCTGCGTAGCTTCGAGCTGCTTTCGCGCAGCGACATGCTGCGCGAACATTACCGGCGGCGGTTCTCCCACATTCTTGTCGACGAATTCCAGGACACCAACGCACTGCAGTACCGCTGGCTCAAGCAGCTCACCGGTCCCGACACCGCGGTGTTCGCCGTCGGCGACGACGATCAGTCAATCTACGCCTTTCGCGGTGCCAACATCGCCAACATGCAGCACTTCGAGCGCGACTTCGGTACTGCTGCAACTCCGGTAAAGCTCATCAAGCTCGAGCAGAACTACCGCTCGCACCGCTACATCCTCGACGCGGCGAATGCGCTGATCAAGCACAACCAGCAGCGTCTGGGCAAGAATCTATGGACCTCCGATGCGCAAGGTGAGCCTGTTCGCGCGTTTTGCGCTCAGTCCGACATCGAAGAGGCGGCGTTCGTGGTCGACGTCGTGAAGAGCCTCGTCGACGAAGGGGTTTCGCCGGCGGAGATCGCTCTCCTGTATCGCTCCAATGCGCAGTCGCGCGTGGTCGAGCACGCGCTGTTCACCGCCGGCATGCCTTACCGGGTCTACGGCGGCATGCGCTTTTTCGAGCGCGCCGAAATCAAACACGCTCTCGCTTACTTGAGGCTCATCACGACGCCGGAGGACGACGGTTCATTCCTTCGCGTTGTCAACTTTCCACCAAGAGGCATCGGGGCGCGGTCGCTGGAGACACTGCAGGAGCACGCCAGAGCCACCGGCTCGAGCCTCTGGCAGACCGCGTGCAGCGCGCCGATTTCAGGCAAGGCGGGAAGCAGCGTCGGCGGCTTCGTCAAGCTGGTCGAGGCAATGCGCCAGACGATGTCGGGAGTGGGCTTGACGGAAACCGTCCAGGGCATCGTTCACGCAAGCGGGCTCGCCGCCCATTACGCCGCCGAGAAGGGCGGACAGGAGCGCCTCGACAACCTCGAGGAACTGGTGAGTGCGGCCGAGAGCTTCATGCGCGAAGCCGAGCGGGAGATCGGCGAGGAGGCGATCGATCCGCTTACCGCTTTCCTGGCGCACGCCGCCCTCGAGGCCGGCGAAACGCAGGCAGCGGACGGCACCGCAGCTTTGCAACTGATGACGGTGCACGCGGCCAAGGGTCTCGAATTTCACACCGTGTTCGTCACCGGCCTGGAAGAAGGTCTGTTCCCGCACGAAAACAGCCTGTCCGAGTACGACGGTGTCGAAGAGGAGCGACGTCTCGCCTACGTGGCCGTGACGCGCGCCAGGCGGCGGCTCTACCTGACGCTTGCGCAAAGCCGCATGCTGCACGGGCAGCTCCGTTACAACGTCGCGTCGCGCTTCTTGAACGAAATTCCGCCGGCAACCGTGCTGTGGTTGTCGGAGCGACGGCGGAGCGCGATGCCCGTCGCAGATTCGAGCGCTCCACGCGCGGCCGATCGCGTGTTGAGGGACGACATCGGCTGGCGAATCGGGCAGAGCGTCAAGCATGCCAAGTTTGGTCTGGGCATCATCGTCGATGCCGAGGGCCGCGGTACGGACGCCCGCGTGCAGGTCAACTTCCGCGATGCCGGCGTCAAGTGGCTGGCGCTGGAGTACGCCAAGCTTCAACCAGCGTAGCCGGAATCGCGTGTCCGTCCTTTATCCGCTCGCGGGTTCTCTTCCGCCACTTGCCATCGGCTCGTCGGCGTGGAAGACGTCGCGGAAGCTCACGTAGTCGGAGATGTGCAAGGTGGCGACGAAAGCAAACAGGTACGGAACGACTAGAAACACGCCAAGCAGACCTGCCACGGACTCGCCGAAGAACTGCGCGATCGACAGCGCTAGACCGGGAAGCACTCCCCCCAGCGCGAACACCGCGATGCCATACGCCGCCACTGCGCGCCAATTGGCCATCGCTGCCGTCAGGCTCGTCCCCAGTGCGGTGACAGCGCCCGCGTCATGGAAAACGACCAGCGCAGGCGCAAACCACAGGGCCAGCAGTGTCGGCAATGCGCACAGCGCACCAAGCAACAGAGCAAGCTGAGGTTTGCCTCCGGCGAGCATCTCCTCGGTCGGCTTGACCGCACCTGAAACAACGCCAATGACGATCCCTCCGTCGACTAGCATGGTCGAGAGTACGGCAAGTGTCATGCCGACAATGAATACGACACCCAGGGCGATCAACGCATAGAGATTGCTACGGAAGCCCCGGAACAGATGCTCGAGCTTCGGCTTCCCGCCACGCTCCTGCGTCCACGCCGCAGCAAGGAAACCCACCGCGAACACCGGTTTCAACAGTCCGGCAATGACTTGTCCGATCGCCGCCCAGGGTCCGAGCCCGGCGATAGCCACCAGGAGGTAGTAGGTGAAGAGCAGGAACAACCAGGCGAGCGGCGCCCGACGAAACATCGCGTACGCTGCCTTAAGCCAGGCGATACCGCGCCGCGCGTCGTGGCGCGTAAAAGCAATCGGCGCGCGATTCACGTTGCAACAAGCTCGGGCATATTCTGGGTCGCGGCGACCCGATCCCGGAGGATGCGCTCGAACGGAGCGGGATCGTGCGCATGCGTGAGTTCGCCGGGTCGCGGCAGATGCAGGTCATAGAGTCGCGACAGCCAGAAGCGAAGCGCCGCGGCGCGCAGGAGCACTGGCCACGCAGAGCGCTCCTCCTGATCGAACGGACGCACCCCCGCATACGCTTGCGTCATGGCGTAAGCACGCTCGGCGTCGAGCGCACCAGCCCGTTCGCCATCGGCGATCGTGCACCAGTCGTTGACCGCAATCGCAAGGTCGTAGGCAAAAGCGTCGGTCGCTGCGAAGCCAAAGTCGATGACACCGGAGACTTGCCCGTCAACAAAAAGGACGTTGTCGCAGAAAAGATCGCCATGAATCGCGCCGCGCTTGAGCTTGAGCCTTGTCAGGCGCGTCTGAAACTTGATTTCCGCGGCGACCAAGGCATTTTGTTCCGCCGACAAAAAGGGTCGTACCGCCCGCGCCGCCTGTCTCCACCATCCCGGTCCGCGTCTGTTGGTCAATCGGCCGCGGTAGCTGACGACAGCGAGGTGAAGCCGCGCCAACACGTCTCCTGCCGCAGCACAGTGCGCGGCATCGGGTTGCTCGACGGCGGCACCTTCCAGCCGGACGACCAGACTCGCAGGCTTGCCATTCAAGAAGCTCCACAGCGCGCCTGTGCGATCAGGCTCCGGCGCCGGAGCACACACGCCGGCTCGCGCCAGGTGCGCCATGAGATTCAAGTAGAACGGCAGTTCTTCAGGAGGGAGGCGCTCGTAGAGAGTGAGGACGTAGCGCCCCTTGTCTGCGGTGACGAAGTAGTTGGTGTTTTCGATGCCGGCGGCGATCGGCTCGAATGCACGTACCGGGCCGACTGAGTAGCGCGTCAGCCAGGCGGCCAGTTCTTCGGCGGTGACGGTTGTGTAGACAGACATCGGGCGTCGCGGTGCGCCCTCTCGCGGCACGCTCCGCGCTCGTGTTGCCGGTTGATCTACTCTCTCAGGGTCAGAAGGAAAACAGCAGCCACATCGGAACCCGCAATCCGGTGTCGAGGCTTTCGTGGCGCACGAAGCTTCCGTTGGGGCCCTCGGCGACAAGATAGTATGGCCGACCGGCCTTCGGGATCACCTTGATCATGATCAGACGACCGCTGACGCGATATTCTTCGATCGTTTCGCGGTCGCGGCGGACGATGGTGACCTGCGGCTCGAGCTCTGGATCGTTTGCGACCTCTGGAGGAGGAGGCGGCGCCTCGGGCAACGGCTCGAGTACCGGGGGAGCAGGGGTCTTCTGCGCGAACGCGATCTGCGCGACGGCGAGCGCCGACGCGAACACCAGAACGAGCATGGGGGCGCGCATCGTCGATGCTCCTGCGATGAGCAAATTCTAGCAGGAAACGATGGCGCGCGGCCGCGCTCTAGAGATTGAGCATCTTGTTTCGCTCTTCTCGAGTCGGTTGGAAGCCGCGCGTTTCGTAGTAATCGAAAATCGCTTCGACGATCGCTTCCGGCTCTTCGATGATACGTATCAGGTCGAGATCGGCCGCATCGATCATGCCTTCGCCGACGAGTCGCTCCCGCATCCAATCGATGAGTCCGCGCCAGAATTCGCCGCCTACCAGGATGATTGGAATTCTGCGGCTCTTGCCCGTCTGCACCAGCGTAAGGCACTCGGTCAACTCGTCGATGGTGCCGAAGCCACCTGGAAGAACAACGTACGCCGACGCAAAGCGCACGAACATCATCTTGCGCGCGAAGAAATAGCGGAAGTTGATCCCGACGTCCTGGAATGCGTTGCCGCCTTGCTCGTGCGGCAGCAAGATGTTGAGTCCGATCGCCGGCGAGCGTCCGGCGTGGGCGCCGCGGTTCGCCGCTTCCATCAAGCCCGGACCTCCGCCAGAGATCACCGAGAATCCCGCATCGGAGAGCAGGCGCGCGATTCGCTCAGCCTTGCGGTAATAAGGGTGATCCGGTCCGATGCGCGCGCTGCCGAACATGCTCACTGCGGGGCGCACACCGCGCAGCCGTTCGGTTGCGACCGCGAATTCTGCCATAATGCCGAGCACCCGCCACGCTTCCTGCCCGTTGGTCGAGTACATCGCCTGAGGGTCGATCAACTCGGGAATCTTGCTTGTCTGAATCATGCCTAAGCTCGTTTTGGTCGATGGGTCGTCGTATTTGTATCGCGCGTTTCACGCGTTGCCGGATCTGCGCACGTCGCGCGGCGAGCCGACCGGCGCGATACGCGGCGTCGTTTCCATGTTGCGCCGATTGGTGCAGGACGGCAAGCCGGATTACTTCGCCGTGGTGTTCGACGCGCCGGGAAAAACATTTCGCGACGAGTTGTACGCGGAGTACAAGGCGAATCGCCAACCCATGCCGGACGATCTCGGGCGTCAGATAGCGACCTTGCACGAGTTGATCCGCGCGCACGGCTGGCCGCTGCTGATGATCAAGGGCGTCGAGGCGGACGACGTTATCGGTACGTTGGTCAAGCAGGCGACGGCGAAGAATATCGAAGCGGTCGTTTCCACCGGCGACAAGGATCTGGCGCAGTTGATCGCGCCCGGAGTGACGCTGGTCAACACGATGAGCAACGAAAAGCTCGACGAGCAGACGGTGGTCGCCAAGTTCGGCGTCGGCTCGGCGCAGGTGCTCGACCTGCTTACACTTACCGGCGATGCCATCGACAACGTTCCAGGGGTCGCCAAAGTCGGCCCGAAGACCGCTGCGAAATGGCTCGTGGAGTACGGCACGGTAGAAAACGTGATGGCGCACGCGGGAGAGATCGGCGGCGTCGTCGGCGAGAATCTGCGCGCAGCCCTCGAGTGGTTGCCGCAGTCGAAAACGCTGCTCACCATCAAGACGGATTGCGATTTGCCGGTTACGCCTGGGGATCTTCGCGTGCAGCCGCCCGATACCGCGCGCCTTAAGGAGATGTACGACCGGCTGGAGTTCAAGGAGTGGCTGCGCACTCTGGGTGGCGCTGTTGCGGCCGCTGTGCCGCCGGCGACTGCAAGCGCTCCAGCGGCCCGGGTGGTCACACGTGACTACGAAACAGTCCTCGATGAGCCAGCGCTCGAGCGGTGGCTCTCGCAACTCGAGAACGCCGCGGTTGCGTGCGTCGACGTCGAGGCGACGACCGCCGACCCGCTCCGCGCGAGCGTGGTCGGGCTGGCGTTTGCGATCGAGCCGGGTCGCGCGGCTTACGTGCCGCTCGCGCATGCATATGCAGGAGCGCCGACGCAGCTGGCGGCCGACCGCGTGCTGGCCCGACTCAAGCACTGGCTGGAAAACGGACAAGCGAAAAAGCTTGGGCATAACGTCAAGTACGTCCAGCACGTTCTCGCCAATCACGGCATTGCCCTGCACGGAGTCGCGCACGACACCATGCTTGAGTCGTACGTCCTCGAGTCGCACCGGCAGCACGATGTCGACAACCTTGCCTTGCGGCACCTCGATTTCAAGCCGATCGCCTACGTCGACGTCGCGGGCAAGGGAGCAAGCCAGATCGGCTTCGACCAGGTCCCCGTGGAGCGGGCCGCCGAATACGCGACGCAACAGGCCGACGTGATCGTGCAGCTGCACGCCGCTTTGTATCCGCGCATCGCGGCCGACAAGCAGCTCGAGTTCGTCTACTCGGAGATCGAAATCCCGACGCGAGAAGTGCTCTTTCGCATGGAGCGCGAGGGCGTGCTGATCGATGCAGCATTGCTCGCCAGCCAGAGCAGAAACTTAAGCGAGCGCATCAACGCGCTCGAGCAGCAGGCGTATCAAGCCGCGGGGCAACCGTTCAACCTGGCCTCTCCCAAGCAGCTCGGCGAGATCCTTTTCGAGCGAATGAAGCTGCCAGTGGTGAGAAAGACGGCCACCGGTCAGCCATCCACCGACGAGGATGTGCTGCAGCAACTAGCCGCCGATTACCCGTTACCGAAGCTGCTGCTCGAGCATCGCGCATTGTGCAAGCTCAAGTCGACCTACACCGACAAGCTTCCGCAGATGGTCAACCCGCGGACGGGTCGGGTTCACACAAGCTTCGGTCAGGCCACTGCGGTGACCGGAAGGCTCGCCAGTACCGATCCCAATCTGCAGAACATCCCGGTGCGTACGGCGGAAGGAAGAAAGATCCGCGAGGCGTTCGCCGCGCCTGCAGGCAGGCTTCTCGTGTCGGCCGACTACTCACAGATCGAGCTCCGCATCATGGCGCACCTCTCCGGCGATGCTTCACTGCTGCATGCTTTCGCCGAAGGCGCCGACATTCATCGAGCCACCGCCGCAGACATCTTTGGCGTGGCGATCAACGAGGTCACCTCGGAGCAGCGACGCTACATCAAGGCGGTGAACTTCGGGCTGATCTATGGAATGAGCGCCTTCGGGCTTGCGGCGCAGCTTGGCATCGAACGCAGCGCCGCGCAGCAATTCATCGAAAAATATTTCGCGCGCTATCCCGGCGTTGCCGAGTACATGCAGCGCACGCGCGCTCTGGCGCGCAGTCAGGGCTATGTCGAGACTGTCTTCGGACGCCGCCTCTGGCTTCCCGACATCAATGCCGGAGGCGGACCGCGGCGCCAGGCAGCAGAGCGCGCGGCGATCAACGCGCCGATGCAGGGGACGGCTGCGGATCTGATCAAGCTGGCGATGATTGCCGTGCAGTGCTGGCTCGATGCGGAGCGTCTTGTGACCAGGCTCGTGCTTCAAGTGCACGATGAGCTCGTACTGGAGGCCCCGGTGGAAGAGCTCGAGCGGGTCAAGGCGGAGCTTCCCGGACTCATGAGCGGTGTGGCGCAACTCCAGGTGCCGCTCGCAGTCGATGTCGGCAGCGGACCGAACTGGGATAAGGCGCACTGATCGCGCGGCCGAGCGAGCGGCGCGAAGAGCCTGAACAAATTGTCGTGTGCAGGAGCACTGCGCCGCAACCGCCGTGAGCCGTTGTACGAACGAGCGGCCCAAGCACTGTAGATGAGGCGCAACCGTTCGTGTCGTCCCTGCAACCGTCCGTAAGTCGGCACACCTGCAGAAAGACCGAGGCGCTAACTTAATTCGTTAACCGGACGAGTCGATACGTCGCCATGCTCGCTCCCGCTCACGTCGGCCATCTCGCCATGCTGCGCGCGCTGATACGTCAGGCCGCGGCGGAGGGGAGTTTCGAATCGAGCCTCGCCCAGGACACGCCGAAGGCGGCGGAGTTTTTCGCGAAGCTCAAGCGCGCGCTGACGCACGGCTATTTCGCCGAAACCGATCCGAAGACAGGACGCATCGAATCGGTGGCCGTCCCCGGCTATGTGTTCTGGCCCGATGATCGAAACAGCGGCAGTACACCGGTGGGCTTCGGGTTGTTTCGTGCCGTTGACGGAGGCTATGAGCTATGGCTTGCGGGGCTGGAATTCGGGCGGCGCGGCAGCGGTCATGGCCGCGCACTCGTCGACGCGCTGTTTGCCACTTCGCAGGGCAAGACGACCTGGGTGGTGCGCATTCCTCGCGGCTCGCGCTATCGCGCCACCGTTCAACATTTGCTGCGGCCACACGGATTCGAGTCCGCCGGCGACACTTCCAACCAAAGGTGGTTCGTACGTGGAAATGCGCCGGCAGCGCTGGTCGTCAAGGTGCACGACATCATCGCGGCGCATTCTCCACGCATCACAACGCCGACCTGACCGAACGAGCCGCCTCCCCAACGGGCCCGACGCGGCCTTAGCGGCCCCCTGGCTCGTCTTCGAAAATGTCGCAGTAGCTGGTATACACCGACGCGATCGCGACGGGACCGACCACGAACCACCCCAGCATCAGCGGGACCGACGCGACGATCGCGAGCGGGATGCCGATCAGGCCGTACAGCAGGAACGGCACGACGTTTTTCATGCAGCCGCTGAAGGAGAGTTTCATCGCCGCCCATGGTTCTGCGCCGCGGAGCACCACCAGCGCCGGCGCGAACCAAACCGCCATCACCAACGGTAGCGAGAACGCGAGAAAAAGCAGCGCTGCGATCATTAGGACATAAAGCATTTTCCCCAGCGCCGCGCCGGCCGACATCGGATCCTGCAACTGGAACAGTTGCTCGAGCACCGCGGCTCCAAAGGACACGAACAGGATCGCGCCGACGATGAGGACGATGAGGACGGCGAGAGCCGTGTAGATGAGGCCGACGACGAGCAGCGGCCCGGCGTGACTGGCGAATCCGGCGAAGAGATGATTCACGCCCAGCGCCTCCCCGCGGTCGGCGGCGCGGCAGCCAAGCATCAAGCCGCCCACAAACACCGGCGTCAGCAGCTGCGTTGCGAGGTGCCCCACAAACGGAATCAGCGAGAGGCAGATCTCGATCACCACCCAGATCACGGCGATCAGAATCCATGGTCCAACCGCGGCCGTGAAAAGACGCCAGGCTTCGCTCCACCACGAAGTGCCCCGGCCGGCCTCGACTGTGCGTGCGATTATCGGTGCGCCAGGAATGGGAGGGGGAATAGTTACGGGTTCGGCGGGCATGGCATAGAAATTCAAGCCCATTGGTGATGATGATGGCGCCATAGCCTAACCGATTCTCAAGCCCACGGCTCCTCCAGACCCCGGTTCCTCGCCGGCAACCCAGCGCCCTCCAGGCGTGCCGTCCGTGTAAATACGCCAATTTTTCCGCTCTCCGCCCTTGATTTTGCAGCGGGAGCTCTCTATTATTAGCACTCGTCAGCGTCGAGTGCTAACAACATCTCCACTGGGCAGCCTTTAGCGCAGCTCGAATTAGCGGAGCCGGCTGCCGACTATGTTATTCGTCATTAACCTTTTGATTTATAGATAATTGTTCAAGGAGTGAGTGCTAACATGAAGATTCGTCCTTTGCATGATCGCGTGATCGTTAAGCGGCTCGAGGAAGAGCGTAAGTCCGCCGGCGGGATCGTGATTCCCGACACCGCAGCGGAAAAGCCGTCCCAAGGCGAGGTGGTTTTCGCCGGGCCTGGCAAAACGGACGACGGCGGCAAGCTGGTGCCGATGGGCGTCAAGGTGGGCGACAAGATCCTGTTCGGCAAGTACTCCGGCCAGGAATTCAAGATGGATGGTACCGACTACCTGCACATGCGCGAAGACGACATCATCGGCATCATCGCCTAACGCGTGCCCCGCGATACACATTAGCGATTTCAGGAGAACAGAGATATGGCAGCCAAAGACGTACGCTTCGGCGAAGGCGTCCGCAACAGAATGTTGGTCGGCGTGAACATCCTCGCCAACGCCGTGAAGATTACCCTCGGCCCCAAAGGCCGTAACGTGGTGCTCGAGCGCAGCTTCGGAGCGCCGACCGTGACCAAGGACGGGGTGTCGGTCGCCAAGGAGATCGAGCTCAAGGACAAGTTCGAGAACATGGGCGCGCAGATGGTGAAGGAGGTTGCGTCCAAGACCTCAGATGTCGCCGGAGACGGGACCACCACTGCCACCGTGCTGGCGCAGTCGATCGTAACCGAAGGCATGAAGTACGTCGCCGCGGGGATGAATCCGATGGATCTGAAGCGCGGCATCGACAAGGCCGTGGTAGCGGTCGTCGAAGAGCTCAAGAAGATCAGCAAGCCCTGTACCACCAGCAAGGAAATCGCCCAGGTCGGCGCGATCTCGGCCAACGCCGACGAGTCGATCGGCAAGACCATCGCCGACGCGATGGACAAGGTGGGCAAGGAAGGCGTGATCACGGTCGAAGACGGCAAAGGGCTGGAGAACGAGCTCGAACTGGTCGAAGGCATGCAATTCGACCGCGGGTACATCTCGCCGTACTTCATCAACAACGCCGAAAAGCAAGTGGCCGTGCTGGATGAGCCCTACATCCTCCTGCACGACAAGAAGATCAGCAACATCCGCGACCTCCTGCCCGTGCTCGAGCAGGTAGCGAAGTCCGGCAAGCCTCTGCTCATCGTCGCCGAAGATTGCGACGGCGAAGCGCTGGCTACCTTGGTCGTCAACAATATTCGCGGCATCTTGAAGACCTGTGCAGTGAAGGCGCCCGGCTTCGGCGACCGCCGCAAGGCCATGCTCGAAGACATCGCCATTCTTACCGGTGGAACGGTCATCGCCGAGGAACTGGGTTTGAAGCTCGAGAACGCTTCGCTCAAGGACCTTGGCCGTGCCAAGCGCGTCGAAGTTGCCAAGGAAGACACGACCATCATCGATGGCGCCGGGGAAAAGAAGGGTATCGAAGCACGGGTCAAGCAGATCCGAGTGCAGATCGACGAAGCGACCTCCGACTACGACAAGGAAAAGCTGCAGGAGCGGGTAGCCAAGCTCGCTGGCGGCGTGGCGGTGATCAAGGTGGGCGCTGCGACTGAAGTCGAAATGAAGGAGAAGAAAGCCCGCGTGGAAGACGCGCTCCATGCGACTCGCGCTGCTGTCGAGGAAGGGATCGTCGCAGGCGGTGGCGTGGCGTATCTGCGTGCCCGCGCCAATCTGAACGGCCGCGTCAAGGGCGACAATGCCGATCAGGAAGCCGGTATCAAGATCGTGCTGCGCGCGCTGGAAGAACCGATGCGCCAGATCGTCGCCAATACTGGCGATGAGCCGTCGGTCGTCGTCAACAAGGTCGCCGAGGGCAAAGGCAACTTCGGATTCAATGCCCAGACCCATCAGTATGGCGATCTGGTCGAGATGGGCGTCGTCGATCCGACCAAGGTGGCGCGTTTCGCCTTGCAAAACGCGTCGTCGGTCGCAAGCCTCATGCTGACCACCGAAGCGATGATCGCCGAATCGCCCAAGGAGGAAAAGCCGATGGGCGGTGGCGGCGGTATGGGTGGCATGGGCGGCATGGGCGACATGGACATGTGACGATTTCGTCCGGGAGCGGTCCGGTAAGCACGGGTCGCGATCGGAAACGAGTCGTCATCCCCGCGAAGGCGGGGATCCAACTTTCAGGAAGCCCCGCGCGAGCGGGGCTTCGCATTTGTATCGCCCCGCAAATCGACTTCCGCGCCCAGGACGCGATGCCTGCGGCCGAGGATGTAGCGGTTAACGTGCGTGCGTTTGCGGGCGCTCTTCGAGTCCGCTGCCCAACGGTCGCTGATGACTGCAATTGAACCGATGACGCTGCCGTCAGCAAGGCGGGTCGAAATGGATTAGACTACGCGACCGGTGCCGGCCGATCCGTCAGCGTCGCCGGCACCGTTCCAGGGAGCAGCGCTGCAGCAATGAGCCGCGATCGAACCCCGTCGAAGGACTTAGCTCGATGACGTCTGGAATGCTTTTCGCGCTTGCGATCAGCGCCCTGGTGGTCGCCGTGCTGGTCGGGCTGATGCGGCGACAGCGCGGCTCCAGTTCAAACAAGGTGACAGCCGAAGGACCGATCACCGCCGCGCAGTGGACCGAGGGGGAGACGACGCGGCTTTTGTCCAGCGCGGAGCTTCCCGGCCTTTATCTGCTGCGGCCACGCTTCCTGTCAAAGGCGGAAAACGTGGTGTACCTGCTGCTGAAGGCGGCGTTCCCACGGCACGAAATCTTTGCGCGAGTGCGGCTCGCCGATGTGCTGCAGGTGAAGATCGGTCCGCAAGGCATGGAGCGGCTCCGCGCATTTCGTAAGATTGCCAACCAGCACGTCGGCTTCGTGGTGTGCGACCGGGACATGACCATCGTGGCGATCGTCGACTCGCGGGAGCCGGAGCAGGTACAGAATCCGCGCGACCAGAAACTGGAGATCATCAAGCAGCGCTGCCTGCAGGCAGCGCAAGTCAAGTACCTCTGCGTCTATCCTCCGACGTTGCCGCGCTACCGCGAATTGCGCGAGCAGATCCTGGGGCCTGCAGCCGAACTGGTCTGATCGCCAGGCGCTGGCGATGGCGCCGCGCCGGGCTTATTCAGAGGTTGCTTGAGCGTCAGCCATGTTCCGAGGAGGATGAGAGCTCCGCCGGCGAGCGTGTTGGCACCGATCGCCTCTGATAAGAACAGCGAGCCCCACAACACGCCGAACAAAGGGATCAGAAAGGTGACCGTCAGGGCTCGCGTCGGCCCGATCGTGGCGATCAGCCGAAAATACAGCAGATAAGCCAGTGCGGTGGACGCTAGCGCAAGCGCCAGCACGTTGGCAGCGACAAGTGGCGTCAGAGATCCGTGCGGAGGCGCAAACGCGAGCGCCGGCGCGAGCGCAATGGCTGCGCTGAGCTGACTGTAGAGTGCGACGGCGAAGCTCGACGTACCCGACATTCTCACTTTGACGTAGACGCTGGCGACGGCGTAACAAAGCGCGGCGAGCAGGCACGCGGACACGGCGATGACGAACTGACCTCCGGCCGGTTCGCTATGCCACCCGACGAGCAGGCCAACACCGCCGATCCCGAGCAGCATCCCCGCGAGCTTCTTCGCAGTCAGTCTGTCACCCATCCAT
>Ga0126381_100001752_pt1 | contig 23204 bp, 25 predicted proteins | sample PanSoiMetPlot_28_FD_96465 | JGI IMG/M metagenome (GOLD analysis project Ga0126381, IMG submission 96465) | Tropical forest soil microbial communities from Panama - MetaG Plot_28 | ecosystem: Environmental > Terrestrial > Soil > Tropical forest > Bulk soil | place: Panama | collected 2016-02-17 | reverse complement strand
TTCCGTGCCGGTGCAGCAGATTCGGTCACGATCGCCTACCGTCACGTAGAGCATGGAGTCAGGACCGAAGAAAATGCGGCCCGCCAAATTGCCTCCCGTTTCCCACGCGTCCGCGACAAAGATCTCTTCAACATCGGTAAGCTTTGAGCCGCTGAGCCGTCCGCGCGCAACCGCGAGCGTGAAGCGATCGCCCTCGCGCTTTGGGTAGGAGACGTAAACCATCTGGTTCTGCGTGAATTTCGGATGCAGCACAATGAAGTGCAGCGCATCGCGATTTTCGGAGGGCGCGGTCCAGACGGGGTCCGTCTGAAGAACACCATCGCGGATCATCCGCAGTTTGCCGTTTTGTTCCGAAACGAGGATTGTGCGGGCATCGGGAAAAGCGATGCTCCAAGGGTGGTACAGACCGAGCGCCACAGGAACCACGCGAATCTTGCCGCCCTGCACGTCGAGAACTTGAGCACCGCTGGCGATCAACTGGGGTTTCGGCGGTGTTTGAGTTGCCTGCCCCGGAGCAGGCGCGGATAAGAGCCCGAGAGCAAACAGAGCAATCACGGCGAACTTGAACATGGTCTATCGACGCTATCGGGCGGATGCAATGATGTCAAGCGGTGACTAGGCTTGCGGTCCGAGGCTCGCGCTTCACGAACGCGGCTTCGGTCCCTATTGATAACTATCAAATGATAACTATCAAACCCCATCCTCAAAGTCCCAGAACGTCGTGATCCCTTATCTGTTTCGACTGCATGCAGGTAAAGATACAGTGTCTACCGCTATGATGGGATCTTTCGAAAATCGAAATTCAAAACTGACCCTATCAGAGGAACCCAATGCGAGCTATACTTCCACGAACTCCTTCATCGCGATTTAACACCGCAGCTATCCTATGGCTGCTATCGGCGCCGCTTTTGTGTGCTCAGCCTGGCATCCTTACGATCATCGCTGGTGGAAATACGAGCCGCGCCGTGAAAGATGGTGATGTCGCCACGAACGGACAGCTTAGTTTCCCGACCAGCGTGGCGCTCGATAGCTCGGGGAATGTCTACATCGCTGACGGTTACGTTCGCAAAGTAAACTCGGCAGGAATCATCTCCGCCTATGCTGGAGGGCCGAACGCGACAGCCGGGGCCTTGACCGAAAATATTTCTGCCCTCACGGCGCCCGTGTATGCGAACGCCATTACGTTCGATAACGCCGGCAACCTTTATATCGCCGAGCCCACGCGCGTACGCAAAGTCAACACCGCGGGAATCATCAGCACCATCGCTGGCAGTCTGACGTCGGGTTATCGAGGCGATAACGCTCCCGCGCTCAACGCCTGGTTCCAGGACATTCATGGCATCGCCGTAGATAGCTCCGGAAACGTTTTTGTCGCGGACTCCAGCAACAATCGCATTCGCAAGATCGTGCCAGGCGGAAATGTCACAACTATGGCGGGCGATGGAACGCGCGCATTCGGTGGCGACGGAAAGCTCGCGACAAGCGCTCAACTCTATGATCCGCGCGGAGTATCCTTAGACGCGAACGGCAATTTATTCATCGCCGATTACAACAACTACCGCATCCGAAAGGTAGACGCGTCAGGGATTATCACCACAGTTGCAGGCGATGGGACGCAAAGCTGCTGCCATGGCGACGGCGGCCTCGCCACGAAGGCCGAAATCAACCTGCCCGAAAACGTATTCGTGGATGGTGCCGGGAATCTCTTCATTGCCGACACCTTCAACGGCCGTATCGCCAAGGTCGACACTGGAGGGATTCTCACCACCGTAGCCGGACTCGGACTCACGAAGCCTGCTACGGGCATAGCGGCTGTGGGCGCCGCTATCGGCTCTCCCAGTTGGGTGGTCGCGGACCCGGCAGGCAACTTTTATTTCTCGTCACCCGCCACGTATACCGTGTTCAAGGTAAACGGGTCCGGAGGACCGCCCGTGATTCGTTCGACAAATTCCGCACTCCCATCCTTCCTGGGAGCGGCAGGATTCGGTTCTAACATGTATCTGGAAATCTACGGATCGAATCTCTCTTCCAGCACGCGCACTTGGAGCGGCAACGACTTCAACGGTTCGAACGCGCCAACCTTCCTTGATGGGACCAGCGTCACGGTAAACGACAAATCGGCTTTTGTTTATTACGTCAGTCCCACGCAGATCAACATCAACACTCCTGAAGATAGTGCGACTGGGCCTGTTGCGATTCAGGTTAAGACAAACACGGGTTCAAGCAATGTGGTGATGGTGAACCGTTCGCGCATCTCCCCCACGTTGCAGACCGTCCCGCAGTTCAACATCGGCGGCAAACAATATGTAGCCGCCCTGACTCCCGATTTCAAGAGTTTCATTGGAACGCCGGGAATGCTCGCGGGCGTTTCGTTTGTGAAAGCGAAGCCCGGCGACACGATCTCTATTTATGCACTGGGCTGCGGCCCCACGAATCCCGCAACCCAAGCTGGGGTCGTTGTATCCCAAGCCTCGTCATTGGCCCTGCCATTTCAGTTGAAGATCGGCGGAGTGCCAGCCTCAATCCAATTTGCCGGGGCCGTAGCGGGCAGCATCGGCCTTTATCAGTTTAACGTAACAATTCCTTTTGTCGCTTCCGGTGACCAAACCATTGAATTGACCTTAGATGGGGTGTCCAACGGGCAGAATTTACTCATCTCCATTGGTTCTTGATTGAAACTGGGATAAAACTTCGCACCCAAACATCAAATGGGGAACTTGTTTCTTATACAGTTCATGCACCATGTATTGAAACGAATACTTTCTCGGGGTAATCTGACTAATGACGGGCATACGTGTTCCAAGGGGTTGCCCGCATCAACATCAACTCGGAGGAAGTTGTGCGACATTCAATTGTTAACCCTGCACGTGCCTTACTTTTCATGGCTTGCGCTGTTGGCACGGCCTTTGGCGACAGTTCATTTCTCAACACTGGCGACGGCTCTGCTCCTTATCAACAATGGATCAATTCCGCCGGCGATGTGAGCGGTTACTATTCGAGCTTGGCAAGCAGTCCAGTAGACAATAATGCGATCCTGGCGAATCTTCTCTCTTACACGATCCCGGGAGGGTCGCATAACACAGCAGCCCCTGCGCCCGCGCTGTTGAACTACAATGTGCCGGCGGTGAACGCCTATGCAGCAACCAGCACAAGTTCTTTCGACCCCTTTGCGGCGATTGGCGGAGCTTACAACTCTAGCCCTGCAACGCAATTCAGCGGCGGGGATACAAGCGATGATTCGCTGCTTATGTCGCTGCTATCTTACGCGGTTCCGGTCGGCTGGAAGCCGCCTGTGATTGCTGCCCCGGTGGTGCTGCCGCAAAACCAATCCATTCCTGTTCCAACATTCCAGTCCACAACGGCATTCAATGCCCCGATAATCGAGTTAGCAGCGGTGGACGTTCCCGAACCTGGAACTTGGGGAATGATCGGTCTCGGCTTTGTTCTCCTCCTCTTGGGAGCGCGATCCAAGAAATCCCAGGCGAACTAAGCTCACGTGAGCTTGTGCGTAAAACCTGCCGCATAGTTCGCGGACGTATATGTCCCGTGGGAAAATGATCACTTGCGGCCCGTTATCGGCATAGATCTTGGTACAACGAATTCCGCTCTCGCTTATACGACAGAGGAATCCATCGACTTATTTCAGATTCCTCAGCTAGTTCATCCAGACGAAGTACGCGAAGAACCTCTGTTGCCATCGTTCCTCTATATCGAGGAATCAGGCCCAATCGCGGGTGTCCTCGCGCAGCGAAAGGGACTCGACAACGCTGGGCGGTTGGTCTCTTCCGCCAAGTCGTGGCTTTCTTATGCACAGGCAGATCGCAATGCTCCGATCCTGCCGGCGGCTGCTCCAGAAGGCGTTCAGAAGCTATCGCCCGTCGATGCCTCGCGCTACTACCTTCAACACCTGAAGGATTCCTGGAATGACAAACATCCCGCGCAACCTTTCGATAAGCACGAGGTCTTAGTGACGGTGCCGGCGTCGTTCGACGAGGTCGCACGGGAGCTTACGCTGAAAGCGGCAGCCGAAGCAGGCTATCCGCGAGTCGTGCTGCTTGAGGAACCGCAGGCGGCGTTCTACGCCTGGATTGCCCGTAATCCCAATTGGCGGGACCAGGTTCACGTCGCCGACGTGATTCTTGTGGTAGATATCGGCGGCGGCACCACCGACTTTACTTTGATTGCCGTCCGCGAACAATCCGGGGAAATCGCGCTGGAACGAATCGCCGTTGGCGATCATATTCTTCTGGGCGGCGACAACATGGATGCTGCCCTGGCGCATGCAATAGCGCAACAGATGCAGGAGAAGAAGCTACCCAAGCTCGACCGCGTCCAGTTTCATTCGCTGGTGCAGCAAGCCCGCGCCGCTAAAGAGCGTCTGCTCGAAGAAGGCTCACGGGAAACCTCCGCGCCGATTACGATTTTGGGTAAAGGCAGCGGCGTTGTCGGAGGATCAATCAAGACGAAGCTTGAGCGGAGCACCGTGGACAGTCTTCTGCTCGATGGTTTTCTGCCCCAGGTTCCTAAGAATGCGGAACCGGAGGCTCACGGCGCCGCACTTACCGAATTCGGGTTGCCTTATGCGGCCGATGCAGCAATCACCCGGCACTTGGCGCATTTCCTGAACCACCAGTCCGCCACGCCGACGCACGTGTTGTTTAACGGTGGCGTCCTCAGAGCGGCGCCCGTACGAGAGCGGCTTCTGGAAGTATTGAACAGTTGGCTTCCAAAACCCGTCGTGGCTTTGGCTTCGGACGATCTGATGCACGCGGTGGCCCGCGGCGCGGCCTATTACGGATTAGCGCGCCAAGGCAAAGGGGTCCGGGTGCGCGGAGGCGTTCCACGAACCTACTACGTCGGCGTTGAAACTCCGATGCCCGCCGTGCCGGGCATGCGCCCGCCGATTAAAGCGCTCACCGTAGTACCGTTCGGGATGGAAGAAGGCGCCAGCCACGAGATCGCGGCCAAAGAATTTCGCTTGCGGGTGGGAGACCGCGCGCAGTTTCGAGTGCTCCAATCGTCGGAGCGCAAGGCGGATGCTGCTGGAGATTTGATCGACGAGCTCACTCCCGATATGGAGGAGCTTCCTCCGGTAGAGACGCAGCTTTCGGGAAACTCCGGCGAGAGCGTAACCGTTCGCCTGGAGAGTTCGGTCACGGAAACGGGAGTTCTTGAGCTTTACTTCGTTTCGCACGACGGCCGCCGCTGGAAACTGGAATTCAACGTGAGAAAACCCGTGGGCGCCAGACGGCGATAGAAGCTCTTGGGCAGTTACTACACGGCCAAACGTTTCCAGTGTTTGTAGAACATCGCTAGAGGCAGGCCCATTACATTGAAGTAGCAGCCTTCAATGCGCTCGATGAATTTTGAAGCGAGGCCCTGGATGGCGTATGCGCCAGCCTTGTCCATCGGTTCACCGCTGGCGACGTAATCTTCGATCTCTTGACGGGTTAATGGTGCGAAGCGGACCAGCGTCGATTCGCAGTCGGAAACCACAACAGAACGGTGCCGCAGGCAAATGCCGGTCATTACGACATGCTCCACGCCGGAAAGCGCGGTCAACATTTCGCGAGCTTCGGCGGCATCACCGGGCTTTTCGAGCACGCGATCGCCGAGTACAACTGTGGTGTCCGCGCCCAACACCAATTCGTCACGGCCTTCCCACGCGGCTTCGGCCTTCTCTTGAGCGAGCCTCATCACATAGTCGCGAGGACTCTCCCCCGCCCTGCGGCGCTCCTCGACCGGCTTGGCCCGCACGGTAAATTGGAAACCAGCGGTGGTGAGTAGTTCGCTCCGGCGGGGTGACTGCGATGCGAGAACAAGCGTAAAGGAGGACGCGCGCATGGGTCTTTTGCTTTCTGCCGTTTTGCGCGACCCATCAGATAGATGCATTTTCACATGCTACAATCGACTTTCCGCAGCGCCACACCTGAGTGACAACTTCCATGGAACCGGCTGGCCGTCTCATCCCCAAAATGAATCTCCCGGGCGAGGTCAACGATCGCGAAATACGCGCCCGGGCGGCTTGGAATCGCGCGGCCGGCAAGAAAATTGCGGCGCACACGCGAGTCCTTTCGCTGGTGCGGGAAACGCTGGTTGTTGAAGTGGAAGACATGGTTTGGCAGCACCAGTTGAACACTCTACGCCATTTTATGATTCGCAATTTGGCGAAGGTGCTGGGGGAATTCTATGTCAAGGACGTCGATTTCCGGCCGATGCCTAAGAGGCGGGGACCACAGGTGGCAGAGTCGGCTCGACCGGCAACTGCGAGCGATCGGACAGGCATTGAAGATCCTGTGATGTCTCTACTCTACGAACAATCCATAAGGAAAGCCGTTTGAATATCAGTGAACAGGAAGTCCGCCGGGTGGCGGAGCTCGCGAACCTCGCGCTGTCTGAGCATGAAGTGGCTCACATGGCGCAGGACATGAGCAGTATTCTGACCTACATCAACAAGCTCAACGAGCTGGATACTTCCGGCGTCGAGCCCATGGCTCAAGTCCTCTTCGAGCAGGATGAGACCGCCACTCTGCGCGTCGACGAAGTTCGGCCTCCTCTTGCGAACTCGGACGCGGTGGGAAGTGCGCCTGTTACCAGCGCTGGGTATTTTAAAGTTCCCAAGGTTATCGAACGATGAGCATGAGCCCCCTGGAAGGACTCACGATCGATTCGATCCGCGCTTCGCTGCTGGATAAGAAATTCAGCGCAGAGGAGTTGACGAAGAGCGCTCTTGCCTACGCTGAGGCGGAGAATTCGAAGACAAACGCGTTTCTGACGTTCTCGCCGGAGCGAGCGCTAGCAACTGCGCGTGCCGTTGATGAGAAGATCGCGCGCGGCGAAGACCCCGGCAAGCTTGCGGGTGTTCCGGTTGCGGTGAAGGACGTAATCGTAACCAAGGGCGTGCGCACGACGTGCGGCTCGCGATTGCTTGCACAATATCATCCGCCCTATGACGCTACCGCTATCGTCCGGCTGGAGCAGGCGGGTGGCGTAATCATCGGCAAGACTAATTGTGATGAGTTCGCGATGGGTTCTTCGAACGAGAATTCCGCCTACGGTCCGGTTCGGAATCCCGTGGCGCTTGATCGTGTGCCGGGCGGGTCTAGCGGTGGGTCGGCCGCTTCGGTCGCGCAGAAGACATCGGTGGTATCGCTGGGCTCGGATACAGGCGGTTCGGTTCGTCAGCCTGCTTCTTTTTGCGGAGTGAGCGGTGTGACGCCCACCTATGGTCGCGTCTCCCGGTATGGATTGACGGCCTATGCAAGCTCGCTGGACCACATCGGTCCATTTGCCAGCACGGTTCGCGATGCGGCGAAGCTGCTGGAAGTGATCGCGGGCAAGGATCCGATGGATGCTACTTCGACTTCGGCTCCGGTACCCGATTATGCGGCAGCGCTGGACGGGAACGTGAAGGGTATGAAAATCGGCGTGCCAAAGGAGTTCTTCCAAGGGCTCGCTGAAGAGACCTCGAAGCCAGTGCAGGCTGCGATCGACGCGATGAAGGCGATAGGGTGCGAGGTGCACGAAGTCAGCCTTCCGCATCTCGATTACGCGATCGCTTGCTACTACATCATCGCCATGGCCGAGGCCAGCTCGAATCTGGCGCGATTTGACGGCGTCCGGTACACCTCGCGCGCGGCTTCGGCCGCGACGCTTGCGGATATGTATCGCGTAACACGCGATGAAGGGTTCGGCGCGGAATGCAAGCGGCGGATCCTGCTTGGCACGTATGTACTGAGCGCGGGTTATTACGACGCTTACTATGTGAAGGCTCAGAAAGTGCGTGCGCTGATCGCGCAGGATTACGCGAAGGCATTTGAAACCGTCGAGGCTATTGTGAGCCCGGTGTCCCCCTTCCCTGCTTTCAAGATCGGCGAGAAGGTCGATGATCCGGTGGCAATGTATTTGTCGGATATTTACACGATTACCGGTTCGCTCGCGGGGGTGCCTTGCATGAGCGTTCCTTGCGGCACGACGCCCGACGGCCTTCCGGTTGGCCTTCAGATTGCTGCGAAGCACTTCAACGAAACAGGAATGTTCCGTTTGGCTGATGCTTATGAGCGGAGAGTCACAGGGTAAAGCCTGTGCCACAGGTTAGGCATGAGCCTGTGATTTTTAGACTCTAAATAGGAGAAGATCAGATCATGGCTTTCACAGTCCCGAACCTTCCATACCCCACGAACGCGTTGGAACCGACCATCGACACGATGACGATGGAGATCCACCATGGAAAACACCACGCGGCGTACGTCACGAACCTGAATAAAGCTCTGGAATCCGCGCCTGATCTACAAGGCAAGAGCCTGGAGGAACTGCTGGCGAACAACTGCGCCATCGTTCCCGAAGCTATTCGCACGGCGGTGCGCAATAATGGCGGCGGTCACTGGAACCACTCGATGTTCTGGCAGATTATGGGGCCGGGCAAGGGCGGAGCGCCGGTCGGCAACCTTGGGCAAGCTATCACTGGCGCATTCGGAAGCTTTGATGCGTTCAAGGAGAAGTTCGGCGCGGCGGCAGCCACGCGATTCGGCTCGGGCTGGGCTTGGCTCCTGAAGAACGGCAACAGCGTCGAGGTTACTTCGACCGCCAATCAGGATTGCCCAGTGATGGACGGCAAGCACATCGTGATCGGACTCGACGTTTGGGAGCACGCTTACTACCTGAAATATCAGAACCGACGCCCAGAGTACGTAGGCGCGTGGTGGAGCGTCGTGAACTGGCAGGAAGCGGAGAACCGCTTTAACTCCAAGTAATCCAGCTTTGAAACCGAAGGGCGTGGCGCAGAGGATCTCGCAGGTCCTCTCCCTCGCCCTTCTTGTTTTTCAGGCCGCCGTTCCGTGGACTACGCCGTATTTCATGACCATGGATGGGCCTTCGCACCTCTATAATGCTCGTACGATTGCGGCGGTGTTGTTTCAGCCTTCCTCCCCTTATCATCAGATCTACCAGTTGCGCTCGGCGCTTTCCACCAATTGGGGGACCGTGTTGTTGTTCAACATCGCGTCTCTGATTTCGGTCACACACGCTGAGGCGATCGTCGCTAGTGTCTCTGTCGTGTTCGCATTTCTCTGCTTCGCGTACTTGGCGGGATCCGTATCGCCATTCTTGAATTTCCTTTCGTTCACCTGGTTCTTGTGGGCCGGGTACTACAACTTTTATCTCGGTGTCGCACTGTTTGCGCTTGCTTTAGGCTACTTCCTACACCATCGCGACGACTTCACTTGGAAGCGATCCTTGATCCTGGTGCTACTCCTCATTGTTCAATTCTTCACTCATATCTTTCCCGCTGCGCTCGCGGTGTTCTGCATTCTGATCATTGCGCTTTGGCTTCGGAAGATCCGAATCGAACTGTTGGCAGCGTTGGCGCCGGTTTGCCTGCTGCTTCTTGCGTTCGTTGTCCGCTCAGAGAAAGGCGTCTCGCTCGCGGGGACGGATTGGGATTTGTGGAGCGTTCCTTCCCGCGTTTTTGCCGCGTCCTACGGCGTGACTCCTTCTGGAACCTGGCTCTACCCTGCCCTGGTTTGCTACCTCTTGCTCGCGGTCGTGCTGCTTAAGCGTTCAGAATGGGCCTCAACCACAGGCGCTCTGGCATTCGCGGGCCTGATCTGCACAGGCTTGACCGTGGTGCTTCCAGCGAAAGGCTTCGGAGGCGACCAACTCAACCTGCGCGTGGCTTGGCTGGCGTTCATTCTCGGCTGCGTTGTAGCAGTGTCAGCCGAGCGCGTGCATCGAATCGCACCGCATGTTGCTGTCTATGTCGCCGTCCTGGTTGGCGCCGATGTCTACCATGCCATACGGCTCGATGCTCGGGCAGTCGGACGGGCGGTGGCCGACTTCGCCAGAGCCACAGCCGAGATTCCGGCGGGCGCGAAGGTCGCGCGAATGCTTTATCCGTCGGAAAAGATCGCCAAGCAGTACGGCTTCAAGGGTTTAGCGTTTCATCCGCTGTCTCATGCCGATTCCTGGGCTGCTGCTCGATCCGGCTGGGTTGCACTGAGCGATTACCAGCCGCTATCGAGCTTATTTGCGCTGGAGACTCGTCCTCCGATTACGAAGACTCAGCGGGATGATCTTTGGCATCTGGAGACCGGAGACGAAGCCGCCGAGGATGATTTGAAGTCGTTGCTTCAAACCTTCCCCGGCGGTATCGACTACGTGATTGTGATGGGAGGCTCGGGCCCCAGTGGGCTGATCTCCGTTCATAAGGTAAATTAAGCTACTTCAGCACATCTTCGAAGAATCGCGTTGCGCGAGGGTCCTTGGATTGGGCTAACGCCTGAATTGCGCGTTTGCGGACTTTTTCGCTCTTGTCCGCTTTCGCGGCTTGGATTACGGCGGGGATGGCGTCCTGCTCTTTGTTGCGGGCGAGTGCTGAGACTACTTGCATTCGGACCGTTTCGCTGGGATCGTCGCGCAGCATACGAGCCAGGGCATTGTAGCCGCCGCGGCCCCGGATATCGGCCAAGTAGTTCGCGACGTTTCTGCGAACCTTTTCGGATTGAGTTGGGGAGGATAGGCGTTCTAAAGCCGCATCGGCCGCGGGGTCGCGCGTGTAGGCGATGGTGTAGATCAAGTTTCCGATCGGCTCCGTGTCTTTCAAGAGGCTCTCCATAAGAGCCACGCTGTCGGAGGGCTTTACGTTGTTGATCCAGACGAATGGAAGACCGCCGGCATCGAGCAAGCAATCGGGCCCAAGAGTTCGCAGCCGCTGGATTTTGTGGTCGTCGACGCGGAACAGCACGTACATGCTTGTGGGGCCTTCCAACTGGAGCGGAGTGTCTTTGTCACGCACGACCACTCCGTTACGACCGTCTTCCAGGCTGCAGCCCCACGAGTAGTCCCAATCGCCGCCATTCTGGCGAGGCGTCCGCGGCAGGACATATCCGATCCAGGCCGGTGATGCCTGCGCCTGGACGATCTGGCGGAACTGGGCTTCGAGCGGCGACGAGGCCGTCCGAGTATCCATTTGCGCATTCTGGATGCGCGGCTGCTGCGCGAAGCACCCAGCAGCCGCGAACACTACGAGCGAGAGCCCTATCGTCCATCGCTGGATTTGAAGTAAATCGCGGCCGTTCATATGTCGAGTCCTCTTACTTGTTCAGAAGCTCGATGAGGTAGTCCTGCGCCTCTTTCGACTTCATACCTGTCAGGATGCGAACGATCTGCGTCTTGATGTCCGGATCCTTCTCCGCTCTTGCGATGTCGACTAACGGCTTCACGGCCCGGTCCGCAGCGAGCGATTGGATGACGAGCTGTTTTACGTCTTTGTCCGTGGTGGAGTTATAGATCGGCACAAGGTCGGACTCGGCTTGCATGCCGCCCAGGTAGCGGATCGCATCCTTGCGCATGTTGGGATCCGGATCTGTCTTGGCGATTTGAACGATCCGGTCCTTCGCCTTTGACAACATCAATCCGCGCAACGCCGCCCGCTTCACTGCGACATCACTCGAACCCGCATATACTTCACCGAGCGTCTGGCTGTACTCGTCCGATCGGAACGTACCCAGATATTCAATCGCCCTCAACTGCGCGTCTGGATTCGATCCGCTCTTTGCATACTGCTGGACAATTTGCCGTGCCGCGGGAGCTTTGCTAGTAGCAAGCACGAAGATCGCGCGCCCTTTGAGATTCGGCGAACTCTTGGGATCGTTGAGCAGCTTCTGGACCAGCGGAATCGCACGATCGGGATCCTGCTGCATCAGGCTGCTCATCACCAATAGCTTCATTTCTTCATCGGTCTGGCTCTCGGGGGATACCGCCTGCCCCGTCGACGCTCTAACTTCGGCGGCGAGCGCCCGCGAATCGTTGAGCCAGCGGCTTTGCGGGAACTGCTTCTCCAAGTCGCTCAGCACAGTCTGCGCTTCGGGCTTGCGGCCGAGCTTGTACAGGCTATAAGCCTTCCAGTACATGGCGCCGTCAGCGCGCGTCGACTTCGAATCGATGACTCGGTCAAAGCGCCTGATTGCCTGCTCATAATCACGGCGGTCAATGGCGCTCTGGCCGGCGCTATAATCGTCGCCGCCGCGCCCAATGCCCCGCGTGGCTTCGCGCACCTGTTCGCGAATCTGCTCCGCCATCTGGCGAGCCTGCTGCCCAGCCTGCCTTCCGGCCTCGGCAGCTGCCCTGCCTGCCTCGCGACCCACGTCGCCAGGTAGCGGCGCAACCGGTGGCGCCGGAGGGACCGGAGCCGGTTGAGGCTGTGCCGCCAGCCGCGTCGCCCCCGCAGCCAGGATCACTCCCACCCCAATAGTTCTAACCAACGTTCTCATAAAGTGGCCTCCTCGCCACGCAACTTGCTGCCCAGCACAGTCGCCTTGAATAAACTTCCCCGTTCCTTAATTTCACGCCGCAGCTCTTCGAGTTGCCGCGCGGAGATTTTCGCCGGCTGGTGACTGATTTCCAGTAGCATATTCTCCAGGTCTTCCAACACGCTCGCCGTGCCCACGTCCCCCTCAGCCACAGCCGACTGGCGATATAACCGATTCGAATCGAGCAGGTCTGCTATCTCCTCCTGCTCGAACTCAATGTCCACACTCTGATTCGCGATCGATTGCTTGTTCTCAATCTCGCGCAGCACTGCCTCCACACGCTCCAGGTGATCTCCGACAGCGACCACGAGCACAGGGATCGCCTGAGCGCCTTTCACGCCTTTGGCCGGGATCATCTTCGTAAGCAAAGGAGCAGGCGTAGTTGCTCGACCCACGAAGAACGCCGCGACGAGCATTGCGGCAATCGCCAAGCCGCCCGCCCACCACGCGGCTCTTGCGCGCGGTACTCGATGGGACACGCCGATGGCGGGAGCCACCTTGCGCCACATCTTGGTCTCGAAGCTTTGATTCGGCTCCGGAACCTGATAGCTCTCCACGGTGTTCAGCACACGCTGGATGGAATGATACTGAGCGCGGCACTCGTCGCACTGGTTCAGGTGAAGTTCGACTATGTTTGAATCAGGCGCCTGACCATCACCGTAGTAATGATCGACCAATTGTTCTTGCGATAGGTGGTTCTGAAAAGTTTCGTTCATGATGCTGCCCCCACAACCGGCTCCAGGGCTCTTCTTAACTTCTGCACCGCTCGAAAGATGCTCTGCTTCGCCGCGTTTTCGCTGACTCCGAGCGCGGTGGAAACTTCATCAATCGAGCTTCCTTCGAAATGCCGCAGCACGAAGGCGCTGCGCTCCAGCGGACTGAGATCCTGCATGGCGACTTCGACTTTGTCGCGCACCTGGCTCGAATAGACGATGCGGTCCGTTCCCGGCCCTTTAGAAGGCACCTGCGGCAAAATCTCTTGCGCCCCTTCGTCGTCTTTCCAGTCGCTCACGACCGTCTCCATGCGGCGGGTCCGCTTACGGACGAGATCCAGGGCGCAGTTCGCGGCGATCCGATGGAGCCACGTTGAAAACGTCGCCCGCGAATCGTATGAGTGAAGGCTTTTGAAAGCTCGTAAAAATGCATCTTGCACGACGTCCTCTGCGTCCGATTCATTCCCGGTAATCCGGAAGGCGAGCCGGAACACAAAACGGCTGTGCCGCTCTACAAGCATCCGGTAGGCGTCGCCTTCTCCGCGAAGAACCTTCGCGACTGCGACGCTGTCGCTCTCACTCATTCCATCCATTAGACTTCGGGGCGGGGCAAGCGGTTAGTAATTAATGGGAGGTCTTGGTTGGAAGCCGGAGGCAGAGCTTGTGTTTTCAATGGATGTTGGGTTCTTCCGAAAATACCAGGGAAACTTAAACCTAGCTGTTAGAAGAGAGAGGGTTAGCACGAAATTGCGTTTGTTCCGTAAACCGAATTCAGGCATTCCGCGCTCCGGGTTTTGGTGAGGCCCCCGAGGGTGGGCACCGACGTTGACCCGAGTTTGCCGAGCCTTCGAAGGTAGTGGCGGATCAATCTTTGCTTCTGTACGACCGCAATAGCGAGCGTACCCGCGGCTTCCAGCACCACTGTTTCGGCGAGCAGGCCGTGTTTGGTGGCGTTTTCGGAGGATTTGCGTTTTCCGTCAGAAGTGATTGGGCCTTAGACTTGGCTCCGTGGGCGCGCGCGGCGGCGATTTGTCTTTGGGATTTCATCTCGCATCCAGTTTCCAGTCCAAACGGCCCAAAAGCGCGGCAGACACGGAGTTATGTCCTTGAATTCATTGGTGAAATAGATTAATGGGCGTAGAGCAAGAGCCTAGAGCCCAGGTACACGTAGTGCATCAACACATCCTTTGATTGATGCCTACAGCGAGGCGGTTGACGCTCTTCGAGCTACGGCGGGCAGCCTTCTTAAAGTCTTCGGCTTGCCAGCCGAAGCCTTGGCGAAGGCTGGTGGAGGCGGCGGGAGTTGAACCCGCGTCCGAGAAAGTCTACCGCAGAAAGGCTACGTGCGTTTCCGGTTCGGTAGTTTTCGTCTGCCTCATGCGGAAACCGGCAAGAGAGAGGCAGCTTAGCCTGATTGGTTTCGGGCTGCCAGCTCCAGACGGAAGCTTTCGCCCTATCCTGCGGAATGACGCCCTAGGACTAACTGCAGGCCCATCGGCCCCGGACGGCTACTTAAAAATTAAGCAGCGTATGCAAACTGCTGATTGGCAGTTATTGGTTTCCGATCGTTTTACGGGAGCTCGGAACCCGGCACGACTTCCCACGCTAGATACAATCCCGTCGAATCCGTTGCGCCCCCTTTCGTTTTCATTTTAACATCGTAGTCGGGTCTTCTTTTTCCGAAAGCGCCCACGTCTTTATGCCCGGCGCGACTCCCACCTCTCCCGAACTCGAAACCACCGAACGCGAACGGCAGGCGCCTCTGTACCACGTCGTTCTGCTCGACGATGACGAGCACACCTATGACTACGTCGTGGAGATGCTCTGCAAACTGTTCGTGCTTTCCCCCGAAGCTGCGTTCGATCGCGCAGTGGAAGTCGATTCCACGGGGCGCACCATCGTCATCACTTGCGAGCTCGAACAGGCGGAGTTTGGACGCAACCAGATCCACGCCTACGGAGCTGATCCGCGCATGCCGAAATCGAAGGGCTCCATGCGAGCGGTAGTCGAGCCAGTTCAGATCCACCCAGGGTAGGCGAGCCGAAAAGCCCGGGGAATACCGGACCCGGCGCATCTATTCCTGCTTACCTGCCCACCAATAACCCTGGCGCGTGAAGATCTTCACGTTCTGAAGCGCAACCTGCACCGTGATTTCGTGAAAGCCGGCCTCATCCTTATTGTTGGGGCTGTAGGTCAACAGGTATTGGTTGTGGAGATCCTGGCCGATATCCGAAATGGCCTGCTCCAGCCCTCGCTGCGTCATGAACGAATATTCCTTGCCGCCTGAATACTTCGTATAGACCTCAAGCGGATTCGATACGAAGATCGCTTTCGTCGCGATGAAGATCTCCTTGAGCGCCGGCACCCAATTGCCCATTTCCATCTGAGTCTGCACAGTCGGCGTATTGACATACCCGCCCGGCAGCGACCGAGTAGCCGGTGGAATCGGGCTCGGCCGATTCGGTTCCACCTTCGCTGTCAATGACGTGACCAGATGCGAAATGTCCACGGTATAGATCACGACGTTTGCAAACTCAGCGGCCGTCATTACATCGCGCACATGCAGCTCACTACCCTGATCGCGCGATTCGCTAATCAATAACAGAATGCGCTTCCTATGCGGATCGCGATTGCGCAATTGGTTAATCCCATCCATCGCTGCGTCATTTAACGCGGCCGTGCCGCTTCCCGGCTTCAGTTTCTTGAATGCCTCGGCGATCTTCGCTGAATCGGAAGTGAAGCCCTGCGTCAAATGCTGAATTCGGTGATCGAATCCCGTGACGGAAATTTCACCGGCTTCACCCAGCACCAGGCTGTCATAGATGCTAGCCGACTTCTGGATCTGAGGAAGCACTTTCTCGACAGATGCATTCGCCTGCACCGCAACTACTAGAGAGACCGGATGCGTAGCCACATCCTCCGTTATGGTCTGCAGTTTGCCATTGTCATAAAGACGAAAATCAAGCACGGTTAGTCCCGTGACAGGCCTCCCGTCCTTATCCAGCACGTTCACTGGCGCCATGACGAACTGTGTTGTCGTAGAAAACTTGGCGGTGTCATCTCCAGGCTGCGGACGATCGTCGCCCGGTTGTGGCCGTGGCTGCTGCGCCGGTTGCCCTGGCTGCTGCTGAGGTGGTTGGCCGCTCTGAAGCTGTACACGCTCCTGCGCGGACAGCCAAACCGAAAGGCCTAAAACCGTAACAAGACTTGTAACAAGGGTGCGCATTCTTACCCCTTCGATGCTTCTAATTCCGTCGACGATCCATGTCTTAAGCCCGCAACACGGAGCAGATGCCCGCTGCGGGCTTTTAACAGTTCGGTTTCGCATGTTCCGTCCGTCCTTGGAGTAAATCCACCGCGTGCGGAATCAACTCCGCAATAGCATTTAACGACTCTACCGCACCCTTCGGCGACCCTGGGAAATTGACGATCAGCGAGTGTCCTGCCGAATACGCCCCGCCTCGCGAAAGTGGAGCGAGCTTCGTAGACTTCCGGCCTTCCGCCCGCATCATCTCACCAAAACCTGGAATTTCACGACTCGATACAGCGCGCGTAGCTTCGGGAGTAACATCTCTCGCCGAAATCCCTGTGCCTCCGGTGGTCAGAATCACGTCCACATCTCCCCCGTGAATCAAATTACTGAGCAACCCGCTAATCTCCGCTGTTTCATCCGGTACGACGTGTTTACCCGTGACAATCCAACCGAGTTCCAGCACGCGAGATTCCAAGGCTGGCCCGGATTTATCTTCTCGCTTTCCCGCTATTACTGAGTCGCTGATGGTCACGATCGCCGTGCGGATCATTTTGTTGGACGTCTCCCTTGGTAATCGCCGCTCTTACCACCTGTTTTTTCAATCAAATAGACTTCCTGGATCTCAATGCCCTTATCCAGCGCCTTGGTCATGTCATAGACCGTCAGCGCCGCTACGGACGCCGCAGTAAGAGCTTCCATCTCCACGCCCGTCGGTCCCGTCGTCGTCACCTTCGCCGTAATTCGAACGCCCTGCTTCTCAATCTCGGCGGAAACATCTACATGCGACAGCAGCAGCGGATGGCACATCGGAATCAACTCGGAGGTCCGCTTGGCAGCGGAGATGCCCGCTATGCGAGCCACCTCCAGCGGATTGCCCTTGGGGTTAGCGGGTAGCTTTTTTAATACAGAGGGCCGAATCCGCACGAACGCATGTGCTGAAGCCGTACGCTTTGTATCGGCTTTGCCCGAAACGTCGACCATCGAAGCGCGGCCCTGCTCGTCGTAATGCGACAGCCGTTTCATTTGAGTAAAACCTGAATGTCGTCGCCCGCAGCCCAGGCTTCCCTTCCCTCTTCCGCCACCAGGAACGCATTCGCCCGTGCGATCGCGGGCACGTCGCCCGAGCCTTGCCAGGAGAGCGGCTCGACAACCGAGCCATCTCCGTTCAAGCAGGCTGGAAGAAAGCGAGTGAGCCCCGTCTTATGCCGGAAAGGCTTTGCAAGCCTCGCACGCATCATTGGCAAAGCAGGCTCCAACACTCCCCCCAATCGCTCCAAAGCTGCGCGCGCGAAGATCTCGAACGTGACCATGGTCGATGCAGGATTGCCGGGCAACCCGAAGAATCGCTTTTCTCCGACGGCTCCAAAAACCAGCGGTTGTCCCGGCTGAATCTTCACGCGATCGAAGAAGAACGTGGCTCCCAGATCGCCGAGCACTTGCTCCACAATGTCGTACTTGCCCGCGGACACGCCGCCTGAAAGCACCAGCAGATCCGCTTCCAGCCCTTTTTCAACCAGGCTGCGGGTCGATTCGTAGTTATCGCGCGCTATTCCAAGAAGGCTGGGCTCCCCACCCGCGCGCCGAACTTGCACCGCCAGCGACCAGGCATTGGAATTACGAATCTGAAACGCCTCTGGACTTTCCTCGACTTGCACCAGTTCATCGCCCGTAGGCAGGATCGCCACGCGCGGCTTGCGGAACACGGAAACCTGCGACAGGCCGACCATCGCCATCGCCGCCACATCCGCGAATCCGATGCGGCGTCCAGGTGCGAGTATCGGGCTCCCCATCGTTGCTTCACTGCCGAGCGGCCCAAAATTCTCGCCCGCAGTCACTTCCCGATCGACGCTGACTTTTTCCCCGTCACGTAGGACGTGCTCCAGCATGACCACCGCATCCGCACCCTCGGGCATCGGAGCACCGGTCATAATTTCGACCGCTTCGCCAGCGCATAGAGAATCGGGATAAACCTCGCCCGCGCGCACTTCACCGATCAGACGCAGGACCCCCGGTGCATCTTGCGACCGGATCGCAAACCCGTCACGCGCCGAACGGGCAAAAGGAGGATAGTCGCGGTCCGCGATAAAAGCTTGTGCTAAGACTCGCGCCCCGGAATCAAGTACATCAACCGTCTCCGCACCCATAGCCGGTTGAACATTCTGAAGCACGCAAGCTCGCGCCTGAGCAAAGCTCAAAGTCACCTTCAAAGCTTAGCTTAGTAGGACAGGCTTCAGCCTGTCCTCTTTTACTGTCTGGAAACTAATTCCCGCGTCCCGCAGCCGGAGGCCCGCCGCAGTTCTTGGTGCACTTGGGCGCCATCGTGAACTTGTCTTTGATTTTCTCGCGAAACGCCGGATAAGCCGTCTCCGCCCCACCCATCGCCGCTTCCTGCGGAATGTGATAAATCGTCGGCAGCTCATTCAGCAGAGGATTCTTCCCGGGCAGATAGTGCGGCACCGAACGAGGAGGAACTCCTTCATCGCCCGGAATGCACGGCGGGCCGCCCGAGTTCATCAGATTCGGCGCGCTCACGAACGTCCGGGTAATGTAATAAGGCTCGCTCAGGTAAATCGGATCCTCGAGTGAAGAAGCCAGCGTCAGCATGTCGCCGTGCTTGATGAAGTGCGTGGTCATCACCGCTTGATCGCTTGTCATTACGCCGTTACGCCGCAAATATCCCGTGAGCATGTGGGTGGTCACGGCGGTCAACACGTTGTTGTCCCACGTGCCGAGCGTGAATCCGGCCTGGCTGTGCGGAGCATTCTTGGAAGGCCGTGGACGGCCGTCCATCCAAATGGTCATCGCGTCGCGATCTTCCCATGACCCAACCACCCAGGCGATTGTCTTACCCGTGAGCGGATCGACCTCGTTCCACATCTTCAAGCCGAACGTGCCGATCATCATGTGCCACTGCGAATAGAAGGCGCACACGCGTTCTGGCATGGATATCTCGGACTGCGAGTAGCCCAACGCCTTCGCGCGGCCGGCATCGTTGAAGGGGATGCCGGTAAAGTCGGCCGGATTCGGCCCCGCGCCGCGCTCCAGAGCGTCCTCATGATTCTTGGATTGCCAGGATCCCGACAAATCCACCTGCGCCGCGACCGGAAGCGAGAACCCGGCTATCACAGCAACCGTAAAAATGAAATTGCGCGTCATGTTCCGATTCCTCCTGCTTACCACTTCGCCGAACACGCCTGGGGATTCCACCCGGCATCACTTGGCTGCTTCTTAAAATGCGACGTCACGATGAACGGCTGGCTCAAATACTGCGGATCCGTCACCGAGGTCGTCACCACCAGCATCGTCTCGCCATGCGGCTCCTTCAGCACGTCGTAATACTCTTCCACCTTCGCGTTCTCGCTATAAGGTACGCCGTTCTTGCGCAGATACCCAGCCTTCAGATTTGAAGTGTCCACCTTCAGCGACCGGACTCCTGCGGTCTCCCACGAAGCCACAGAATCCCCTTGCAGACTCGCGGGACCCGAAGGCGCCTTGAAGTTTCCGAAGTGAAAAAGCCGCGTCTGCTTCCCCGTGTCCATTTCAACCTTCAACGTGTTGTCGTCCTGCCAGGAAATATGCAGAATTCCAGGCTGCCGCAAAAGCGAAGCCGCGCCGTAGGCTTTGCAGACATCGCCCGACGCTTCGTCCTTTGCCGGATCCCAAGCGGCCGCAACGCGTCCGGCTTCGGCGGTCATCGGCACTCCCATGTAGTCGCCAGGCGGCGGCATCACCATGCGGAAGCGCCAGTCTTCGTCTACGATCGAAATCCAATAGCCTGTCAGGTCGTAAGGCGCGGCCGATTTCGGAGTCCCGCCACCGCCGCCGCGGCCCCCTCTCCCCTGCGCCATCAGCGGCAGACAAGAGGCCATCACTACGCACACCCCAATCGCGATTCGGTTCTTCATGTTCAATCCCTGGCCTACTTCTTTGCGGAAAGGCTCTTGTAGACAGATTCGATAAACGCGCTGGTCACACCCGGCTGCGTTCCGTACTCCGTCTCATATGCCTTCGCCGGAGACGCTTCTTTGATCTGCCCCAAGGTCATGCCGCGTTTCATCATGTCGGCGATGTTATCCCGCACAATCTGCACCATGTCGCGATAATTCACCACATCAAGCTGAACGCAGAGCCTTCCGTGCCCGGGGATCACATACGTCCCCGTACCCTTATAAATGAATGGCCCAGGCGGCACCGCGAGGTCGATCAGCTTGTTCAGCGCGTCGATCTCCCCTTGGATGCTTCCCCCCTTTTCGAGGTCGATCACGGGGAACCGCGTCGTATCCAGTACGTCGCCCGCTGCAATGACATCGGATCCGCGGAAAAAGACGAAACTGTCGGAGTCTGTATGCGCCGCAGGCTGATGCTCAATGACAATCGCCTCGTCATTCATGCGCAGCGTTTTCAACTCCGTATAAAAAGCTTCCGTCGGCAAAGTGTCCGCGGGAAAGGGTTGTGCCTTGCCCGTTGGCGCGCTCATCCTCTGAAGAATGTTGTTGTGCGCCATGATCGACGCGCCGCCGCCGTTCGTCATCGCATTGCCGAGCCCGGCGTTGCCCAAGGCGTTGGTGAAGATCGTGAGCCCGGCCTTGGAAAGCGTTCCATTTCCGCCTACGTGATCAGCGTCCGCGCTGGTATCGATAATGTAACGCGTCGGAAGCGGCGTAATCTTCTTGATCGCGGCCAGCACCTGGTTCGACATGTCGGCTTTGCCCGCATCCACCAGCACCACGCCGTCCGAACCGATCTGTACGCCGATGTTTCCTCCGGCCCCGGCCAACATATAAAAGTTGGGCCGTACCTGAATTACATCGATCCCGCTGTCGGGTTCGGCGGCGGCGAGCATCGCCGCACAACATAACCCCGCTCCTACTACCGCTAATATCCTGCACGACACTTGGGCAGAACTCATCGCATTCAGACTCCTAGGCGGCGAACTTTGCGCCGTCCTCAACCTCAGTTAACCCGATCCATTCTATGTGCAATTCCCGCCTGTGTCCACGCCGTGCCCGGCGGCAGACGTTGCATACATATGCCAGTTCACCTAGTGGCCTGATAGAATAGCCGCAGTTTCTTAAAAGTTACGTCGACCGGATTGTCAGTTCAACTTGGAGGAACAACATGGCAAATCTTCGATTCGTCCGATTCACGCTCTTGGGCATTTCTCTCGCCGCCCCTGGGTTTGCAGGATTCGTTACGTTTGAGGCCAACGGCGCGAACGCCGCCGCGATCACTTCGACACGCGATTCATTTCGCACCGCCGTCGGAGGGGGCACAGTAGCTGGAGCTAACGGCGATTTTGGCGGGGTCCGGCGCGAGATCAACTGGGATGGAGTGCCCGATACGTTCGCGGATCCGAACGCGCTTCCGGCCAATTTCTTCAACGTGAACTCTCCGCGCGGCGTTGTCTTCAGCACACCAGGAACCGGCTTCCTGGTGAGCGCGAATGCCGGTGGAGCAACTCCGACGCTTTTCGGGTTCGCAAGCGATTTTCAAACTTTCAGCGCGCAAAAGCTCTTCACGGCGGTCAACAGCAATATCACCGATGTCAATTTCTTCGTTCCTGGAACAAATTTGGTTGCGACAACAACCGCGTTCGGCGTTGTTTTCGTGGATGCGGAGGTCGCCGGACTGACGAAGATTGAATTCTTCGACGCGAGCAATAACTTAATTTACAGCCGCAATGCAATAGTCGGCGGAAATCAGAGTTTGAGTTTCGTCGGGGCTGTCGCCAATGCGGGAGAACAAATCGCTCGAGTCCGCATTACCTCAGGCTTGAACACGATCGTGGCCAACGGCCAACTGGGAAATCCGAATGACGATATCGTTGTCATGGACGATTTCTTATTTGCAACTCCGGCCGCGACTTCTACGCCCGAGCCCGCGACCCTCAGCGCTCTAGGAGTCGGCATCCTGGCATTGGGTCTCGTGCGCAAGCAGATTCGCCGCTAGACGTCACGTTAAGTCGAGCACGTTTTGAATAAAAAACCACGTGCACTGAATCCAACCAGAGCTCACCTGGCGGCGATCGCCGCTCCCAAGATCGTGACAGCCAGAACCATATCCGGTACCGTGGGAAGAGAAGGATAAGCATAGGACATGAATCTGACCATTGAAATCCCGGACGCACTTGGACCCACGCTGAAGGCCAAGGCTCAGGCGCAGGGCGTGACGGCGGCCAGTTATGCCAGCCACGTTTTGGAGCAGGCTTTATCAGGACAAGCGCAGCAAACGCTTAAACCAAAGAAATCCGCTCGCGGGCTACTGGCAAAGTATGGACCTGGTCCCTCTGCCGAGGAAATCGATGAGAACCGCAGAGAGATGTTTCGCGGCTTCGCTGAGGACGGTCCGTGATCGTTGGCGTCGTTGATACCCACGCCGCCCTGTGGTATTTGCTTAACAATTCGCTGCTGTCGGAAACGGCCCGCGCGTTCATTGATGATGCTGCGGCGGCCGGGCATGAAATTGTACTCTCTCCAATCAGCCTGGCCGAGATCGTCTACCTCACCGAAAAAGGCCGCTTGCCAGAATCGGCGTATCAAGAATTGAAGCAGGCTTTGGCGGACCATGAGTACGTGATTGAAGAAGCTCCCTTTAATGCAGGGGTCGTCGAGGCGATGCGGAAGGTTCCGCGCGATGCTGTGCCGGATATGCCAGACCGAATCGTTGCAGCGACGGCCATTTATTTCGGTGTTCCCATCGTCAGCCGAGATGGGAAGATACGCGCATCCGACGTGCGAACAATCTGGTAACGCAGATCGGGAATGCCCCATGATGGGGATCCCTGTTGATCATCCTTGGGGTCATTCGGTGTTTCGGCGAGTAACATCACATCATTGCACTCCGTCTCCTCACGAGGTGAACTCCCGAGTGGCAGGTCCGTTCTCTACTCCAAACGGGGGCTACCAGACGCTGTAAAACCCTGATAATATT
>Ga0126381_100001750_pt1 | contig 23212 bp, 23 predicted proteins | sample PanSoiMetPlot_28_FD_96465 | JGI IMG/M metagenome (GOLD analysis project Ga0126381, IMG submission 96465) | Tropical forest soil microbial communities from Panama - MetaG Plot_28 | ecosystem: Environmental > Terrestrial > Soil > Tropical forest > Bulk soil | place: Panama | collected 2016-02-17 | reverse complement strand
GCTCGCGGACATGAGCGAGATGGAGAAGGTCAAGTTCGTGATGAAGGGCGGGATGGTCGCCAAGAACGAGCTGGGCATCGTCGCGCCTTGAGGCGGAAGAGCCGAATCGCAGCCGCCGCCCGGGCCCGCTCGCCGCACTCCTCTCCCCTGCGGGGAGAGGAGTGCGCCGGAGCAGGCTGATTGTCTGTCGCTTTCAAACACGCTCACGCCAAGCGAGCAGATCCATGCCGGGGCCGCATTCGACGCCTCTCCCCGAGCGGGAGAGGGATGGGGTGAGGGGGGCCCGGCGCCGAAGTCTCGCGCCTGGTCAAGTCAGCTTGCAGGCGCTGCCTGCGACTCCACATTGGCGATGCGCGTCGGCACCCCGAACTCGCGCCGGCACACCTCCGCCAAAGTAGCGACGCCTTGGCGGATCGCGCCGGCCGTGGGGCTCGCGAAGCAAAGCCGCATGCGGCTTCTCGAATAAGCCTTGTCGGTCGACCATTCCGGGCCCGGATTGAGCGCCACGCCGGCCGCGAGCGCGGCTTGTGAGAGCTTGAGCGTGTCGACCACGTCGGGCAGCTTGACCCACAGGAAGATGCCGCCTTTGGGTTCGTCGAACTCGGCGGCGGTGCCGAACTGCTCGGCGAGCGATTCCATCAAAACGTCGAGCTTGTGGCGTAAGGCGCGGGTGAGCTGCGGCACGTGCGTGGTGAAATGCGCGGCGCAATATTCCGCCAGCACCATCTGCTCGAGTGCGCCCGAGCCCGCGTCGGTCTTGATCGCCAGCATGCGGGCCAGCATGTCCCAGGGCGCCACGATGAAGCCCACGCGCAATGCCGGCGCGATCGATTTGGAGAACGAGCCGATGTGGATGACGCCGCCGTGCTGGCTCATGGCGTAGAGCGCGGGCGGCCGCTGACCGTCCCAGATGAGATCGGCGTAGCAATCGTCCTCGAAGATCGGCACGCCGTACAGCTGCGACAGGCGCAGCAGCTCGGCGCGGCGCGCCTCGCCCATGATGGTGCCGGTCGGGTTCTGCACCGTCGGGATCGTGTAGATGTATTTGGGACGCACGCCGCGCGCCTTGAGGTCGGCGAGCGCGGTCGCGACCGCGTCGACCCGCATCCCCTCGCGGTCGAGCGGAATGCCGACGGCGTTGACGCCGAGACGGAGGAGGCGGGTCAGCGAGCCCTGATAGGTCTCCTGCTCGATCAGGACGGTGTCGCCGTTCTCCAGCAGCACGCCGTTGACGAGATCGAGACCCTGCAGCGAGCCGGAGGTGATGAGAATCTCGTCCGCGCTGCAGGCGATGCCGGCGTCGCGCTTGAGCTTGGTGCAGAGGAACTCGCGCAGCCGGCGATAGCCCTGCGGCCCGCTCTGGAGCCCATAGTTGGCAAGCGTGCGGCCCTCGCGCTGCAGCACGGTGGTGGCCGCCGCGATGAGTCCATCGACCGGCACCTCGTCCGCGTCGTTGTTGCCGCCGATGAAATAGTATTTTGACAGTCCGGCATATTTTGTGGCGGGCGGCGGCAGCCCTCCCCGCAGGAGCGGCGCGAAGTCGAGGCTCATGTACGGATTCTCCGTTGCGGAAGGATCGTAGGATGGGTTGAGCTCTTGCGAAACCCTGCAAGGGTCGCTCAGTCTTGTCGCTTGCGCCGGGCCCAAACTCCAGAGGTTGCAACGTGTCCCGGCAGCTGAAGTCGGGTAAACCCAACTTCGGCCATGTCCAGTGACCCAGTCGGGCAAGCCCGACTTGATGCAGCCGGGACACACCGGGACACACGGGGACACGAGTGAAGGAGCTCAACCCGGCCTGCGCGCTTGTGGGCAGGCAGTGGGACACGTCCCACAAATCGTCCCATCATGGGAGTGGGCGAATTTGTGGTTGACCGATCCTTGACGGCTTGGTTCGCTTGCGGCCATGGCCGAGGACCCCGGACTGCCGGCACCGAGCGCCCATGATCTCCTGCGGGAGGTGCTCCTCTATTGCCGCCAGGTGGGGCTTGCCGAATCGACGTTCGGCCGGCTGGTGGTCAATGACGGCAAGTTCGCGGCGCGACTGCGTAATGGCGGACGCATCACCACCGAGACGCTCGCGCGCGTGCGCGCCTATATCTCGGAGCATCGCGAGCCGCCGCAACGTCTGGCGGTCATCAAGCGGGCGCGCTCGCCGAGCTCTGTCATCGCGTCGGCGCCGCCGCGCATCGCCGCAACCGCCCTGCCGGTCAACGGCGCGCAGCACGACGATCCGCAGCGCAACTTCCGCTTCTTCGACAATCGCCAGAAATATTTGCTGTTCGTCAACACCTGCAGCGAGAAATGGGTGATCGCGGACCGCGTTGCCCTCGAGCTCGCCAACATCCATCCGCGTCCGCCGGCCGCGCGGATGTTCGACGCCGGCATCGGCGACGGCACCGTGCTGGCGCGGGTGATGCGGGCGATGCACGACCGCTTTCCGCACATGCCGTTCTACATCGTCGGCAAGGAGATCAGCCTCGAGGACGTGCGCCTCGCCTTGCAGAAGATGCCTGACCGGTTCTGCGAGCATCCCGCAACCGTGCTGGTGCTGACGAACCTCGCCTATACGGACGCGCCGTGGCTGTTGGTGAAGTCGCTGAGCGCGGCCTCGAGTCTCGTCTGGCGCGAGGCGGTGCTGACCGGCAACTCGGCGCACCTCTTCGAGCAGCAGATCACCGAGCTCGTGCCCTTCCTGTCGAAGAACTGGAAGGCCGGCGTCAGCCCCAAGACCGGCAATCCGGTCTATGAGCGGCCGGTCGTGCTCGTGATCTACCGCGAGGACCACAAGTTCCTGCTCGACCCGATCATCCCGCGGCCGGGCGGCACGGTCGCCAACTATGATCTCGTCATCGCCTCGCAGCCCTATCGGGCGCGTGCCCCGCTCGAGTTCAAGGCCGCGCGCGTCATCGCGCCGCTCGCCTCCGCGCTCGGGCCGGGCGGGCGGCTCATCGCGATCCATTCGCACGGCCACGATCCCGGCATGGAGATCATCCAGAAGGTCTGGCCCGGCGACAATCCGTTCATCCACGACCGTCACCAGATCCTCAAGGCCGTGAAGCACGAGCTCGGGCCGGCGGCGCGCGACCTCAATTTCAACGCCTATGCGGACAATCGCTCGCTGTTCCGCCACGAGATGCACACGCTCCCCTCGGAGGTCATCGACTCGATCGGGACCTCCACACTGTTCGCGGCTTGGAACGCCGCCATTTACGTGGCGCAGATCGAGGACGACCGCCTCGCCGATGTGACCGCCGACGGCCGTCCGTTCGCGGCGACCCGCGAAGTGCTGCGCCAGCAGGGCGGGCTGTGGTTTCTTGACGAGTCCTACGTCATCTCGCGGCGGAGGGATTGATGACGCTCCCCCTGAATCTCGTAGATGCTGATCTGACGCGGGCGATCGCACGCCTGGTCGACGGCTTCTCGCTCGAGGCGACGCGCCCCTCGGGGGCGGAGATCGCCGCGCTCGCCGAGAGCGCGCCGTGCGGCGCGCAGGTCTATGTCAGTGCGGTGACCGGCCGCCCGCGGCGCGAGCAGATCGATGCCGCGGTAAGGCTGCGCGCCGCGCGCTTTGAGCCCATCCCGCATCTCGCGGCGCGCGATTTCGCGAGCGTCGCGGAGGTCGACGACTTCTTGGCCGAGCTCACCGGCGAGGCCGGCGTCACGCGCCTGCTCGTCATCGCTGGCGATCGCGACCGGCCGGCGGGCGAGCTTACGGCCGCGATCGACGTCATCGACGGCGCCTTGTTGCGGCGGCACCGCATCGTGGAGATCGGGCTCGCCACCTATCCGGACGGGCATCCGCGCATCGCGCAGGATGCGCTCGACCGCGCCCTGATGGAGAAGATCGACGCTGCGGAATCGGTCGGCGTATCGGTCCATCTCCTCACCCAGTTCTGCTTCCGTCCCGAGATCCTGCTCGCGTGGATCGGCCGGTTGCGTGACTTCGGGCTGGAGCATCGCCTTCGGATCGGGCTTGCGGGACCGACGAGCCTTGCCACGCTCGCGCGCTACGCGCGCCGCTGCGGCGTGCGCGTCTCGCTGCAGAGCTTTGCGCGCCACGCCGGCCTTGCGCATCGTCTCTTTCGCATGTGGACGCCGGACGAGTTCGTGCGCGCCGTGGCGGCGCACGGGGGTCATCTCGGCGAGATCAAGCCGCATTTCTTCTCGTTCGGCGGCCTGCTGCAGACCGCGCGATGGGCGAGCGCCGTGGCGCAAGGGCGGATCACGCTCGCGGGAGATGGTTTCCAGGCCGGCTGACCGCGCACAGTCGGATTTTATTCATCCCTTAACGAATTTCATATTGACTCGTTAACAATGCGGGGCCCGGGCGGCAGGCCCGGCCCGTCCTCAAGGAAATGTGGAGATGTGCGATGAGCAGGTCTGTGGCCTGTATTGCCGCGGTTACGATGACGATGGCGGTGCTGGCGGGTGAGGCCCGCGCGGATGGAAGCGATGTGGCGGCCGGCCTGTTCGGCGGTCTGGTCGCGGGCGCCATCGTGGGCTCGGCCCTGACGCCGCGCCCGGCGCCGCCACCCGAGCCGATCTACGTTACCCCCGAGCCTTACTATGCTGAGCCGGTCTGCTTCGGCCGGCGCCAGGTATTCGATTCCTACTATGGGGTTTACCGGTGGCAGCGCGTGCGCGTGCCGTGCTACTAGGCAGCCGGGGAACCCAGCCATCACAACACGGAGGGCCTTTCGAAATGCACAAGCTCCTGCTTGCGGCACTGGCCGCCACGACGGTGCTCGGCGCGGGGATGGTCCGCGCCGACGCGATGAGCTTGGCCGGCGCCGCCGGGATCCAAATGGCGCAGGACCAGCTCGGCACAGTCGAGCAGGTCAGGCGCGTCTGCCGAAGGGTTTTCGACGACGGCTATTGGAGGGTGCGCTGCTTCGATGATGACGATGATCGGCGATTTCGGGACCACGATCATGACCGGGATCGCGATCGGGATCGCGACCGGGACAGATATCGTGACCGCGACCGGGATCGTGACTGCGACCGCGTAGGCCCGGCCATCATCTGCCACTGACAACACCAAGGCTTCCCTCCTTCGCCTGCGGAGGAGGGAAGCCAGAGTGATCAGCGCGACGCGGCGGTAGTCGTCGCCAGATCGTTGCGGATGACCTTGCCGCCTTTCATCACGAATTTGACCCGCTGCAGCTCGGTGATGTCCGCTAGCGGGTCGCCGGCGACTGCGACGAGGTCGGCGAGCTTGCCCTTGTCGACCGAGCCGACGCGGTCGAGCATGCCCAGCGCCTCCGCATTAACGATGGTGCCCGACTGGATCGCCCGTGTCGGGCTGATATTGGCGCGCCGCACCAGCGCTTCGAACTCGAGCCCCTGCGTGCCGTGCGGGAAGGTGCCGCCATCGACGCCGCTGCCGGCCATGAGCTTGAGGTTGCGCGTCGCCGCCGCCATCGCCACCGCCTTGGTGAACACGGCGCTGATCTTGTACTTGCCGCCGGTTGTGCGCGCGTCGTTGTCGTCGAGATAGGGCTCGGTGTAGCGCACGACCGTCGGATCGTAGAACAGGCCCTTCTGCACGATCATGTTGGCCTGCTCCTGATCGAGCCCGAAGGCGTGCTCGATCGTGTCGCAGCCGGCGATGATCGCGTTCTTCTGCCCCTCGCCGCCATAGACGTGGCAGCCCGCCTTGTGGCCGAGCCGGTGCGTCTCGTCGATCATCGCCTGCAGCACCGGCATCGGATAGGTCAGCTCATATTTGTCCTCGCCGGTCGGCGTGAACGAATAGGCGCCGGCCGGGAAGAGCTTGATCCAATCGGCGCCGTGCTGGATGTGCTCGCGCACCGCCTCGCGCGCGTCCTCCTCGTTGTGCACCACCTGGGTGGCGAGCGGATTGGCCGCGACCTGCGGGCTCACCGCGCCCGCCCACACGATGCCGCGCCCGGAGACCACGTAGCGCGGCCCTTCGAGGCGGCCCTCGTTGATGGCGTTGCGCATGTCGACGTCGCCATAGCCGTTGCCGTGCGAGCTCATGTCGCGCGCGGTGGTGAAGCCGGCGTTGAGATCGGCCTGCGCGTTCTGGATGGCGATCAGGGTCGACGCCTCGCGCGACATGCCGGGCTTGGGGAAGTTGAACATGTGGGTGTGGGCATCGATCAGGCCCGGCAGCACGGTCGCGGAGCCGAGATCGATCACTTGCGCGCCGCCAGGGATCGCGACCTGGGCCTCCGGCCCGACGTCGGCGATCTTGTCGCCCTGGATGAGAATGACCTGGCGCACCGCAATCTGGCCGCTCTTGGTATCAAGGAGCCGGCTCGCCTTGACGGCGATCACGTGCGGTACCGCGGGACACTGGAACACGCCACCATCGGAGCCGTAGCACGGCTGCGGTCCGGCGCCGCGCCACGGCGCGCCGGCTCCGCCCGCTTGTGCGTGGAGCGGGGTCGCCAGCGCGAGCGCGCCCAGCATCCCGAGGGCTGCCGATTTCAACACCGATCTGTTGTCTCGCATCGTGTCATCCTCCCGACATGATTTTGCAGTTTGCCCGGCTTATCGTTCTTCGCTGACCCGGGCCCGGGATCATTATACATGCTCAAAGCGCCAAGCCGATAGCGGGCCGCGTCGGGATCGTTACAGATTCGGAGTTTGAAGCGGTCCCGGCTGCTGAGGTCGGGTTACCCGACTTCAGCCATGTTTAGTGACCAAGTCGGGCAAGCTGGGACACGCAGGGTGACAAGCACCGTGACAATATGGGGATGATCCGATGAGCGGCGATCGACCGCGACGACCAGGCGACCCGAGGCAGGCCGCGGAGGCGGCCTTCAAGGCGGCGACCACCAAGCCACCGGAGCTGCCACCCAAGCCGCTGTCGCTGCCGCACGCGAAGGAGCAGGTCACGCTGCGCATCGATCGCGACGTGCTCGATCACTTCCAGGAGGAGGGGCCGGGCTGGCAGGAGCGCATCAACGCGGCGCTGCGCAAGGCGGCGGGCCTATAAAGGCACCCACCGGCTTGCGCCGGCGAGCGTTGCGATTGTCCGCAGTCGCGGCCCGACCGTGTTATGCAATTGCTTCCTGCGCTCGTAACCTCAGAATTGGGGTGCGCGGGGCGCTTGTCCCGGCGAGCCAGGACCGTCCCAAGCGCCAGAGTCGGCAACGCTCGGGGGCCCAGCCCGGGACAAGCGAAGCCGGGTTAGTCGGGCCGGCTATGGTCGTAGAGGACCGTCCGGAACGCGAGGGCAGGTCGGCGACAAAATGGTGCGCCGAAATTATCGACGAGCACATGCGGCGCACCTTGAAGCACCAGCAATGGCTCGCGATGCCGCCGCGGGCTCCAGCATGGTGGTGCACGACATGGCGAGATCGATTGAGACCGGCAGGGGGCGGGTGGCGAACAGCGAATGGTGGTACAGTGCCGATCAGCATTTGTTGTTCGCTGTTTTGAAGACAAGGACCGCCGACATGAACGACACGACTTCGAAGGATGCCAAGGCTCGGCATGAGCGCATCCACGGCGAGATGATTGACAGCTTCGACGAGGAGCTCGAGCTCGAGCTCGACGACGAGCGCCTGGACAAGCTGCTCGCCGACATGGCCGAGCATCCCGACCGGGCGAGCCTCGACCGCCGCATCTACTTCAAGGAGCTGTTCCGCCTGCAGGGCGAGCTCGTCAAGCTACAGGATTGGGTGCAGAACCAGAGGCTCAAGGTGGTGGTGATCTTCGAGGGCCGCGACTCGGCCGGCAAGGGCGGGGTGATCAAGCGCATCACCCAGCGCCTCAATCCGCGTGTCTGCCGCATCGCCGCGCTGCCGGCGCCGAACGAGCGCGAGCGCACGCAGTGGTACTTCCAGCGCTACGTGGCGCATCTGCCGGCGGGCGGCGAGATCGTGCTGTTCGACCGCAGCTGGTACAACCGCGCCGGCGTCGAGCGGGTGATGGGCTTCTGCACGCCAGAGCAGGTCGAGGAATTCTTCCACTCGGTGCCCGAGTTCGAGCGCATGCTGGTCCGCTCCGGCATCATCCTGATCAAATACTGGTTTTCCATCACTGACGAGGAGCAGCAGTTCCGCTTCCTGATGCGCATCCACGATCCGCTCAAGCAGTGGAAGCTCTCGCCGATGGACGTCCAGTCGCGCAGCCGCTGGGAGGCCTACACCAAGGCCAAGGAGGCAATGCTGGATCGCACCCACATCGCGGAGGCGCCCTGGTGGATCGTCGAGGCGGTCGACAAGAAGCGCGCCCGCCTCAACTGCATCAGCCATCTGCTCGGCCAGATCCCCTACCAGACGGTGCAGCACGACCCGGTCGTCCTGCCGCCGCGCGTCCACAACCCGGACTACCACCGCGGCCCGATCCCGAAGCAGATGTACGTTCCGGCGGTTTATTAGGAAGCGGTCACGGGCACTCCTCTGCCCGCTCGCGGGGCGAGGAGCGCCTAGGCGACCATACATCAGAAATCCGGCTTGTCTGTTGTCGGAATGTGATAGTCGAACAGATTCGTGTTGTTCTCGGCGCAAATCTTCTCGTACGGCTCCTGGGCCACGCGGCGGTAGCGGCGCATGCCGCTCCATGGCTCGTAGAAGGCGTCGGTATCGTCGACCGTGAAGATCACCTGTAGCATTTTGCCGCCGTCGATCATGCGCCAGCGCTCGACCACGTGCAGCTTCTCGCTGTGCGGCGTGCGGTAGACGTCGACCACGGTCTTCTCGTTGAGGCCGATGGTGTCGACCACCAGCGTGTCGCCCTCGTAGTGGCCGACGGACTCGCCATACCACGAAGGCTTCGGGCTCGCCGAATGCGGCACGTCCATGTAGATGCGCCGCGTCTGGTTGTCCTCGCGCCAGGCGATCCACACTTGCTTTGGCGTTTGCAGGAAGACCAGCGGATCGGGCCCGCCATAGCCCATGAAGAAGGGAACGCCGGCCGGCACGCAGCTCGATTGCGGCGTGAAGGCGCTTTTCTTGCCGGCAAGCAATTCGTCGATGTCCTGCTGCATCCGTTCCTTCACCCATGGCTTCAGGTTCGGATTGGAGAGATCGGCGATACGGAAGGTCGGCTGTGTGGCGGCGCCGTTGGGCGTGAACGGATGCGCCGGATCGCTGACCACCGGCGGGATGCGGCCCGGCACCGGCTCGTAGAAGGGCCCGCCGCCATTGAGCCCGACCCAGCCGGCAAGATTGGACGAGAAGTCCGGCACCGATTGCTGCGCCCGTATAGATGTGATGGACGCCAGCGCGGCGAGGAGGATGCCGGCCGCCACTTTTGTCCAAGCCGAGGGGGACATTGTTGCCTCCATGGGCTAGTTATGGGTCTGCTTAAAGTAGCGCAGGTCGGGCGGCGCCTGGTCCTTCTTCGCCGGCATCAACAGGCCGTCGGCGCTCAAGAAGTAGTTCTCCTTGCCGATGACCACGTTGACGACGCCGTCGACGCAATAGAACTCGCGCCACTTCGGCCGGGAATTGGCATTGCGGCGATAGGTCTTGTCAACCGTCCATGGCCGCGTCAGTGCATTGTCGATCACGGTAATCATGTCGTGCAGGACATTCGGGTCCGCCTTGTCGAGATAGAAGCGCTCCTTGAACACGGACTGATTGTCGAAGGCGAGCGGCAGTCCGGTCGCGTCATAGGCGCGCGGTCCCTTGAACGGCCCGCGCGTCTCGACCTCGAGCACATTGAAACTGCCGGCGCCGCCTTCGTCCAGCCAGTTGCCGATCGAGTAGCCCGAATAGGTCGGATCGATCTCGGCCGGCCAGGGCCGCCCGTCGGTGAAGATGCGGCGATAATGATCCTCGCCGCCGATCAAAATGTAGGTCGTCTCCGGCGTCACCACATATTCGTACTCGCCGGTCGACATCATGCGCGGCATGCCGCCCGGATGGCAGGTCGCGGTCGGGTAATTGCCGAGCCCGCCCTTGGCCTGGTCGGCCATGCTCTGCTCATGCACCTTCTGATATTCCGGCGTCAGCGGCGCTTCCTGGCCGCGTCCCCACGGCTTGTTCGGGTCGAACTTGACGCGCTGGCCTTCGAGGCCGGGCTTGAGGATGACGGTCCATTGGCCCTTGAAGTTCGGGTATTTGGCGTCGTCAGCCGCCTGCGCGCCGCTTGCCAGCAGTGCCGCCGCGATGGTGCAAATCACGACTCGATATGACATGGCCTCCCTCCAGCTCCGATGTTGGCGTTTCCTTATTTGTTGTTGAAGTAGTGCAGGTCCGGCGCCTTTTGGCCCTTGCGGGCCGGCATCAATACGCCGTCGCCGTCCAGATAGTACATCTCGCCACCGATGGTGACCAAGGCGGTGCCTTCGACGCAATAGGCCTCGTCCCAGTCGGGATGCGGCGCGGGGCGGCGCACATATCTCTTGTCGACCGTCCAGGGCCGCGTCAGCGCATGGTCGATGACTGTCGTTTCGTCATGCATGAGGTTTGGGTCCGCCGCGTCGAGGTGGATGCGCTCCTTGAAGATCGACTGATTGTCGAAGGCCAGCGGCAAGCCGGTTGCGTCGTAGGCCCGGCGCCCCTTGAAGGGCCCGCGCGTCTCCACCTCGAGCGTGTCATAGCGGCCGTCGCCGTGCGCGCTGATCCAGCGGCCGATCGCGTAGCCCGAGAAGCTCGGCACGATCTCGGTGGGCCAGGGGCGCGCGTCGGTGAAAATGCGGCGATAGTGATCCGAGCCGCCGATCAGCACATAGGTGGTCTGCGGTGTGACCACGAACTCGAGCGGCCGGAACGCGATCATCATCAGCGGCATGCCGGCCGGATAGCACTGTGCGTGCTCGATGAAATTGCCCTGGCCGCCCTTGGCCTGGTCGGCAATGCTGTCCTCCAGGACCTTTTGATATTCGGCGGTGAGCGGAGCTTGCTGGCCTAATCCCCACGGCTTTGTCTGGTCGAATGACGGCTGCCCGGGAAGGCCCGGAACGATGAAGCGCGCCCAGGCGCCCTGCCAATCGGGATATTTTTCTTCCGCCCCCGGCGCACTGCCGATCATCGACGAGGTCACAAGAGCGAACGCAAAGACGCCGATCGAGCAGCGATGCAACATGTTGTCTCCCAGTTTCGACAGGGCGCGACGCGCGTCAACCCGAAAGGATACTCCGGCGGCAGCGCATGCGAAAGCTTTCGGCATCGGGCGCAGCCGCAGCCATGTTATGTATCATCGTCTGCCGTGATGGTGCGCCGCGGCCGCGTTCAATGTGGAAAGTTGCCTGTGCGGCGCAGTAGGCTCGGCTCGCATCGACGAAATCGAGAGGGGAGCACGATGACGCGAATCTTCGCCCTCATTCCAACAGCGCTCATATGCGTGGCAAGCTTTGCGGCTGCCGCATTCGCGCAGAATCTGACGGTGCAACAGCAGCTGGCGCTCGACGTCTACCGGGAGCTCGTGGAGATCAACACGGTCACCGAAACCGGCGACACGCATCGGGCGGCCGAGGCGATGGCGGCGCGGCTGCGGGCCGCGGGCTTTTCCGGAGCGGACGTGCAGGTGTTCGAGCCGGCGCCGCACAAGGGCAATCTGGTGGCGCGGTTGCGCGGCAACGGCACGCGCAAGCCGGTCCTGCTCATGGCGCATCTCGACGTGGTGCCGGCGCGGCGCGAGGACTGGTCGGTCGATCCCTTCAAGCTGATCGAGAAGGACGGCTACTATTACGCACGCGGCTCGAGCGACGACAAGTTCATGGCCGCGACCTTCGTGTCCACACTCATCCGCTACAAGCAAGAAGGCTACGTTGGCGACCGCGACATCATCGTGGCGCTGGAGACCGACGAGGAGATTCTAGACCGCGACGCGCTGGGGGTTCAGTGGCTGCTCAAGAACCATCGCGATCTGATCGATGCGGAATTCGCCCTCAACGAAGGCGGCTCCGTCGGGCTCAAGAACGGCAAGCCGATCCGCAACAGCATTCAGACCAGCGAGAAGGTGTCCCTAAGCTACCGCCTGGAGGTGAAGAACCGCGGTGGCCACTCCTCGCTGCCAACCCAAGACAATGCCATCTATCACCTGGCCGAGGGACTGGTGCGTCTGTCGAAGTTCACCTTCCCCTTCAAGCTCAACGAGACCACCAAGGCCTATTTCGAGCGCATCGCCGAGTTCGAAGGCGACCAGACCGCGGCCGACATCCGCTCGGTCATCTCCGGCCGCCCCAATCCCGCTGCGCTCTCGCTCGTGCGGCTTTCGGCCAACCCCGCCTATAACGCGCAGCTTCGCACCACCTGTGTGGCGACTTTGCTGGAAGGTGGCCACGCCTACAACGCGCTGCCGCAGCTCGCGCGCGCGACCGTCAACTGCCGCATCATGCCGGGCGAGCCGGTCGATGAGGTCAAGGCGACGCTGGTCCGCGTTCTCGCCGACGATCAGATCTCGATCGCGCAGATCGACGAGCCGGTCCTGAGCGCGCCCTCGGCGCTGCACGCGGAGATCATGGGCGCGGTCGAGAAAGTCTCGGCCGAGTTCTGGCCTGGTGTGCCAATCGTACCGACCATGAGCGCGGGCGCGACTGATGGCAGCTATCTGCGCAACGCCGGAATCCCGACCTACGGCCATTCCGGGCTCGCCGGTGACGTCGACGACGTGCGGGTCCACGGCCGCGACGAACGCGTGCTGGTGAAGTCGTTCTTCGAAGGGGAGGAATATCTCTACCGGCTGGTCAAGGCGTTGTCCGGCGGCAAATAGCTGCGTTTAAAACAAGGCCGACGCAAAGGGCGGCGGCCGTCTGTAAGAAATCCTATTCCTCGTCTTCGGTCTCCTATTCTTGTTGGTCGTGCTTCTCGTGATGACAGAAACGATCCTTTAGACCAGCGCGGGAAATCCCGCGGGGTTCGGCAAAGTCACCGCCAGGGCCCAGCCGCCACTCCAAGCTGAGGCAACCAGATCCCGCCTGGGGGCCCGGAGATAAGGCGACAACACCAGGCGCGACTTCCCTCCGCCACCATCTCCTTCAACCTCGCGCTCGGCGTCGCCGTCGACAACCGCCGGAGAGACGAGGAGGCCTAGGCCTGTAGCAGCCGCCGCAGCTCAGATACTTGTCCGATCCGCTCCAGCTCGCCGATCGCGGCGATGAGCTCGCGCGCCCGCGCGGCGCCCAGCACCGGGGCGGTCAGGTCGAGCGCCTTGGCCTCGACCTCCTTGGCGTCCATCGGATTACGCGCGGTGCCGCGCACCACCGTGGTGCGGTGGCTGAGGGCGCGCCCGTTGGCGAGCTCGATCCGCACGATCGCCTGCCGCGGCGGCACCGCCTTCTCCAACTCCTCGCTGCCCCTGAGCTCGACGAGCTTGCGCACGGCGAGCACCTTCGGGTCGCGCATGCGCGCCACGTCGTGAATGCTGGCGAAGGTTGCGCCGCGGTCGGCGATCATCATGGCGACGAGATGCTGCGCGCAGAGATCGGGGCTCGAGCTGTTGTCGACGATGCGCAGGCTCGAGTTCATGACGTCGACCTGGATGCGCTTGACATTGTCGGCGGTGACGCCCGGGTCCTCGAGCAGCGCCGCGACCGAATCGAGCACCGACTGCAGCGGCGCGCCGACGGTCCATTTCTTGATGGTGGTGCCGAGCACCGCGTGGCTCGCGCCGAGGTCGGCGAGAAGCTTTTCCGGCGCCGGCTTGTCGGCGAGCGCCGTGTAGATGCTCTCCGCGCCGCTGAAAGGATCGTCGACCCCGGTGAATCCCATCGCCACCATGGTGGCGGCCATTACGCCGTTGCGCGACCCCATGCCGGCGAAATCGAACGCCTTCTCGACATGCTCATGATCGCGCGTCCAGTAGCCGATGCCCGACGCCTGCTGCCCCGCATAGGAGAAGGTGTGCCGCACCTGTCGGGCATCGAGGCGCAGCATCGCGGCGGCGCTCGCGGCGGCCACGAAGGTTGTCATCAGCACCGAGGGGCTGCGTGTCCCCGATCCTTGGCCGATGCCGAGCGCCGTGACCATGCGGGCGCCGATGTCGTAGCCGAGCGCCACAGCGCGCAAGAGGTCGCGGCCGCCGCGCCCGGCCGGTTCGCCCGTGGCGAGTGCGGCCGACACGGCGCCGCAGCCGAGATGGACCGGGCCGATCGGGTTGGTGTCGTCGGTCTCGTCGGCGTGCGCGGCCATGCCGTTGGCGAGCGCCGCGTGCACGCTCGAGGTGACGAGCGGCGTGCCGATCACCATCGCCTGCGGCTTGCCGCCGAGGCTGTCCACGTAGCGGGCCGCGAGGCTGCCGGCCTTGAGCCGCGAGCCCGACACCATGGCGGCGAACGTATCGAGCACATGCAGCTTGGTGTGGGCGACCACATCCGCCGGTAGGTCGCGATCGAGGGCCTTCGCCACATGGTCGGCGAGCGCGGCGGTAGTTGCGGACACCGGGGCCTCCGTGGCCTCCGCCGCAGCCGGCGGCACCGCAACGGTCTGTGCGCTTGCGGTGGCCGTCGGCAGCGCGCCCGACAAGATCGCAGCGCCACCGGCATTGATCAGCCAACGTCGAGTGTGATCCGCCGCATCGCTCATGATGGCCTCCGGGCTCGGTTGAGCTTGCAAGACTATCACCGATCGGCCGCGCTTTCGCGGTCGAGATGCCCCATGTCAAACGCCGCGCACTCGAAACGCTATTGCGGAATTCCGTTTGCCACGAACAAGGCTCTGCCGTCCGGGGAGGCAAGATAGGCCATGAACGCCTTGGCTCCCTCGGGATTGGGGGCGGCTGCGATCACGGCGGCACTGTAGCTCGCATAATTCTGAATCTCCATCGGCAGTGGGCCGACGAGGCGCAGGCCGCGGTCGCGATAGCCCAGAATGTCGGTGATGCCGCCGAAGCCGAACTCTCGGCCTTTGCCGTCCATCAGATGATGCATCACCGCGGTGCCGTCCCACAGGCGCACGAGCTTGCCCTGAATCTGATCGAAGGCGCCGATCTTGCGCAGCATGCCGTCGATATAGGTGCCGCTCGAAGCGGTGTTGTAGACGATTGCGTCGGCGGCGATGAGCGAATCCTTCAAGGCCTGCGGGGTGGAGATGTCCGGCACCGGCGCGCCTTCGCGCACCACCACGCCGACTCCGACGCGGCCCAGATGCAGCGGGCTTTCGGCCAGGACCATGCCGGCCTTGCTCAGCTCCGCCACGACCGCGGGCGACGTCACCACGATGTCCGCCGCCTCGCCGCCGGCGACGCGCTTGCCAAGATCGACCGGCGGCTCATAGGTGAATTTCGTCTCGATTCCGGTCCGCTCGCGAAACACCTGTGCCGCCGCATTGAGCCCCGGCCGCACGCCGCCGGCCGCCAGGACCCTGAGCTCGGCCGCATTGGCGCTGGAGACGATGACCAGGAGCGCGAGCGCGCGGAGCAAGAGCTTCGTCATGGCAAATAGTGAGTAGTGATTAGTTTGTAGCGAGGGGACGAGGAGTGAATGGGCGAACGCCCTATTCACTACCCCGCCATTCCCTATTTCATTACTGCGTTCGCTGCACGTCCGGCAGCAGCGGCGGCTGCTGGCCTATGACCTTGTTCAGCGCGCGCCAGGCACAGATTTCGTCGCTCCATTCCGGCGGCTTGGGGGCGGAGCCGCCGACCCCGATGGCGCCGATGAACTGGTTGCTGTTGATCACGATCGGCAGCCCACCCGAATTGGCGAAATTGCCGAACGAGTATTGCCGCAGCTCCGAGGAGCGGCCCTGCAGCACCGCGTTCATGGTCGCCTTGCTGGGCTGGCGCGTGTTGAGCACGGTGCGCGCCTTCATCATGGCTGTGTCGATGTTGATCTTGTTCTGGCCGTCCATGCGGTAGAGATAGACCGGCTCGCCGAACTGGTCGATGATCGCGACGCTGACGCGCACGCCCTGCTTGACGGCTTCGTCAATGCAGGCCTTGCTGATCGCCTCGGCGGTGCCGATGTTGATCTCGTTTTGCTCCAGGATGTTCTTGGTCGCGTCCCCGCGGATGACGAACTGCGAGCCATCCTCGGCCCGGCTCGGTGCGGCGCCGACCAGCGCCATGGCGGCGACCGCCGCCAGCAATCCAACACGAATTCTCATGGGTCTCTCTCCCTCCAAGCGCGATGCTCGCTGCGGGCATCGGCGCCGCAATGTGCCTGATCATCGGTGCGGTTACAACGCCCGATTCTTCCGCCTTGCGGGCCGCCGCCACTGGTGTAGCCTCTTGCGACAAAGCCGTGCCGCAAGCGGCGTCCACACGAGGGAGGATAGCGATGCGTAAGCGCACGATCGGTATCTTGGCGTTGGAAGCGGTCGCAATGCTGGCGCTGCTGGTGTTGAGCACGAGCGTCGCCGCCGCCGGCGAGGACAGCAAATATCCGGATTGGCGCGGCCAGTGGACGCGCCAGCGCGTGGAAGGAATCCCCGGCCAGCCTTCCTTTGATCCCAACAAGCCATGGGGCAAGGGCCAACAGGCGCCGTTGACGGCCGAATATCAGGCCGTGCTCGAGGCCAATCTCAAGTCGCAGCGCGAGGGGGGCTTCTTCGACTGGCTTGGCTCCTCCTGCCGCGGTTTCGGCATGCCGCTCATCATGTATGGGTTCAATCCGCTCGAGTTCATCGTCACGCCGGACACCACGTATGTGCTGGTCGACTGGGTCGAGCATACCCGGCGCGTCTATACCGACGGGCGCGAATGGCCCAAGGAGATCGATCCCACGCTCGTGGGCTACTCGCTCGGCAAGTGGGTCGATACGACCGGGAGCGGGCGCTTCGACACGCTCGAGGTCGAGACCCGCGGCTTCAAAGGACCGCGCCACTACGATGCGGCCGGCGTGCCGCTGCACCACGACAATCAGTCGATCTTCAAGGAGCGCATTTATCTCGACAAGACCAACAAGGACATCATGCGCGACGAGATAACCGTCATCGACCACGCACTGACGCAGCCCTGGACTGTCGTGCGCGGTCTTGTCCGCAATCCCGATCCGCACGCCGATTGGCCGGAGTTCATCTGTGCCGAAGGCAACGGCCATGTGGCGATCGGCAACGATAACTATTTCCTCAGCGCCGATGGCTTGCTGATGCCCTCACGCAAGAACCAGGAGCCGCCGGATCTGCGGTATTTCAAGCGCTAGCCTCTGTCATGCCGGCGAAAGCGGGCAGCTATCATCCGGGGCGTTAGTTGAAGTGGCGAATAGCGGGCGCTTTCGCGAACGATGACGCCTGTGGGTAGGCCTCAGCCACAAGCAAAATCGTTCGCCCCGACCGGGTGGCATTGCGCCGGCCAGCCCCGCGCGCGCCAATACTCCACCAGCCCGAGCTCGCGCACGACCTTCTTGAAGCGCTCGGTCTTGCGCACCGCCGCGTAGGTCGGGTGCCAGAACCAGGTGGTCGAGATCGGCTGGAAATAGTTGCCCTTGATCTCGTCCTCGTAGAACTCGAGCACCCGCCCGGGCGCGCCCACATGCATGAAGGCGAAGCTCAGATTGCCGAGGCGCGGGAGCTCGCCGGGTGCGGCGGCCTTGGCGGGCGCCGAGTCGAGAATTCTGGCGGCCGCCTCGGTCATGCCGGGCGGATAGCTCGAGGGCTGCATCTCGCGCACCGCGACCGCGGCTTCGTGATAGCGCCCGGCCGAGGCCTGCACCAGGGCAAGCTCGAGCGTGCGTCCCGGGCGGAACGGCTCAAGCATGGCGACCGCCTTCTCGGTGTCGCCGTCGAGCCAATAAATTTCCGCGGTGTCGGCGGTGTAGTTGATGATCGACTGCTCGATCGCCTGCAGGTGATCGCGCATGGCGAGCGATTCCTTGATGCGTCCGAGCGCCGCCAGGAGCTGGCTGTAGCCGTGCAGCCCGTCGGCCTGGTTCGGGTTGAGCTTGAGCGCCTGCCTGAAGGCGTCCTCGGCGAGGAGCATCTTTCGCTGCACCATGCTGGCGTAAGCGAGCCCGACGAACGCTTCGGCGCTGTTCGCGTCGACTTGCGTCGCATGCCGCGCCAGCGCATCGCTCCGCGGGATGGTGCGCTCCACGACCTTGCGCTCCTCCTCCGGCATGCCGCCGCGCAGCGACGGCGCAAACAGCGGCGTCAGCGCGTACGCGTAGGCGAGCAGCGCCGAGGCCGGCGCGAAATCGGGGTCGCTTGTCACCACCGGCTCGAGGAAGGTTGCCGCGTCGGCGAGCGCCTTGGCGCCGCGCTCGCGCGCCGCCACCTTGCCGCGCAGGAAGGCGAGATAAGTGTCGAAATTCGCGACTCGACTGCGCACCAGCGGCAGGCCGGGCGTGGGTGACATTTTCAGGACGGCCGCGATCTTGGTGCCGATGTCCTCCTCGAGATCGAAGATGCTGGAGCGCTCGGCGTCATAGTCCTTCGACCACAGCGCCGCGCCGTCGCTCGCCTGCACCAGCCGCACATTGAGGCGCACCCGGTCGGGCAGCATGCGGGCCGCGCCCTGCACCAGGTAGCGCGCATTGAGCGCCTGCCCGATGGCCTTGGGGTCCTGCATCGTGGCTGGGAGCCGGAAGGCGGAAGAGCGGGCCACGACATCGAGGCCGCGCACGCCGGTGAGCGCGACCGCGATCTCATCGGTGATCCCGCCGGCGAAGAAATCCTGCGTCTTGTCGCCGGAATTGTTCTCGAACGGAAGCACCGCGATGGTCGGCCCGGCCGGCGCCTGCGCGCGCGCCGGCATTGTCGCGGCGCAGAGGCCGCTGCCCATGCCCAGAACGAGCCCCGCCACGATGCGACCAAGGCGCCGCCGGGTCGGAGCGCCGCGAAGTCCGATCAAATATCCACGCATGCGCAGATCCTCCTCCTTGGGTCGCAGTTATATCATGAAAAGAGCCGCGCGGAGTCTAGATGCCTTTGACCTCGCTCAGGTGGTAGAAGCGCAGCGCCCGACGACCTTGATCTGGATGATCGTCGCCGCGTCGAGGTTCACCGTATCGTGCTCGAGCCGGACGGGATCGAGATATCCTTGGTGGTTGGTCATCTCCCAACGCCACATCAGATTCTTGCCCAAGGCCGCGTGGCAGATTTTGTGCGTGCGTTCTTTCTCGACGCTGTGCGGGGACGAATCGATCGCGTCGACCCAGGCGAAAGTGTCGTCCTCCCGGTTCGCCGGCGCGCGCAGCATGCCGCCCGGGAATTCCAGGATGATCCGAGCTCCGCGTCCTCGTACGTTTTGACGCTGTGGAGGCGGGCGAGATTCCTGGCGAGCTCCGCTATGCTTGTTTCGCTCAACCACGTCCCCCGATCGCCTGCCGCGGCCGCGGTCACTCCGCGTTTACGTCCTTGGTGCCGGAATTGACGCCGCGACTACAGGTATAAACGAAAACACCGTTGTTCCTTACAGGAATGTATGGGTCGGGAAATACCAGCGCGAAGGTCGCGGACTATCTGCTGGTCACGGCCGACTCGCGCTGCGCGATGATGCCGATGACAGCTCGTTAAAAGAAGGAGATTTCCATGACTGGCAAGCAGGCTTTGATCGCGCTTTCCGCCGCCATCGCGCTCGGTGTTGCGGGTGCCTCCGTGGCGCAGGCGAGCGACAACAACAGCGGCGACTACCACGGTGGATTCGTCCAGCCGGGCAACATGGACGGCGTCAATCCGGCGTACCACCCGGGTTGGTTCGGTCGGCAGCCCCGTCAGGCCGCGAACGGCGCCGCCGCGTATGGCGCGTCTGTGCAGAAGCATCGCGGAAACGTCGAGAGCCGCTAGTTCGATCGCTGGCTGGCGTTTACGCGCGGGCCCCGGGACCCTCCCCCCGGGGCCTTTCTTGTTTCTATTCAATCGACAGGCCGCTGGCTTTGATCGGCGCGGCCCATTTCTTGATCTCGGCTGGGAGGAAGCTCAGCAGAAATTCGGGCGTGCGCTCCTGCGGCGGCACCATGTTGATGCCGAGGCCCTCGATGCGTGCACGCACTGAGGGCGTGTCGACCGCCTCGCTGGCGGCGCTCGATAGGCGGTGCACGATCGCGTCGGGCGTGCCCTTCGGCAGAAACAAGCCGTACCAACCGGGCAGCGCGAGATCGGCGACGCCTTGCTCGCTCGCCGTGGCGATATCGGGCAGCACCGCGGAGCGGCGCGGTGCCAGCACCGCGATCGCCTTGACGCTGCCGCCGTGGATTTGCGGCGTCGCGGTCTCGATCGCATCGCAGATGAAATCGATGCGCCCCGCCATCATGTCCGGCATGGCGATGGTGGTGCTGCGATAGGGCAGGTGGGTGATGGTTGTGCCCATCACGGTGTTGAGCTGCACGCAGATCATGTGCGAGGTCGAGCCGACCCCCGCGGAGGCATATTGCAGCTTCGCCTGATTGGCCTTGGCATAGGCGATGAACTCGGGAAGTGTCGCGGCGGGCAGGTCCTTGCGCGTGATGAGGACGAAGAATTGCTGCGTCAGCATGCCGACCGGCGCGAGGTCGGTCAGCGAATTGTAGGCCGGCTGCTTGTAGAGTGTTTGGCTCACGGCTTGTGTGCCGGCGTTGCCGAGCGCGAGCTGATAGCCGTCGGGCGGCGCCTTGGCGACGCGCGCAACGCCAGTCATGCCACCGGCGCCGGTGACGTTCTCGACGATCACCTGCTGGCCGAGCAGCTCCGCGAGGCGCGGCGCCAGCGTGCGTGCCATCACATCGGTCGCGCCGCCGGCCCCGAAGGGAACCACCATGGTGAGCGGACGCGACGGCCAGCTCTGAGCTGCGGCGGGAGTGCCGGCAGCGAGCGCCGCGACGGCCGCAATCATCGTGAGCATCTTACCTTCGCCCCTTGCGGTTACGACTGCGGTTACTATCATGAACGTGCCGCCGATCATGCGCCCGCGCCAGCAGGCCGCGGCAGGCCGGCTTGGCGGGGGTTCATCGTCATATTATAACATGCACGGTTGAAACAACGACGTTGCCAACTCTCGGGAGGACTATACATGTTGAAGATCGCCTATGGGGCGGCGGGCCTCGCGCTCGCCTCTCTCGTCGCCGGCTCCGCGAATGCGCAGCTCATCGCCCACAAGGATATCTCGCTCGCCATGGCGGTCACCATGGCCAGGACCGCGATCGAGACCTGCAAAGGAAACGGCTACAACGTATCGGTCAACGTGCTTGGCCGCGATGGCGAGGTGATCCTTGCGCTGCGCAACGAGCTCGCCGGCCCGGCCACGTTCGAGAACTCGATGAAGAAGGCCTATACGGCCAGGACTTTCCGCCGGCCGTCAGGCGAGTTTGCGGCGGGCGTCAAGGGCAACCCCACCGCCGGTGCGCTGATGCTGAACAACATCGTGGCAGCCCAGGGCGCGCTGCCGATCAAGGTCGGTGACGACACGATCGGGGCCATCGGCGTGTCCGGTGCCCCCGGCGGCGAGAAGGACGAAGCCTGCGCCAAGGCCGGCATCGACAAGGTTTCGGCCGAACTCAAATAGCGCCACCACCCTGCAATCACCTTTATTCAATTCGCGCCCGCCTTTGAGGGCGTGGCCTTGAAGGAGAAATCTCATGCTCAGAACTGCTCATCTCGCGACTGGCCTGGCGCTGGCGATGACCTGCGGCGTCGCCACCTCGACCAATGCTCAGCTCGCTTCCCACAAAGACCTGACGCTTCCCGTGGCGCTCACCATCGCGGAAACCGCCCTTGAGACTTGCAAGGCGCAGGGTAACAAGGTGTCGGTGCATGTGGTCGGCCGCGACGCTGAGGTGTTGGTCGCCATGCGCGGTGACGACACCGGCCCGCACACGATGGAAAACTCGCTGCGCAAGGCCATCACGTCGCGCATGCAGCGGCGGCCGTCGGGCGAATTCGCCAACGCGGTCAAGCAGAATCCCACCGCCGGCGCGCTGCACCTGGCCAACATGATCCCGGCGCAAGGCGCGCTGCCGATCAAGGTCGGCGACGACGTCATCGGCGCGATCGGCGTGTCGGGCTCGCCCGGTGGCGACAAGGACGAAGCCTGCGCCAAGGCGGGTATCGACAAGGTCGCCGACCAGCTGAAGTAGGCGCAACAGCCTGAATTTGAAAATGGCGCAGCTAATGACGCTGCGCCATTTTTTTAACTGCCGCGCCGCACCCTTTCGCGCGGTGGCGCATTCGGTATATCCTCGCCCGCTAACAATCGCTCTCCATCGGGATTGCCGGAATCTCCGAGCCTTGCAAAAGGAGGGCTGAACCACCGGCACGGAGGACGTCCATGCTTTATCGAAGCTCGTTGCGGGCCATTGCCTTGATGGCGGCGCTGCTGACGACAGCCGGCGGTGCCTTTGCGTTCGATGACACGCTTTATCCGAACCTCAAAGGGCAGTGGGTGCGCGCGCGTCCGCCCGCCGGCGTCACCGGGCAGGGTCCATTCGATCCCGACAAGTCGTGGGGCCGCGGCCAGCAGGCACCACTAACCCCCGAATATCAGAAGGTCCTCGAGGCGAGCCTCAAGGATCAGGCCGAGGGCGGGCAGGGCGGCTGGACCGGCGGGCGCTGTATTGCGATCGGCATGCCGGCGATGATGACGCTGTTCCGGCCGATGGAGATCATCGTGCTGCCGGAGACGACTTACATCCGCATCGACCACATCCGCGACTCGCGCCGACGCGTCTACACTGACGGCCGTGACTGGCCCAAGGAGGTGGTGCCGAGCTTCGACGGCTATTCGATTGGGCGCTGGCTCGACACCGAAGGCAAGGGCCGCTTCGACACGCTCGAGGCGGAGACGCGCTATTTCAAGGGACCGCGCCCCTTCGAGCCGAGCGGCATGTCGCTGCACGAGGACAACCAGACCATCATCAAGGAGCGCATCTATCTCGACAAGACAGACCCCAACCTCTTGCACAACGACTTGACCGTGGTCGATCACGCGCTGACGCGGCCCTGGACGGTGGCGAAGAAATACCGGCGCGAGGTGATGAAGTTTCCGGTCTGGCCCGAGGATATGTGCGTCGAGGGTTCGGGGCTCGTCTACATCGGCGACGATATGTATTTCCTGAGTGCGGACGGCGATCTGATGCCGGCCCGCAAGGGGCAGGAGCCGCCCGATCTGTCCTACTTCAAGCAAACCAAGAAGTGAGGGAGCCATGTTGGGTCGAAGCTTGATCACCGCCGGCTTGCTGGCGAGCGCCCTCATGCTGACATGGGATGCATCCCGGGCGTTCGATGAATCGAAATATCCGGACCTCAAGGGCCAATGGATACGGGCGCGCGTTCCGGGCGTCACCGGCCAGCCCGCTTATGATCCCAACCACAATCAGGGCAAGCCGCAGAACCCGCCGCTCAAGCCCAAATACCAGGCGATCTGGGAGGCGAGCCTGAAGGACCAGGAGGCGGGCGGTCAGGGCGGCGATCCGACCTATGGGTGCCTCGCTCCCGGCATG